>OGOS01000841.1_pt1 | contig 22703 bp, 19 predicted proteins | sample 1552701 | NCBI WGS metagenome assembly OGOS01 (sample SAMEA2580128, study PRJEB22360) | human gut metagenome | biome: human gut; feature: human-associated habitat; material: faeces | place: Denmark | collected 2008/2010
AAAAAACCGAGGCGCATGTCCTCGGTTTTTTTGCGTTTGCGCAGCAAACGCTATTCCATGCGCGCTGCCGCGCGGCTGCGTTTGCCTCGTGAGACAAAACTTTATCGGCAGAGCAATGTATTTTTATTGTGGATGTTGGAATCTCATTCAAATTGTGCTATAATAAATAAAATATTGCTGATATATGCGAATATACGGCGTGCGGAAAGCAGCAGTATTTACAAAACTATGAGAGTGAGAGATGCACTATGAGTATCACGCGAGTATGGATCGCGGGTGCGGGCGGACGGCTCGGTTCTGCGCTTTATCACCGGTTCAGCGGCAACACCGACTATAAGCTCGTCACGAGCGACCGCGACGTCCCGATCGAGGACGCACGCGAGGCCGGCCGCTTTGCCGACCTCAACCACCCGGATGTTATCATCAACTGCGCCGGTCTGACCGATGTGCGCGCCTGCGAGGAAAAGCCTGAGGAAGCGTACAAGATCAACGCCATCGGTGCGAGAAACCTTGCGGTCGCAGCGCGCCGTATCGATGCGAAGCTCATCCAGATCTCGACCGATGACGTATTCGACGGCGACGATGACGCGGCGCTGTGCGAGTTCGACGACGCGCATCCGACCACCATGTACGGCAAGAGCAAGTATGCCGGCGAGAAGCTCGTGCGCGAGCTGACCGACAAGCACGTTATCGTGCGCTCCTCGTGGCTGTACGGCGTCGGTTCGTATGATTTTGTCGACCGCGTGCTCGACAACGCGAAAAAGGACGGCAAGGTCGTGCTGCCGGAGGACGAGATCTCCTCTCCGACCTCTGCGGACGCGCTGGCAGGCTTTATCGAGTGCCTGATGCACACCCGTGAGTTCGGCCTGTATCATGCCTCCTGCGACGGCTCGTGCTCGCGCGCGGAGTGGGCGCGCGAAATCCTGCGTCTGAACGGCATGGACAATATCCCGGTTATCTCCGCGGCGGAGAACACCGAGCTGCGTCCGCGCTTTACGCTGCTCGACAACATGATGCTGCGCATCACCGGTCTGTATCAGATGCCGGACTGGAAGACCGCGCTTGCGGACTATTTCAGCACGAAAAAGGGAGGTGCGCACAAGTGAGCGGAGCGAAAGAGAAAAAGAAAATCGGTCTGACAACGCAGATCTTTATTGCGCTGATTGTGGGCGCCATTCTGGGTATTGTGCTGCATGTCGCCGCGTCTGACGTGGAATTTGTGCAGAATGTATTGATAAACGGTGTTTTCTATGTCATCGGTCAGGGCTTCATCCGTTTGATGCAGATGCTTGTCGTACCGCTGGTTTTCTGCTCGCTGATCTGCGGCGCGACCGCGATCGGTGACAGCAAGACCCTCGGCAAGGTCGGCATCAAGATCATCGGCTTCTATATCCTGACGACCATGATGGCAGTCGCAGTCGCTCTCGGCATTGGCCTGCTCATCAGGCCGGGCATCGGTCTGGATATGTCGCAGGTGCAGCAGGTCGAGACCGGCATTGAGGGCGGCCAGTCGGTCAGCTTCGCGGAGACCATCCTCAATATAATCCCGAAGAACCCGATCGGTGCGCTCGCGAACGGCGAAATGCTCCAGGTCATCGTTTTTGCGCTGATCATCGGCATCATCCTTGCGAAACTGCAGGATAAGACCCAGCTCGTCACGAACTTCTTCCAGCAGGGCAACGACATCATGATGGAGATGACCATGATGGTCATGCGTCTGGCGCCGATCGGTGTATTCTGCCTGATCGCAAAGACGTTCGCCGGTCTCGGTTTCTCTGCGATGGTCCCGATGTTCAAGTATATGGGCGCGGTTCTGCTCGCGCTGTTCATCCAGTGCTGCGGCGTATACCAGGTCCTGCTTGCGCTGTTTACGCGCCTCAATCCGCTGCGCTTCCTCAAGAAGTTTGCTCCGGTTATGGGCTTCGCCTTCTCGACGGCTACCTCCAATGCGACGATCCCGATGAATATCGACACGCTGGAGGAAAAGATCGGCGTTAACCGCCGTATTTCGTCCTTTACCATTCCGCTCGGCGCGACCATCAATATGGACGGCACGTCCATCATGCAGGGCGTTGCGGTCGTATTCGTCGCGCAGGCGTTCGGCATTACGCTGACTCCGGCGGATTATCTGACCGTTATCGCGACGGCGACTCTCGCATCCATCGGCACCGCAGGCGTTCCGTCTGTCGGCCTGATCACGCTCGCGATGGTATTCGATTCGGTCGGTCTGCCGGTTGCCGGCATCGGCCTGATCATGGGTATCGACCGTATTCTTGATATGGCGCGAACTGCGGTCAACATTACCGGCGACGCGGTCTGCACCACGATCGTTGCACATCAGGACGGCGCGCTCGATAAATCTGTATTCAATAAAAACTGAGACAGCATCGCACCGGAAAAGCTCCGGCACTTTGCGGAGTTCGTGCGGCGCCGCGTGAAATCGTTTTTTTGCAGTGGGCACGGTTTGACAGACCGTGCCCATTCTGTTATAATAAATACATGCCGCCATGGCGGAACTGGTAGACGCAGGGGACTTAAAATCCCCCGGCCTTAAAACCGTGCCGGTTCGATTCCGGCTGGCGGCACCAAGAAAAAGCGCTGTATTCGCAAGATACAGCGCTTTTTTGTTGCAGATTTTGAGTGTCCGGAAAGTCTTTCTAACAGATTTCTAACAAATCGAATTTCCAGTTAATCATTGCGGGTGTAGAACGTGGCGCGGCCGGAGCCGTGGCGGCTGATTGCGCCTTCCTTGATCAGCTGACGCAGAGCGCCCTCCACAGAGGTTCGGCTGATGGTCGGGCAAAGCTCTAGCAGCTCACTTTTGGTAAATTTCCCAATTCGTCCGGATACTGCGCGGCGTACGATTGCAGCCGCATTCTGTCTGCCACCGACAATATCAATTCGCTCTTCAAAGTCACGATATGCAGCCAGAATGATGCGAAGAAGATACTTAATGAACGGCGTAGGATCTTCTTGATTTTCATGCCATCCGGTCTGACATTGTTCAAGAGCAGCATAATATAGATCTTTATTTTGGGCGATTTTGCTTTCGAGAGAGATATATCGACCGATTACATATCCTGCGCGATACAGCAGCAGCGTTGTCAACAGGCGGCTCATGCGGCCGTTGCCGTCATTGAATGGATGGATACATAGAAAGTCGTGAATAAATACAGGAATGAGGATTAAATCGTCAATCTCCTGAGCGGCAGAAACACGGTTGTAGTTCTCGCAGATACTGTCAATGGCAGCAGGTGTTTCATAAGGTGGAAGTGGTTCAAAAAGGATAAAAGCACGTCCATTCGCATCGACGGCGCTGATAAAGTTCTGAGAATTCTTAAATTGTCCACCGATAGATTTCTCAGAATAGCGATACAGGTCACGATGCAGCTGTAAAATATAGCTCGACCGCACCGGAATATACTCGTAATTTTCATGGATGGTGTTCAAGACATCACGGTAGCCCATGATCTCCTGCTCATCACGGTTATGAGGCGTGGTTTTATCCTGTACCAGCTGTTTCAGACGTGTATTTGTTGTCCGAATGCCCTCAATTTCATTGGACGCTTCCGTGCTCTGTATTTTTGCAATCTCGATCAAACGATCTAAATCAGCTGGTTTCTGCCGCAGGTACATCTCCTGACGACCTTTGTATTCGTGAAGCTGCGCTACAAGTCCCAGCAGCTCACTGTCCCATGTACGGCCTTTCAGCCGAGAATAGTCGAATATCCGCATTGCGCTCACCTCGTGTCCTTTCGCTCATATTATACCCTGTTTTGAGGGATAATACAATGCAGAAAGCGCTAAATTGCCTACCATTGAGTGGATAGCAATTAAGTTCTTTTAGGTATCGTCATTTGCGGTTTTCCCTGACTTTGAATATATTGCATGATAAAATTAATACAGTTTTGCACAAATATGTACTCGAAGGTTTTATAACTTAGTGTTGTTTCAAATCCATATTTGTCTATATTATAAGTGATTTAATACAAATAACTCGCTCATAAAATGTGAGCAAAGCAGAAAATCTCGCTCTGATTTTGCGCAATCTATTTTGGAATTTGCTATTTTGCGATTCAAAAGCCCAGTATCGCATCTTTTGACGTGATACTGGGCCTCATGTTCAATTCCATTCCTCGGACAGAAGAAAATCGCGGATGTTTCGGTGCTTGATACCATTTCGGCTCATATCGAATTCATCGAGGGAAACAACATACTTCGGGAAGTTGTCACGAATAGTATCATATGCGCCGAATTCACGATTCACCGTTTCTTCCGATGCCAGCAGATAAGTGACCTGAACATACAGTTTTTCACCGCGTTTGTCGCATACAAAGTCGATTTCTTTATCGCCTGTTCTGCCGACAGTGACCTTGTAGCCCCGACGCAGCAATTCCAGATACACGATATTCTCCAAGATGAGATTGATATCCCGCATATTGCCGCCGAAAACAGCCTCGCGGATACCGTGATCGGCAATATAATACTTCTCGTTGGAAGCGAGGATCTGCTTGCCCTGCAAATCTTCTCGCTTCACCTGATAAAACAGATAAGCCTCGCAGCAGTATTTGATATAGTTTAGGATCGTTTCTGGGGCGACGGTGCGCTGCTCGCTTTTCAGAAACTTTGCAAGAGAAGTTGCGGAGAAGGTCGTACCGACATTGGCGATTACATAGGCAATAATCCGTTCCAGCAAGTCGATGTCCCTGATTTTATTTCGCTGCACGATGTCCTTGAGCTGGACGGAGTTGAATAGATCGTGAAGATATTGCTTAGATGGAGCATCTGCGTAGCAGAGGTTCGCAAGGTAGGGCATGCCGCCGGCAAGCAGGTATTTTTGGAAACACTGCTGGATGGATTCACTGGGGGCAATTGAACGATATAGCTCCATGAATTCTCCGAATGAGAACGGGTAAATCACGAACTCCACATAGCGTCCGCCCAGATAAGTCGCAAGCTCACCGGACAGCAGCTTTGCATTTGAGCCGGTGATGTAGATGTCGCAATCTAACGAAACGCGGAAAGAGTTGATGCACTTTTCCCAGTCCTTGACCTCCTGTATCTCATCAAAGAACAGGTAGACCTTGCCTTCCATTGCCGCAGCTCGCTTGGTGATCTCATCGTGCAGAGCCTGAGCGGTTTGCAGACGAGAATAGCTCATATCTTCAAAGTTGATGGAGATAAACTGCTCAGGGCTGACACCGGACCCCATGAGTTCCTGTTTAATTAGTTCCAGCATGACCGACTTTCCACAGCGGCGGATACCGGTCATGACCTTGATAAGATCTGTTCCGATAAACGGACGGATGCGGCTCATATACAATTCGCGTTTGATCATAAAGCTTAGCTCCCTTCCTGTGGCTGGCTATAGCATATCACATTTATAGATGATACTCAATGATAAAATTTGAATTTTATAAGTTATAACTGTTAAAATTCAAAATTCGACAAAGAATTTCAGACCCTTGTAAAAGGACTCCGCCCATAAAAGCTTGTCGCGTATAAAGAGAGAAATCGCTCAGTTATGAAGTGTAACCGAGCGATTTTCTTTACCTGTTTTTGCAGTTGTCGCAGCGCTTTTTGCAGCGTTTGCCGGACTTTTCGCCAAAAAATTCGCGAATCATGCCCCAGCGGCATTTGTGATTTTCACAGGCGTAGTCATGCAGAGCCTCGAGCGCATGCAGGCGCTCCTTGAGCTCGGCTCCTTTGAGTTCCATCTGATTTTCCTTGAGGAGGCGACGATTGATGGTAAAATCGTACTCGTGCCAGAGCAGCAGGGCGGTGGATTTTTTGCCGTCGCGTCCCGCGCGACCGGCCTCCTGCGTATAGTCGTCCAGGCCGATAAGCGGCGCATGGTGGATAACAAGCCGGATGTTAGGAATGTTGACACCCAGACCGAAGGCGTTGGTGGCCACCATCACCTTTACCTTTCCGCTAGCGAAACGATCCAGACGGGCAGGCTTGTCCTCACATTTGCCGTGATAGAACTCCGCCTTAAATCCCTGCCTGCACAGGTATCGGCACAGCTTTTCCACGCGGTCGATGGTGTTGGTGTAAATGATGACGCGATCGCCCTTGTACTGTCGGAGTTTTTTGCAGATAATCTCGCGCTTGCGCAGCTCAATGAGGTCAGAGGCCTTGCGGCCGCCCAGACCGTGCCCGACCTCGATCACACGCAGCTCGATGTTGTCGCGGGTCACACCGCCGCGAATGACATGTGCGCCCTCGATGCCCAGCTTTTCGAGAATGTACTGCTCGGTGGTCGGCGTGGCCGTTGCCGTGAATGCGCCAACGACCGGAGGCGTCGGGAGGCTCTGTACGAATTCACGAATGCGCAGGTAGTCCTCGCGAAATCCGGGCCCCTGCTTGCAGACGCAATGCGCCTCGTCAATCATGACGCCTGCAAGGTCGGATTGGCGGAGTGCCGTCTGTACCTTGCGGTTCTGCAGCATCTCGGGTGTGACGAACAAGAGCAGCAGCTCGCCCTGCTCAATCTGTGCGAGGACTGATTTGCGCTCGGCCGAGGACTGCAGGCTATTCAGGCAGGCGGCGGCAACGCCCTTGTCCTGCAGCTGGCGCACCTGGTCGAGTTCGAGCGCAAGGTGCGGTTCGATGACGAGCGTTAGGCGTTCCTGCACCATGGCGAAGCTGGTAAAAATTAACGATTTTCCAGCCGAGGTCGGCATCAGCGTCAGCAGGCTGCGGCCGGTGAGCAGGGTGTTCAGGGCCACCTGTTGGAAGGAACGCAGAGCCTCGATGCCGAGTGCGTTAAGCACGGTTTGCAACTCCATTTTGAATTCTCCTATCTCTATATATATTAAAGTAGAGGGACTGATGGACCGGCCCAAACGGCTTCACAGCGACACAACCTGCACGCGCAGCTGAAAGCCGCAAAGCCGTTTTTCGAACCAGGTTCCTTAATTTTTAAGTGGGTTGAAATGTTGTGTTTTTGCGGCGTGCAGCGATTATTCAGCTGCTTCACGGCCGTTTGACAGACAAATCAGAGCGTGGGAGATGGAATCCCGCGAACGACCGCGGACGTTCTTCGAGACGGTTTTCATGATGCCATTCTGGACCAGGTAGCGGCGGAACTCGACGGAGTCACGTGCCCGCAGACCAAGCCGCCGCGTCATAAATTTTGGAAAATCTTCCTTCAGCTCAAACGCAATGAAGGTCTCTCCCTGGCTGTCGGTGTACCGGAATGCCAGCTGCTCCGGGGTCATCTCCGAGGCGTCCGGCGCGATGAGGGAGTCGTACTGGGCGGTGTCGCGAACGATGTCAAGCGCCATGGCGAATCGGCGCTGACGCTCAGCTTGCTGATCCTCGCGAGCCGCGATCAGTCGCTGTGACCAGTCGGTCAGAGGGCCGGTATGTCCGGTAATGCCGAACAGTGCATCGTCGAACTCCTGCGCGATGGCCCAGAGGTACGCCTGCGCATAACGGATACCATCGAGGGCAAGCCACCCGATGTGCTCGCTGATTAGGGCAGCCAACCGCTCAGCGTCCTTCATCAGCGACCCGAACGCATTGCGCAGAACGGCGATGTGCTCCGGATTGACGTTCTCGAAAGTCGGCCAGTCTAGCGCGAAAATCGCGTTCTCGGCAGGCAAGGCATCGCCGGTCAGCAGCGGCAGAGTATTAAGAGGGTGTTTGGCGATGCCACTGTCGAGAAGTTCGCAGTGGGTGTTCTGAATGGCGCGAGTCAGCTCACGTTGCACAGGCTCGCTGTCCAGATTGACAAGGACCGGCAGGCCATTGACCTGCTCCAACGTCCGAAGGTCCTTTTTCTCCTGCAGTGTGATTTCCAGAAGGCGGATTGCGCTCTGGCCGTCACTGCGGCCGAAAGTAAAACTGCCGAGAACATCGCGGAGCAAATCATGCTGCATTTCGGCTACTGCCTCGTCCTCGCTGAGCCGCAGTGCTGGGTAAAAAAACGGCTTAGCGTCCTCCTCCAGCAGCGGCATCAGGGACGCCAGAACCGCGGCGTGCATCGCCCAAACGATCGCAATGGGCGTTTCGCGGAGGGCGGCTGCGACCTGTTCCACAGAGGGCGGTACGAGAAAACGTGTATTGCATCTGAGCTGGTTTTGCCACTGGGACATGCGGTCTATATAGATGGGATTTTTCAGGAAATCGAGTGCCGTCAGCTGACGCGCAGCCTGAACGAGGGCGCGCTCCTTGCCGGAGAGGTTAATTCCAGCGATACCCACGCCGTTCTCGCTGACTGCTGCCTGAACCGCTGACAGAAGAACTCCTTTTTTGTACGCAAAAACCTCAATTTCGTAACGAATCAAGCGCTCATCGCACATGACGATGATGTTGGGTGCTGGCAGTGGCATCATCTCGAAGTAAGTGTCGCCGTGGTCGGCCAGGCCGCGCTTGTCGGCGTGAAGCTTTTCGGCGGTGTTAATCTGACCGCGCACAGCGATCTTCCAGTCGTCGATGACCTCCAACTGGTCATCGGTCAGCATGTCGCGCGAAAAGTTGCGAGTGAAGGACTTCGGGGCCTCGAAGACAAACGATTCGCGGTCGAGGATTTCCTCAAACAGTTTCTTGATAAATCTCCGTGCACTTTCTATAACTTTTTTCTTCATTTTGATCTTCCTTTCTGAGAAAAAAGGGAGAAGAACTCCCTTTTTAGTTGTTCTGATCCACATTCAGAACCGCGCTCATGATTTCGAGCGCGTGCTCCTTGCTGTGGGCATCGATATGGGCGTAGCGCGTCGTTGTCAAATACGAGGCGTGCCCGAGATAGCTCTGGATTTCGCGCAGACTGCAGCCCTCGTGCAGGAGCAGTGTCGCACAGGTATGGCGCAAATCGTGAAAGCGAATCTTCGGCAGGTCACTGTGTGCAATCCGCCAGCGAAAGTGGTCAGACACATACTCGGGCGAGAGCAGCTTGCCATTCGCATCGACGAACACATAGTCTGCGTCTGCGGTTCGGTATCGGCGCTTTTTCGCTCGGTTTTCCTCGATTTGAGCCTTGCGGCGTTTTAGCCGCTGGCGGATATCGTCCGACAGTGGGAATGCGCGGCGGCTCGCTTCGGTCTTGAGGTCGTTGCTGCGGACAAGCTGGCGTTTGCCGTTAATTCGCACCTCAGCGACCTTGTGCCGGATTTGGAGGGTGCCGGTCTCGAAGTCGATGTCTGACCAGCGGAGTCCGAGGATTTCGCTGCGGCGCAGGCCATAAATGACCCCAATTCGGATAATGTCCTCAATCGGGTCGCCCTCGAACAGCCGGAATAACTGTCCAATCTGCTTCACGGAGAGCGTTTCGCCCTGGAACATCTCAACGCGAGGCGCTTTGACGCACTTTACGGGGTTTAAAATGGGCGCACCGTTGCGGATCTCATCGTTGAACACCGACCTGATTAACGCCAGGTGGTGCTGAACAGTGTTCGCGGACAGGCCTGCATCGCTCAAAAATTCGCAGTAGCTTTCCAGGACGGTGGGAGAGATCTCGTCCATCGTCAGGTCGAGCTTGCGGAAGTAGGGCAGTAAGCGGGCGGTTATGTGCTCGTAGCCCTCGAAGGTGGAGGGTGCCACCTCGGCGCGCTTTCGCGTCATCCAGCGGCGGACGACCTCGTCGAACGGTACCTCACCGACTTCGGCCACAGCCCCGCCGGCTTGGCGGGGGGCATAACTTTTCAACGATTTGGCGGGAGCGGCGTTCGTAGTCCGCCTGCAACTCAACCAACTTCGCATCGAGCAGCTGCTTGGCGCGGCGCTGGTTGCCCTGCACCGGCAGTCCGGTGCTGACCCATTTCTGGTGCAGCTTGCCGGTGCTGTCGGGAATGCGGAGGACCATATAGAACCGGCCGTTCTTTTCCTGCAACGTGCCGGTGACGGTTGATTTCATGTGCCTCATTTCTGTTTTCATCTCCTTTACAAGTGACAAAAGTTATGATAAACTGATATATATGAAAAATCTGGCAGGATTTGTTTGTTTATTGTACGGATATCATACCACGCAGCGGACGTTCTGACGATGCGGTTTTAGGGCGTTCCGGCTACACACTTAAGAGAGGAAGGATATTTTGCGAGTATCACTGGACAAAGAGAATCGGCCACAGCCTGAAGCGGCTGCGACCGTAAATGACGATATTTTCCAGAGCGAACAGCACCGAGGGGTACGCTTGGTACTGGATCAGCTGCATACTTTTTTCACGGCATGCGAGCTGATGGACCTGCAGATCGTCTCTGCCGTTCGATAATCCGTTTGCGTTCTTTGTAAAACTCGATGACGTACTCCACCATCCGGACAAATTCCGTTTGGACGGCAAACTGGCAGACTTAAACGATCACCGATTTCTCCCCATGGGGGTACTTCTGCTGTATGTGTGCTACGGCAACGACCTGTTCGCGTTATCCGATGCGGCGCATGACGCTCATTTCAGTACATTGTGGCAGCAGCTCTCTTTGCAGTATATCGAAGAAGAGTTAGATCGGATGGGTATTAAGCAGACGATCTGCCGACTTGTTGCGCGCACAGAGCGGAGAGATATTTATAGGCTTTATCCGGAGCTGGTTCAGTTTAATAAAAATAATACCTATTTCAGCCTGCGCAACGGTACACTGCCGCTGCAGTATGTTAAGCACAAGTGCAGAGGGGAAATGCCTGATTTTTTCGTTCGGGATTTGTATCATCTATTTCTCTCCTATTACGCAGTAGATCATAGCGGAACATGCTCTATTTCTGCGAATGCGAAACTTCCGGCGGCAGCGCAGAAAGTAGCGGTGTATATGGAAGGCCTGTTAAAACTGCGTGATTTGGAGCGAGACGCATTAAAAGATACAGTGAAAGACGCCGACATGCTGTCCAAGCATGTGAAGAAATTGCTTTCTTTAGCGGAAACTTATCAATGTTTGCTTTATTCAATGCCGTGCTGTTCGGTATGGTCTTACTCTGAACTCGGAAAATTTTATGTGCAGGCTTATGGTGATGAACCTAATTACTCTGATCGACTGCGCAGTAAGAAAGCACGAGATACAGCATTAGCTAACCTAACAAACGCAATCAGTCCGCTTTCGAAAACGCAATTCGATGGATTGGTTGAACGACTGTATCAATTGCTGCACAGTTATGCAGATAATCCGGCACTTCAGTTTTTTTATACCGCATACAAACATATGGTAATATTTCCGGTGTTTCGGAGAATAGCCCCGGCTTATTTCTGGAGACTGTTCGTTCAACACGCCGCTCCTCTTTATAATCATAAGAAATATTTGGTATCGCGTTCTACCAAAACCGCCGATTTCTCGCTCAAGCCATTTGTTCAGGAGGGCTTTCCGGGTATGCAGAGCGCAGAGCGTAAATCTAATAGCCACGCAGAACATAAATGCAGGTTGTATGAGGAACTGGTGAAGTACTTCGAGGAGAACGGTAAAACGGTCATACCCGGCGTGGATATGGCTGAAGAGATTGAGCCGTCAATCAGTCTGCATTACCTGCAAAAGCACTTGCTCGCGAACTTCGATATTTACACAGACACGGGTATTACCGGTGCAACGCTGTCGAATGAGGTTCCGCTTTACCGTTTGTTCAAGCCGCTGTACGATGCGCTGACTTCGATGGACGGCGAGCTGTGGAAACAGATGCCGTACAGCGCATCATCTTCGGCCACGATTGAACAGGCGGATAAGTTCTACTGTATGGAGTGCAACGCATTGAGTTTCCTGCGTGAGTCGAAGAATGGACCACCAATCGAGCGAAAGAAGAACCTGACGCTTGAGCAATGCAGGAGCCTTGTAAATGCGGCCTTGATTGCGAAGGACGGTTCGCTGACTGAGCGCATCAATACCTATATCGCAGAGCACAAGGAACTGTCCGAGTACGCGGAGCAATCCGAAGAAAAACGCAGGATTCTGCATTGGACGATTTACCGTATGGCGCTGGAACGCTGTGCGTACTCGCTTTCCCGCTCGCTGATGAAGCAGTTCATGCAGATATTCGATAAGTGGAGCGGTGAGCAGGATCTCGAGAACCTGTGGACTGTATTTTTTGAAGAACACAAGGAAACATTCATATGGAATACGATAGCAGACAAGATTCGATTTGGTCCGGTGCAGATATATGGACGTATTCTGGGTCAAATTGATTTGCCGGCGGCTCAGCTGCCTGCACCGCAGGAGGTTGTAAAGAACTGCGGTATGGTGCTCCTCGGCGGAGAGAATGCGGACAGTTATGCAGAGTATATTGCGGAACTGGAGCCAAACCATGTTCTGGCAATGTACAGACTGAAAACGCCCGATAAGGACTGGTCGGAGGAAGGCACAAAAGCCGCCCTGCTGGCTCAGCAAAGCGGCTTTTCGGGCGTCGTTATTCCGGGGTATACCTTATACAAAGAACTGGTGCAGGATACAGATGACGCAGAATCTATCCATCTGAAACTCTTGGCGCAATATCATACGCAGTATACGGCAGCGATTCGAAGCATCAAAGCCGAATGCGGTAACGATTTCGCTATAATTGGTGAGGTGGACTGTCGGGATGGTGAACAGGTGACACTGAACGCGCTCGATGTCATCAGCTTCTGGCTGGCGCAGGACGGTGCGGATGCAGTCATTGTCCGATATGACGGTGCGCTGACTGGGCAAGTTGTCAACCATATTGCTGCGCTGGCTGGGCGGCTGGCCGTGCCGCTGTTCCTGCAATCGGAAACCATGGCCTTGGAGCAGAAAAGCGATCTGCTTGCCGAGACTGCTATCTTTGGGTATGCGCAGCCGCTGCCGATCAGCTGACACACGCAAGTGCCTGCTCGAGTCGCTGCAGACTGCGAGCGTTCTCGCTGATTTCCGGGTGTATGTAGCGAGATGTGGTGATCGGATTGGAATGCCCCATATAAGCCTGAATATCCGTCGTTTCGCAGCCTCGCTGTGCCAGACTGGTTGCGCAGGTGTGACGCAAATCGTGAAAACGGATATACCGCAGGTCATGTTCCTTCAAGAACTGCCGAAACTGTCTCCTCAAACATTCCGGATGGAGCGGCAAACCGTAGCGCGCTGTCAGTATCGGACCGGCCAGACGGCGCGGCTGACGCTTGCGCAAAAGCTGCTCCACCTCTGGGTGCAGAGGGAAGGAGCGGTAGCTGGACTGGGTTTTCAGCTTGTCGCTGCATATCATGCGGCAGCGCCCGGATTCATCATGGACGCGCTTGGCATTATGCCGTACATGCAGCAACTTTTTCTCCCAGTCGATGTCCTCCCAGCAAAGACCGCAGATTTCGCCGATGCGCATGCCGTACAGGAGTGCGAGCAGTACGGGAAGATGCAAGTCGGTTCCTTTCAGTTCCTCCAGCAGCTTTTGCTGTTCTGCGGCAGAGTACGGACGCGGAATATCGCGTTCTACGCGCGGCAGCTGCACACCACAGATTGGATTGCTGCGATTGAGTCCGCAGCTGCAGGCGGCAGTAAATGCGGTCTGCAATAATTTAAAGTGCATCTGTACCGTGCGTGCGGAATAGCCATACGCGAGCATTGCATCGCGGTATTCCTCCATTGCCATAGGAGAAACGCGGCATAATGCCAATCCCTTCTCGTCAAAGAACTGGCAGGCGTGACGAACAACAGCGGTATAGCGCACAAGGGTGCTTTCTGCAATCGACTCGCGGCAATCGTCAAGCCAGCGCTTCAGCCATTCGGATACCGGCTGATAGCGCAGCTCCGGCGAGATGTCCCACTTTTCGCACTGCTCATCCATGCGGTTGATTTCGTAAAGCTCGGCCAGAACACGGCGGCGAGCCTGCTCGACCTGTCTGGAGGACTGATCGATTTTCAGACCGGTGCTTTGCTGATAACGGACACGGCAGTCATTCTCGTCATACTTGACGCGAAGATACCAGTATCCGTTTACGCGCACTGCGCTGACGACGATATTTGTTTTCATAACAGGAACCTCCTCTGATAATGTCTTTACAGGATACTGGAATCCTCGATTTTCTGCGATGCAGTTACAGCGCGGAATGGGTACACACTTTATTTACGGGCAAGCTGATAAAACATCGTTCGTTTCATGCCGGTTCGCCGCATGGCCTCTCGTGCGGTAATTTCGCCGGATTGCCAAAGCGCAAGGACTTCCTCCCAGTTATCCGGCAGGGAAGTGGAAGGCCGCCCGAGGTGTTTGCCTTTGGCCTTCGCGGCGTCGATGCCCTCGCGCTGCCGCTGATGGATGGTTAAGCGCTCCTGCTCGGCGATCGTGCCGAGGACCTCGATTAAGATGTTGTTGACCATCTCGAATACCCATTCCTGTCCCGGCGGCAGATCCATCATGGTGGTTGGCAGGTCGATCACCTTGAGATGGATATTGTTCTCCTTGAACCATTGCAGTTCACTGTGGATGTCGGCCTTGCTGCGGCTAAGCCGGTCGAGCGACTTTACGACAAGCGTATCGCCGGAGCGCAGCATAGCAGACTTGAGCGCCTGATAGCCGGGGCGGTCGAGGTTTTTGCCGGACTCCTTATCCGTGATGATTTCTCGATCATCCGCACCGAGCGCGCGAAAGGCCTCGAGCTGACGATCGAGATTTTGCTCGCGTGTGGAAACGCGGGCGTAGTAGAACGTTTTGTGCACCATATCACCTCAAAAAAGTGTCCGGAAAGGTCTTACGCTTTCCGGACATTTCCGTTTATTGCAGCGAGACCTTTTCGGACAGGTTTTTGCTGCGGATTTACACTGTCCGAAAAGGTAGACCTTGTTGGATGCTTAGTCATCGTCAATGATATCGGCAAGCAGGCCGATAATAGTGAGCGCACCGAGAATGACTTTTCCTGCGTTCATCTTTTCACCCCCATTTCAGCTGTCAGAGAAATTTTCAACGGCCTCGATAATCAAATCGACCACCACGCCGACGGCCTGAAAGATTGGGCCTAATGGAATCATAAGCATCTCCTTTCCTTAATACGCGTAAAGTAATTCGCCGGTCATCTCGTGGAGCAAGGTAGGGTCATACAGCATTTCTTCGATTTCTTCCTCCGAGCAGCCGTAATCGAGAAGCGCCTGCACCTCATCCGCAGAGACACCGAAGGCTTTTGCAACGCTGAATAAATCATCGTAGTTCACGGGCGTATCTACGCAGTAGTCGCGGTAATATGGAGAATAACGCCGCCACCAATGTTCGTAACTTGTCCTCGGTGCAAATGCCCCGGTAGTGATACGGCCGTTATGGTCGATTTTCATGATTTCGCCCTCCTGCGGTTCGAGAATGTCGATGGGCGCTTTTAACCGCAGCTTTTTCAGCGTCTTGCAGAGGATTTCCTGCGTGGAAGCGTAAATTAAGAAGCCATCATAGAACATCACGCACAACGGATTATCTCCAACTACGAACCAGATGGAGTTATCTTTATCGAGTACCGTAAAGACGAAAGACCCCTCGACCTTTTCAGCCATAGCTTGCAGGCTGTCAAAGTCGAGGGCTTTCTGCTGTTCAAGGAGCTGAACGGCAACATAGCTGTCCGTCTCAACACTCGTCATTGGCAGACTTTCTTCCATTCGTAACTCTTTGTCGTTCCACAGCACTCCGTTGTGTGCGAGAGCAAAGCTGCTTCCGTCAACGTGACCAAGGAACGGGTGGTTATTCTGGTTAAACTGCGCATTACCCTGTGTTGTCATGCGGGTATGCCCCATGACCACATTCACGCCGTGCGGAATATGAATTTTCATCTTACGAGCGGGAATCGGGCGTTTATAAATCCGCAGGCGGTCGTTGAAGTTGTACGCAATACCAGTCGCGTCTGTGCCGCGCACTTGACACTCACGCGCTAACGTGTTCAAAATTTTGTTCTTCGTATGGGTGCTCAGGCACTCCTTAAAATCAATTAAACCGAATAAGCTGCACATATTACTCCTCCTCGTTTGCAGATACAGGTTCGTTAACGTAAAGACGACGTTCTTTGAGATACTGAATGAGTTCGGGTTCGGTGATGTCATCCAGAAAATCAAACCAGCTAAGCTCCTGTACAACGGTGTCAGACATAGAAACAGCCACCTCAACCAGATGATTTACCATCTGCAGGGTGGCTTTGAGGGTATTCAGCTTGAGCGTGCCGCGGAACATACGGATTTCAACCGTGTCCGAGTTTGTAAGGTTAACCGCCGTGTAGCGCCCAGCGCAGGAATTCTTCGCGTGGTTCATCTGCTCGGACGGCGTAAGACGAATACCGTACCGTGCCGCCCAGCGGTTCATCTGGCTCTGCGTGCGGCGGCTGAATCGCAGCAGTTCCGCCCAGAACTTCTCGACGAAGTACAGCAGACGCGCAATTGCAGCTTCCTGCTGTTCGTAAGTACAGCCGAATGCTAACCGGGAGATGTGAACGTGAAGCCCGCAGGTTCCGGCGGCGTGGCTGAGGTATCCCATGCTCTGCGCCTTGCGAAGAACCTCCGCCCACGGCATTTCGTTCAAGTGGTATTCGAGCGTCATCGGATGTGTAACGAGCTCCAAGCCTTCATCCAGACTGCCGTCCGTCTTGATGTACAGGTTTTCGGCATCCTTATTCGCAATGTCGAGCAGCTTCTGGGCGTTGCTGTTTACCGTGCCGCCGTCGTCGATTTCGAGCTCAACGCCGAAATGCCGCAGACCTTTTCCGTGGAACACAAGGTCGGGCGTGTAGCTGTATTCGTGAATAACCTCGCAGTGCTCGTCCCAGCAGGACGCGCAATAGGCGTTGTCGTCGCCGTCCCAGTATGCGCGGTCGCGATGAATAATGCGGCCGCAGTCATCACAGCGCACGTAATATTCATCAAAGCAATGATCGCAGAGTATGTGCGTGTCATCCTCGACAGCAATTTCCTCATAAATCCGTTCGTTGCAGTGGTCGCAGATTACGGTCAGGCGATCGGCGCAGTCCTCGCAGAGCCAGTCGCCCTCTACCTCAAACATATCTTCGATTGCATGCTCTGCACCACAGTTTGCACAAATTCTCGTTTCACTCATTGTCTGTTCCTCCATTTCGTTTAGTAAATCTTAATATTCTTCGGCAAGCAGCATAGTCGAATGCGTCAAATCGTCGATGACGAACACCTTCGCGTTTACGGCATCATCACACGGCACATCAAGCTCGTAGCGGTACGGCGGCTGCTCCTGCTTATGGACGATGTGCTGACCGGTTGGCGTTTTGGTAAGGATAAACACTTGCAGGTAATCCTTTCTCGGCACTTCCATCGTCAAAACCATGTGCCACATGAGGTTGATCAGCCACGATGGGATTTCATTCTCCACGCCACGTGTCAGGAATTTTTGATTTTCGAACATGTTTCTTCTCCTTTCAAACAAAATAGGCCACAGGGAATTACCCTGTGGCCCTCATGAATATAATATATATTTTATCTGATTGGAAAAACGGACAGTACAAGCTCTGCTGTTCAAGAGTAATATCTACAGTCAAAATTTGAATTTTGAATATAGATAAGTGACTTTTGTTTCTTATTATGATATGCTGTATCTGCATGGGATAGAGGATCAATCGGATATGCACATAGCTGTAATGGTCTAGGCGTTTTGATTTGAGATAGGTTGTATTGTGAATTGATTACGAGCGTTGGAAGTACGCTGTCACGCGGAAGTCTAAAACTACTATGGCGTTCGCAATCTCGAGCTCTTTTATAATATAAGGGGATTTAGTCATATGATTCATTTAATCGCAAGTGATATTGACGGGACGCTGCTGCAAGGCGGACAGACCCGATTAGACCCGGCGCTGTTTGACGTTATTGAACGGCTGGAACAGCACGGAATTCGTTTTGCGGCGGCGAGCGGCAGACAGTATACCAATCTGCGGCGGCTGTTTGCCCCTGTCGCGGACAAAATCGACTATATCTGCGAAAACGGCAGTCTGGTCATCAGCGACGGCAGTGTGCTGTATAAGCAGGTGATCGACCGGGCGCTCGGCACGAAGATTCTGCGCTGCATGCTGGAGATGGAGGGCTGCGAACCGCTGCTGAGCGGAGTCATGCAGTGCTATGTTCAGCCAAAGGACCCGGCTTACGCGGACCATATGCGATATTTTGTGGGGAATGATGTAGCGGTTGTAGAGGATCTGACAGCGGTGCCGGAGCCGTTTCTGAAAATTGCGGCGTATTTCCCGGACGGCGCCACCGAAGAATACCGTCTGCGTATCGCGCAGGCTGCGGGAGGGACGATGCGGCCTGTGGTTTCCGGTATGGCGTGGGTGGACCTGCTGCCGCAGGACTGCGATAAAGGCACAGCGCTTGCGGTTTTGCAGCGCCATCTTCATATAAATCGAGAAGAAACGATGGCTTTCGGGGATAACGAAAATGATGTGGAGCTGCTTCGGCAGGCGGGACTGTCCTATGCGATGAAAACAGGCAATCCGTGCGTTCTTCGACTGGCAGACCGTGCGGCGGATGATGTCATATCCGAACTGAATATGCTGCTGAGCGAATTGGAATAAGACGATTTTGATCAGAACAAAAAAACACCACCCTTGCGGGTGGTGTTTTTGAAGAAAAGGAGAATTAGGATTTTGTCGTGAGCTTAAACAGAACAGCGCCGTGCGTATCGATCGAGCATACAATGCCGGAGGAAACGACAGCATCGGGCTGGTCGCCCCAGAGGTCGTGAACCGTGTATTCACCGGACAGACCGAGCTTGTCCAGCGTGATCTCGCGCTTTGCCGGAAGATTGCCGAGATTGAATACGGCAAGGTAGGTGTTACCCTGCTCATCTTCAGCCTGCCATGCAATCGTGTCGCAGACATTCAGAATTTCGCGGGCGTTCCGGCTGTCCTTCAGCAGTGCCAGCACTTCCGGGTTGGTAATCAGGCCGAGCGTCCATTCATCCAGATCGGTCAGCTCGCAGCCAAGCATAAGCGGCGAACGGAAAATCGACCACAGCGTCAGCATGGTGCGCTGCTCAGGGCGGGTCAGAAGCGTGTTGCGCTCGAAAACGCCGTGCTCGCAGCCGCGAATGGAGATATGGCCGACCGGAAGCATATCGCAATCCGGGAAGCAGCCGTTCGATACGTAAGGACTCCAGTTGCGGCAGCGCATGAACATTTCAGTAATATCTTCCCAGCGGTCCCAGAAATCGTTGGTAATGCGCCACATATTGGCGTATTTGCGCAGGTGGTCCGCCTGTTCCACCATGGCCGGTCCGGGAGAAAGACTCAGCACAATATCGCGGCCGCAATGCTGAATTGCTGCGGCGATCATTTCGATTTCTTCTCTGCCGGAATAGTCGTAATCCTGATTGATACGGCGGTAAACCACGCAGATGTCATCTACCTTGACGAAATCGACGCCCCACGAAGCGTACAGCTCGAACAGAGAGTCGTAATAGGCCTGTGCGCCGACGGCAACGGGATTAAGACCGTACATATCCGAGTTCCAGGCGCAGATAGAAGCCGTGTGAGCAATATCACGCGCATGAACATCGGTACCCTTGATGGGTACGTTCTTTACAACCGCCTGACGCGGAATGCCGCGCATGATATGAATGCCAAATTTCAGTCCCTTGCTGTGAATGTAGTCAGCAATCGGTTTGAAGCCTTTTCCGTCTGCGGCGGAGGGAAAACGATTTGGGGAGGGCATCAGACGGCCGTATTCGTCCATGCATAGCTCAGCAAAGGCGTGATAGGCGGTAGAATCTGCGGTCGGCTCCGACCACTGAATATCGCATACAACGTATTCCCAGCCATAGGGCTTCAGATGCTCTGCCATATAATCCGCGTTACGGATGAGGTCCTCTTCCGTAACGGAGGCACCGTAGCAGTCCCAGCTGTTCCAGCCCATCGGCGGATTGACAGCAAACAAGTTCTTGTCCATAATTACCCTTCTTTCATAAATCATGTAAATCTGAAATTGTATGATCAAATCCGACTGGTTTGTCTTGACAAATTGGATTATAGCACTATTATAAAAAGTATCAAATGACTTAAAAAAGCAAAAAATATTTTTCTGCGATAAAATTTATAAAATTTTATTAGATATGTTTGATAAAGTCAGCTCGGAAGGGACGGACCGACATGGTAGTATATCTTTTTAATTTCAACACCTGCCAGGATCTAGCGCTGCTGGAAATCGGCGATCAGCAGTGTTCGCCGCTGTATGCCTTTGGCCCGAATATTCGTAATGAATACATTTTTCATTACGTTGTATCGGGAAAAGGTGTGGTTATGCTTCAGCCCTCCGGCGAAAAAGGACAGAATATTCTCTCCGAAACGATTGAAGTCAAGGCGGGAGAAGGTTTTCTGATAGAGCCGCATACCGCGCATATGTACCGTGCTGATGAGAACGACCCATGGCATTATATCTGGATCGTATTCACCGGCCTGAGCGTACCGTCGTATCTCCGTGCGTGCGGCCTGACGCGGAATAATCCGGTTTTTTACCCCCAAAGCTATGCGCATGCGGTATCTTCCCGCGTCCGGGAGCCGCTTCGTCAGATACTCGGCCACCCCGATGCCTCAAAAGCGTTCATTATCGGGCAACTGCATCTTTTCTTTGACGGACTGATGGAAAATACCGCAGTACAGTCAAAAAACGTTACGACGGATATCAATATCGCCAATGTCTACATTGCGGAGGCGATGCGCTATATCGAATCGCGCTATGCGGATATTCGCTCGCTGGATGAAATTGCCGGTTTCTGCAATGTCACCCGAAGCCATCTGGCAAGGCTGTTTCGCAGCACGCTGCATGTCACATTGCAGGAATATTTGATCAATTATCGAATGGGTAAGGCCAAAGAGCTGCTGGTCAACACCAATCTGCCGATTTATCAGATTGCGCAGCAGGTTGGCTATGAAGGCGCGCTGCAATTCAATAAAGCGTTTAAGAACAGAATGCAGGTGCCGCCCAGAACGTGGCGGCTGCAGAACCGGCTCCGGCTGAGCGGCGACCCTGACAGAAAATAGATATGCAAAAATGTACGTACATTTTATTTACAAAAATGAAAACATACGTTATAATAGGAGATGTAATAATGATAATGACAAATCAAGGAGAATGAGGTATGGCACAGCCCAAATATCAGCTGTTACAGCAATGGCTGAGGGACCAAATAAATAGCGGAGAATACACTGCGAATCAGCAGATTCCGACGGAACTGGAGCTTGCTGAGCAGTTTGGATATAGCCGGCAGACGATCAGCGGCCTGGAGCAGGAGGGCCTGCTGAAGCGGACGCCGGGGCGCGGCACGTTCGTATGTCAGCAGAATGCCGGCCGGGTGAACCGCAGCGAATCCCGCACCCGCAGAGTCGGTGTGCTGACCACGTATCTAGACGATTATATTTTTCCCGGCATCATCAACGGCATCGAGCGGGTGCTGAGCCGTCATGACTATCTGTTTACGCTGGGACTTACGCACAATAAAACGCTGGACGAAGCGACGGCGTTGCAGAAGCTGCTGGCGGACGGGGTGGGCGGGCCGATCATCGAGGGCACCAAAACGGCTCTCCCTACGCCGAACGAAGGTATTCTGCAAAGTTTTCGCGATGCAGGCATCCCCATGGTGTTTATCAACGGCTGCTATGACGGCGCAAACGACAGCTACGTACTGATGGATGATGTACAGTCGGGCGAGCTGCTCACGCAGCATCTGATTGACCAGGGGCATACGCAGATCGGCGGGATTTTCAAATCCGATGATATTCAGGGCGTAAAACGCTACGAGGGCGTTGTAAAGGGAATGCAGAAGAATAACGGGCACATCAAGGATGACTGCATTCTGTGGTACACGACAGAGGATGTCCGCTATCTGTTCGAGGGCTCTATGGATGAAATGATCCTCAAGCGTCTGGCGGACAGCACAGCGGTGGTATGTTATAATGACGAAATCGCCGCAAAGCTGATCGATGTGCTGCGGTGCGCCGGAAAGCGCGTTCCGGACGATCTGTCGGTTGTCGGCTTCGATAATTCGCCGTTCGCCGGCTCGCAGCTGTACAATCTGACGACTGTGACCTATCCGGCAGCGGATATCGGAGAAACTGCCGCAAATGTATTGATGCGCTGTCTGGAAGATCCGGAGCATAGAGAACATATTAAAATCAAGCCTAATATTGTTGAACGCGGTTCTGTACGCTGCCTGAAATAATACCTTTTTGGATAATATGAATAAAAAAGACGGGAAAATTCAGTGCATTTTCCCGTCTTGCTTTTTGTACGTACAATTGTTACAATAAAAATACAAAAGATACTTACATATCGGTGAGTACAGCAAAAAGAAGGTGCGTACAAATGAGCATGACGGAACAATTCAATGTACAGCCTGCGCCGCAGCGCAAGGTGCTGGGCATTGAATTCGGTTCTACACGAATCAAGGCCGTCTTGACCGACGGACATGGTGCGGTCCTTGCAACAGGAAGTCATACATGGGAAAATCAGCTGGTCAATGGCATCTGGACCTATCCGCTGGAGCAGGTATGGAACGGCCTGCAGGCGTGCTACCGCGATATGGCGGACCGGTACCGGATGCGGTACGGCAGTCCGATCACCGTTCTGGATGCAATCGGCTTCAGCGGCATGATGCACGGCTATCTGGCATTTGACCGCGACGGCAATCAGTTGGTTCCATTCCGTACATGGAGAAACACCATTACCAACCGGGCGGCCGACCTGCTGACCAAACAGTTTTCGTTTAATATTCCGCAGCGCTGGAGCATCGCGCACCTGTATCAGGCGATTCTGAACGAGGAAGCGCATGTTTCCTCCATAGATTATCTGACAACGCTGGCAGGATACGTACATTGGCA
>OGOS01000847.1_pt1 | contig 22632 bp, 28 predicted proteins | sample 1552701 | NCBI WGS metagenome assembly OGOS01 (sample SAMEA2580128, study PRJEB22360) | human gut metagenome | biome: human gut; feature: human-associated habitat; material: faeces | place: Denmark | collected 2008/2010
GGTAGCGGTGACTGGATTCGAACCAGTGACGCCACGGGTATGAACCGTGTGCTCTGACCAACTGAGCTACACCGCCATTTCCATCTAACGTAATGGAGCCCGCGACCGGACTTGAACCGGTGACCTCTTCGTTACCAACGAAGTGCTCTACCGACTGAGCTACACGGGCAAAAGTGGTGGGGATGCCTGGACTCGAACCAGGGAACTCAGAGAGAGCGGATTTACAGTCCGCCGCAGTTGCCGCTGTGCCACATCCCCATTTGATGCGCCTAACCATGTGCAATTGTCAAGCTACCTCTCGATTGCTTCCTCCGAAGAATCGAGCAAGAGGATAATACGTTAGGATTTCCTCAGTGTCAACGCCCTACACGCCCCCGGGCGTATCTACATGATTCCTCCGCAATCCAGGCTTCAGTAGGCCTTTGACCTGCGATTATGATACACCTGAAATTGCATTCTTTCGTTTTCGACAATACATGAGGGCATTTTTCCCAAAATTTTTTTTCGAATTTCGCCGTATCGCACCCCTGCTTTCACGATATGACCGTGTCGGCTACCTCTTCTGTCAGAGCGCAGCTCTTCGACCCTTATATATATGTATGCCTTATCACCTCGAGATTGCCGGCATATTTCGACACGAGCCGCACCTCGATCGTTTGTTTCCCAATCGTGGTGTTTCGCACCATTCCATCGACGAAGCATGACGAACTCGTGAAGGAGATGTGGTTTCAGCCGCATTTCAGCAGTTTCTATTAGAATTAAGCCACTACATCTTGTGGATATGTTTTCTTATCCCCTAAATTCCGTGCTTCAATTTTCTCAGAATCTTTCAGTTTGAGCTTCTGAGCTGGGGTTACCGAAGTCAATGCCCTCCGTCCGCTCCACCGCATGCGAACCTACTTGTGTTTCTGGTAGTATTGCCCTCGATGCGTAAATCACTTCACACATGCTCAACCAAGGAGGTTTCTATGGTAGAGCGTACTCGTACGCTGAATCGACGCACATTCCTCGGCGGAGCTGCCACGTTCTGCGTTGCTTCTTTTGCAGTTCCGTCCATGGCATACGCAAAGTCCTCTTCCGAACTGAAGCAGGAGGCAAGCGATCTTCAGGCTCAGGCTGACGAAGTCAGCAAAGAGCTCGTGAATGCTCAGGCTGACCTGGAAGCTGCTTCCGATAAATACTATAAGGCTCAGGAGGACCATCAGGCCGCAACGGATGCGGCAAATAAGGCCCAAAAGAAAATCGACTCTGCCACGAAGCAGATTTCCCAGTATCAGGACAAGCTCGGCACCCGCGCACGCGAGATGTACCGCACCGGCAACTCCTCGTTCCTGGATCTGCTGCTGGGTTCCACGACGTTCGAGGAATTCGCAACGAACTGGGACCTTCTGAGCGACATGAACGAGCAGGATGCAGAACTCGTCAAGAAGACGAAGGACCTGCGTCAAGAAGTCGAAGACCAGAAGGTCGAGCTGGACAAGCAGGAGCAGGCCGCTGCCAATGCCGAGCAGAGCGCAAAGGAAGCTTCGGAATCTGCCGCTGCGACCACGAAGACGCTGCAGACGAAGTATGCGTCTTTGACGTCTGCTCAGAAGAAGAAGGCTCAGGAAGCTCAGGCCAAGGCTGCACAAGAGAAGGCGGCCGAGGAAGAGGCGCAGCGCCAAGCTGCCCGTCAGGCCGCTGCAAGCAATTCGAACAGCAATAGCGGCTCGGACAATTCGAATTCCAACAACAACTCGAATACCAATAGCAATTCCGGTGGCAACTCGAACTCCGGCACGGATTCGAACACGAATTCTGGCGGAAACTCGAACTCTAATTCGAACTCTGGCGGCAGCAGCTCGGGCGGCACGCATCCCGCAGCCGCTTCCTATGCTGAGAGCAAGATTGGCTGCCCGTATGTCTGGGGTGCTGAAGGTCCGAGCTCGTTCGACTGCTCCGGCCTGGTGAAATGGGCTTATGGCCAGATTGGCATTTCTCTTCCCCACTACACGGAGTCCATCTACGCACAGGCGAAGAGCGTTATGGCTGTTTCGTCTGCAGCTCGCGGCGACGTCCTGTATCGTTCCGGCCATGTGGGCATTGCCTGCGTTGCCGGCGGTACGACGTACGTGCATGCCCCGACGTTCGGCGCCAAGGTTCGCAACACGGACCCGCTGTCCTGGTCTGGCTTCACCGCCGCTCTGCGGATGTAGCACTTCACACGCCTCGCATTGATTAGCCTGCCGGCATGTGCCGGCAGGCTTTTTTATTCCGTCACGCTTTGCTTCTTCCCTACCACCCGCACCCCAACGCCTAAGGCCCGTTATTCCGCTTCTCCGCCCCTTGAAAGAAGCGTCGAGTGTTACGGAATGGAAGTACCGCCAAGAAACAAGGAAGGCCGCCTTCGTTGCATTCCACAGCGAAGGCGGCCTCTTGTTGATCCACGGTATCGACGGAGCAGAACACCTGTAACGGCTACTTCATTTCAGCAACTGCGTTCTGGTACTCGTCATATTCCTTCTGCATAGAGTCACTGGGGGCCTTCGTAGCCAACGAAACGACCGCCGCCACGATGAGCGCCAGCACAAATCCCGGCAGCAGTTCATAGACGGCGAACCAGCCGCCCAGACCGGAGATGAAGTTATGCCAAATCAGCACCGTTGCCGTGCCGGTGATCATGCCCGCAATCGCGCCGGGCAGATTCATGCGCTTCCAATACAGCGAAAGCAGGATAACGGGTCCGAACGAAGCGCCGAATCCTGCCCAGGCGTACGACACGATGCCGAAGATGGATGAATTCTCGTCCAGGGCCAGCAAGATGCCGAAGATGAACACGGCCAGCAGCACGAATCGGGCAACAATCATTACCTGCCTATCCGTTGCGTCGCGCTTGATGATGCCGCGGAAGATATCCTCGGCAATAGACGAACCGGAAATCAGCAGGTACGACGACGATGAGCTCATGGACGCGGCAAAGATGCCGGACACCACCAAGCCGCACACGAACGACGGCAGCAGGATCTGGGATGCCACGATGAAAATGTTCTCGGCGCTTGCCTGCGTCAGGAACTCCGCCGGCAACATGGCGCGACCGACCAAGCCGATGCACACGGCGCAGGAAAGCGAGATCACACACCAGATGGTCGCAATACGGCGGGAGATCTTAATTTCCTCCGGATTGCGGATGCTCATAAAACGGACCAGCACCTGCGGCATACCGAAATAGCCCAGGCCCCATGCCAAGCCGGAGATGATCGTAACGGCACCGTATCCTGCGGCGTCTCCGAATTGCGGCATGCCGTTCTCGATAACTTGCTGGCCGTTCGCATCCAGAATAGGCGTAGCGATGTCCGTGGCGCTGAGGAAGCCGGGGATGCTCCTCAGCACATTCACCACGTTATCCACGCCGCCCGCATTCGCAACGCTGCCGATAAACACGATCGCAAGCGCGAAGAACATGAGCGTGCCTTGGATGAGGTCCGTTGTGCAGACGGAAAGGTATCCGCCGACGAACGTGTAGAGGAACACGATGATAGCTCCGAGCATCATCATCGTTGCGTAATCGAATCCGAACAGCGTGGAGAACAGCTTGCCGCACGTAACGAAGCAGCTGCCCACATAAATGCTGAAGAACAGGAAGATGATAATAGCGGCCACCGTCGAGATGATGTGGCGATCGTCATGAAATCGGTTCGCAAAGTACTGCGGAAGCGTGATGGAATCGCCGGCCTTCTCTGAGTAGATGCGCAGGCGCTTTGCCACAATCTTCCAGTTCACATACGTGCCGATAGCCAAGCCGATAGCCGTCCACATCGCATCGGATGCGCCGGTGAAGTACGCCACGCCGGGCAGGCCCATAAGAAGCCACCCGGACATATCGCTGGCCTCGGCAGAAAGCGCCGTGAGCCACGGCCCCAGCTGACGTCCGCCCAGGAAGTAATTCGACGTGGACTGATTCGACTTCTTCGCATAGATGAAGCCGATGGTAAGAACCACCACGAAGTAGATGAGCATTGCGAGCAATACCCAAAAATCGCTGTGTAGCATAAAACAGACTCCTATAATGTCTTTTTGCAACTAGTGAAAGATTCTACTTTCAATCAGCTAGCATGCCCATGAATATAGTGCGTGCGGTCGATTAGGGAAGGAAACGGCACATGTCACGTTATGAACAGATGACAAAAGACCAGCTGCAAACGGAAAAAGAACATCTGGACCGCCAGTACCAGGATATCAAGGCCCGGGGCCTGTCTCTGAATATGGCCCGTGGCAAGCCCTCTTCCGCACAGCTTGACCTGAGCTCCGACCTGCTGAAGAATGTCGGCCCCGAGGATCTGACGGCCGAAGACGGCACCGATGCGCGCAACTACGGCGTGCTGGCGGGCCTTCCCGAGGCGAAGCGCCTCATGGCCGTGCTGCTGGACGACAGCCCCGAGAATATCATCGTCTGCGGCAACTCCAGCCTGAACATCATGTACGACACGGTCGCCCGCTGCTGGATGTTCGGCACGCTGGGCTCCACGCCCTGGTGCCAGCTGCCGAATGTGAAGTGGCTCTGCCCCGTTCCCGGATACGACCGCCATTTCGGTGTCACGGAAGCATTCAGCATGGAGCTGATTCCCGTGTCGATGGACGACAACGGCCCGATTATGGACGAAATTGAACGCCTTGCAGCTTCCGACGACGCCATCAAGGGCATCTGGTGCGTTCCGAAATACTCCAACCCCAGCGGCATCACGTATTCCGACGACGTGGTGAAGCGCCTTGCCTCCATGAAGACGGCGGCAAGCGATTTCCGCATCTTCTGGGATAACGCCTACAGCGTGCATCACCTGTACGACGACCCCGCGCAGCAGGATCAGCTATACGACATCGCCGATGCCTGCAAGGAAGCGGGCACGGAGGATCGCTATTTCAAGTTTGCTTCCACCAGCAAGGTCACGTTCCCCGGCGCCGGCATTTCCGCCATCGCCGCCAGCGCCGCGAACATTGCCGAAATCAAGCAGCGCATGCAGCCGCAGACCATCGGCTTCGACAAGATCAATCAGCTGCGCCATGTGCGCTTCCTAAAGGACGCCGATGGTATTGCGGCCCATATGCGCAAGCATGCCGCCCTGCTGCGCCCGAAATTCGAGCTTGTCCAGGACACGCTGGAGCGCGAGCTTTCCGACTGCGGTTGCACGTGGAGTCATCCGCGCGGCGGCTACTTCGTGTCGTTCAACGCCCCCGAGCATTCGGCAAAGCGCATCGTGACGCTGTGCAAGGAGGCCGGCGTCACGCTGACGGGCGCGGGCGCAACGTGGCCGCACAAGAACGACCCGCATGACAGCAACATCCGCATTGCTCCGTCCCTGCCGCCTATCGAAGAGCTACAGCAGGCCCTGGAAGTCTTCGTCGTATGCGTGAAGCTGGCAGCGGTCGAAGTGCAGCTTGCCCAGTAGCCGCTTCTGCCTCACACGGCCTGACAAAACGCCCGTCGTATCATCGCGGCGGGCGTTTTTCGTGTGTGGAGGCGTCGCCTTCAGCCGACGTCAATACCAGCGGCTTCCCTCAATAGGCTCGACTTCCCTACGCGTGCGAGGCACCGCAGGCTTTCTCGTGCGTCCCAGCGGATTCGGAACCGTCGCTCGCGTTCTCATCGGACGCCTCAACCTCGCCGGACGCTTGCTCGTCTTCTGGCGCATCGGTCAATACGATGGAGTAATATTCCACCGCTTCCGGCTTCATCGTCTTGCCCAGCTCGACTGCCAATTCCGGAAGCAGCTCCGCGAACGTACGATCCACGACTTTCTTCTTCAGCTGGCATTCCCAAATCACATGCGTTGTCCAGCCCAAATCATCCAGCAGCGCCAAGTTCTTCTTGTCGCGCGCCACGTTGCGCTCGAACTTCTCCGTCCAGTATTCCACGTTGGACTTCGGCAAAGGTAGATTGCAGTGCGGGCAGCGATGCCAGAAGCAACCATTCACGAACAGCGCCACCTTCTTGCCGGGCCATGCAACGTCGGGACGGCCCGGAACCTTCCACTGAAGGCGATAACCGGTCAATCCCGCATCGCGCAAACGTTGCCGTACCAAGAGCTCTGGCTTCGTGTTAGCCCGCTTATTGCCCTGCATGGACTTATGTACTGCCGCGCTTACGGGCGGCGTGTTCTCAGGTACTGTCATGCGGCTACGACCAGAATTCGAACATTTCCAAGAGATTCTGATACGCCCAGGGGTACACGTCGCTTAACCAGCCCACTTCCGCCACCAGGCACAGCAGCACGCTGTACAGCACGCTCAACGTCACCAGCGCGATAAGCACCTTCAACAGGATATTCGCCATCTGCGTGCCATGCGTGATGTTCTCATTCACGATAAAGACGATAAGCGCCGCTGCGGCCAGGAACAGGAAGCTGAAGTCCGCGAAATATCGTTGGAGAATACCGGCCATCTCGGCATCCAGGCATGCCACCACAATGCCCATGACGATCATGATGGCCGCCACACCGGCAACCGTGTGCGTTTGCCGTGTGCGAATGCGCATCTTCAACACCGGAACGGAGAAGAACAGCACCCACAACAACGGGATGCAGGCGAACAATCCGCCATACGTGTTCTCACGAATCGTCTGCCCGAGATACGTGGTCTGGAAATCCACGGCTTGCAGATACGGGAACTCCCCCACCATGTTCGGCGCTTGCAGGAAGTACGCGAACAGCGCAGGAGCCAAACGCCCCACGGAGAACCCGCGCTTCGTCATGTCGTTCATGGTCAGGTTGTAGTTCGCCCCGAAGTTCGTGAACGAACCGAAACGGGCGTAGTTGTACGCGAAGATGCCCACGAATACGACAACATACGGCCCCAGCAGGCAGCACAGCTCTTTCTGTCCTTCGCGCATCATGATGCGCCGATTCGTGATATAGCGGCGCCAAAACAGCGGGAAAGCAATAAGCGAAAGCACCATCAGCTGCGGACGGCAGCCCAGCACAAGCGCCATGCATAACGAACCGGCAAGATACCAGCCACACGGTGTATCCAGGGAACGCCCGCGCATCCACAAATACAAGCCCCACACGCTGAACGCCAACCCGGTCATAATGGGAAGCGCATAGAACGTAGGCAGCTTGAACAGATACAGCATGCCCGAACAGGTGATGAGCGAAATCTGGAGCAGTAAAAACAGGCCCAGGCTGACTTTTTTGAAGTGTCGTCGCGCGAAGAGAAGCAGCAGCAACGTCGTGCCTATGATGAAGAACAAGCCTGAAATCAGGACGCCTATGGCTGTGGGGAATGGCGATCCGGTAATCAAATAGAACGGCAAATAATAGATGAGTACCGGCACCACGCCGAAATACACATAGTAGCGCCCGTCGTAATACGCAACGTCGAACAGGTAATCTTTCCCGGTATGCTTTTGCAATTCATCACGTGCGCCCTTGTCATAAGGGTCATCCATCTGAACAAGCCAATCGGGCGGCGTTTCATCCAGATACAGATGCCCTTCCGTTATAGACTTTGCCAGCTCCGCATACTGCTGGGCGTTCTTTCCGCCAACCTCGTAAGTGTTCACCAGTGAATGCTTATCCCAGGAGCCGTAATTGTAGCTTGAAGTAGCCACGCCTACGAGATTCGATCCGTACAGCAAGAACGACGAAAGCGCCAGCACTTCGATGGTTACCGCCACGGCGATAAGCGCATTGATACGCGTACGTTCCGTGTTCACCTGCCAGCGATAGATAGCGGATTTCGGGCGGAACACGTACACCAGAGCCATAACGGCGACCAACAGCAGGTAGCGCATGAACTGGAACGTGAACGGACAGTGCGCATTGACCTCGACTTTGATGATGGTGATGGGATATGTCAGATCATCATCGCCGCTGAATTCGATTTTCAAGTTCTGCACCTTACCCGAAGCATTGAGGTTCAGGTATTGGCTCTCCGTTCCATTCGTGGCAATATTCGCCGTGGGAATACCGACGGAATATTCGTTCGAATCGAAATATGTTTGATGCGCCTCATCCGTATAGTGGATCGTCGCAGATACAACTTGGGCGGACTCACTGGAGTCGAACTGAACATGGATGTTGTGCACCTCGGTATTCAGTCCCGAGAACTCGATAGAATTGTTCACCGTAGTGAGACGGTATTCCTTGTTGTTCATGGACTTCGGCAGCTGGCCCTGCAGCTCGTACGTCAAGTTGATGGGCTTATATCCCAGCGAGGCGAAATAATTGAAGTTGAAGATGAAGACTTCTACCAAAGCGCCGAGAGCAAGAATGACCGCAGCGCACGTCAGGACATGCCGGACAACGCGCTTGTTGCGTTGCAGCAGCGTCCAGAAGTCATGAAAGATGTCGGAAAGCGTCTCGAACATGCCGCTCATTATAAATCGTTGCGCCTGAAAAGGGAAAAGGCCGCCGGAAACCCGACGGCCTAGCGCTTCGCTATAGAGGAAGCTTTACAGGTTCAGCGCCTTCTCGACGTCGGCGAACACGTCGTCAACATTGCGGTCACCATCGATCTTCACCAGGACATTCTTGCCGGCATAGTAATCGATCAGCGGAGCCGTGGACTTCTCGTACACATCAAGACGGTTGCGTACCGTGGTCTCGTTGTCATCATCGCGCTGATACATCTCGCCACCGCACTTCGGGCACTGCGCATCGGCATCCGTTCCGATGTAGCCGCATGCACGGCACGTACGACGGGACGTCAGACGCTTGATGATGACTTCGAAGTCAACATCGATCAGCAGAGCAGCATTCAGCGGACGGTTGAGATCGGCAAGCATGCTGTCCAAGGCAACGGCCTGGGCCGTGGTGCGCGGGAAGCCGTCGAGGATGACGCCCTTCTCCGTATCCGGCTCCTGAATACGCTCCTTCATCAGGTCGACGATCAGATCATCGGGCACCAAGTCGCCCGCATCCATGAAACCCTTCGCCTTGATTCCCAGCGGCGTCTGGTTCTTCACCGCAGCGCGCAGAATGTCGCCCGTGGAAATGTGGCACATGCCGTGCTTCTCCACCAGCTTGGCAGCCTGCGTGCCCTTACCGGCACCAGGAGCCCCCAACAGAACGATGTTCATAATCGCTTCCTTTCTATTTCAATGTGTTTCCAATTGTAGCAAACGCGCAAATCGATAGCACACCGCGACACGTCAGCGGCAGCTCCTCCCGCGAATGCCCACGAATGAAAACAACCGCGCTCCCGAAGGAACGCGGTTGTAGCATCGCCTGCGAACAGGTCTTATTTGAAGAAGCCGTCGTAGTTGTGCATCTTCAACTGAGATTCGACCTTGCTCATGGTGTCAAGGGCGACGCCGATCATGATCAGGATGGACGTGCCGCCGAATGCCTGGATCAGTTGGTTATCCGTGAAGTAGAACAGGATAGCCGGAACCACAGCGATGATAGCAACGTAGATAGAGCCAGGCAGCGTCACATACTTGATGACATCTTTGATGTACTGCACCGTGGCAGTACCGGGACGAACACCGGGAATGAATCCGCCCTGCCTACGAAGGTTGTCAGCCGTCTCTTCGGGCTGGAACACCATGGAGGTGTAGAAGTAGCAGAAGAAAACAATCAGCAACGCAGTCAGAATCCAGTTCGCGGGACCGGACGAAATGCCGTTTGCAATCCACGTCAGCCAGTCGACATTGAACAACGCGGCAATCTGGGCCGGGAAGTAAATGAGGCAGCTGGCGAAGATGATGGCAATAACGCCCGCAGCATTCACCTTCAGGGGAATGTACGTGGACTGGCCACCCATAACCCGTCGGCCGGAAACGCGCTTCGCATAGCTCACGGGGATACGACGCTGTGCGCGCTCGATATACGTGATCAGCGGAATGCACGCAAGAATCACAACCAGGATCAGAATGGTGTACGCAATGCCCATGGAACTGTCGGCCGTAGAGGTCAGCGACTCATAGATGGCGCTCGGCACACGAGCAACGATGCTAGTGAAGATGATCAGCGACATGCCGTTGCCAATGCCATGCTGCGTGATGAGCTCGCCCATCCACATGATGAGCGCGGCGCCAACGACGAGCGTAAACACCACCAGGATGTCGCTCAGAATCCCAGGAACATCCGTGCTGAACACAACGCCGTACTGAGCGGACTTGAACAGGAACAGATAGCCAATAGCATTGATCAGGCCCAGGACCAACGTGATCCAGCGCGTCCACTGCGTAATCTTGCGGCGGCCGGTCTCGCCCTCTTTCGCCCACGCTTGCACCGTGGGGATAACGCCCTGCATCAGCTGCATGATAATGGATGCGGTGATGTAGGGCATGATGCCCAGTGCAAACACGGAGAAGTTAGACAAAGCACCGCCGGTGAACAGGTCCAGCATGGTCATGGCTACCTGCTGGTTCTGGAAGGCATCCGCGAACGCATGGAACGGAATACCCGGAACCGGCACATACGCGCCAAAGCGGTATATGGCAAGAATCCCCAACGTGAAGAAGATCTTCTTCCGGATGTCGGGAGTCTTGAATGCTTGGACTAGCGAGTCTAGCAAGGCTCTTCGACCTTTCCTCCAGCGGCCTCAATCTTGGCCTGTGCAGATTTCGAAACCTTATCGACCTTCACGGTCAGAGCCTTCGTAAGCTCGCCGTCGCCGAGAACCTTCACCAGGGCGTCGGCATGCTTGATGATGCCCTTGGCCTTCAGGCTGTCGCCGTCGACAACTTCACCAGCCTCGTACTTCAACTCGAGACGACCGACGTTGACGGGAACGTACTCGACATGATTGACGTTCGTGAAACCGGGCAGCTTCGGAAGACGACGTGCCAGCGGAGTCTGGCCGCCCTCGAAGCCCTTGCCCTTACCGCCGCCAGAACGCGACTTCTGGCCATTCAGGCCACGACCGGCGGTCTTGCCGGTACCGGAGCCGTTGCCACGGCCGACGCGCTTGCGGTTCTTACGGGAGCCCTCTGCGGGCTGCAGATCCTTCAATTCCATGTTTTCGCTCCTTCGCGATCTCGGGATTCTCACCCGGTGCTGGCTGCTCGCCGCCAGCTAACTTCCAAAATATGGTTAAAACCATTGAACCGACAATAACCGATACGCTCGCGAAAGCGCGGGCGTATCGGTTCATTGCATACGTACGTTAGTCTTCGACAACCTCGACGAGGTGCTCGACCTTGAAGATCATGCCACGGACGGACGGGTTGTCCACCAGATCGCTGGTGCGGCCGATCTTGCCCAAGCCCAGTGCCTTCAGGGTCTTCTCCTGATCCGGCTTGCAGCCGATGTAGCTGTGCACCTGGGTGACATGGAGGGTCTTCTGAGCGTCTGCCATAGGTTACTCCTCCTCTTTCCAGCCGCGGATCTTCGCAACGGTGACGCCGCGACGCTCGGCAACCTGCTCCGGACTCTCCATGCTCTGGAGGCCGGCAGCGGTGGCCTTGACGATATTCATGACGTTATCGGTGCCCAGAGACTTGCTCAGGACATCTTGAACGCCTGCCAACTCCAGAACGGCACGGGCAGCGCCGCCGGCGATAACGCCGGTACCGGGGGTAGCCGGCTTCAGCAGAACGCGGCCTGCACCGAACTCGCCCATGACCTCATGCGGCAGCGTCTTCTCGGGAGTCAGAGGCACCGTGAACATGTTCTTCTTGGCATCCTCTGCGCCCTTGCTGATGGCGATAGGCACTTCCTGGGATTTGCCCATGCCCACGCCGACCTTGCCGTTGCCGTCGCCGACAACCACCAGGGCAGTCAGGCCGAAACGGCGGCCGCCCTTGACAACCTTGGACACGCGGTTGATGTAAACGACACGCTCCTGCAGCTCAGGGACGTCGTTCTTCTTTTCCTGTCTACGAGCCATTCTCTACCTCTCTAGAACTTCAGGCCTGCTTCACGGGCACCGTCTGCAACTGCAGCGATGCGGCCATGATACAGGTTGCCACCACGGTCGAAAACGACTTCCGTGATCCCTGCTTCGATTGCCTTCTTGCCGATGATCTGGCCGATAGCGGTAGCACCCTCGACGGTTGCGCCTTTCTTGCCAGTAGCCTTGAAGTCCGGGCCAAGCGTAGAGGCGCCGACGATCGTCTTGCCCTCTACGTCGTTAATCACCTGGACATAGATGTTCGAATTCGAACGAGTCACACAAAGACGCGGGCGCTCGGCGGTGCCGGAAATCTTACCGCGAACGCGGGTATGGCGGCGACGCAAGCCCGCTTGCTTCTTTTGAAGTTTCTTCATAGCTGATCCCTCTCTAAATACCTTGCGTCACTATTCGCCCTTGGCAGCCTTGCCAAGCTTACGACGGACATGCTCGCCCGCATAGCGAATGCCCTTGCCCTTATACGGCTCGGGCTTGCGCCATGCGCGAACATCGGCGGCTACCTGGCCGACCTGTTCCTTGCTGGCACCCTTGACGAGAATCTCGGTCTGGCTGGGGACCTCAAAGACGATGCCCTCGGGAGGGGTGACCTTCACGGGATGAGAGAAGCCCAGGGACATCTCCAGATCCTTGCCCTTCAGCGAGGCACGGTAGCCGACGCCGACCAGCTCGAGCTTCTTCGAGTAGCCCTCAGACACACCCACAACCATGTTGTGGATCAGCGTACGCGTCAGACCATGCAGGCTGCGAGCCTCACGGGAATCATCGGGACGGGTGACGATGACCTCGTCGCCCTCCTGCTTGATGGTCATCATAGGGTTGAACTCACGCGTGAGCTCGCCCTTAGGACCCTTCACGTTGACGATGTGACCGTCAATCTTAACTTCGACACCAGCAGGAATGGTGACGGGCTGTTTACCGATACGAGACATATCTAAATCCCTTCCTTTCCTACCAGATGTAAGCGATGACCTCGCCGCCGATGCCCTTCTTGCGAGCATCGCGGTCGGCCATAACGCCCTGGCTCGTAGAGATGACGGCAGTGCCCAAGCCGCCCAGAACGCGGGGCAGGTCATCCTTGCCAGCGTAAATGCGCAGGCCGGGCTTCGAGATACGGCGGATACCGCGGATGGTGCGGGCCTTCTTCTTGCCATATTTCAGCGTGATGGTGAGAGTATCGCGCGGGGTGTTGGGCTCGATCACGTAATCGGTGATGTAGCCCTCTTCCTTCATGATGCGGGCAATGTCAACCAGCTTCTTGCTGGTCGGCATGGAAACCGTATCATGGCCTGCGGAGTTGGCGTTACGCACGCGCGTAAGCATATCCGCAATGGGATCGTTCATGCTCATGTTTGTTTTCTCCTTCGTTCTTGATGAACCGAATCGCGGGTTCGGAGCCGCCCATAGCGGATCCGCCTTAACGTACGGCCCACCGCAACATGATCGGACTTTCGGGAATCTTTACCAGGAAGCCTTGGTCACGCCGGGCAGTTCGCCTTTGTTCGCAAGCTCGCGAAGGCAGACGCGGCACAGGCCGAACTTACGGTAGTAAGCACGGGGACGACCGCAGCGGGTGCAGCGGTTGTGCTGGCGCGTCGAGTACTTCGGCTCGCGCTTGGACTTGGCGATCATCGATTTCTTTGCCATGCAAATCCTTCTTTCCTCACGCCGGCATTACGCCGACATAATGAACAAATTAATTCTTGAACGGGAAGCCGAGCTTATCGAACAAGGCACGGGCAGCCTCGTCCGTGTCAGCGGTGGTCACGAACGTGATGTCCATACCGCGCGTGCGGTCCACCTTGTCGTATTCAATCTCGGGGAAGATCAGCTGCTCGGACAGGCCCAGAGAATAGTTTCCACGGCCATCGAAGCTATCCGGGTTGATGCCGCGGAAGTCGCGGACGCGCGGCAGTGCAGTTGCCAGCAGACGGTCCAGGAACTCCCACATACGGTCGCCACGCAGGGTGACCTTGGCGCCGATAGCCTGGCCCTCACGCAGATGGAAGGCAGCGATGGATTTCTTAGCGCGATTGATTCGCGGCTGCTGGCCGGTAATGGTGCGCAGGTCAGCGATAGCGCCGTCCATCAATTTGGAATCGCCAGCCGCAGCGCCGACGCCCATGTTCACGACGATCTTCTCAAGGCGCGGAATCTGGTTGACGTTGGCCAGTCCCAGCTCTTCCTTCAGAGCGGGAGCGACCTCCTTTTGATACTTTTCCTTCAAACGAGGAGCCATGTTTTCACCTTTCTGGATGATTTGAACACAGGATTTCCGACCCTGCGTCCCCCGTTGCGCAATTAAACGCAGCGTGGGTCATAATACTGCAATCTGGATGCACCTGAAAAGGTGCATCCAGATAAAACCCGTATATCTGGGTTATTCGATCACTGCGCCGCACTTCTTGCAGACGCGGGACTTCTTACCGTCCTCGATCTTGTGCGCAACGCGCGTGGGCTTATTGCAAGACGGGCACACCAACATGACGTTGGAAACGTCGATGGGGGCTTCCATCTTCATCAGACCGCCCTGCGTGTTCGCCTGAGAAGGATGGATGGCCTTCGTGACCACATTAACCTTCTCGACCTTGACGCGGCCTTCGCGGGGATACGCCGCGATGACGGTGGATTCGACGCCCTTGTCCTTACCGGAAAGAACGACGACCTTGTCACCCTTCTTAATGTTCATCTTTGCCATAACGTATCCTCTTCCTACAGCGTCTCGGGTGCCAGCGAGACGATCTTCGTGTACTTGCGGTCGCGCAGCTCGCGGGCAACAGGCCCGAAGATGCGGGTGCCGCGAGGCTCGCCGTTGGCATCGATGAGGACGCAGGCGTTCTGGTCGAAGCGGATGTAGCTGCCATCGTTGCGGCGAACTTCCTTCTTCACGCGAACGACGACGCAACGGACGACTTCGCCCTTCTTCACAGAGCCGCTGGGGATAGCTTCCTTCACACTGCAGATGATGACATCGCCGAGTCCGGCATAGCGGCGCTTCGAGCCGCCCAGGACCTTGATGCACTGCACCTTGCGTGCGCCGGAGTTATCGGCAACAGCGAGCATGGTTTGCATCTGAATCATTGCTCATAACCTTCCTTGAAAAGTTCGGCAAGCGAACTATTTGGCCTTCTCGACGATCTTCAGAAGACGCCAGCGCTTCGTCTTGGACAGCGGGCGCGTTTCCATGATCTGCACGGTATCGCCAACACCGGCTTCGTTGTTCTCATCATGTGCATGGAACTTCTTGGTGCTGGTGATCATCTTTCCGTACACCGGATGAGGTTTACGCTCGGTAACCTGGACCACGATGGTCTTGTCTGCAGCGTCGCTCACGACGATGCCCTGACGAACCTTGCGGGAGTTACGTTCTTCGCTCATACTTCACCTTCTCCTAGTTCGCCTGTGCGGCAATCTCACGAGCACGCATCTCGGTCTGGATGCGAGCGATGTCCTTCTTCACTTGCTTCACGCGAGCCGTGTTATCAAGTTGGCTCGTAGCCATCTGGAAACGCAGGTTGAAGAGTTCTGCACGGCATTCTTTGAGCTTCGACTGAAGATCGTCAGACGAAAGTTCGCGAACCTCGGCGTATTTCATTACTCCAGCCCTTCCTTCTTAACGATCTTGCACTTGATGGGCAGCTTGTTGATGCCCAGACGGAGCGCTTCCTTAGCGGTTGCCTCGTCGACGCCGCCGACCTCGAACATGACGCGGCCGGGCTTGACGACGGCCACCCATGCCTCGGGTGCGCCCTTGCCCTTGCCCATGCGGGTTTCAGCAGGCTTCTTCGTGATCGGCTTATCCGGGAAGATGGTGATCCACACACGGCCGCCACGGTTCATGTAACGGGTGATGGCAACACGAGCTGCCTCGATCTGGCGGTTCGTGACCCAGGCACGCTCGAGCGCCTGGATACCATACTCGCCATTCACGACCTTCGTGCCGCCCTTAGCGTTGCCCTTCATGGAGCCACGCTGCACCTTGCGGTGCTTGACGCGCTTAGGTACGAGCATTACTTATTCCCCCTATCGTTGCGGTCGTCTCGACGGCCACGGCCGCGAGAACGGGAAGTGCCTTCAAGAGCGGGATTCATAGGCTTCTGGCCGGGCAGTACTTCGCCGTGATAGACCCAGACCTGAACGCCGATGGAACCCATGGTGGTAGCAGCGGTGGCGAAACCGTAGTCGATGCGCGCACGCAGCGTGTGCAGGGGCACACGGCCTTCGCGATACCACTCGCGACGGCACATCTCGGCGCCGCCCAGACGACCGGAGCACTGGATGCGGATGCCCTTTGCGCCGCTCTTACGGGCGGACTGGACCGCCTTGCGCATAGCACGGCGGAATGCAACGCGGCCTTCCAGCTGCTCGGCAATGTTCTGGGCAATGAGGTTCGCGTCCAGCTCGGGGCGCTTGACCTCGACGACGTCGATGGAAACCTTGCCATCGGCGACCTTAGCCAGCTTCTTGCGCAGAGCGTCGATCTCGGCGCCCTTCTTGCCAATCACCACACCCGGGCGAGCCGTGGTGATGATGATCTTGATCTTGTCGCCGGCGCGCTCGATCTCCACCTTGGAAACGGCGGAATGAGCGAGCTCCTTGTCCAGGAACTTGCGGATCTCAAGATCGTTCTGCAGCTTGGCTGCATAATCCTTGTCTGCATACCAACGGCTGCGCCACTCCTCGGTGATGCCGAGACGGAAGCCGGTAGGGCTGACTTTCTGACCCATTGCTTATGCCTCCTCTCGATTGGCAACGATAACGGTGATGTGGCTGGTGCGCTTGCGGATGCGCGATGCGGAGCCCTTTGCACGGGGACGGATGCGCTTCCAGATGGGGCCCTCGTCAACGTAGGTTGCCTTTACGTAGAGGCCGTTCTCGGACATGCCGTTGTTGTTCACAGCGTTCGCAACAGCGGAGTTCAGGGTCTTCTCGATAACCTCGGCGACAGCACGATTCGTGAACGCCAGGGTTTCGCGGGCACGCTCGACGTCCTTGCCGCGAATCTGATCCACGACCGCGCGAGCCTTGTTCGGCGCTACATGCACGTAGCGGGTAACTGCTTTAGCTTCCATCGTGTGTTAATCCTTTCCGCCGCCATGAGCGGTGAACTTACGGCTCGGGGCGAACTCGCCCAGCTTATGACCAACCATTGCCTCGGTGATGTACACGGGCACATGCTTGCGGCCGTCGTGGACGGCAATGGTGTGACCGACCATTTCCGGGAAGATGGTGCTGGCACGGGACCAGGTCTTGATGACGTTCTTCTCGCCGGACTCGTTCATAGCAACGATGCGCTCAAGCAGGCGAGGCTCTACGAACGGTCCCTTTTTCAAACTTCTGCTCACTTATTTCTCCTTAACGCTTATGCGCTACTTCTTGCGGCGACGGATGATCAGGCGGCTCGAAGCCTTCTTCGGGTTGCGGGTGCGATGGCCCTTAGCCGGCTGACCCCAAGGCGAAACAGGATGACGGCCAGCAGACTTGTTCTTGCCTTCGCCACCGCCATGGGGATGGTCCACAGGGTTCATGACGGTACCGCGGACGGTAGGACGGACGCCCTTCCAGCGGTTGCGGCCGGCCTTGCCGATCTTGATGTTCGCGAACTCGGCATTGCCGACCTCGCCAACGGTTGCACGGCAGGTGACCAGAACGCGGCGCATCTCGGAAGAGGGCATACGCAGGATGGCGTACTTGCCTTCCTTGCCCATCAGCTGGATGCTGGTGCCGGCGGCACGGGCAATTGCGGCGCCCTTGCCGGGCTGGAGCTCGACGGCATGGATCAGCGTGCCGACGGGGATGGCGGACAGCGGCAGCGCGTTGCCGGGCTTGATGTCGGCGTCAACGCCAGACATCACGATATCGCCCACCTTCAGGCCCTTCGGCTGGAGGATGTAGCGCTTCTCGCCGTCAACATAGTGCAACAGAGCGATGCGTGCGTTGCGGTTCGGGTCGTACTCGATGGTAGCGACCTTCGCGGGCACGCCGTCCTTGTTGCGCTTGAAATCGATTACGCGGTAACGGCGCTTGTTGCCGCCACCCTGATGACGGGTGGTGATGCGACCGTTATTGTTGCGGCCGGCCTTCTTCGGCAGCGGCTCCAACAGCGACTTTTCCGGCTTGCTGGTGGTGATGTCGGAGAAATCGGACACCATCTGGAAGCGACGGCCGGGACTGGTCGGCTTGTACTGCTTGACTCCCATTGCTTTCCTTTCTCGTACTTCGTGGGCTCGCTCGCCGCTTAGCATCAGTCGGGAGATCGAGATGCTTTCGACTCCGAGTTACCACGCGTCCGGGTGTATCCATGAATCTACGGACGCAAACGAGAATTATAGCAGGATTCATTCTCCGCGCAAGAAAATGGCGGGGCGGAATACATTGCCCACATGATGCACACAACGCCCCCGCGTGTGTCCCTTCTACTGAACAGGCCGTCGGCGGCATTTTGCCGCCCGCAGCCTGCGATGGTGCGGACACTCATACCAGGAGAGGACGCTTCCCCTCCCCCGCGTGCAGGCGTACGCGCCCGCCGCGGCGTGGGAAAAGGTTGCGCTAGTGCGCTTGCGGTGCGGATTCGCGCTGCTGCACCTCGAACGGGAGCGGCGCATCCTTATCACCCCACTGATTCACCTGGAAGTTGCGCGTCCAGTATCCCGCGGCGCGCATGGTGACCATCTCGATGAACACATTCGCCACCATGCAGAAGTATGCGATGGCGATCATGACGGGCGCCGCAAACGTCAGCAGCGAGAAGAAGCCCATCTCGAAGAATCCCATGTGAGCGCCGCCGGAGCCGATTGCAGCAGCGCTTGCCGCACCGGCCGCCACGAACACGAAGAACACGACCGCGAACGTGATGACGCAGAAGATGGCGCCGAAAATGAGCATCAGCAGAAGCTGCATGCCCAGAATGCGGAACATGCCGTTCGCATCATGCTTCATCATCTTCCAAATCTGCTTGAATCCCAAGCCGGCACTCAGGCTGTCGTAGATGGTCATGCGCATGCACCCCACCAGCGCCGCCAAGCCGAACGCGAACAGCGACAGCACGTACACCACCATCAGAATAGCGGAGAGAAGGTTCCAATTGTCGGCTACCCCTCCGTTCGCTGCAACGGCAAGCGCGTAGATGATGCACGGCACGATGGCCATGACCAGCCCGATAACCAGGGCGAACCAGCCGCGCCGGTATAGCTTGCCGTCTTCGTTGCCGAAGATCTTCGCCGGCATGGGCCGGTTCAGGTCCCACGCAATCTCGCGCGCCCACGTAATCTGGTAGCCGTAATTCACGATCAGGCCGAAGATGGGAATGCACTCTATCAGCGCCAGCAGGCACAGCTTGCCGAACCAGCCCGGCGAGTTCTTGATATCGTTCCACGCTGCTCGGTAGTAGCCCTTTTCCATGGTCTGCTCACCTCTCGCTTTCCCGCCCCGCCCTTGCCGGGCACGGCATTGTTGCGCTTTTCAAACGCGGATGCGCTTCGACGCGAAATTTCTTCCCAGATTATAAAGCCTGTGGCGTATCCGTCTACTTTGCTTCCGTTTCATTTCGCCCGTACGGCGCTATTGCCAGCGTTCCGTTTTCCCGGTTGTCCTCATCGTAGTTCTCGATGGTGTTGCGCAGGCGCTGCATGCGCAATTCCACATCTTCGATAGTGTCCGCACATTCTTTCAGCTCGCCGAACACATCCACATCCGGGTATTCGCGGTGGCTCTTGTACTTCAGCGAATGCTCCAGCGATGCCCAGAAGTCCATGGCGATGGTGCGGAACTGGACCTCTACCGGCACCAGGTCCTTCTTGTCCATGAAATACACGGGCACCTTCACGATGACATGCACGCTGCGATAGCCGTTCGGCTTCGGATGCGCGATGTAGTCCTTCACGCGCACCACCTCCAGATCGTCCTGTACCTGCAGCATGTGCACCAATTTATAGACGTCATCGACATAGGAGCAGATGACACGCACGCCGGCGATATCCAGGATGTTCTCCTGCAGGGACTCGAGCGTCAGCGGCTTGCCGTATCGTTCCAGCTTCTCGAACGCGCTCTGCGGCTTCTTCAAGCGGGATTCTATGTTGTGGATGGGATTGCGGTTCAGACGCAGTTCCAGATCATCGTCCAGGATGCGGAACCGCGTGCGCATCTCCTGGATGGCCGCGTGGTATTTGCGGAATATGGCGCGACCGGCATCCTCCCATTCGCTGTAGATCTCCGCAGCCCGCAGTATATCGCTGTCCTTCACATCGACATCCCAATCGGAAGAATCTTCGAAGCGGGATATGGATTGGCCGGGTTGATCGGGCTGATTCGATTGATCTTCCATGAAATCCCTCCTGCTCAACCGGAGAGCCAGGGCGGCGCGTTTCGTGGCCGCCTCCTGTTCAATGGACATATCGCATGTATTCGGCACGAAGCCTCACCCTTCGCCATCAAGCGATGCCGCACGTGCCTCCAGATGCTCTTGCACAAGCGCGGTATCGATATCGGTCATTTCGAATACGCCGGCGTTTACCGGCAGCGCCAGACGCAGGAACCCGTCCGAGCTTCCCGCTTCCACGGCCATAGCGTCCACCAGATCAACGGGCGCCGGCAGACCGGGGACCACATCCAGCCCCAGCTGCGCAAACAGGTCGTCCTGCCCGGCCATGAGCTCAAGTGGCGTGATGCCCAACGCCACGCCCAGACGCGCTTCCACGCGCATGCCGTCTGCCAAAAGCCGGCCGCGCATGCCCGGCTGCGCATAGCCGCAGGCAGCTGCAGCGGCGACAAGCGATTCCCCGTAGCGGAAGCCGGAATTCGCAGCAGCGCGCGGCAGCACGGCCGGAACCTGCGCCAGGGCATCGGCCCGGGCAATGTTCGCCAAAGCGAATGTGGCCACCAGCGATTCCTCGTCGCCGGAAAGCACGCCGGGAACGGTATCCGACAGCTGAAAGAACTCGTCCCCGTTTCCCATCAGCGATGCGCGCACGGCCTCCGCATACCCGGCCTCGGCATCTTCCCTGCTCTGGGATTCCAGCGTGTCGAAGGAAAGGCACGCAAACGACGGCTGCGGGACGGCCGTTGCCGCCGCCGGTGCCTGCGGAACGTCCACCGCTGCGGTGGGAAGCGTTGCGGTGCAGACCATGGCCTCCGCCGTCGTGGGCACCAGCGCACAGGGCATGCCGCCGCGATACCCCGCCGCCGCGTACAGTCCGATGGTGCAGACAGAGCGTCCGCCGAGCGCGACGAGCACGGTATCGGGCGCTATGCCGCTCTGTGCGAACGCGCTCCACAGCTCCTCGGCGCAAGCAAGCGAACAGGCATCGCGCCCGGCGGGAACCGTGATGTCCAGCGCGCGGAGCCCCGCCTGCGTCAGCGCCGTCTTCACGGACGGACGGTACAGCGCGCCGGCCTCCTGATCGGATACGAGAATGGCCCGCGCGGCCTGCGGATGAAGCCGGGACACATCGCGGCCCACGGACGGCAGCAAGTGCGCGCCGATGCGGACCGTGCAATCCGGACGACCCGAAAGCTCTATGACTACTCGTGCAGCGGGCATAGTACCTTCGCTTGGAGCAGGATGTCCTGGACCTCGTTCGCAATCTGCCACACGGATTTCCGGCTGGTGGTGACCCAGGCATCGGCAACTTCCAGATACAGTGGCTTGCGCTCTTCGTTCGTGCGCCGCGCCACCTCGATGTTCTTGAACATGGGGCGCGACGAGGCATCGCCGATCCGCTCGGCAGCTTCATCGGCGCTCACCTGCAGGTAGATGACGAACCCGGCATCCTTGAGGATCTCGCGGTTCTCCTCGCGCTTCACCACGCCGCCGCCGCACGAAAGGATCATGGGCTCGCCATACGCGAACTGGCGCAGCACCTCCGTCTCCAAATCGCGGAAGCCCTCTTCGCCCTTCTCGGCGAAGATCTGCGCGCACGTCATGCCCTCGCGACGCTCCAGATAAACATCAAGGTCGATGCACGTCATGCGGGTCAGGCGGGCAACGCGCCGCGCAACCGTGGTCTTGCCGGCGCCCATGAAGCCGACGAACAGCACCGGGCAGCGCAGCTCGAACAGCGAAGCGCCCGTAGGTTCGTAGCCCCGATTGCCGGAGGCATCGGAGATATTTTCCAGAATATTGTCGTTCTCTCCCATGTGAGGACCCCTATCGGGACATAACCTGCAGTCGTTTCTTGTAAGCAGCAAGCGCCGCTTGGATGTCTGTCATATTATCGCAGCCGAACATGCGCAGATAGGCATTCGCCAAAACGAACGCCACCTCTGCCTCGGCCACGACGGCGGCGGCGGGCACAGCGCAAACGTCGCTGCGTTCCTTGGACGCCAGCGCAGGCTCCATCGTGTCCAGATTCACGGTCTCCAACGGCGACAGCAGCGTGGGGATGGGCTTCATGCACGCCGTGATGATAAGCGGCATGCCGTTCGTCATACCGCCCTCCAGGCCGCCGGCGTTGTTACTGGCGCGCGTGAACCCGCTCTTCCCCAGCTTGATGGGGTCATGCACCTTGCTTCCCGGACGGCGCCCGGCCTCGAAGCCGATGCCGAACTCCACGCCCTTCATGGCGGGGATGGTGAAGATTGCAGCTCCGAGCTGCGACGTCAGGCGCTTCGGGCCGGCCGTGTAATCGCCCAGTCCGGGCACCAAGCCCGTGGCAACGACGCGGAAATACCCGCCCAGGCTCTCACCCTGACGCTTCGCTTCCTTGATGGCCGCGATCATGTCCTTGCTTGCCTGCTCGTCTGGGCAGCGGACCTCGCTTGTCTCGATTTGGATGGGGGTATAGGCGGGAGCGGCCGCCATGGGAT
>OGOS01000848.1_pt1 | contig 22588 bp, 19 predicted proteins | sample 1552701 | NCBI WGS metagenome assembly OGOS01 (sample SAMEA2580128, study PRJEB22360) | human gut metagenome | biome: human gut; feature: human-associated habitat; material: faeces | place: Denmark | collected 2008/2010
TTTACCCAGAGAAAGATATGCCATACATGGCAGCAGTCATGACATTGAGTGATAAGCCGCAGTGGCGCTGATTCGCCCCGACCATACGGACGACGTGGTGCAACAGCGCCGCCAGGATACGCACTGGGTGATGTTGCAGGACAAGAAGCGCTGCGAAGCCTGCGAAGAGGAATTGCACAAATGCGACGGGCAGATCGAGGCCTACCTGGGCTTCAATCATCTGTCGGAGGCGTCCGGGTCGCTGCGCCGCGCCCGCGAGCTGCTCGACGCGGCGAATCGCGAACGCGCCCAGATGAACGCTCTGATTCAGAAGGAGCAGAGCATCCGCGCGCAACGGGATGCTGCAGAACAGTCCGTTTCAGCGATCCAGGACCAGGCGGATGCCGTGCTGGCGGAATCCGGCGCGGCGGACGATGTAGCGCTGGATGAGATGCTGAGAGATTTCATTGACCGCCGCAACAGCCTCATGGAAGAGCAGGAAGAACTGAGCCATCGTGCGGGCGAGCTTTCGCAGCGTCTTTCGCAGGCCCGCAGCGAGACGGATTTCGCCCGCTTGAAGCAGCACGCGGCCGACTTGCGCACGCGGTTCGCGGAGAGCAAGCAGAACTACGCCCGTCTGCTGCTGGCGCGCCGCTACCTGCAGTCCGCCATAGAGGCGTGGGAGGGCGAAAGCCAGCCAGCCGTATATGCCCAGGCGGGCAACGTGCTTTCCGAAATGACGGGCGGTGCCTGGCGCCGCGTGCGGCTCTCGTCGTCGGGCGAGTTGGAGGTCTTCGACGCGGAGGGCAGGGGCCGCAGCCCGCATCTGCTTTCGCTGGGCACATGCCAGCAACTGTACCTGAGCCTGCGCGTCGCGTTGCTGATGACCGCCGACCGGGTGGGCCGCAACGTGCCCGTGCTCGCAGATGACATCCTGGTCAACTTCGACGACGAACGGCGCGAGATGGCGGCGCGTGCGTTGCTTAGCCTGGCCCGTCAGCGTCAGGTGATCCTGTTCACCTGCCACAGCGAAGTGGTGGCGCTGATACAGCGCCTTGCCGCCGATGCGAACATCGTGGCGCTGTGACGAAAGACCGCGGGTACTCCAGTCGCCTGTACTATAATGGCGTCGCGCGAAACAACGCGGCCGCTTGGCGCGGTTGCGTTCCTCTGTCCGATTCAGGCGGGTGCACGCGAATGCCCGCGCAATGAAAGGATTCCAGATGCCGAGCACCGTTCTCGTCGGCGCCCAGTGGGGCGACGAAGGCAAAGGCAAGATCACGGACCTCATTTCCAGCGACTACGATTACGTGGTGCGCTACCAGGGCGGCAACAATGCCGGCCACACGGTTGTCCATGGAGGTAAGAAGCTGGCCCTGCACCTGATGCCGTCCGGCATCATGTACGAAAGCTGCACGCCGGTCATCGGCAACGGCGTGGTTGTGGACCCGTCCGTGCTGGTTGAGGAGATGGCGAAGCTGGAGGCGCAGGGCTTCTCGTGCGAGCGCCTGATCATCAGCTGCGACGCGCATGTCATCATGCCCTACCACCGCGATCTCGACGGTGCAAGCGAGAACAAGCTGGGCAAGAACAAGATCGGCACGACGAAGCGCGGCATCGGCCCCTGCTATCAGGACAAGGCGGCCCGTATCGGCATCCGCATCCAGGATCTGCTCGATGAGAAGATCTTCCGTCAGAAGCTGGAGACGGCGCTGGCCGTGAAGAACCCGATCCTGAAGAACTACGGGCTGGAAACGTACACCGTCGAGCAGATCTGCAGCGACTACCTGCCGTATGCCGAGATCATCCGTCCGCATATGGCCGAAACCGCATATCTGCTGAACAGCGCCCTGCGCGAGGGTAAGAACATCCTGTTCGAAGGTGCGCAGGCCACCATGCTCGACATTGACCATGGCACGTATCCGTTCGTCACGTCGTCCTCCTGTTGCGCCGGCGGCGCCTGCACGGGCACGGGCGTGGGCCCGAAGGCCATCGACCGCATCATCGGCATTTCGAAGGCATATATCACGCGCGTCGGTTCCGGCCCCTTCCCCACCGAGCTGTTCGGCGAGGAAGGCGAAACGCTGTGCGAAGTGGGTCACGAATACGGTGTGACCACCGGCCGCAAGCGCCGCTGCGGATGGTTCGACGCCGTCATTGCACGCTATGCCGCAGACTGCAACAGCCTGACGGATATGGCGCTAACGAAGCTGGACGTTCTGTCTGCGTTCGACACGGTGAAGGTGTGTGTCGCCTACCGCTCCGGCGGCAAGACGTACGACTACTTCCCCATGCAGCAGTCCGTGCTCTACCCGAAGCACGTGGAGCCTGTGTACGAGGAGTTGCCCGGCTGGAAGGGCCAGGACATCAGCGGCTGTCGTACATTCGAGGAGCTGCCGCAGAACGCTCAGGACTACGTTACGTACCTTGAGAATTTGGTGGGCGTGCCCATGTCCATCATTGCCGTGGGCCCCGATCGCGATCAGACAATCTTCCGCGGTTGGCCGAAGCCGGCGAATATGTAAACGCTCTTTCCGAACGCCGTGCATCGCCTGCGCGGCGTTCTTTGGTTTTCAGCCCTTGCGTGTGTTGCAACACCGCGGGAGGTAGACGATAGCCGCGCGTAGCCCTCAGTGGCCGAGCGCGGCGAACGGGAATGCGCAGCGTCTGACAGGGACGCCGTTGATAAGGAGGATGGCAATGAACATCTTGGTATTGGGCGGCGGCGGCCGCGAGCATGCAATCGCCTGGGCTTTGGCGAAGTCCCCGAAATGCGAGAAGCTGTATGTGGCGCCCGGCAACGGCGGTACGGCGGCTGTCGCACAAAACGTTGCCGATTTAGATGCCGAAGACGGCCAGGCAGTGCTGGTCTTCGCGAAGGATCATGCCATCGACCTGGTAGTCGTGGGCCCCGAAGCCCCTCTGGTGGCGGGCGTTGCCGACGTGCTGCGCGCCGGCGGCATCGATGTGTTCGGCCCCAGCGCTTCGTGCGCGCGCCTGGAAGGCAGCAAGGCGTTCAGCAAGCAATTCATGCTGGATAACGACCTGCCCACGGCGAAGTACCGTACGTTCACGGATAAGGTCGCAGCCGCTGATTACATCAATGAGATCGGCGCGCCCGTTGTGGTGAAGGCCGATGGTCTGGCTGCTGGCAAGGGCGTCGTTGTGGCGGAGGATACTGCATCTGCCGTCAAGGCTTCCGACGAATGCTTCAACGGCCGTTTCGGCGAGGCGGGCGCCCGCGTGGTGATAGAAGAATGCCTGACCGGCCCGGAATGCTCGCTGCTGGCGTTCGTCACGGATGGCAAGGCATTCTGCATGGAGCCGGCGCAGGACCACAAGCGCGCCTACGAGGGCGACAAGGGCCCGAACACGGGAGGCATGGGCGTGTACTCCCCCGTCCCCATTGTCACGGACCAGGAAATGGCGTCCATGAAGGACATCATGGAGCGCGCCGCAGCGGCTGCCGTGGCTTCGCCGTATCGGGAGAACGACCGCAATGTCCAGGACATCAGCATCTCGGAGAATACGTACGGCAGTGAGGAGTTCGACATGGACTACCGCGGTGTGCTGTACGGCGGATTCATGCTGACGCCGGAGGGACCGAAGCTGCTGGAGTTCAACGTGCGCTTCGGCGACCCGGAGACGCAGGTGGTGCTTTCCCGCCTGAAATCCGACCTGGTAGATGTCATGGTGGCGGTTGCGCAGGGTCGCGCGCAGGACGTGAAGCTTACCTGGTCTGATAAATGGGCCGTCTGCGTGGTCCTGGCAAGCGGCGGATATCCGGGATCGTACGAGAAGGGCAAGGTAATCACAGGCATCGATGAGGCCGAGGCGCTGCCGGGCATCACGGTGTTCCATGCCGGTACGAAGGTGGATGACAAGGGCCGTCTGGTAACCGCCGGCGGGCGTGTGCTGAATGTGGTTGCGTTGGGCGACAGCTTCGAAGACGCCCGCACGCGCGCTTACGAGGCATGCGATCTGATCGAATTCGAGGGCAAGCAGTTCCGCCGCGATATCGGCGAGCGCGCCTCCCGCGGTCGCTCTGCTTGGGAATAGGATAATCGTGTTGCAACAAGATACGAATTCCCGACACCATGACGGGCAATGCGAAGGCGCCGGCGGATCTCCGTTCGACGCCTTCGTGGCTACCATCGCGCGTTTGCGCGCGCCGGATGGCTGTCCGTGGGATCGCGCGCAGACGCACGAGTCCATTGCGAAGAACATGATTGAGGAAGCCTACGAAGCGGTGGATGCGATCGAGTCGGACGATGCCGACCATCTGCGCGAAGAGCTGGGCGACGTGTTGCTGCAAGTAGTGTTGCAGAGTCAGATTGCCGCGGATGCGGGCGAATTTGACATCAACGACGTCTGCGCCGATATCAACGAGAAGATGATTCGCCGGCATCCGCATATCTTCGGCGATGCGCAGGCGGAGACGCCGGATGACGTTGAGTCTATTTGGAGCCAGGTGAAGCTGGCTGAGAAGAATGCTGTTGCAACAGATGATGCGGGAACGCAGGCCGGGCAGTCGGAACAGCCCGGTCGGACTCCCCTTCTGGACTCCGTGCCGAAGAGCTTCCCGGCACTGATGCAGGCGCAGAAGATTTCACGCAAGGCAGCGGCCGCCGGTTTCGAGTGGGATACCGTCGACGATGTCTGGGATAAGGTCCGCGAAGAAGTGGCGGAATATCAGGCGGCGGCGGACGAAGCCGCCCGCGAGCTTGAGTTCGGGGACATTCTGTTCAGCCTGGTGAACGTTGCCCGCAAAGAGGGCATCGACAGCGAAACGGCGCTGCGGAAGGCGAATGAGAAATTCCGTCGCCGCTGGGCATTCATAGAGGGTGCTGCCTGGAGCGAGGGCCGCAAGGTGGAAGAGCTGGACTTCGAAGAGCTCCAGCGCTGCTGGGATGAGGCAAAAGCTCGCGAAACAGAACGATGAGCAGGAGGTATTGCGAAATACAATAACCGTTCCCTATCCCATTCGTAATCAATTGGCGCTTCGTGCTGCTGCAGAAGATAATGCTGGTGTACCCGGAAGAACGAGAGGCTGCGCCCTGCTGGCGGCAGCCTCCGCGGTAGGCGGGTGATGTGCAGCCGCCAAGCAGGCTCAGTATCTGCTTGGGCAAGCCTTCCCGCTTTCCGTCCGGTTAACGTATCGGCAAACCGAAAGGACGGCGGCAATGGGAAATGCAAGAATTGCGGTGCTGGGATTGAACCAGGGGGCGCGCATCGCCCGTTTGATGAAGGCGCATCCGGAGGCGGAGCTGACGGCGGTAGCCGGATTCGGCAAGCAAGCGGAGGATGCCGCAGCCGAGCTGGAAGCGCCCCTGTATGAAGACTACTTGGAGCTTCTGGAGAATGTGCCGCTCGATGCCGTTGCCATCGCGCTTCCCAATAAGCTGCATCTTCCCGCAACGCAGGCGGCACTTGGTGCCGGCATCAAATACATCCTGCTGGAAAAGCCCATTGCGAATACGCCCGAGGAAGCCCAACAGATCATCGATATCTGCAAAGCGGCCGATGCAACGCTTCTTATTGGCCATCATCGCAGGTCATCGAACCTGTTCCTATTCTTGAAGGACTTTCTTGCGTCGGGCAGGCTGGGTCGTATCATCGGCATCCAGAGCACATTCGCCATTGCGAAGCAGAAGGATTACTGGGACGCGGATTGGCACAAGCATCCGGGCGGAGGCCCGCTTCTGGTGAATGCCATCCATGATGTGGACGACCTGAACAATGTAACGGATATGACCGTGAGCAGGGTATACGCGGCAAAGCGCAATTTGCTGCATGGCTTCGAGGCGGAAGATAGCGTATCGGTGCTGTTCGAATTTGCCGAAGGACCCACGGCAACGTATTTCATCGCCGATGCAACTCCCAGCCCGTGGAATTACGATTTGCTTGCGCATGAGAACGAGCAGTGGGCGCCGGAAACGGGCGAGAACTGCCTGCACATCTTCGGCGACAAGGGCTCGTTCGGATTCCCGAACATGGATTTCTACCATTACCCGGACGATACCTCGGAGCATTACGGTTGGCGCCATCACCTGGTGAAAGAGCACTTCGAGGTTGAGCGCAACGACCCTATGGAGTCAGAGGTGGCCCATTTCATGGACTTGATTCTGGGGCGCGAGACCACACCGCGTTGCACAGGCGAGCAGGGGCTGGCCTCGCTGAAGGTTATCAACGCGGTAATCGAATCGGCAGATACGGGCAACATCGTTGAAATCCACTAGAGTATACGATAGGGGTCGGGCGAAGTATTCGCTGCAACGAGTTGTTTGCATGTTGCAACAGAAACGCAGATGAGGAACGCCGTGGTGAGTGAGATGGCTGCAGAACGGGATGACGGACAAACGGGCAAATGGATCGGTATTCCGAAAGAGCCGGGGGAGAACGAACCGCTCGTTGCGGGAACGCCGGATACGGTTGCGAAGCTGATGCGCCTAGGGTACCGCGTACGCGTAGAAAAGGGCGCGGGCACGCAGGCAAGCTATACGGATGACCAGTATGCGCGAGCGGGCGCAACAATCTGCGATTCGGAACAGGCATGGAACGCCGATATCGTGCTGTGTTTGGACATGCCGCCCGATGAGCAGCTTTCATTGATGAAGCCCGGCGCGGCATTGATGGCGCGCATGAATCCGTATACGGAAAAGGATCTGCCGCGGAAGATGAGCGAGCGGGGTATCACCGCATTGGCCATGAACATGGTGCCGCGCATCTCGCGCGCCCAGTCCATGGACGTGCGGTCTTCGATGATGAACGTGGCAGGCTATCGAGCGGTCATAGAAGCCGCAAACGCGTTCGGGCATACCTTCACCGGGCAGGTGACGGCGGCAGGTAAGGTTCCTCCTGCGAAGGTGTACGTCATCGGCGTTGGCGTTGCCGGCCTTTCCGCTATCGGAACGGCCGGGTCTTTGGGTGCAGAGGTGTTCGCCACGGATGTGCGCCCCGAAGTAGCCGATCAAGTGGAGTCTTTGGGTGGGGCGTTTGTTGCAATTCCGGTGCAACAGAAGAGCGCCGACGGATACGCGCACGAGCTTGATGCGGAACAGCAGAAGCAGACGCTTGCCGTGTATACGAAGCAAGCTGCGAAGAGCGATATCGTCATCACCACGGCGCAGGTTCCGGGCAAGCCGGCTCCGCTGCTTCTGACGGAAGAGGCCGTGGCGGGCATGAAGCCGGGCTCTGTCATTGTGGACATGGGCGCAAGCCTGCTGGGCGGCAACTGCGCGCTCTCGCAACCCGACAAAGTGGTGACCAGCGAAAACGGGGTGACCATCATCGGGTATCGCGATCTTTCCGCCCGTCTTCCCGGGCAGGCGTCCCAGCTGTACGGCCAGAATATGGTGAACTTCTTGAAGCTGTGCACACCGGGAAAAAACGGCGTGCTGGTCCTGGATGAGGACGACGAGGTCGTACGCGGCGTGACCGTGACGAAAGACGGGGCCATCATGTGGCCGCCGCCTCCCATCAGCGTATCGGTGTCGGCGTCTGCGCCTGCAAAGAAAACTGCAACACAGGCTGCAACATCCGCAGCAGTGTCAGACATCACCGCGCAGCCGGCAGGGGAGCGCAAGGGCCTTTGGTGGAAGGTCCTGCTGACAGTGTTGGCTGTCTGGCTGATCATGGCATCGCCTGCGAGCGTTGCGGGCCATTACGTGGTGTTCGCGTTGGCCGTGGTGGTGGGCTTCTATGTCATCACGAATGTGACGCATACGCTCCATACGCCGCTCATGTCCGAGACGAATGCCATTTCGGGAATCATCATCCTGGGCGCCATCTTGCTCATCGGTTCGGACAATCCGGTTGTCCAGGTACTTTCGTTTGTGGCAATGGCCATTGCGGCTATCAACATCTTCGGCGGTTTCCTGGTTACGCATCGCATGCTGAAGATGTTCCAGAGGAGCTCTGAGGACCGATGATTACCGGTACGTTCCTGGATATGGGCTTTGCCGCATCGGCTGCGGTTCTGGATGCACTGTCCCGCTTCGAGACGCTGGCATATATTGTGGCGGCGCTGCTGTTCATCTTGGCGCTTGCGAACCTGTCACAGCAGAAAACGGCGCTGAGGGGGAACGCGTACGGCGTTACGGGCATGGTGCTGGCGCTTGCAGCTGTCATTGTGGTGTGCGTGGCTTCGGATTCGCAGGGCGCCGGTCTGACAATCCTGCTCATGGCAGGTGCTCTTGCCATTGGCGCCTGCATCGGCGTACGGAAAGCGCGTCATGTGCAAATGACGGAGATGCCGCAGTTGGTGGCACAGCTGCATTCGTTTGTGGGTGCGTCAGCGGTGCTGGTGGGCTTCAATTCATTCCTGTCTGCGCCCGGTCTGGTTCTGGCGGATTCTGTTGCAGCTTCGGAAAATGCGTTTCATCTGGGCGAAGTGGGTATTGCGGTGTTCATTGGCGCCGTTACGTTCACCGGCTCCATCGTCGCGTATCTCAAGCTGTCGGGGAAGATCTCCGGCAAGCCGCTGACGCTTCCGGGCCGCAATGCGCTGAATCTCATCATGCTTGCTGTGATTGTCGGATGCATCGTATGGTTCGTGAATACGCACGGCGTGGGCGAGGGACTGGTGCCGTTGGGTATCATCGCCGTCGTTTCACTGGTGCTGGGCGTGCATTTGGTCATGGCCATCGGCGGAGGCGACATGCCCGTAGTGGTGTCCATGCTCAATTCCTATTCCGGGTGGGCCGCAGCCATGGCGGGATTCACGCTGGGCAACGACCTGCTGATCATTGCCGGAGCGCTGGTAGGTTCCTCGGGCGCGTATCTGAGCTACATTATGTGTCAGGGTATGAACCGCAGCTTCGCGTCCGTAATTTTGGGTGGTTTCGGCTCGGAATCCTCGTCGACGGAATCTTCTGCGCAGGGCGTAGACCTGAATCATTACAACACCACGACGCCGGAAGAAGTGGCACGGGAATTGGAGGCGGCGAAAAGCGTCGTCATCGCACCGGGATACGGCATGGCGGTGGCGCAGGCGCAGTTCCCTGTTGCAACACTTACCAAGCGCCTGATGGAAAAAGGCGTAGACGTGAGGTTCGCCATCCACCCCGTTGCAGGCCGCATGCCGGGCCACATGAACGTGCTGCTTGCGGAGGCGAAGGTGCCCTATGACACCGTCTGCGAGATGGACGAGATCAACGACGACTTCCCGAATGTGGATATTGTCCTGGTCATCGGTGCAAACGACACGGTGAATCCCTCGGCGCTGACGGACCAGAACAGCCCCATTGCCGGCATGCCGGTGCTGCATGTGTGGGAGGCGAAGAAGGTCGTGGCGTTCAAGCGGAAGATGGGAAATGCCGGCTATTCCGGCGTGGTGAACCCGCTGTTCTACAACGACAATACGGACATGCTGTTGGGCGACGCGAAAGACTCCGTGGAGGCGATTGTGGCAGCGCTGTAGGCAGTGGTGCAACATCGGAGGACGGCGGGGCAGGCTGAAACGCGCGCCCCGCCGCGCGCGTGCTGGATTACAATTACGGCAACCGATTCGCATGCGTTCGAAAGGGCGGCGAGCCGAATGAATCTCTCGCATCTTAGCTATTTCAAGAAACTCGCCGAGGTCCAGCATTTCACGAAAGCGGCCGAAGAACTCTATATTGCCCAGCCTACGCTTTCCATTGCCATGAACCGTTTGGAAGAAGAGCTGGGCGCGCCCTTGTTCGTGCGCAGCCATGGAAAAGTGCAGCTCACGGAATGTGGCCGGCAATTCTACACATTTATATCCACGGCGCTGACGAACATCGACCGCGGCGTGGAGATCGTGCACGAATATGCGAACGAGATGAACAGCGTTATCAACCTGGGTTCGCTGTATGCCATCCAGGGGAAGGATTGGTCGCAGGCGCTGTACCGCTTCCGCCAGATGAGCCGTTTGAATCCGCAGATTAACGTGAAGCAGGGGTACTCCGTAGACCTGCTTGCCGACTTGCAGCGCGGCGCACTGGACGTGGTGTTCGCCAGCATGCCCACGGACATGCACATGGACGGGTTCGACCTGATGGAATGCTGGTCCCAGCAGCTGGTGGTGTGCGTGAATGCAAATCATCCTTTGGCGGATCGGAAGCGGGTGGGCTTCGATGACCTGATGCCGTACCGCGTGCTGACTTACCAGCCGGAAAGCCCCTGTTACCGGGAGGTCATGGCGCTCCTCCAGGGGAAGGGCCTGAGCGTCGAGGCGAATTTCGACGACGAGATAACCATATCGTCGCTTTTGGTGTCGAACCCGCACGACGTGGGACTGTTCTGCTATTCGTACATGGTGCGCGCATACGATAACCTAGTGTTTCTTCCGGTGGAAGATGTGCCGGCGGCCTTCCACAAGGTGTACCTGGTATCGCGCCGCGAACCGCATTCGCGTGTGCTGAGCGATTTCATCGAGTTCATGGCGCAGCATCGTCTGCCGCCCGTTGTCGTGCAATAGCGCGCTGCGCGCAGTTATGGCGGACTCGTGCAGTTAGTGCCTGTTCACAAAGTAATGAAAAATAGCATCTTGACCGCACGGAAATGTTTGGTAATATTCATTTCTGCATTTGCAAACAGTGCACTTCTGGTCAGGTAGCTCAGTTGGTAGAGCAGGGGACTGAAAATCCCCGTGTCAGGGGTTCAAGTCCCTTCCTGACCACCATGGAAAACCGCAGGTCAGAGGCTTAAGGCTTCTGGCCTGCTTTCTTTTTTCCGTTTTTGCCAGGGTTTGGCAAAAGCCTTGGCAACAAATTGGCAAAAACTTTTGCCCAAGTCGCGCGAAGCGCCGCTTGCAATCCGGCGTGTTCCGCCGTGTTCGAGGCAGCCCGCGCGGCCAGGGGTGTGCATTGGACGCACACCCTTTAGCCGCTTGCCGCCGCCGCGCTGCACTGCACCTGAAAAAACGATCGAATGAGAAAAGATTGCAGGCGGGGGAACCATCGAACGCCGCCGCTCCCCCGACTTTCGCAAGCCCCCGTCCCTATGCCCGCTACGGGGCGCGTTCGGGGGCATGTACGGTGAATTAGCCATATTGCAATCAAACATGCCCTTAGAAACGCTCTCAGTGGCTTTTCTGGGGTTCCGTCCTGCGGAGCGCCGCACAGTGCGCGCCGGCTTCCCAATCGTGTTACGAAATATGAATACGTATGCGCCTGCTCGACGCCAGACATAGGGAAGCCCCGCAAGGATGCCGGGGAGCATACAAAGCGGGGCTGACGATGGGAGCGGGGCGGGCATGGCGGCGGTTCGCCTCCGCAAAGGGTCTCCGCTAAACGGAGAACCGCGGCCAAGGGTACCCGGATTTCGGGTATCCTTCGCTGTTGCAGACGGCGCGCCGCGCGGCCGGGGACTGCGGAGCGCGTCCATCGCTACATCGCCCCAGTCCATGGCATGTGTTGCAGTTGGGTGTTGCAGTCGCCCATTGCAACGGAATGGGGGCGTGGGTGTCTTCCGGTTGCAGCGTGTTGCAGACATTCCCTGACGCCCTAAGTTGAACTTAGCCCGCTCGCAAGCGCCGATACCCCCGGCAACCTGCACGCTATGCCGACGCTATCCAAGGGGGTAGCGTTTCACGACCCCCTTGCAATGACCGGCAACCTGCACGCTATGCCGACGCTATCCGCATGTCCGCGCCATCCATGCGGATTACCTCGGCGTCCGCCATGATGCGCGATACGATGGCCTTCCCGCTCGTGGCATCGTCTGCAAGCGCGAAATGCGCGGCCAGCCCGCCGCCCGTGAGGTTCGTGGTTACTACGGTCGGTCTGCCCGTCTCGTAGCGGGCGTTCACAACCTGGTAGATTATCGTAGTGGCCTGCGGAGTGGCGTTCTCCTTGCCCAGGTCATCGAGCGCGAACAGGCTCACGCCCTTGGCGCGCTCCATGAGTTCGCGGCACTCGCCGCCGCCGTATCCTCGGTAAACGTCGCTAACGAGGTCGGCGGATGTCGCCATGAGCGCGGTCTTCCCCTTCCTCAGCGCCGCCGCGCACAACGCGATTGCAAGGAGCGTCTTCCCGCGTCCGTTGCAGCCGCATATGAGCGCGTTCCCGCCGCCGTCAATGCGGAGCGCCGCCCTTTTGAGCTGTCCGCGGTCTGCGTGCCTCCTGGCCTCTTCGTAGCGTTCGCGGCTGATGCCTGCGCGGTCAAGCCTCGCGCAGAAGTCGGCCTCGATCGCCTCACGGCTCGTTCCGTCGCGCCTTGCCCGCTCCGCCGCGGCCTGCTCGCATTCGCAGCTGTCCGTGCATGGCACGTTGTACGCCTTGCCGTTCACGGTCAGCGTCTTGCGGGGATACGGCTTGCCGCAATACGGGCAATCGGCGGGCTTGCCGTCCAACCCACTCAGCACGCTAGAAAACGTCGTACTCGCTGAAATCATCGGCGGTCGCCCCCTTGCGCTTCGCTCCGTAGTCGTTGCGGCTCCAATTCCTCGCCGCGGCCTTCCAATCCTTCATCTTCGTTCGGCCTACCATCCAACCGTTTGCCTCGTAGTGGTCTATGAAGCGTTGGGGTTCGATGCCAAGCCCCTTTTCCTCCGCATAGGCGGCCACCTGCTCGGCGGTAGGCTTCTCGAACCGCTTGCGCTCCTTGCCGCCGTCCTTTTGCGCGTCCCCTATACCTAAAGGATTAGGTTCAGGATTAGGTTCAGGATTAGGTTCAGGTATAGGTAGGGTTACGTTCGGTTTCTTTGGGAACCGTTCGCTTTCTTTGGAAACCGTTCGGTTGCGGTCGGTTTCTGTGAAAACCGTTCGGTTGCGGTCGGTTTCTTTGGAAACCGTTCGGTTTCGTTCGGTTTCCGCCATCTTCGGCCTTCCTCCCTTCCTGCCGTTCCTGGTGTTCCTGGCACATTTCTCCGCGTACTTCTCCGCTCGTGCGTCCATGCTCGCGCGTATTGACTCGAACACCCAATACGCGGGGTCGGTATCCGATAGCTCCGTATCGAGGCCGCGCGAATGGTTCAGCATGGCGGTGAACAGCTTCCCGCGCTGCTCCATGCTCAATTTGTAATAGGCTGGGTTGTCGTTGTAGACAAGGAATGCGTTAAGTTCGGCCATGGCTAGGCACCCGCCACTTCGTATACGTCCGTGCGCGTCTCTACGTGCTCGGCTATTTCCGGATGGATCGCGCACAGGCGGCGGGCGATTATCGGGGCGTGGTTGTTGTTCACCCGCGTAGGCTTTCCGCAAACGTCCGTGAAATCCTTCTTGCGTATCTCTTCGACGATTGCGGAGCCGCTTACGCGCCTCCCGGCCTCCGCCTCGTGCAATGCGATTCTTTCCGCGTAGGCCATGGCCGCTGGGTTGTCCGCCATCCAGGCAAGCGCCTGGGCGGCTATCTCGCGCGCCCTCTCTAGCTGCTCTTCTGTGTACTGGCCGGCCTGGGTATTGCGGTTTTCGGCTTTCGCTCTGATAATGCCAGCAGAAGCATATTCATGTGCTTCGTTCTCTCTGGCTGCCGGTGCAAAACTGGGGAGTGGAGCACCGGTGGTCGCTTTCTGCTCGAACCCCATTACATGCCCCCTTCGATGCCGAGGCGCTCGTAAAGGTCGGCGCGGTTGATGTGCCACAGCTTGCCCAGCTTCACGGCCTTTATATCGCCGCGCTCGCACAGGTCGCGCACGTGCTTCTCGGAGCAGTTCAGCAGATAGGCCGCCTCCGGCGTTCCCATTGTCGGCGATTCCTTTTCCAGATATTGGCACTTCATATTGCGCCTTCTTCCTATTCGCGCTACCACCCTTTGCGGTAGCTCCTGCACGCAGGGTATCAGGCGAAAACGGGCGAGGCAGACGCTTGTAGATGGTGGGGGAAAGCGAAATCCCGAAAATCGGGATTTTAAGGCTGTCAAGGTTATGAAAACGTGGTCAAAATCCCGAAAATCGGGATTAGGGAGAAAATGTGTAGGCAGCTTCAATCGTCCGCCATGCTCGAAATCCGGTATCGGGGTTAGACGATTAGCGCGCCCTCAGCGTCGCCCCCAGGAAGTCCAGTAACGATGCTCTCTGTTCTTCTGTAAGTTCGCGGAACATAGAGAGCAAGGCTTCCTCCTGTTTCGAGGTTTCGCCGATTAGAAGCATCGGCGGCATCTTGAATAGGTCGGCCAATGAGAAGAGTTCCCATACCTTCAAATCGCTATTGTGACTCTCTATATTCGCCATGCGGTTTTTGCTCCAACCCAACATCTCGCAAATATGCTGACTTGTGACCTTGACGCGGTTGCCGTCTTCATCAAATAGGTTAGCGTGGGTTTCGCGTATGCTCTCAGCCCATCTAGCAACCCTCTCGCTGCGCCGCTTTTCGATGATGATTTTCTCTGCCTGCTCTTTAGGCAGGGTCGGGCGGAAAAAGGAGTCAATAATCTCCTGCGCCGGAAACATTATGCTTTGAGCCATCGAGGTAAGCGCCTTGCCTACCGAAGCACTTTCAATGATCGAGGCAAACGCCTTGCCTGCCGAAACGCTTTCAATGGCCTTCGCGTATACGCTGGGATTGTCGGCGGCTTCCTCTGCTTTCGCTTCGCTTCCTGCCTGGGCGGCCGCACTGCTTTTCTCGGCATCAAATTGCGCGCCGTTGCATCCGTTCGCTTCGCCGTTTGCGCTGTCCGTCTTCTCTTCCTCGGTCATTCTCTCCACCTGCTCGGGTACTTGGTCGGTTGTCCTGGTAATGGGGTCTTACGCGGCGTCTGGTTCGCCCGTTTGCGGAACGGCTCAGCCTGCAATCCCCCCTTCTTCCCCGCCCGGTTCCATGGCGGCGTCTATCGCGCCAGCCGCCGCCCTCTTCGCGTCCTCGTCCGCGTCGGCGTAAATATTCAGGGTAACGGCGGCGTTAGCGTGCCCCAGGTAGCTTTGAACGGATTTAACGTCGATGCCGTTTGCCACGCCCACCGTGGCGAACGTGTGGCGCAGGTCGTGGAACGTGGCTATTCTCCCCTTGGTTCCCATCAGCCCGAGGTTCTCGGCAAGCACGCTCCACTCGCGCCCGAGGTTGGCGGGGGTCATGTACCTGCCGTCGATGCCGCCGCATACGTACAAGCGCCCGAACTCGTCTGCGTTCAGCTTCAACCCGGCCGCTCCCGCCTCGCTCTTCATGCGCGCCCTGCGCTCTTGCAGGGGTTCAATAAGTGATTCGGGGATTGGCAGCCGCCTGTTGCTGCTCTCGGTCTTGGGTGCCTTCTCGTAGCTTCCGCCCTTGCCCTCTCCTATGGCGTGGTGTACGTGCATTGTCCGGCGTCTCATGTCTATGTCGCTCCACCGCAGGGCGGCTATCTCGCCGACACGCAGCCCCATGTACAGCGCGATGAACGCGGCCGTTCTTATCGGTGTCGGCCTGAACCGCCTCAGCTCGCACACGAGTTCCTCACGGCTCGTTCTGGTAAGTGCATTCGGGTCGGGCTTGTAGTTCGCGGGCGGCTTCACGGAATCGAGCGGGTTAGCCGCTATAACGTGGTCGCGGACGGCATGGGCGCACGCGCGTTGCAGAAGGCCGTAAGCCTTGCGCTGTAGAGATTCGGAATAGCCGTCGCGCCTGAGTTCAAGCAACCATCCGTCAACCATCTTCGGCGCAAGCTCGGTAATGGGGGTGTCGGCGAAGGCGGCGCGGATGTGCTTTGCAGAGCCGCGGTAGCTGCGCATTGTGGACGGCTCTATGCTCCCGTGCGCGCCGCGGTAGCCGTCCAGGAACTCGTCCACATAATCGGCCACCATGACGGCATTTGCCCTTGCCAGCTGCTCGGCCTTCTCGCGCTCCATTTCCTCGGCGCGTTCGATCGCGGCGCTCTGGTCGGCTTGCAGCTTGGCAACCCATTTGTTCGCCGCTATGTGGGCGCTGCGCTCGGTTCCGCACCCTCTTAGGGTCTTGTTCTTCTGCCTCCATTTGGTTATCGGCGTGCCGTCCGGGTTGTACCCCGTGACGGCCTTGTACGAGAGCAGCGCCCGCCACGGCTTGCCCTTGGAATCCTCGCGCTGAACCACGCTCAGCCTCGCGCCGTCGAAGTCTATCCGCTCGAAATCATCCATGCTGCACCCCGCTAAAATCGTTCTGGCAAAAACTGGCAACAAGCTGGCAAAAACTATTTGCTTTTGCCAGTGTATCCAGTTATCTTATGTACCGCAAACACACTTTATCTAGCAGGGCAAACATTAAGTATTCGCAGGTGGGGGCACTAGTTACCGGTGACGGGTTTGTTGGGTAGTGACTGAAAATCCCCGTGTCAGGGGTTCAAGTCCCTTCCTGACCACCATGGAACTGACAGCCGAGCCCTCGGGTTCGGCTTTTTTTCTGCTTGCGGCAGAAATTCATACGAGGGAGTACGTCTTCATGGCAGAGGAGAAGCGCGAGCACTTTGGCTCGCGGCTCGGTTTTATTCTAGTTGCGGCGGGCTGCGCTATCGGCCTGGGAAATGTCTGGCGTTTTCCGTACATCGCCGGCGAATACGGCGGCGCGGCCTTCATCATCATCTACCTGGTGTTTCTTGCAATACTGGGCCTGCCCATCATGGTCATGGAATTCTCCGTGGGCCGGGCAAGCCAGCGTTCCGTGGCACGTTCGTTCCACGTGCTGCCTTCGAAGAAGAGCTTCCGCTGGTTCTCATGGTGGGGCTACCTGGGATCCATGCTGCTGCTGATGTTCTACACCACGGTGTGCGGGTGGATGCTGGCGTATATCCCGCGCCTGGCGTCGGGCATGTTCGACGGTGTCACGTCGACGGCATCCGCGCAGGCGTTCAGCGCACTGACGGCGAATCCCGGCGAGTTGATCTTCTGGATGCTCGTGTCCGTGGGCGTCGGCGTGATCTCCACGTTCATCGGCTTGCAGAAGGGCGTCGAACGCATCTCGAAGTTCATGATGTCGTCCCTGTTCGTAATCATGCTGGTGCTGGTGATTCGCTCCGTCACGCTCGACGGCGCCGCTTCCGGTCTGCAGTTCTACCTGATGCCCGACTTTAGCCGCCTGTTCGCGGGCGATACGCTTTCAGCGCAATTGGGCACGTTCGGCGATGCCGTGTACGCGGCCATGGGGCAGGCGTTCTTCAGCCTGTCCGTGGGCATGGGCGGCATGGCCATCTTCGGGTCGCGCATCGGTCGCGACCGTAGCTTGACGGGCGAGGCGCTGTGCGCGACGGGCCTTGATACGCTCGTAGCTGTCATGGCCGGTCTGATTATCTTCCCGGCGTGCTTCGCCTACGGCATCAACCCGGATGCGGGCCCGTCGCTGATCTTCGTCACGCTGCCCGTGGTCTTCGGCCAGATGCCGCTGGGCAATGTGTGGGGCGCGCTGTTCTTCGTGTTTATGGGCTTTGCGGCGCTGTCCACGGTCATTGCCGTGTTCGAGACACTGGTGACCTGGACCATTGACCGTTGGGGCATGTCGCGCTACCGCTCCGTGGCGTTCAACGGCGTGCTGCTAGCACTGCTCAGCATTCCGTGTGCCTTGGGCTTCAATGCGTGGGGCGGCTTCCAGGTGCCGGGCATCGGCGATATTCAGTCGCTGGAGGATTTCCTGGTGTCGAACAACATCCTGCCGCTTGGCGGCCTGATCTTCACGTTGTTCTGTACGTCGAAGTGGGGATGGGGCTGGAAGAATTTCTTGACCGAAGCCGACGCGGGCAAAGGCTTGAAGTTTCCCAGGAGCATGCACATCTGGTGCTCGTACGGCATTCCCGTGCTGATGATCATCATCTTCATTATGGGTTACGCGCCGAAGATCTCGTTCTGGTTGGGTTTGGGCTAGTCCGGCAGGCCCACACGTATGTGGCGGGCCTGCCTCATGCTGCCCGGTCGGGTTGCCGGCCAGACTGGCGGGCGCATGCGAGCTTGCGTCCTGCTCGCGCCCTTGGCGGTCCGGCGGGGGTATGCGGACCGCACGCGTTCGCGCTTCCGGGCGCGCCGCCGCTAGCCGCGCAGATTGCAAGCGGACGGGCACGTGGCAAGGCCTCCCAGCGCTGTCTCCCTCAGTTCGCGCGGAAGGCTGCGACCCACGCGCAGTAGCGCGTCCACGGTTTCATCGAATGGCACGAGGTTCGGGATGCCCGCCAGCGCAAACTCGGCGCTGACCAGCGCGTTCGCCGCGCCCATGGCGTTGCGCTTCTGGCAGGGGACTTCCACTAGGCCGCCGACGGGATCGCACACCAGGCCCAGGCTGTTACTGATGGCCGTGCCAGCTGCCCGCAGGCACATGCGCGCATCGCCGCCCAGCAGCTCCACGGCGGCGCTCGCGGCCATGGCACTTGCTGCGCCGATCTCCGCTTGGCAGCCTCCCTCGGCACCGGACACCGTGGCATTGCGCGTGATGAACAGTCCCACGGCCGCTGCGTTCAGCAGCGCGGCCTTCAAGCGCTTGTCGTCCAGGCCGCGCGTCTTCTGCAGCGACAGCAGCACGGATGGGATGACCCCTGACGACCCCGCCGTGGGGGCGGCCACGATCAGTCCCATGGATGCGTTCGTCTCCAGCACGGCGGCGGAATACGTGGCGGCAAGCGAAAGCTCGCGGTCGCACGCGTGGTGTTCCGCAGCGAACTCCGTGCCCGCGAATGCCTGCATGGCCGCCGCTTCGCCCCCGATCAGCCCGCCCATGCTGCGTTCTTCCGTCCGATACGGCGGCACGGCGGATGCGCGCATGACGTCCAGCGCGCGATTCAGGTACGCTTCCGTCTCTTCGGGGTCCGTGTCCAGGGCAACGGCAAGCGCCCGCTCGCGCCGCGCGACCCATTCGCTCAGCGGAATGCCGTTTCTCTCGCAGTAGTCCAGCGCCCGCGCGGCGGTGGCGAAATCGAGCGCCTCGAACGCGGCCATGGCTTCGTCCGCGTCCTTCTGCGGTCGATTCGTCCGCTGTTGGCGGTTCAGGCCGTCTGCGGGAATCAGGCGGATGGACGCCACGGTCGGGCGCTCCAGGATGTGGTCGATGACGGGCTGGGGGATAGGCTCGTCCACTTCGAATACCGTGAAAGAGTCGCCGCCCTTGCGCTTGCGGTGCATGAATACAGAGCCGATGTTGATGCCCTCGGCGCTCAGGCAACCGGCGACGTGTGCCAGATTGCCGGCGGTGTCGGTCTGTCGCACCACCATGGCATCGAATTCGCCGGTGACCTCGACGTCCATACTGTCGATGCGCGTCAGCTTCGCCGCGCCGCCGCCGATGGAGACGCCGCGCGCCTGCACGGACGATCCGTTCGACCCCACGGCGGTGATGTCCACCGTGTTCGGGTGCGGCGTCTTCGCGGCGTGATCCTTTTTGAACGAGAATTCCAACCCGACCTCGCGCGCCGCCTCGAATGAATTGCGGATGCGCAAATCGTCGGTATGCATGCCCAGCATGCCCGCTACCAGGGCTTTATCCGTGCCGTGCCCGCGTCCTGTCTGCGCAAACGACCCATAGAGCGTGAAGTCGGCCTTCACTGGATTGCACTGCAGCAAGTCGCGCACCATGGACGCGATGCGCAGGGCGCCTGCGGTATGGGAAGAAGACGGACCCACCATGATGGGGCCGATGATGTCGCGCAGCTTCAGCGGTTTCACAGATATGCCTCCGATCCATGCGTTTTTCCTCGTTGCAATTTTTAAGACATCACGGGCGCCGCGGGGCTTCGGAATCCGCATAACGGGCCACTGTTAACACGCTCTTTACGCTGGCGAAATAAGTTTCACATTTGGTTGAATAGCATGAAACACGAGGCAAGGGACTCGTGGCGCCGACCGGATTCCGGTACACGCCGCGACAATCGGATGGAGTTTTCCTATGAAGAGCATCGTGATACTCGGCGGCGGAGAGGCGGGCTTCTATACCGCTTTGGGCTTAGAAAGGGAGCTGCATGGCCAGGCGCGCACAACGCTGGTGGACATCCGCTCCCATATGGTGTACCAGCCGTTTCTGGCGGAGGTAGCGTCGGGCTCCATTGAGCCGCGCCATATCCAGGTACCGTTTCACCAGCATCTTCGCAAGACGGAGATTGTGTGCGCAAGGGTCATGGGCATCTCGTCTGCCGAAAAGATCGTCCATCTCGAGAACATGGACGGCGACAAATGGGATCTTCCGTACGACATCCTGGTGGTCACGCTGGGCGGCGTGGTGAAGACGTTCCCCACGCCGGGCATTGCGGAGCGCGCTATTGGCTTGAAGTCGGTGGAAGAGGCCGTGCACATCCGCAACAAGATCATCACGAATTTCAATCGTGTTTCCAGCATGTACCCCGACAATCCGAACCGCAAACGTCTGCTGACGTTCGTGGTGGTGGGTGGCGGCTTCTCGGGCATCGAGGTGTTCGCCGAAATGCACGACCTGGCGCAGAATCTGTTGCAGTTCTATCCGAACGTAAACGAGTCGGAGTTGGAGTTCCACCTGATAGAAGCTGCAGACCGCATTATGCCGGAGATGCCGCGAGAACGTTCGGCATGGGTGGTGCAACAGATGGAGGAGCGCGGCGCGCATGTGCATCTGAGCACGCGCGTCGTGTCTGCCGTCGACGGCGTGGTCCGTACGTCCGAGGGCAAAGCCTACGAGACGGAGGTAATTGTATGGACGGCCGGCCAACGTGCGAACCCTGTGTTGCAGAACAGCGATCTGCCGCTTGATTCTCGCGGTCGCCTGCGCTGTCGCACGGACCTGCGCGTGGAGGGTGATGACGGCATTGTGAAGGATGTCTGGGGCGCCGGTGATGCGTGTAACGTTCCCGACCTGAGCGGCGACGGCCTGCCGGACGGCTCGTGCGCTCCCACGGCGCAGCATGCCATGCGTCAGGCGCATCTGCTGGTGCGCAACATCATTGCGGACCTGAACGGCCGAACCTTGCTGGAATACCGTCATGCGAATGCCGGTATGGTGGCAGGTTTGGGTATGGGCCTGGGCGTGTTCACGGATGGCAGCAAGCAGCGCGGCATCAACGGATTCGTGGCCTGGATGTTCCACCGCGCTTATCATGGCTTAGCCGTTCCTACGGTGGAGCGCAAGGTGCGTGTGGTAAGCGACTGGTTCCGCGCCTTTGTGGTAGGTCGCGATTTCACGGCAACGTCCGAGTTCGCGCATCCGCGCGCTCTTTTCGAGGAATACGCCGCCCCCATGCGTCCGGAGGAGAAGCCTGTACCACAGACGGCAGCCGCGTCTCGAACCACGCTGCGCGCGGCCGATTTGGATGCTGATGCTGAGGCTGCATCCGATGACGAGCCTGCGCGGGTGGACAAGGCAAGCTAGCATCGTGCCCGGGAAGCGCCGGCGGTTGGATGCTCGACGTCGCTGATGGGGTTTCATGTAATGACGATTTCGAACGGCACGGGCTTTCGACAGATTTTCCAAGCCCGCGCCGACCTATGCGCATTTGGCGTAACCGCAAGGAATCGAGCCGCGGAAACGCGGAGGACATGCCCCGGTAGTAGAATCGAGGATGTTGTAAGCAAGCCGAGAAGGAGAATGCGATGAGCGACAATACCCCGATTGTGGGAATCATCATGGGTTCGCAGAGCGATATGCCGACGATGGAGCCCTGCATGAAGCAGCTGGATGAATTCGGTATTCCGTACGAGGTGAAGGTCGCATCCGCGCACCGCAAGCCGCTGGAGGTGCACGAGTGGGCATCCACGGCCGTCGACCGCGGTATCCGCGTGATCATCGCCGCTGCCGGCAAGGCGGCCCATCTGGGTGGCGTTGTTGCAGCGTATACGCCGAACCCCGTTATCTGCGTGCCTATGAAGACCAGCGACCTGGGCGGCCTGGACTCTCTGCTGTCTATGGTCCAGATGCCTTCCGGCGTGCCCGTTGCCACCGTGGCCATCAACGGCGCGAAGAATGCTGCCATCCTGGCTGTGCAGATGCTGGGCACTGGCGACGATGCCATGCGCGCAAAAATCGTGAAGATGAAGGAAGACATGGCGAACGCCTAGCATATCCGCGTTCTTCTATCAATCCCTCAAGGAAAGTAGCGCCTCGGAGCGGGGCTTTGCCCGCGCTCCGAGGCGCTTTGCGTTGCGGATCGACGTAAGCCGTTGAGTTCGTTGCGGATCGAGGGTGGCGGGGTAGCGCGTAGGCACGCCGGGCGTTTACGTAGGCATATGATTTGGCAAGCTGAAGGGTGTTTTGCTGTGTTGGAAAGCGCTTACTGCCAAGAGAATTGCAATTATTGGACGAGAATTCAGGTTGGGAATGGTTTCACAATGGCTAATTTTTTGACCTGCGGACTGCCGATAACTGTCAGAATGCATTATCCCAGGTCAAACGCATTGATGCATTCTCTGGCATTCCTGGTGATGTCGCCTTGCACCTTCTTCGGTTGAGTTGTGCGCCGCTAAACCATTCCCAAGTTCAGTTTTCATCCAAAAAGTCGGGATTTGTTGGCAGTGGACTGTCGTACAGGTCGCTTGTGGGGCGTAACGCGCACTGCTGGTGGACTGCTGCTCGGTCCGCTTGGGGCGATGCGCACGCTGCCGGCGGGCAGCTGCTACCGCGCCGGCGTTTGCCATGCCGCCGGCAGCGGGGCGTTGTGCGCGCCGTATACCGCATGCCCTGCGGGCGCGAGCCTGCTGCGCAGTTCGGCGCCGCACAGGAAGCCACGCGAGCCGGCGCCAAACCGCTTGCCGCGCCGCCAACCGCCTCCAGACGCACAGGACGGGCGGCCCCCCTGCCGCTGGCCGCCCCCCCGATCTCGCCGG
>OGOS01000868.1_pt1 | contig 22140 bp, 17 predicted proteins | sample 1552701 | NCBI WGS metagenome assembly OGOS01 (sample SAMEA2580128, study PRJEB22360) | human gut metagenome | biome: human gut; feature: human-associated habitat; material: faeces | place: Denmark | collected 2008/2010
ATGAAGATATAAAGGGTTTTCGTATCAGGGCGCATTTTACCGAAGGCGAGAGTTTGGATCAGATGCTCGATCTGCTCCAGCCAGCCGGTAATTTCAGTTATTCAAAGACAAATGATACGATCTTGATTCATTCTAAACTTAACTAAGTCATGAATTATTACCTATATTGTCTCCGCCGGTTCGCCCGGCTTATTCTTCTATTATGGATAGTTTTCAGAATTGCGCCGCTCGCTGCACAAGACCGGGCGGCGCGTCTGGACTTCCAGGTCCGGAAGGGCACACTGGTCCGCCAGTTAGAGGACGCCCCCGGCTTCTCGTTTATCTATGGTGAAAAGGTACAGCTCCGGCAGCCTGTTACCCTTGATGTCCGTCAGAAGACCATCGAGGAAATCCTGCAATATGCATTTGGTCAGGAAGCGATAACGTTTAAAATCTCTGGCACACACATCTTGTTAGGAGAGCGTCCTGTTTCCCGTAAATATACGGTCTGCGGATATATTACCGATTCCATATCGTCAGAAACGCTGATTGGCGCTAATGTTTTGGAATTCAGCTGTCATACCGGGACTTCAACAAATCCTTTCGGGTTTTACAGCTTGACCTTGCCGGAAGGAGAGACCGGACTTTTCTTTTCGTATTTAGGATATGAGACCAAGCATTGCCGTTTTCTGTTAAGTCGGGATACTGTAATGAACATCCGTTTGCAGACCAATAACCAGTTGTCGGAAATCATCGTTCTTTCCGACAAAAAAGAGACAGGCATTCGGGCAACGGGTATGGGTACGTTAGACATCCCGATGACGCAGATCAAGAATACTCCGGCCATCTTAGGAGAGGCCGATATCCTCAAAACGATCCAGTTGATGCCAGGTGTACAGGCTGGAACGGAAGGTTTCAGCGGGTTGTATGTACGGGGTGGTGGACCGGATCAGAACTTGATCCTTCTGGATGGTATCCCCATCTATAATGCCGACCATATGTTGGGCGTGTTTTCCATCTTCACTCCGGAAGCCATGAAAAAGGTTACGCTTTTCAAAGGTTCATTTCCAGCCCGTTATGGCGGCCGTCTGTCTTCTATCGTGGATATCCGGACAAACGACGGCAATATGCAGAATTATCACGGTACGGTCAGCATTGGCCTGTTGACCAGTAAGCTACACTTCGAAGGTCCGATCTTGAAAGATAAAACATCCTTTTGTCTGACCGGCCGTCGCACCTATCTTGACCTGGTAGCAAGGCCATTCCTTCCGGAGGACAAAAAATACAATTACTATTTCTATGATATCAATGCCAAGGTGAACCATAAATTTTCCGATCGCAGTCGTCTGTTTCTCAGTTTCTACAAAGGAAAAGACCATTACGACTACAAACAGGATAAGGAATATGACGGCTATTCGAATAACTATGGGGCGAGTATGTACTTCTACAACAGTCAGATCGATTTCAACTGGGGGAACACAATTGCCGCCGGACGGTGGAATTATGTCTTCAATAGTAAATTATTCAGCAATACGACCGTGGCATACAACCACTATCAGATGAGCATGGCGGACGCTTATCGGAAAGACATCATCGAGACGGATAAAAACGGCAATCTGATAACGGATAAAAACGAATCGTATGTCTATAATTCCGATTACCGTTCCGGTATACACGATTGGAGTTTTCATACGGACTTCGATTATATGCCCGTCCCTGACCATCATGTCAAGTTCGGTGTTTCTTATCTGTATCATACCTTCCGACCGGAGGTGACGACCTCGCGTGTGAAAGAAGCTGCAGACGGGCAGACGGCACAGGATACCGTCTACAACGATTCCTCGAACAGCTATTTGCACGGGCACGAGTTTTCGTTTTATACCGAAGACAATGCCGATATTGGCGACCGTCTGAGCTTGAATGCCGGCATTCATCTCTCCTTGTTTTCCACACAAGGGAAAGGCTATCTGTCGGCACAGCCTCGTCTTTCTGCGCGTTATCGCTTTCATGACGGTTTTGCGGCAAAGGCTTCTTTTACACAAATGGAACAGTATGTACACCTGCTGTCATCCTCGCCGATTTCGTTGCCGACCGATTTATGGGTTCCGGTTACTAAAAACATCCGTCCGATGCGCTCCTACCAGTATGCTGTCGGTGGCTATTATACCGGTGTGGAAGGATGGGAGTTCTCTCTAGAAAGCTATTATAAAGATATGCATAATGTATTGGAATACCAGGATGGCGCTACCTTTTTCGGATCATCCGGCGGATGGCAGGAGAAGGTGGAGATGGGACGTGGCCGCTCTTTCGGCTTGGAGATTTTAGCCCAGAAGACGATCGGTAAAACGACAGGATGGTTGGGGTATACGATCGCCAAGAGTGATCGCCAGTTCAAGGACGGGACGGTCAACAACGGCGAACGTTTTCCTTATAAATACGATCGCCGCCACAACATCAACCTCTGTGTAAACCATACTTTCAGCAAGAAAACGGATATAGGGATCACTTGGATTTTTAATACGGGCGGAACGGCTACGGTTGCTGAACAGCGTACAGGGACGGCATCTGGTAACTTGATTGATTACATTTCCCATCGAAACAATTACCGCCTTCCTGTCAGCCACCGGTTGAATCTGAGCATCAATTTCCATAAAAAATTGCGCCACGGCATGCAGACTTGGAATATTTCGGTCTATAACGCCTATAATGCCATGACTCCGAATCTTATCTATAAAGAAGAAGAATATATCGGAGTAGAGCATATTAAGCCGGATGGTAGCCATGAGACGACCTGGAAGCGGAAAACGAAGCTGATAAAGCAAACGCTTCTGCCTTGTGTTCCATCGATTACCTATACATACCGGTTTTAATAAAGAGGAGTAGAATTATGAAAAAGAATTTATTTATATTATTCATACTGGTTTCCATGCTGTTCCCGGGTTGTGAGAATGAGCTTCCATATATGAACAAGCCGCAGGTCCCACAGCTTCTGATGAATGCTTTTCTTGAAGCCGGAAAGGAAGAAAACGGAGTGTCTCTGCGTATGATCGATACCGATAAACAGCAAGCGGATTGTGTTTCCAATGGTTCCATTGTAGTATATGTCAACGGCCAAAAGACCGAGACGGCAGAGGTGGAGAAGGTCTATGGTTCTTTCGATGATTCTAATTGCACGTTGAAAACATCTTTTCGTCCTGGTGACCGTATCCGCTTTGAAGCGACAGCCGAAGACGGGCAATACCAGGCTGGTTGCGAGGTGGAAATCCCTTTTCCGATCGAGGAAACTATCCGTGTAGATACGCTCCGTACGCAATTGAGGGGTGGTTCCAGTATGATGGATTGTATGCGATACAAGATAACGATACATGACCGTCCGAACGAGAAAAATTATTACCGTCTTATTATCGAAGAAAATACATACAGGATTTCTTCAGAAACAGGTATCAAATACGGTCCCTTTTCCTCTTATCCCGAAATTATCAACCAGGAGGATATTGTGTTGACCGATGGGCATCTTACGACTGCCGATGACGACAAATTCGGCATTTTGGATTGGACTATTCGTAATCTTAGCAATGTTTTCACGGATGGCCGTTTTGAAAATGGTTCGTATACCCTTAAGATCTACACCTCTGTCCCGTATATTAGCGAATCAAATAGAAAAGATCATTTTTACTTGGATGTTACGGTTCGCTTATTGAGCATATCACAACCATATTATCGTTATTTGCGTGCGATGAACTGTCTGAATTCGGAAGATTATAACGAAACCTTTATGGAACCGGTCATCGTTCCTCAAAACGTATCGGGTGGCTTAGGTTTTGTCGGGGCCTCCTCTGAGCAGCAGGTTACCTTGCGTATGGTCGACCGGCCGCCGTTGTCGTATCCAAAGTGAACTGCCGGAAGGACTGTGCTGAATGTAAGGTCGTATTCATTAAGCGGATGATGGTCAGCGAATAATCATAAAGCTACAACGAGAAAAGATTTTCGTCTTATGAGGGGCTTTTTCTCATAAGGATGAGAATCTTTTCTCGTCGTAATGAGAATCTTTTCTCATACGGATGAGAATATATTCTCTCCCCGGTGAGGAAGTATTCTCATGGATTGGAAACTGCTGAGAAAAGCATACGATTTATTCGTTGTATTCTTTGTTCCGTTTGTGCAAGCTCTTCAGTTCGAAGGAAAGCATAACCCGGAAGATGCCGATGATCAGCAAAGTGTACGCGATCATATAGACAAGGGATAACGCTCCAAGACCTGGTTGCCAGATAATGCCGATACTGCAAAGGATTGCCAGTACGCCGAAAGCCATATACCAGCCCCAGTTGCGTGTCCCGTAGCGTTTCAGGTCCATAGCGTAGCCGGTTGAAGCGAAACCGCGGAACATCAGCCAGAAAGCGACGATGAAAGGCAGCACTGCCATGCTCAGGCCGATATTGGCCATCAGGTAGATACCTAAGATCAGGTCGATGATACCGCTTGCCAGATACCAGCCCCAACTGGAAATATTCTTTTTATTGGTGACGGCAAAAAGAATTTCCAGTGTGCCGCTGACAAACATAGATACACTAAACAAAACACTCAGTGCGACATAACTTGCCAGCGGTGTGAACATCAGGCAGATTGCAATAAGGATATAAAGCAGGCCCAGAAGCAGGGAAACCCACCAGTTTTTTACTCCGAAGTTGATTGTGTCAATAAAAGTCTTCATAATAAATTCATTTTTTAATTATTTTGAAATCTACTTTGTAACAAACTTTTGGAAAGAAAAGTTTCACCGAGCCGGTAAAGTGGATTATTTTTAATACATTTGCCATCCGTTATATTTATTAAGGATTTATGATTTTGGATGTATGATTTATCATTGATGCATGATTCTGGAATCATAAATCGTAAATCATAGAAGATTATGAAAGGTATTGTTTTAGCAGGAGGGTCCGGTACGCGTTTGTATCCGATAACCAAAGGAGTTTCAAAACAGTTATTGCCTATTTATGATAAACCGATGATCTATTATCCGGTGTCTGTGTTGATGCTGGCAGGAATACGTGAAATATTGGTGATTTCCACACCGCAGGATCTTCCCGGTTTTCGTCGTCTGTTAGGGGATGGTTCCGATTATGGTGTCCGTTTCGAGTATGCCGAACAACCTTCACCGGACGGATTGGCACAAGCTTTTTTAATTGGGGAGGAGTTTATTGGAAATGATTCCGTTTGTCTGGTCTTGGGCGACAATATCTTTTACGGACAGAGTTTCACCGCAATGTTAAAAAGGGCCGTAGCTAATGTGGAAAACGAACAAAAAGCAACCGTCTTCGGTTATTACGTCAATGATCCGGAACGCTATGGCGTGGCCGAATTCGATGAGGCAGGAAATGTGTTGAGCATTGAAGAAAAACCAGCATGCCCGAAATCGAATTATGCAGTTGTCGGCCTTTATTTCTATCCGAACAAAGTGGTGGAAGTTGCCAAGCGGATTAAACCTTCCGCCCGCGGAGAATTGGAGATTACGACTGTCAACCAGGAATTCCTGAAGGATGGGAATTTGAAAGTTCAGCTCTTAGGGCGCGGTTTTGCATGGCTTGACACCGGTACGCACGATTCTCTTTCCGAAGCCTCCACCTTCGTTGAGGTGATAGAGAAACGACAAGGGTTGAAAATAGCTTGCTTGGAAGAAGTTGCTTATCGGAATGGTTGGATCGATGCAGAACGGTTGAGGCAAGTTGCCACTCCGATGTTGAAGAACCAGTATGGACAATATCTGCTGAATTTGATAAAAAGAGAAAATGAATAAGGATAGTAAAATATTTGTAGCAGGCCATCGGGGACTGGTCGGTTCTGCTATTCTGAAGAATCTGAAGGCAAAAGGTTACACGAACTTCGTCCTGCGTACGCATGCGGAATTGGATTTGACCGATCAGCAGGCCGTTCATGATTTCTTTGCCGCAGAGAAGCCGGAATATGTGTTCCTGGCAGCAGCCCATGTCGGAGGGATTGTGGCAAACAGTCGCTACCGGGCTGACTTTATTTACGAGAATCTTATGATTCAGAACAATGTGATTCATGCTTCTTATCTGAATAATGTAAAGAAACTTCTGTTTTTGGGAAGTACTTGTATTTATCCGGGAAATGCTCCGCAACCGATGCCGGAGGATTGCTTGCTCACTTCGCCTCTCGAATATACGAATGAACCTTATGCGATAGCTAAGATAGCCGGGATCAAGATGTGTGAGAGTTATAACTTGCAATACGGAACTAACTATATCGCAGTAATGCCGACCAACCTGTATGGCCCGAATGATAATTTTAACCTGGAGACTTCACATGTGCTGCCTGCCATGATTCGCAAAGTGCATTTGGGTAAATGTCTTTCCGAAGGAGATTGGGAGGCTGTCCGGAAAGATCTGAATGCGCGTTCGGTTGAAAATATATCCGGTGGTACTTCTGAATCCGAAATATTGGATATTCTTGCCAAGTACGGTATTTATCCTGGTAAAGTGGAGTTGTGGGGAACAGGCAAACCGCTTCGTGAGTTTCTTTGGAGCGAGGAGATGGCAGATGCTTCCGTCTATGTGATGGAGAAGGTCGATTTTGCCGATCTCCGTCCTGCTACTGGCGATATCCGGAATACGCATATTAATATAGGTACTGGAAAAGAACTTTCTATTCGTGAAGTGGCTTCCCTAATCCGTGAAAAGGTCGGTTTTACAGGAGAGATCGTCTTTAATTCTTCTAAACCGGACGGAACGATGCGTAAACTGACGGATGTCGAGAAGTTACATGCCTTGGGCTGGCATCATACGATCGAAGTGGACGAAGGGATTGAACGCCTTTATAGTTGGTACTTGGAGAATTAAGAATTTAAAATTAAAAAATTAAAAATAGGGAGGTTGTTGCGTCTTCCGTTTAACAACGATGAGTAAAGTTGCTTTAATAACAGGAATAACAGGCCAAGATGGGGCTTATCTGGCCGAATATCTGATCAAGAAAGGATATGTGGTGCACGGTATCAAGCGCAGATCGTCCATGTTCAACACGGATCGTATCGATCATCTTTATCAGGACCCGCATGTGGAAAACCGCAATCTGATCTTGCATTATGGTGATTTGACCGACAGTTTGAATCTGACTCGTATCATTGGTGAGACACAGCCGGATGAAATTTATAATCTGGCGGCCATGAGTCATGTGAAAGTGAGTTTTGATACACCCGAATATACGGCTAATGCCGATGGTCTGGGAGTTTTGCGTATCTTAGAAGCAGTTCGTCTGCTGAATTTGATCCCCAAGACGCGCATTTACCAAGCTTCTACATCCGAACTTTATGGTCTGGTGCAGGAAGTTCCGCAGAAAGAAACGACTCCTTTTTATCCGAGAAGTCCGTATGCCGTAGCCAAACTTTACGGTTATTGGATAACGGTGAACTATCGTGAAGCTTATAAAATGCATGCGTCGAACGGTATTTTGTTCAACCATGAATCTCCTCTGAGGGGAGAAACCTTCGTGACTCGTAAGGTGACGCGGGCCGTTTCCCGTATTGCTTTGGGCATGCAGAAAAAAGTTTATATGGGGAATCTTTCTTCCAAACGTGATTGGGGACATGCAAAAGACTATGTCCGCGCAATGTATGCAATCCTCCAGCAGGACGAACCGTCCGATTATGTCATTGCGACGGGGATTACGACAACTATCCGTGATTTCTTGAGGATGGCGTTCGCCGAGATAGGCGTGGAAATTATTTTCAAAGGAGAGAATGTTAATGAGGTGGCTGTCTTAAACTATATTGACGAAAAAGTGTTTATTGAAAGAGTCGGTGAAGTTTATCTCGATAATATCCGGAAACGGATTGGAGATGAGGTTGTAGGTGTTGATCCTCAGTATTTCCGTCCGACTGAAGTCGATTTATTGATCGGCGATGCGACGAAGGCGCGTACCCGTTTGGGATGGGAACCAAAGTACGATTTGGCCGCTTTAATAGAGGATATGATGTTGAATGATATAAAATTGATGAAGAAAGAATCGTATCTAAAAAAAGGTGGCTATGAAATATTGAATTATTTTGAGTAGAATCGAACTTTTATTGTTTTTATTTGTTATAATTAGAAAAAGAGTTAATTTTGCAATATGTTTGAGCAAGATTATAGGTAATTGATTGTTTAATTAAAATGTTGATGAATATGAAGACTAAAGTATTACTTTTAGCTTTGTTATCAGGTTTTGTTTTCTCTGTGTCTGCACAGGAATTTAAACCGCAGGTTGGATTTAGTAACGAAGCGGGTTATAAGACAAACTTCAAAAAGAACAAAGCAGGCGACAACTGGTTTATCTCTATTGCTGGTGGCGCGAGTGTTTTATTTGGTGATCAGAACAGTGAAGCCGATTTTAAGAATCGTTTGAATTTCGCTCCTCAGTTCTCTGTCGGTAAATGGTTTAATCCGTATTTGGCCCTGCGTCTCCAGTTGAATGGTGGTGTGTTGCATGGTTTTGAAAACACAGGTGCTACATTTATGCAGCACAATAAATATGCAGCTGCTCATGCTGATTTGTTGTGGGATGTGACTAATTTCTGGGCTCCTTACAACGAAAAGAAAGTGTTTCGTTTGATTCCGTGGGTAGGTCTTGGTTACGCACAGCGTTTCAAAAACTCCGATGATAACAGAGGTATTGCAAGAACAGAATCTCCAACGGTAAATTTCGGTATCCTGACCGCGTTCCGTTTGAGCAAACGTGTAGATTTGAACGTAGAAGTTCAGGGTTCATTGTTGAACGAACAGTTTAACCGTGTTTCTATGTACCACCTGACTGACGGTATCGGACAGTTGAGCGCTGGTTTGACTTTCAAACTGGGTAAAACTGATTTCGAAGTGTTGGAGCCGATGGATTATGCATTGTTGAACGATCTGAATGGTCAGGTCAACGCTTTGCGTGCTGAAAACGACGAATTGAGTAAACGTCCGGTTTCTTGTCCTGAATGTGAAGAAGTTGTAACTAACGTTGTTAACAACTATGTAGACAATGTGGTATACTTCCGTATCAATAGCGCTAAGATCGACAAGAACCAGCAGGTTAGCATCTTCAATACTGCACAGTTTATGAAAGATAACAATGTGCCTATCAAGGTTATCGGCTATGCTGATAAGAAAACAGGTACAGGTTCTTACAATATGCAGCTTTCTGAAAAACGTGCAAGAGCCGTTGCCAAGGAACTTATTGATAAATACGGTATCTCTTCTAGCCAGATCACAATCGAATGGAAGGGCTCTGACGTTCAACCGTACAATGAAAACAATTGGAACCGCGTTGTTATCATGTCTGCAAATAATTAATTTTAATTATATCCCGAAAGGCTGCACATAATCGTGTGCAGCCTTTTTTTTGCTCGGAAATAATGCTTATTTTTGCATGATTTTAGCGCGTTGTTATGGAGTTAAATAAAAAACATGGTTACCTTATTCAATGGTTGATAGGCGTTGGGGATTTGGTCGTTCTGAATCTTCTTTTCTTTATTGTCTATTATGGGTTGAATAATTTATATACATCTGCTATCGCCGGAAGTTTGCGTGAGGTGGTGCTTTTGTTGAATTTCTGTTATTTCTTTTCCCTCTATTTTGTTCCTTTGCAATTGCATATGTCCATTGTCTTTATTGACAAGATTGTGCAGAGGGCGTTCCTTTTGGTTACGATTATGACCTTTCTGTTTGCTACCTGCCTGATTTTCTTAAATGTCGGGGATGTGTTGGCGACTTTCCTGCTGATTTATTATGTTGTTACGATCGTTATATTTTCGCTGTGGCGTGTTATTGTACGTGTGACTTTGAAGATGTACCGCCGGAAAGGATATAACTTTAAGAAGATCGTGATTGTCGGGGCCGGAAAGAACGGTATGGAACTGTATAAGGTGATGAAGGATGATCTGTCGTATGGTTTCAATATCTTAGGATTCTTTGATGATAACCTGTCCTTGAAATCTGTTCTGCCGAATTATTTGGGAATGACGAATGAGGTGGAAAGCTTTGTGTTGGCAAATGATGTGGATGAAATCTATTGTACATTGCCGGGTACGAACGATGAAAAGATCGTACGTCTGCTGAATTTTGCAGAGAAACATATGATTCGCTTTTATATCGTACCGGAATTCTATCGAAATTTGAAGAAGAGCCTTGTGATGGAGGTCTTGGAGTCCATCCCTTTGATGACTGTTCGCCGCGAGCCTTTGCAGGCGGCTTACAACCGGGCGTTGAAACGTACGTTTGATATTCTTTTTTCAACTGTAATTCTGGTGACTATATTCCCGATATTGTATATCGTGGTTGGAATCATGATTAAACTGAGTTCTCCGGGACCGATCTTGTTCAAGCAAAAGAGAACGGGACTGTACGGGCAGGATTTCAGGTGTTATAAGTTTCGCACGATGAAGGTTAACGCGCAGGCTGATTCCCTGCAGGCTGTGAAGGATGATCCGCGTAAGACAAAGGTCGGAGATTTTCTTCGTCGGACTAATTTGGATGAATTTCCCCAGTTCATTAATGTGCTGAGGGGAGAAATGTCAGTCGTAGGACCGCGTCCCCATATGCTGAAACATACCGAGCAATACTCTGCGCTGATCGACAAGTATATGGTTCGCCACTTGGTTAAACCGGGTGTGACAGGTTGGGCACAGGTGACAGGCTACAGAGGAGAAACGAAAACGTTGGAACAAATGGAAGGACGTGTGAAGCGAGATGTCTGGTATATCGAGAATTGGTCTTTCTTCTTGGATCTTAAGATTATAGTTGTAACGGTTATCAATATGTTCAAGGGAGAAAAGAATGCATACTAAGTATTAAATTGCACACTTTTTGTATATATGTGTAATTGGAAACTGAATTTATGTTATCTTTGTGCCCGATGGGAAGGATTATAGCAATTGATTATGGCCGGAAACGTACCGGTCTGGCGGTCACAGATACCTTGCAGATGATTGCAAACGGACTGACAACTGTGCCGAGCGGTGAACTTACAAGGTTTCTGGCTGATTATGTTTCGCGCGAACCCGTTGAACGGTTTGTAGTCGGGCTTCCAAAGCAGATGAACAACGAACTTTCTGAAAATATGAGATACGTGGAAGCCTTTGTAACACATCTGAAGCGGACCATTCCGGATATTCCGGTAGAGTATTACGATGAACGATTTACTTCCGTTTTGGCACATAAGGCAATGCTGGACGGAGGATTGAAGAAAAAGAAAAGGCAAGATAAAGGATTGGTAGACGAGATCAGTGCGGTTATTATCTTGCAGTCATATTTGGAAAATAAGAAATATCAGTTATAAAAGTTATGATTTTACCAGTATATTTATATGGACAGCCCGTGCTGAGAAAAGAGGCTGGAGAGGTTCCGATGGACTATCCGGATTTGAAACAATTGGTAGCCAATATGTTCGAAACGATGTACAATGCCGATGGTGTGGGGCTGGCCGCTCCACAGGTCGGTTTGTCATTGCGTCTTTTGGTAATTGACGCTGACGTGATGGGAGATGATTTTCCTGAATGCAAAGGTTTCAAGCGTGCGATGATCAATCCTGTTTTCCTTGAAAAAAGCGAAGAAGAGGTTTTGATGGAGGAAGGTTGCCTGAGCTTGCCGGGAGTGCATGAGAAAGTAGCCCGTTCAGTAAAAGTACGTGTGAAATATCTGGATGAAGACTTGAAGGAACATGAAGAAACGGTGGAGGGGTTTGCTGCACGTGTCGTGCAGCATGAGTGTGAACACTTGGAAGGCCATGTATTCATAGATAATATTTCAGGAATCCGCCGTCAGTTGAATAAAAGCAAACTAAATAGTATTATTAAAGGTACAGCCCGTTGCTCCTATAAAGCAAAAGCGGTTGGTAAGTAATAAGAACTCTATTAACTAATCAGTATGACAGATTTAAGTAAAAACATTCAGGCCCTCAGGGAAAAGAAAGCCGTCGTTGAGATGGGTGGAGGTGAAGCTGCTATCGAAAAGCAGATCGCGATGGGTAAACTGACTGCCCGTGATCGTATTCTATCCTTGTTGGACAAGAATTCTTTCCATGAATATGACCTGTTCGTGAAGCACGATGGTCGTGATTTCGGCATGGATAAGAAGGATTTACCAGGTGATGGTGTTGTTACAGGTACAGGTACGATCTTCGGTGCTCCGGTTTGTATCTATGCACAAGACTTTACGGTTGCTGGTGGTTCACTGGGCTTGCAGCATGCACGTAAGATCACGAAGATCATGGATCATGCTCTGAAAATGAAATGTCCGATTATTGGTATCAACGACTCGGGTGGTGCACGTATCCAAGAAGGTGTAGGTGCATTGGCGGGTTATGGTGAAATATTCTATCGCAATACAATTGCTTCCGGTGTTATTCCTCAGATCTCGTTGATCTTGGGACCTTGTGCCGGTGGAGCTGTATATTCTCCGGCTTTAACGGACTTCGTATTTGTAGTAGAGAATATCTCCAAGATGTTTATTACAGGTCCGAATGTGATCAAGACCGTGTTGGGCGAAGATATTTCTATGGAAGACCTGGGTGGTGCACGTGTCCATGCGGAAACAACCGGTAATGCTCATTTCTACGCACAGAGCGAGCAGGAGTGTTTCGAGCAAGTTAAACGTCTGGTTAGTTTTATCCCTTGGAATAACCAGGAACGTGCTAAAGTGGTAGAGTCGAAGGAGCCCACTGCGGTAATGAACATCGAAGATGTGGTTCCGGCAGATCCGAAACAGCCGTACGATGTTCGTAACGTTATCAAATGTATCGTGGATGATTCCGACTTCTTGGAAGTACAGGAGTTGTGGGCAGCCAACATTGTGATCGGTTTTGGCCGCATGGGTGGTGAAACTGTCGGTTTCGTTGCTAATCAGCCGATGGTGTTGGCAGGTGTATTGGATTGCGACAGTGCCGATAAAGCTGCACGTTTTATCCGTTTCTGCGATTCTTTCAATATTCCTATTATCACGTTAGAAGATATGCCGGGCTATTTGCCGGGTGTTGACCAGGAACATGCCGGTGTGATCCGCCACGGTGCGAAGGTATTGTATGCTTATTCCGAAGCGACGGTTCCCAAGATTACGGTTATCCTGCGTAAGGCTTATGGTGGCGGTTATATCGCCATGAACTCTCGTCACTTAGGGGCGGACTTTATGTTTGCATGGCCGAGTGCAGAAATTGCGGTGATGGGACCGGAAGGTGCGGCCAACATTATTTTCCGCAAGGAGATCATGGAAGCCGAAGACCAGAATGCAATGCGCCAGGAAAAGGTGAAGGAATATATTGAGAAGTTTGCAAATCCTTATGTAGCTGCGTCCAAAGGATTCATCGATTCTGTTATCGAGCCGAAAGAAACACGTTCATTGTTGCTTCACGCGCTTAAACTTTCTGTTTTGAAAGAAGAATACAGACCGGCTAAGAAGCACGGATTGCCTCCGTTCTAATTAACGCCGTAAAAACTTTTGAATATGGAAAAGAAAGAGAAAGATAACGAATATGTGGATTTTGTAGTAACGGCCCGCAAATACAAGACGACGCTGACTGCAAAATATAAGAACCGTAAAATGTGGCATAAGCCCTTTGTCGGTGATGTGATTTCTCATCTTCCCGGAACGATCGTTAAAGTGGAAGTACAGCAAGGGCAGGAAGTTGAAGCTGGCCAGTTGCTTTTGATCCACCAGGCGATGAAGATGTACAACCGGGTGGTCGCTCCCGTTGCCGGAACGATTGTCGAGCTGGGTGTAACGGAAGGAGATAAGATCCCAAAAGACCATTTGATGGTTAAGATTCAGCCGAAGTAAATAGCTGAAATAAGTAAATATAGAAAGCTTTCACACTGTTTTACAGTCTGTGAAAGCTTTTTTTATAGATTGGTTTTAATGGCTAAGATTATTTACTTACTTTTGCGACCGATCAATGTTGAATATTTTTATAGATGAAGAAAGCGATTCTTTTATTTATATTCCAGCTGTGTTCGTTAGCCATGTTTGCACAAATCAATACGGATCGTGTGTTGACTATCGGGCGCAACGCCTTGTATTTTGAGGTTCTTTCGATACAATATTTCAATCAGGTTATCAAATCAAAACCCTGGTTGGCCGAACCATATTTCTACCGTGCTGTGGCAAAAATCAATTTGGATGATTATAAAGGAGCTGAAGAAGACTGTACGCTTTGTCTTGAACGGAACCCTTTCCTGGTACAGGCATATTACGCACGTGGTATTGCCCGTCAGAGTCAGGAGAAATTTGACGAAGCAATAGAAGACTACAGGAAAGGTTTGGAGTTTAAGGCGGAAGACCGCCAGATGTTGGTGAATATGGCAGTAGCCAATATTCAGAAAAAAGATTTTAAGGAGGCCGAAAAGGTGTTTGATGAACTGATGGCGGCCCATCCCAAATATTCTATGAACTATCTGACGCGTGGTGCGATGTACACCGAGAAAGGCGATACGGTCAAAGCACTTGCCGACTATGATAAGGCGATCAGTATGGACCCCTACTATGCTCCCGCTTATGGCAACCGGGCGATCCTGCATTACCAGATGAACAATATGAAAGACGCGCTTGCCGATCTGAACGAGGCTATTCGTCTGAATACCCGTGAGAGCGGTTATTACATCAATAGAGGTCTGGTCCGGTATCAGTTAAAGGATTTGCGTGGTGCTATGGCTGATTATGATCAGGTGGTCAGCATGGACAGCCACAACCTGATTGCCCGCTTCAACCGAGGATTGCTTCGGGCACAGATCGGGGATAACAACCGGGCTATCGAAGATTTCGATGTTGTGATCGAGATTGAACCGGACAACTATATGGCTTATTATAACCGGGCGTTGTTACGTTACGAGACGGGAGATTATCAAGGTTCCGTACATGATTTCGATGTCGTGTTGCGGCAGTATCCGAATTTTGTAGCTGGTTATTACAGCCGTGCGGAAGTGAAGCGGAAAATGCATGATGAGGTAGGTGCCGACCGTGACTACTGGACTGCCTATAATATGGAGCAGAAAAAGAAGAACGGGAATGCTTCGGGAAATGCGGTCGCTTCCCAAAATGGCAACAATACCGGTACGCAATCGACCGATCCGGCATCAAAGGATGAAAATACGCGTGAACAGTCGGATAAGAATATCGATAAGTTCAACCGTCTTGTCGTGTATGATGAAGAAGAGGTACGTAAGACGAAGTATAACAGCGAAATTCGTGGACGCGTGCAGGACCGCAATGTGCGTGTGGATCTGGAACCGATGTTTGTCCTGACTTATTACGAAAAAGTCGATCCGGTAAAGAAGTTGGTTTATTATGATAAGATGGTGGAAGCTTACAATTCCCGTCTGGTACTGGAACGTAAGCTGCGTATCACAAACGAAGAAGCCGCCCTTACGGAAGACCAGGTTGCCGTACATTTTGCATCTATCGATAATTTTTCGGCCCGTATAGTGAAGAATCCGAACGATGTGGATGCCTATTTCGGACGGGCTTTGGATTTTATGCTTGTACAGGACTTTACCGAAGCGATTAAGGATTATACAAAAGTGATCGAATTGGATCCGGATTTTGCTATGGCTTATTTTAACCGGGCTGTCGTCCGGTATAAACAGCTTGACTATAATATGTCGCAGGCTGCCAGCTCACAAGACGATTTTTCTGCTATGAGCATGAACCTTAAGATGGGTAAGAATCCGACGGTTGTCCGTACTCCGGTAACATCTGATCCGGCTTCCGCATCCTTGAAAGACAATAAGCGAGCTTACGAGCATGAAATGATTACGCGTGATTATGACATGGTAATCAAATTGAATCCGGGTTTCGTATATGCTTATTTCAATCGTGGAAACCTGCGTTGTGCGCAACGCGATTTCCGTGCTGCCATCCAGGATTACAGCGAGGCGATCCAGCGTGATCCGGAATTTGCCGAGGCTTATTTCAACCGTGGATTGGCACGCCTTTCGCAAGGAGATGCCAACCGGGGAATCGCCGATTTGAGCAAGGCCGGAGAGTTGGGTATCATCAATGCTTACAGTATTATCAAGCGCATGACAAGCAATTGATCCCCCCCTTATTGTAAAAAACATCTTGAAAATGACTTGAAACCCATCCGCCAAATGTTCTTCGGACAGTTGTTTACGGATCGAAAATAAGGCCTTTGGGAGGCCATTCCCGTGAGGTGCGCGGTTTTTCCTCCCGACGACCGTCTTCATCGCCACGAAGTCCGACTTCGTATAGAGTGAATCCGGCAGCTCGGAGCGATGAAGACGGTCGTCAGGGCAATGAAGACGGTCGTCGTGGAAATAAGGGTTCGATTCCCTTGAAAAGACCCTCCGGATCCGGGCGATATCCCTTTCCCCCCTCCTTCGTTTCCACAAATATTCTACTCACCGGCAGTTCCGTCTTTTCGAAGTGTAAGGGATATGGAGAATAAGATAGCCAAATGCCATGCAATTTCTGCCAGTCCGGCGGCCCGTTTGCCGGTATGTTAGTGAAAGCACTGTTTCGGTGGAAAAAAGACAGGCTGAGATTGTACTTGTTTTCCCTTGAAATAGAAAAAAACAAGGGTTATTGTAAAAAAACGGAGCTATAGTCAAGATCGGTGTGCATTTTTTTTCCGAGCCCCGTAATATCGAGAGGTGGGTGGTGGAAGGTGCAGAAGATGACATAACCGTATGAACGGATGAACTCGTTGTGCTTCGATCTTTTTCATGAATTCCGGCTTTAGCGGTTCTTTTTTCCATTGTAGAAATTTGTTATAAATCTTTTCATTCTTGCAGGCTTCAATCAGAAAAGCCGCCAATTCTTTCGGTGAACTGAAGTTCCGTATATCCACAGAACAATTTTCTCCGGGGGCAAATGTCTCGATATTGGGTGCACCTAAATAGATAGGTACTGCACCGGCCAATAGTGGATCGTAGAATTTTTCCGTGACATAGTCGTTTGCACGACTGTTTTCAAATGCAATGACAAATTTGTACTGTCGATATAACTCCATTTTGCTGTCCTGTCCCGAATCCTTTTCCAATTTACAATTATTAAATAATTTCCCATACGAGTCGATCAAAATATATTGCATCAGTTCTTGCAAGTATTCCTGTCTTCCGCTTTGATTGAACGGGCTGGATATCATCATGCAAATATCCTTCTTTTCATGAAACGAAAATTCAGGCATTAAGATTAATTCTTTTCGATATTCATATCTATAATATGGATAAACGATATCTGCATCTTGGTGATATGACATTTTATAGTCGAAGACTTCCATAAATTCAGGGTCTTTCAAAAAATGATAGTTCTCTTCGCATTCCAGTGACCATGCTACCCATTTCTGTTCTTCGGGTTTGTCAAGGTCTTCTTCCAATTCGTTACTTAAGTCGGGCAGATGGAAGACTACAAAATCCGCTGTTGACAGGAATCGCCGATCTGTCGTAATGATGCAATTTGCCGGAATTTTCTGTATAGGAATATCAAGCGGTTTATTCCACATTGTGTTAAAGATCAGAATTAGCTTTGTTTCGGGCGGTATTTCGTAAGTTAATTTTCTTATCCAATAGGAATTACGCCATTTCAGGTAGGACTTTAGTCCTTGTTTAGCCGTCTTATATTGATTGATACATGTATTTCTTGCGTCTGCCGTAAGTTTATTTTTTATAGCAAATAGTTGGTACAGATGGTGGGTAGGTAAAATGAATCGAGTGTCATGTATGTGTGCTAATGAAGAAAATGCAATTTTGTATAGCAGGTAGCTTCTTACATATAACTGGCTTTTAAGATTTTTATCATCAGAATCAAATCTATAATTTTCAGCCAAGCGGATCAACCGGTCAGCAATGAAAAATAGATCGTGTATTCTCTTTTCCCGGCGTAGAGAAGTCATAATCGATCCTTCCCGTTGCCTATAATCGTAGAAATCAATATTTGTGACAACGATCCGCCTGGCATAACAGAGTGCGATTGGCGTCCACAGTTCATCCTCATGCAGAACACTTTCAAAACGGAGCTGATGGGAAAGAAGCCATTCCCTGCGATAGATGTAATTATACACCATTGGCGGATAGACATTTTGTTTCATTAATTCAGTGAAACAATATTTTCCATCTATAGTCTGCCCTATAAGGTTTTGCGGGATGGGTGCAAATGGATTGCCATTACTACCGTCCGGATAACAGAAAAGGGAGTTCCCCATTCCCATATCCGCATTTGCTTGTGAAGTTTGAAGGTATATATCAACAATTTGATCGCCAATGAGCCAATCATCACTATCGAGAAATGCAATATAGTTGCCTTCTGCAAGTTCTACCCCTCTGTTTCGTGTTGCAGATAATCCTGCATTCGTCTGATGGATTACATGTATATGGCTATAGTTTTCGGCATACTTATCTGCTATTCTGCCGGAGTTATCGGTCGAGCCATCATCAATCAGGATGATTTCAAAATTTGTCAAGGGGAGATGCAATACAGATTCGAGACATGCAGGCAGATATAGCTCCACATTATAAATGGGAATGATAAAAGATAGCACAGGCGTTTCGTGTTTCATGTTTTGATTTAATTAGATTGAACAAAAGTAAGGAATAAAGTTATTTTTTTGAAAAAGAAAATGTATATTTGGTGGAAGGAAATGTGATTTTTAACCGCAAAAACACTATTCTAATGAAAAATCTAACAAAAACACTGATCATGGCCGTTTTGCCTTTGATGTTTTTCGGCTTGTTTACCTGCCAACCTGAATCTGATCCTGCTATTTATCAGGCTGAAAGTTTCATGGATGTATATCCCGATAGTGCATTTCTGCTTTTGAAAAACATCCTTAAGCCGGAAAAACTATCAGCAGAAGAATATGCGACATGGTGTCTTCTGATGACACAGGCACGAGACAAAAATTATATGGAGCATACTTCAGATTCAATGATTAATGTGGCGGTGAAGTATTTTGAAAGACATAAAGACCCGAAACGTTTAGCCTGGTCGTATTATTATTCGGGAATAATCTCGAATGAATTAGGCGAACATGTTCAATCTCAATTAGCTTTCCTAAAGGCTCGGTCGGTTGCATTAGAAATAGATGAACCTAAATTGCTGGGACGGATTTATGAAAATCTGGGAAATGTTGTAAGATATATACGCTATATGCTGTACATCAACACAATAGATTTGTGCGTATCTCATTAAAGAAACAAAACAGGAACAAAATCAATAATTTAATCGATTCCCAGCTTTTCGTATTTCACTTAGTTTCATCCCTTGCACTTGGTCGCATTCAAAGTGCTTCTTCAAGCAGTTTTATGACTATCGACCTCTCACCCGAAGAATATCGTTCGATGGCTCATCCATGAATTGTTGCAGCCAAAAGAGAAAAGGATAGGCTGTGGTCTCTGCCTTACATCTTCATTGAAACTTGTATTTTCCGCAATGGTGGTTGTTTCTATAAAGCCATAGGCATATGTAAAGGCAAATATGCCTACCTAAATATAGTTTACTTTGATTTAGCATATATAAGGCTAATGCACAAACTAAACTAAATTTTCAACGCATTTCCACGATCTGACTACTCGAAAAATATACAGCCAAAAAAGAAAGAATGAAAGTCCATTGCATATTTTCTCTTTTCGCTGCATTCTCCATTTCTATCATTTTACTGCATAAACATACTTGTAATCCTATTGCTACATTCAATAACTTGTATCAAGTATGGTGGCAATAGCTCGACAGCATTATAGTATCCGAATGTAGCAGTCAATAAAAAATGCGTTTTCTGATGGTTTTTGAAGATTACTATGGTTTAGATATAGTTTCTGACATAGAAATGTCGTGTATCTACAGCATTATCATAAAAAAATGCTAATTCAATCTTGGTCTCTTCGACAAATGAACAGACCTTCGATACAGGAACTTCAATATAAATTCTCATCATATCAATCACCTCGTTAGGAAATAATGGTAAAGTTCCCATATCGGATATTTTTAATCTATCATCGTAAAGTTCAGTCGTATCAATACGTCCTTGATTTAAGCGCCATTTGACATTATATAGGGAAACATCGAGATTATTTATATAACAGTTAAGTTTGTATAATGATTCCGTCACTTGACTTTCATTATGAACTTGAACGACAAAACTATATTTTCTAAATCTACCATCCGATGTTTCTCCATTATCGAATAAAGACCAATCGACAATAGATAAAGTTGAGGTATTATGTCGGTGGAATAAGTCTCGGACTTCATATTCTTCCATTATAACCGATTGGAAATTGTAACGCTTATAATAGCGTTTATCACCACTCATGTGCGGAGCATTGTTGCTTCTCGGTATTTTAACTATATACACAGTCCGTTTTATGTCTCCATCTTGACGAAGAGGAATGATTCTGATATTGTTGATTCGTTTCTGAATGTTGGAGTTTATAATTTGCTCTAACCATTCTTTGGTAAAAACATCGCCATCCACAAACGAATATGAATCTGCCTTATGTCCGCTCTCACTTATTCCGTAGATTATTATTCCACCATCTGAATTGGCAAATGCCGACACATCTTTGGCTATCTCGTTTTTCTTTTTATCATCTTTTGCAAGAGCACCTGCGGCCTTGAAATCGAGGTGTATGGATTCTTCAACCCCATTATCGATTAAATATTGAATGTCGGCAAAAGTATATCTCTCTTTATCAAATAAGTTCATGTCTTTTAGTAAATGTAATATAATTGCGATTGACTAACTATTAGATAGAATGTTTTATCTTTAGATCATTATATAAGGCCAGCCCTTTTGGTGTCAACAAATATTTCTGCCTTGGATGATTGGGTTTATCGGGATATAGAATCTTGAGAATACCAGTCTCGATAGCCGGATTTATGTAGTTTTCTATAAAAGTCGGGCGATGCTTCAAACCGACTTTCTCCATTAATCCTTTCAGCGATAATTGTTCATTTGATAAGGCGAACAACAAAGCAAGAACTTGTTCGGTTACTTGTACGGTAGGTTGTTCGGTACTTGTACGGTTATCATGTTGTGCTTGCCCTGTAACCAGTTCTTTCGGTGCATTTACTACCATATACCGATTCCGCAGTTCGTTATTTTCGCCCAATAACAGATTGCGGAAAAATCGTTCCAAGTATTCGGAATTGCGCATAATGCCTTTTTGCACGTTTTGGTAGTTGGCGCGTACCAGCGCATTACGGAAATACCACGAATAATTGGCGAACAGGTCATTTGTTACGTCAAAGCCCATAGAACGTAGATAGAGAATCGTGAACACGGCAGTCGTTCGGGTATTTCCCTCGCCGAACGGATGGATTTGCCATAGTCCTGACACAAATTTGGCTATGTGGCTCACTAATCCATTCCTGTCCACTTTTGAATAGTCGAATTGGCGTTCTTGTTCCAAGTCGTATTCAATCGCTTTCCGAAGATCGGGCGCAGAAACATAGAGCACTGTATCCCCACGAAGTACCCATTCCTTTTTCGTGATGTTGTAATCGCGTATTTGACCGGCAAACTTGAATACACCATCGAATATCCGACGATGAATCGATGTCAGTCCGACAAGCGTAAACGCAAATGTTTTCTCGGTAAGAAGTCGGCGGATGTTGGTCGATGCCGTATCCGCCTCGTGCATTTCCACATCTTCAGGTGTACGCGCTTCTTTCGACTGGTAGTAGCTTTTTATGAGCTGTTCTGCTTCGTCAATCGTAATTTCGCCCTCAATATCTTTTCGGGCGGTTTCAATCAGATAGTGGGATGGTTTAAGTCCATCGACGGCCTGCAAGCCGATTGCAGTTTGCCACGCATAGCCTTTCTCTCGTTTTAGCGGTTCGTCTTGGCGGATGTATTCGTCGAAGTTTATCATAGCTCAATCACTTTATTCCTAATTTATTACACAATTCCTCTGTTGTCTCTGTGAGGTATGTATAAGATTGTGGAGCAGCAATATTATTATCCAAACACATTAAAGATTTCGGAGTCTCTAATTTGAAAACCGTTTTGAATTTAATTGCATAAGAATCTTGATGGTCGGCAAAATAGAGCATGAAAAAATCCTTGGAAACACCAGCATGTCTTTTAGTTTTTTCCCACACGCTTTCTGGTGTCCCCTTTAAAATGGAATCAATCTCAATCAAGGCGACAATCTTAGCACGCTTCTCAGGAAGTGACGGTTCACGCTTT
>OGOS01000888.1_pt1 | contig 21831 bp, 18 predicted proteins | sample 1552701 | NCBI WGS metagenome assembly OGOS01 (sample SAMEA2580128, study PRJEB22360) | human gut metagenome | biome: human gut; feature: human-associated habitat; material: faeces | place: Denmark | collected 2008/2010
TAGCGGCTGTAGTCGTAGTTGTTCGCGAAGTTCACGAACTCTTGCAGCAGCGTATGGCTTTTCGGCGGGTTCGCCCGATGCGTGAGCCAGAAGCGGTGGAAGTCCTCCGGCGAGTCCGTGATGGGGACGATGGCCACGTCTTTCAGCGAATACGCGAGCCACGAGTCGCATACGATGCCGATGGAGTCGGGCTGGGAGGCGACGTTCGAGCAGATGGAGGGCTCGTTCGCATAGGCATACAGAGGGTTCAGGTCGAAGCGCGTTGCAAGGTCGTGGCATTCCTTGCCCAAGGGCCCTTCGGATACATACGTGATGAGCTGGCTGTCGCGGATGTCATCGAACGTGACGCTGGAGCGGGATGACAGCGGGTTCTTCGTGTTGATGGCGGCCAACGCGGGCGACGTCCACAGGGGGTAGGACGTGACCGAGTCGTCTTTCCCCAACGTGCCGGCGATGATGACGTCGATCTCGCCGTTCTTCAACGCGTGCAGCAACTGTTCCGTGGTGCCCTGCTTGATGACGTTGTCCGGTTCGCGGTGCTGCGCAATCCAGAAGTCGTTGACCAGAGGCAGCCAGACGCGCTGTTGCAGGGAGAACACTATCCCCAAGCGCAGCGTCTGGTTGCGTTCGCGTGCATGCGTCTTGATGCTTGCCACGTGCTCGTCGATGTTCTGCAGCGACTGCTCCAGGCATTCGGCGAATTCCTCGCCTTCGGGCGTGAGCTCGATGGCGAGTCGCTTGCGGATGACCAGCTCGGTTCCCAGTTCCGTTTCCAATTTCTTGACGGCCACGGAAAGCGTGGGTTCGGAGATATACAGTTCGGCGGCAGCGCCCTTGAAGCTGCGCTTGCGCGCCAGCATACGGAAGTAGTACAGCTGGGAAAGGTTCATACGGCCTCCCTTGCGCCCTATTGGCCCGAGCACAGAAGATTTATAGCATTAAATTGAAATGTTCAATATTTGTTACCATTATCTTCCCTCATGAGGGAGATGTGAGGGAAATAACGCAACAGATTTTCGCACTTGTGTGAATTAAATGAATAGAAATGCCACGATATTGAATAATTGATGAATAGGTTAATAGCCTGTTGATTAGTTATTAGTAAACTAACGACTTTAAGTTTATCTAATCGTATTGACTTGGACCTCTAATGCGTCTTGTTTATTGGGAATCTTCCAACGCAAATTCGCTCATTTTCCCCATGCTGCACGCCGGGGACCGGGGAGGCGGGCTAATTGGGACAATTGCTCGCAGCGGGCGTTCGACCCTCCCCTTTTCGAACGCGAGCGTTCTGCCCGGTAGGGAGGCTCTATCCCAAGAGCTTCGGGCGCAGCTGTTCCAGCAGCGCATCTGCCACGTTCCGAGAATCGAAGTGCACCTTCCCTATGCGCAACAGGGGCATGATGCCGAAGAGCGAGTTGGTAAGGAATGCCTCGTCGAAGTCCGGGAACTCATCGAGCGTTATAGCTTGCTGTACGACAGGGCGTGATTCGATTACCATTTCACGAGCGATACCCGGCAGGAGCCCGCAGACAACGGGAGGGGTGAAGAGCATGCCCTTCCGTACTAGGAATATGTTGCTTGTGGCGCCTTCGCAAAGCTCGCCGTGGCTGTTCAGGAAAATCGGTTCGTCGATTCCCTGCGCTTTGGCCTGCCGTTTTTCGTAGATGTTGTCGCCGTAATTGAGTGTTTTATGGTAGACGAACGGCGACGTTTCGTTGCGGCGAACAGTACTGATGGCGGCCGTGAACCCCTCTTCCCACGCCTGCGGCCCATATCGGCTTTCTGTTAGGGAGACATCGATGTTTTTCCTGGTCACAATTATTTTGAGGGTTCCATTTTCCCGCAGCCCCTCTTCGGCGGATTGCAGGGTTTCATTCACGGCGTTCTGCACGTCTGCTTTGCGGCGGTCGATTCCTAGAAAATCCAGCGCCTTTTCAAGCCGCCGCATGTGATGGGGAAGCAGAAGGGGTTTCCCTGCATGCACTGCGAGCGTTTCGAAGGCACCCATTCCGAAATAGAAACCCTCATCGGCAATGATGGTATGCATGGGTTCGCCTTTCCGCCGCGGCGATTGCCTGCAGCACAGCACGGGCTTTGAGGAGCGTCTCCTGGTATTCGAACGCGGGGTCCGATTCACAGGTTATGCCTCCGCCTGCACCTATTTCGAAAATGCCGTTCTGGGCGACGGCTGTGCGGATTACGATGTTGAAATCGCAGTCTCCCGTTGATGAGATATAGCCGATAGAGCCGGTGTACAGGCCGCGGGCAGAATGCTCGAGCTCGTCGAGTATCTCCATAACGCGAAGCTTGGGCGCTCCGGTGATCGACCCGCCGGGAAACGCTGCTTTCAACAGGTCTAGGCAATCATGCCCGCCCGCCAGCCTTCCTTGCACCGTTGCGACCAGCTGGAAGACTGCTGCGTACTTCTCGATTGCATATAGCTTGGGAACGACGACGCTTCCGGGCTCGCAAACGCGGTTGAGATCGTTGCGCTCAAGGTCGACGACCATAAGCAACTCGCTCCTGTCTTTTTCGCTTTCGGCGAGTTCGCGTTTCAGCGCGGCGTCTTGGGTGGGAGTCGCCCCTCTTGCGCGTGTGCCCTTTATGGGGCGCGTTTCGACTGCTCGGTTTCGCACGCGAAGGAAACGCTCGGGAGATGAACAGATTATCTGGGCGTTCCCCGCATGAAGGTACGACGCGAAAGGCGCCGGACTGCTTTCTCTCAGATGGCGGTATACCAGGTAGGGATCGGCGGGGCTTGAGACGGTGATTCGCTGTGTCATGTTCGCCACGTAGGCGTCTCCTTCGGCAAGGTAGTCTTGCAGCTTCTCTACTGCTTGCAGGTATTCCGCCTGCGAGAAGTCGGAGGAAAAGGCGATGGGAGCGGCCGAGGGCGTTCCTGCTGCGGAATAGCGCACTTGTCGGGCGATTCTTGCTTTTGCAAGCCGTTCCATCTGGTCTAATGCTTTTTCCGCTGGTTCCGTTTTCCCTTGGGCGATAAGAGTGATCGTACCCTTGTCGGCATCTTGCACATACAGGCGATCGTAGGCGACGAATCGGGCACAGGGCAGATCGACCGATGGGGCATGGCGCGAGGGAATTCCCAGGCGGCTGCGCCCGAAATCGTATCCCATATAGCCGATAACGCCGTCGGCAAGGGGAAGGTCCGAACGCCCGGCGCGATTGCAGGCGGAAAGGAGATTGCGCAATGCCGCGGTGAAATCATGGCCGATGGGCATTCCGTTGCAAAGGCATATGCCATGCCGGTCTTCGAGCACGGCCCGGGGATGCGTTCCCAATATCGACCAGCGGCCCTGGGGTCCGCAAAGCGATGAGTCCAGGAAGCTGACGCCTTCCCGGCAGGGAAGCAGGTCAAGGACAGCTGCAAGTGGCGAGTCCTTGCCTGGGCGGTTTTTCCGGCCGACACGGAAATCGAGATGGCGGATCCTGGCTGTGGACATGGTTATCGCGCCTCCTTTGCCAGTGCGTTCCCGCGTTCGGCGATGGAAAAGGTGCTTTGCGGATGCCAACTGCCATTTCTCCAAGCAATGCAGGTGCGTATGAAGTTGCGAAGCAGGGGATGCCCGTACTGGGTGAGCAGCGCTTCAGGATGGAACTGCACGCCGAAAATCGGCAGGCTCTTATGGGAGAGCGCCATTATCGTGCCGTCGTCGGAGCGTGCATTCACGACAAGGCTCTTGGGGAACTGCGCATCCGATACAACAAGCGAATGGTATCGCGTTACTTCGAAACGGCGGGGAAGGCGGGAGAACAATCCGGTGCCGTCGTTTTCCAGCGGAGTGACGCGTCCGTGCATCGGGCGCGTTCCGCGGTGCACTTGTGCTCCGAATGTGCGTGCAATGACCTGATGCCCGAGGCACACGCCCAAGATGGGGACGCATCCTGTTGCCAAGGCAACGACATCGCGGCATTTGCCGCAATCATCGGGCGATTTCGGACCGGGTGAGATGACGATTCCTTCGATGTCCACACGAGGATGCACGCGCGTTGCGAGTTGGTCCGAAAGTCGATTCAGGTCGATGCGATCATTTTTGACGACCGTTATTGCGCAGCCGATCTCGGCGAAATATGCGTAGAGGTTGGCTGTGAACGAGTCGTAATTGTCCAACATGAGAAGCATGGGGCCTCCAATTGGTGTGCCGATATGAAACCGCCGATACGGCCCCCGGTTCGGAGGGGGTTTGGTCGGCAGTCTTCCAGCGTCGTTGCACTGGGCACACCAGATATGAAGCCGCATGCGGCGGTTTGATAACTGCAGCCTAGCACATCTGGCAATATGTCAGAGCTCGAATTGCCGGACGGGGGTTTGATTGCAAAAGCAGAGCGAAGCGGGAAAAGGTTTGGGAATCTTATGTGGGAAGGAAAGTTCTTGAACCTGATGCGGTTCTGCTCTATAATTCTTATCCGCACATGGGGTGACCCATGGTTGTTGCCAACGTGGCTCAGCTGGTAGAGCAACGCTCTCGTAAAGCGTAGGTCACCGGTTCGAATCCGGTCGTTGGCTCCAGAAACGAGGAAGGCCGCCGGGCAATACCGGTGGCCTTTTCTTTTGGTTGTACTTCAGAGCTACGGAATGATGGTGTCGCCGTTCAGCGTGCATGGGTACTTCATGATCAGCATGGGCAACCAGCAGGCGAAGATGACAAGGGCCCATAAAACGATGTGCTTCGCGTCGAAGCAGAAGCGCACGCGGGACGTGCGCGGGGCATGCCGTGAGCGATGCGCGCGCTGCGACGGCTGCGGGCGCGCTGTTTCTGCTGCGGTGCCGGTAGTGTCGGTGGCTGGGAATGTGGCGGGCTGAAGGCCCAGGAGCGCGTACATGCCGCCGAGAACGTAGGCGGCTGCGATAAAATTTGCTCATTGGGAAATTCATGACCTACAGAATGGCGTACAAGGTAAAGACGAACGTAACGTCGACGTCAAATGCCGGATAAATTGTCGTAGCAGGAGGTTGCCCCCATGAATACGTATGATTTCACAGGAAAGACGGTCGTGGTGACGGGGTCGGCGCGCGGTATTGGTCGACATATCGGCGAACGATTCCTTGAGGCGGGCGCGAACGTGGTGTTCTGCAGCCGTACGGGGAAGGGACTGGATGCGTTTGTCCAAGAGGTCGAGGCGGCTTTGCCCCAGGTTGCGTGTCGTGTTATGGCCGGTGCGGTGGATGTGGCGTATCCTGCGCAGATCGATGCGTTCTTTACCCAGGTGACAGACCATTTCGGAGCGTTTGACGTGCTGGTGAACAATGCGGGCGTGTGGGAGCCGGGCAACGTGCTGGATGTGACGGAGGAGCAGTGGCAGCGCGTGCTGGATACGGATTTGAAGTCCGTGTTCTTCGCGTCGCAGTGGTTCTGCGCGTATCACAAAGAGCAGGGAACGCCGGGCGCCATCGTGAACATCTCGTCAATCAATGCCGTGCGCTGTCGTCCCGGGTGCGCGGTGTATAACATTGCGAAGGCGGGCGTGCGCGCGGCAACGGAATCGTTTGCGCAGGATATGGGCGAATACGGCATCCGCGTGAACGCCGTGGGGCCGGGCAGCGTGCCTACGGATCTGAATGCGGCCGCCTATGCGAAGCCAGGCGCCGAGGAGGCATACTGCGCCACCGTTCCGTTGGGACGGCGCGGAACGAAGGACGATATTGCGAATGCCGTGCTGTTTCTGGCAAGCGACGATGCTTCGTATCTTACGGGCACGACGATTTACTCCGAAGGCGGATGGCTGCTGCACTAACGGGGCAAGTTGCAGTGCGGGAAAGTGCCGTTTACGAGCGACAATGCGCTGTTGCGTCTCGGGAATATTCTGACCTGCGATAACTGCGCATATAAAATATGTAGGAACTATGAACAGAGATATTAAAACCTTATAAACCGATGCATTATTAATGGGTATTAGCAACGAAAAATAGAGGTTGTGCAATGGATGTAAAAGACGCGATTAAGGTTATAGCGCGTACCGCTGGCGTGCCGCTTAGCCATATGGGGCCAGCGATTGGCAAGAGCAGCGGTTGGGGTACAATGTCGGTGGCAGCTAATAGGGCCAGCGTTAATTGCTCTACCGCCGCCACCATTGCCCACCTGTGCGGATATAGATTAGAGCTTGTGCCCGTCGATGCAGACCGCGCGCCCGGCTCGATACCGATAGACGCACCGGCGGACGTGGAGCGCATTGAGCCGCTAGGCAAGCCGTATATATAGGTTTTGGCGCAGTGACGTTCTGACTGGTAATCGGGACGGCTTGAGAGCACGCGTTATATGAAGAAGAGGTAGCCCGGTATATAAAAGCCCTAGGGCGCAAAACATTCATTTCGTAGCACAATAAGGGCTGTCAAAGGAATCGCGCAGTAATTGAAAGCAGGTGACCACGATGCAGTCAAAGATGAATCGTCCGGCATTCGCATTTGCCGCCTGGCGTTGCGGCATCGTGGTCGCCATGCGAATGCGCTAGGGGATGTGCGGATAAGTTCCCTTTTCCCGCCGGATTTCCAACTCCTTTCCCCGGCGGACGAAAAAGGGATGGGCACATCCCGGAGGCTTTCAGCCTTCGTCCCTCTTTAGAACTCGCAAGACAGCCGAATAACTTCCGCTTACCTTGATTCGTGCTATCTCGGGTCGGCAGATGTCCCAAACCATCTGCCGACACATGAAATAAACGGCCGCCCCGCCTGCGACGATCGAATCGCAGTGGGGCGGCCGTTTTCTCTGCGCTGAAGCGCAGGTGCCAGGTGCTGCGGCGCGGTTCAAGAAACGCTCGAACCGTCAAGCACCTGCTATTCGCACTTGCAAGGGCCAATGCCATCCTGCAAGCGCTGATCTGCTACTCTTCGTACTTGACGAAGCTGTCCTTGCCTACGCCACAGACGGGGCATACCCAATCTTCGGGAATGTCTTCGAAAGCGGTGCCGGGGGCAATGCCGCCATCCGGGTCGCCTTCGGCCGGATCGTATACGAAGCCGCAAACCTGGCAGATGTACTTGTCCACTGGTGCTGCCTCCTTGTCTCTCATGCTCTGCATCCTCTTTGCAGAATCCTTGCCTCTATTCTAGTTCATAGAGCGGCATCTGTGGCGGTCGGATAGATGCAATCAGTCTGTAGTGCGACCGGGCTTTTCGGGAAGGCATTCTGCAGGTCTCAGCACCGCTCACATGCAAAACATTTCGCCTCCGCTGAAAAATCAGCTGGATTCGGGTTCGCGCCGGAAGGGTTGCCTATACTTTTGCGTGCACATGTTTCCAAGGTGAGGAGAGGATTTTGGATGCGTTTCAACTACTGAGCACCGGTGCGTGGTCGCTGGTACCTCCGTTGCTGGCGCTGGCTTTGGCGCTGATAACGAAGGAGGTGTACTCGTCGCTTCTGGTAGGCACGTTTGCCGGCCTGGTCATCTACGAGTTCACCCTCGGCGGCGCTTCGGCGGCTTCGTTCGTGGCGGCATTCTGCGACCTGCCCACGTTGCTTTCAGCGCAGATAGAAAGCAACGGCGCGCTGCTGTTGTTCTTAGCGTTATTGGGGTCGTTAACCGTGATCATATCCGTGGCGGGCGGCTCTCGTGCGTATGCGGAATGGGTGTCCACGCATGTGAAGAACGCCCGCATGGCCCAGCTTATGACGGCCATCCTGGGTATCGTCATCTTCGTGGACGACTATTTCAACTGCCTGACGGTCGGTGCCGTCATGCGGCCCGTTACGAATAAGTTCAAGGTGAGCCATGAGAAGCTGGCCTACATCATCGACTCCACGGCGGCTCCCGTCTGCATCATCGCCCCTGTTTCCAGCTGGGCTGTGGCGGTTGGCGGCTATATGGGCGATGGCGGCTTCTCCACGTTTGTGGCGTCCATCCCGTACAACTTCTACGCATTGCTGACCATCTTCATGGTGTTCGCGATTATCGTGTCGAAGGTCGATTTTGGCCCCATGCGCGAAGCGGAGTTGGAATGGCGCGGCGAAGCGAAGCCCAGCCGCGTGCCGGCGCACGGGACGGCGCTGAATACGGTTTCCTCGTCGGGTTTGACGTACAAGCATTCTGAGGAACTGAATCCACCCATCGATATCGAGACGGTGGTTGCCGAAGAGGCAGATCTGGAATCCGCGCAGAGCGCCATGGACGAATTCAAAGGCATGAAGATCTCCGATAAAGGACGCGTGGGCGACCTGGTGATCCCCATCGTGGTACTGATTGTGTTCAGCATTATCGGCATGCTATATTCCGGTGACTATTTCAAAGGGGGCGTGGACTTTGCTACGGCTGTGGGCGTGAATCCTATTGCCGGCTTGTGCATCGGATCCACCGTCGCGCTTGTCGTGGCGGCGGCCATGTTCATGCCTCGCAAGCTGCTGACGCTCGATCGCTATGTGGAAAGCGGTACCGAAGGAGTGCGCACCATGGTCAGCTCCATGATGATTCTGGTGCTTGCCTGGAGCCTGGGCGGTGTCTGTCGCTACATGCTGGGTACGGGCGCTTTCGTCTCTGGTGCATTGACGGCCGCGGGCGTCAGCCTGGATTTTCTGCCCGCGCTGATCTTCGTGGTGGCTGCGTTCATCGCATTCGCCATGGGCACCTCGTGGGGCACCATTGCGTTGCTGATGCCCATCGTGCTGGGCGTTTTCCCGGAGAGCGACCCCATGTTCTTGGTGGGCATTGGTTCTGCGCTGGCAGGTGCCGTATTCGGCGACCATACGTCGCCTATCTCCGATACGACGATCCTCAGCTCCGCCGGTGCCGAGTGCAACCATTTGCGCCATGTAGCAACGCAGCTGCCGTATGCCTCCGCGGTCGCAGTCGTATGCCTGATCGGCTACATCATCACCGCTTTCACGAAGAGCCCGTGGCCGTCGTTGATCATCGGCCTGGTTCTGCTGTTCGGCATCATCATGTTCTTAGCTCATCGCGATGCCAAGAAGGATGCCGTTACGACAAGCTAGCCTGCGCATGACGGACTGGTGAATTCGCTGTCGTAGTACAGCGCCATACGATAGCATGAAGCCCCTGGCCAATGTGGCCGGGGGCTTCGTTTTATGCATGCGAAAGGGAAGGGGCGCCATGGCCCGGCTGTTACTGCTTACGCGCGGCATGTGGCGCGAATACGCCCGCTATGTGGTGCCCAGCATGCTGACGTATGCGCTCATTTGTCTCTTTAACATTGTGGACGGCTTGTTCGTGGGCAACGTCGTCGGCGATGCCGGCTTGGCGGGCGTGAACGTGGCGTGGCCGTGGATGCAGTTGGTCATGGCCATCGGCACCGGCGTGGGCATGGGCGCCGCCGTCATCGCATCCATCGAGAGGGCGCGCGGGCGGATAGACCGCTTCAACCAGGCGTTCGGCAATGCGCTGTGCCTGTTGGCGCTGGTGTCCATCCCGCTGACGTTTGCGCTGATGGCGTTCACGGAGCCGCTGTGCTACGCGTTCGGCGGCCGGGGCCAGGTGTTGTACCAGGCAACAAGCTACCTGCGGTCGCTTGCCTGGTGCACGCCGTTCATGCTTCTGGCGTGCGGGTCCATACCGCTGATGCGCAACAAGGGCAACGTGAACTACGCCATGGCCTCCACGGTCACGTCGGGTTTGGCGAACATCGCGCTGGATTTCGTGTTCGTGGTGCTGCTTGAGTGGGGTTCGGCGGGCGCCGGCCTCGCGACGGCGCTAAGCCAGATGCTCTCGTTCTTGTTCGCGCTGGTGTACTTCCTGCGTGCGGCAAATCGCCTGCCGGGGGCCAGTTTTCGCCTGCGCGGCGGCCTGGTTCGCCATATGGCGCATTTGGGTTTGGCTCCCGCCGGGCTTTCGCTTCTTCCCGAACTGCAGGTGGTGGCAATTAACATCAATGCCGCGCTCTACGGCGGCGAACTGGCGCTTGCCGCGTACGCGGTCATTGCGTATGTGGCCGTTGTGCTGCAGATGCTCATCCAGGGCATGGGCGATGGCGCGCAGCCGCTGATTAGCCGGGCGTACGGGGCGGGCGACTATGCCACGGTGCGCCGCTACCGCAACACGAACTACTGCTTCACCATAGGCATGGGCGTCGCGGGCGTGATCATCGTGTTCGCGTTGCGCTATGCGATTCCCGCCTTCTTCGGGGCATCGGGCGCTACGGCGGAGCTGGTTGCGCACGGCATGCCCATCTTCTCGTTGGCGTACGTATTCTACGGCTTCACGCATGCCAGCACCTCGTTTTTCTACGCGGTTGACCATGCACGCGCCTCTTCGCGCATGGTGTATACGGAAGCAGGTCTGATCTTCGCCATCGTGTTCGGGATGGCGGCGCTGCTGGGCGTCGAGGGCCTGTGGTGGTCGCCCGTGGTGGTGCAGGCGGGCCTGGCGATTGTTGCCGCCGTCACGCTGGGCACGCGCAGTTGGGCGGCGTCGCGCTGACGGGAGTGTGCGTTGCAGGCGCGGTTAGCGGATGTGCTGCAGCAGCGCCAGCAGCTCGCTATCGCCGGCAACCTCCCAGGTGGGCTGCGGGCCGTTGGCGGGGCGGGCCTTCGCGCGCCGGTTGAACCAGACAACGGGCATGTTCGCGTTGCGGGCGCCCACGACGTCGTTGCCGTACGAGTCACCGATGTACAGGCAGCGCTCCGGGCGCGTGCCCGTCTGGCTGCACGCATAGCGGAATATGGCGGGATCGGGCTTCGCCATGCCGATGGCGTCCGAGATGAATACGGCATGCGGGTCAATCCACTGTCCGGCGTGCAGAAGATGCAGCTTTCCCTTCTGCCGTTTCTCCGCCCCGTTCGTGATGATGCCCACGCGGCACGCGCGGCGGCAGAGCTCCAGGCACTGCTGCATGGTTTCGGAGATTGCCATGGACTGGCTCGTGTCGCTTTCGTATGTGCGTTGGATTTTCAAGGCCAGCTCATCCGAGATATTCACGCCGAAGTCTGCCAGCGTGTCCACCATGCGGCGCGTGTAGATGGCGTCGGTGGGCAGCTCGCCGCGGCTGAATGCGGCGAACACCTGTGTGCTGTGCGCCCGGCTTGCCTGGAAGAGCTGGGCATCCGTAGCGCCGGGCACGTCTCCGTATACCTTATGCACGGCGTATGCAAACGGCTGCGCCTGGTCGTAGAGCGTGTCGTCGATATCGAAGAAGACCATGTCGAAGCGTTGTTTCATGGATGCGGAACTCCTTGTGCGGTGGCTGGTGGAAGCATGCAGCGCGCCGCATGCGATTCTCTTCCCGTTCGGTGGGCTGCCGCCTCAGGGTGCGGTTGCGGTGCGGCGGCCCCGTAACGAAGAGAACCGACCGCCCAGATGGCAGCCGGTTCTCATGGCGTGTTGCGAAAATCTCAGGGGCCGCCGCTGCAGCCAGCCGGATGATTCTATTTCTTGACCACGAGCACGTCGCAACGCAGGTTGCGGATCAAGTAGGTGCTCGTGCTGCCCACGAATGCGTACTTCACCGTGGACAGGCCGCGCTCGCCGCAGATGACCAGGTCGGCGCCGAACGGCAGAATCATGCCGCGGTGCAGGATGGTGTTCACGTTACCAGGCATGGCCTTGAACTCGAACGAGGCGATGCGTCCGGCCGCCACTTTTTCGTCGATGTCCTTCATGATGGGGTCGATCATGGCGGAGATACGGCGCTTCGTCTGCTCGCAGACGGCCTCCGTATCCTCTTCGGCAAGCTCGGGCGGCAGAGAGTCGATAACGGTGCCGAACATCAGGTGCGCCTTGTTGACGGCCGCGATGGCCGCTGCCTTGCGGGCAACATCCTCCTGGGTCACGCCGCCGTCCAGCGCTGCGAAAACGTGCTGATACTCGATTGCCATGGTAATCTCCTGCCTTCGATTGAAGCGGCTGCTCATATGCGGCCGCAGATGAAATTACTTGGTACGGCTTCAGTTTACCCGTTTTCGCTTGTCGCGAATAGAAACCAGCATTATTTTTTGGCGTTCTGCATAGGTTTCGGGGCAAACGACGCTGCCGGCTCCGGCTGCGGCCGGATGTCGTTCCGGGCCGCGGGAACAGGGCGCACGCGGGGAATGTGGCTGGCAGCAGTGGCAGACGGCGGCGGTCGGGGCGGGTATTTTTCGCCCCGCCTATTTCGTCTGCATGGCGCGCATTGCGTTCAGGATGGCGATAATGGCAACGCCCACGTCCGCGAACACGGCAAGCCACATGCTGGCCATGCCCAGGGCGGCCAGGATCAACACGGCGAACTTCACGCCCAGTGCGAACACGATGTTCTGCCACACGATGCGCATGGTCTTGCGGGCGATTGCGATGGCGGTCACGATGCGGCTGGGGTTGTCGTCCATGAGCACGATGTCGGCTGCCTCGATGGCGGCGTCCGCGCCCATGGCGCCCATGGCGATGCCGATATCGGCGCGCGTCAGCACGGGTGCATCGTTGATGCCGTCGCCCACGAACGCCACGCGGCCGTCGTCGCCGGCGGCATCGCGCACGTCGATGATGCGTTCGACCTGGGTCACCTTATCCTGCGGCAGCAGCTGCGCATGGTACTCGTCGATGCCCAGCTTCTCGGCGGTCGCTTTCGCCACGGGCTCCAAGTCGCCCGTCAGCATGACCGTCTTCTTCACGCCGGCGTCGCGCAGGGCGGCAATGGCCTGTGCCGCATCGCTCTTCAGCACGTCGGCGATGACGATGTGCCCGATGTATTCGCCATTCCACGCCACGTGCAGCACGGTGCCTGTGAGCTCGCAGTCGTTGTATGCAATGGAATCCTCGTTCATCAGGCGCCCGTTGCCCACCAGCACGACCTTCTTGTCCACGGTCGCGCGAATGCCGCGGCCGCTTTCCTCTTCGGCCTTCTCGATGCGCGAGCGGTCGATCTCGCCGCTGTACGCCTCGCGGATGCTCAGGGCAATGGGGTGGTCGGAATGCGCCTCGGCATATGCAGCCAGCGACAGCAGCCGGTCGGCATCCACGCCGGGCGTGGGGTGCACGGCCACGACGTTGAACGAGCCCTCCGTCAGCGTGCCCGTCTTGTCGAACACGATGGTTTGCGCCTTCGAAAGCGCCTCGAGGTAATTGCCGCCCTTGACCAGGATGCCCGCCTTCGAGGCGCCGCCGATGCCGCCGAAGAACGAAAGCGGCACGGAGATGACCAGCGCGCAGGGGCAGGACACCACCAGGAAGATCAGGCCGCGCTGCACCCAGTCGCTCCAGGACAGGCCGAACGCCAGCGGCGGAATCACCGCCAGGGCAACGGCGGCGCCCACCACGATGGGCGTATACCAGCGGGCGAAACGGGTGATGAAGTCCTCCGTGCGCGCCTTCTTGTCACTGGCGCTTTCGATAAGCTCCAACACGCGCGCCACGGTGGATTCGCCGAACGGTTTCGTGACGCGGACGGTCAGCAGGCCGTTCGTGTTGATGCAGCCGCTGAAGATGTCGTCGCCGGGCGCAACGGACCGCGGCAGCGATTCGCCGGTGATGGCGGCCGTATCCAGGCTGCTGGTGCCGGTCTCCACCACGCCGTCGAGCGGCACGCGCTCGCCGGGTTTCACGGTGATGAGGTCGCCCACGGCCACTTCCTCCGGGTCCACTTCCACCAGCTTGCCGTCGCGCTCGATGTTCGCGTGGTCGGGGGCAATCTCCATCAGCGCGGAGATGGACTTGCGCGACCGGTCCACGGCGTAATCCTGGAACAGTTCGCCCACCTGGTAGAACAGCATGACGGCGGCCGCTTCGGCGAAGTGCTGCTCGGCTTCCGGGAAGAATACCAGCGCGAACGCGCCCAGGGTGGCGATGGACATGAGGAAGTTCTCGTCGAACAGTTGGCCGTGGCCGATGTTGCGGACGGCCTTCCACAGCACGTCGTAGCCCACGATCAGATACGGCACCAGGAAGGCGACCAGCTTCACGTAAATCACCTGGTCGGGTGCGAACCAACTTTCCAACGGCAGCAGCGTGGTGCAAATGTACACGGCAACGTAGATGACGAAGCCCACGATGATGCGGATGAGATTGCGGTTGTTCATGACGTCTCCTTGGCGGCACGGAAGCGGGACGAAATGAGCAATGGTCCTACGGGGCCGTCGATGTGTACGTTCTGCTGCCGATTGCGCGCCGGGTGCGGTTAACGGACGATGGTGCAGTCGGGCTCGATGCGGCTGATGACGGCCTGCGCCTGGTCTACGATGTCGTCGAACCGCGCGTCGTCGGCATCCAGCGTGAGCTTCGAGAACATGAAGTTCACCTTCACGCCGTTTACGCCCTTCAGCCCCGAAATCTTGCGCTCCATCTTCGCGGCGCAATTCGCGCAACCCAGCTGGTCCAGCTTGTACGTCTTCGTCATGTGCGTTTCCTTCTCGGCCGGGCGCATCTTCCGTCCCAGCATTACTTGTAAAATTGAACGGAAACTCAAAAGAACATATGAGCAACCGTTCATATGACGAGCGTAGAGGGGCCTCTGGCCCTTGTCAAGGTCGGCCTCGGAGAAATGCCGTTCGGCGGTTATTTCTGCACAAAGTCGTTGCGAATAGGCAACAAGGGAATAGGGTGTGTCCGCATTCGCGTGCGCGGCGCCTGCGTTGCGGAGAGACGGGGAAGGTGCATGCGGGCTGGTATCATGGATGTTCGAACCGGTTGTCTGCCGGTTGATGCTCCGTCAGGGGTATTTCCGGGGATGTGTGCGAGAGGCTGCCCGCAGCATGCGCAGTCGATATGTTTGCCCAGGTGAAGGGCACGTGTCCGCGCCGGCGGTTTCGCGTAAATGCGCAATGAGCCGCTGGGGAACAGGAGAATGATGGAGATCAGGAATCTGAAAGCGTTTCTGGAGCGCGTGAAGGACGGTTCGCAATCCGTTGACGATGCGGTGGACGATCTGCGTGCGGTATTTTCGCAAGAGGCCATCGACAACCTGGGGTATGCGCGCGTGGATTATCGCCGCGGCCTGCGCCAGGGCGTGTCGGAGATTGTGTACGGCCTGAGCAAGACGCCCGACCAGATTGCAGGCATCTGCCAGAGCATGCTGCAGCACGGGCAGGAGCGCGTCCTGATCACCCGGTTGGATGCGGAGAAGGCGGCGCGCGTAGCGGAGATGCTACCGTTGGAATACCGCGAGCTTCCGCAACTGGGCATTATCGGCGGCCTGCCGGAGCCGGACGGGAACGGCATGGTGGTGGTTGCCACCGGCGGTACGAGCGACCTTCCCGTTGCTGAGGAGGCGGCGGTAACGGCAGAGATGCTGGGGAATCGCGTCACGCGCCTGTACGACGTGGGCGTGGCGGGGCTCCACCGCCTGCTGGCAGCCAGCGATGACATCGCGCATGCCCAGGTCATCGTTGCGGTTGCGGGTATGGAAGGGGCGCTGGCAAGCGTCATCGGCGGCATGGCCGCATGTCCGGTCATCGCCGTGCCCACCAGCGTGGGGTATGGCGCGAACTTCGGTGGGTTGTCCGCGCTGCTGTCCATGCTGAATTCGTGCGCCAGCGGCGTGTCTGTGGTGAACATAGACAACGGCTTCGGCGCTGGCTATCAGGCGCACCTGATCAACCACGTGCGCGTTGCGGAATAGCGTACCCCGAAGAGGCTTTTCGGAAGTCCGGCCGGCAAGCGGATGCATCGGTGGGCAGCTGTGCCGGCGAACGGCGCGCGTTTCATCTGCATGTATAGAAAGTGCCGAACCGTTCGCGCAAAAGTTCAATGATATTTAAAGAAGAATCGCCGCCTGTCGAGTGTATTTGTGAATAGGGAAGCTATAATCAGATGCACAGAATGCATAACCCCAGGTGAGGAATCTGTAATATGAATTTGTCGCAGCTTTACTACTTCAGGAAACTTGCCGAGCTTCAACACTATACGCAGGCCGCAAAGGAATTGTTCATCTCCCAGCCCACGTTGTCCCATGCCATTTCGGCCCTGGAGGACGATCTGGGCGTGAAACTGTTCGAGAAGTCCGGCCGCAACGTGCAGCTGAGCGAATCCGGCCAGTTGTTCAAGGAGTATGTCGACTCTGCGCTGGGGACGTTGGATGAGGGTATCGCCATGCTGAAGAAGCGCCAGGGTCGCCTGACGGGCACCGTCAGCTTCGGCGCCGTGGCAACCGTGCACGCGGACTTCCTGCCCGCTGCCGTGCTGGCGTATCGCCGCAAGCGCGGCTCTCTCATTGACCTGCGCATCACGCAGGCGCAGACGAAGAACCTGATGGCGGGCGTCCGCAACGGCGACCTGGAATTCGCGCTGGCATCCGAGAACCATCATGAAGATGGCTTCACGTTCACGCCGCTGTTCAGCCAGCAGCTGGTGGTTGCCGTGACGCAGGGCCACCCCCTGGCGGACCGGGACAAAGTAACGATGGAGGACCTACGCGACATAGACGTCTACACGTATCGCGCGGGAACTGCAATCGGCAACGCCATCGACTCGTTCCTGGATTCTCTGAATTACGGCCCGCACGACCTGCACCTGAACCGTGACAGCGACGATGAGGTCATGCTGGGCAGCATTGCGGCAAACGAGCCCGTGGCCGCCCTGGTGCTGCTCACGTCCGGACTGGCTCCGTACCGGAATCTGAAGATCATCGAGCTGGACGAACCCGGCGCAAAGGACTTCTACCATATCGGCATCCTGAAGCTTGCGAATTCCCGTCTGTCGCCCGTAGCGCAGGATCTGGTGGACTTCCTGGAGGACTTCCATATCTCGCAGCAGCTGCTCCCGAACCAGGCAGAGGGGGTCAGCGACAAGGGTGGCGCTTCTGCGCCTGCTGCACCCGCGAACCGGGAGTAGTTTCCTGCCGAATGGCCGAACGGCCCGCACGGCCGGGCCGCCGAATAGCGGGCGGCCAGCCAGCGTCCCGCATGCCTAAACGCCCGCACGGTGTGCACGAACGAAGCAGCCGTAAGAATGAAAATGCCCCCTCGCAGCATCGTGCTGCGAGGGGGCATGTCGTTTCAGGCCGCAAATGCGGCAGGTGCGTTCGCCGGGCTGACGGCTAGTCCTTCTTCTCTCCGGACGCCGCCGCCTCTTCGGCTTCGGCCTGCGCTTCCGTTTCCTTGCCGGTGCTGATGTCGTCCTTCACGATGGCGCCGCTGTTCGCACCCACGGGATGCTTCGGAATCACGATGGGCTTGCCCTGCTTGCGCCAATCGCGGTATTCCGCGGTGGCGGCGAACAGCACGTCGGAGCTGGAGTTCAGGGCCGTCTCGCACGAGTCCTGGATGACGGCGATGACGAAGCCCACGGCCGCGACCTGCATGGCCACGTCGTTGTCGATGCCGAATAGCGAGCAAGCAACCGGGATCAGCAGCAGGGAGCCACTGGGAACGCCGGATGCGCCGCAAGCGGAAACCGCTGCCAGGACGCACAGAATCACGGCCGTGACCGGGTCCACGGTGATGCCCAGCGTATGGGCGGCCATCATGGACATGACGGAGATGGTCACGGCGGCGCCGGACATGTTGACGGTGGCGCCGAGCGGGATGGACACGGAGTACAGGTCCTTATTCAGCCCCAATCGGTTGCACAGCTCCATGTTGATGGGGATGTTCGCCGCAGAGCTGCGGGTGAAGAACGCGTACAGGCCGGAGTCCTTCAGCGTGGTGAACACCAGCGGGTACGGATTCTGGTGGATGTTCAGCCAGACCAGCAGCGGGTTCGTGACCAGGGCCACGATGAGCATGACGCCCACCAGGATCACGATCAGCTGACCGTACGTGATGAAGATGCTCATGCCGCTGGTGGAAACGGCGTTGTACACCAGGCCCATGATGCCGATGGGGGCGAAGCTGATGACCCAGCGGACGATCTGGTTGATGGCGGCGGCCATGTCCGTGAACACCTTACGCGTGGTGGGTGCCGTGGCGCGCAGCGCGATGCCCAGCAGCAGCGCCCAGAACAGGATGGCCAGGTACTTCGCCTGCACCAGTGCGTCAACGGGATTCATGAAGATGCTGGCGATGACGTTGTTCAGCACCTCGGCGATGCCGCTGGGCGGCGTCTCACCGGACGTATCCGTCTGCAGCTGCAACTCCACGGGGAACGCCATGCTGACGATTACGGATACCAGGGCGGCAATCAGCGTGCCGCATACATAGAGCGCGATGACCGTGCCCATGTTCTTATTTGCTTTCGCGTTTGCCATTGCGCTGCTGACCAGGAACAGGACCAGCAGGGGCGCGATGGCCTTCAACGCGCCGACGAAGATGGTGGAGCCCAGCATGGAGATCCACTCGATGCCCGGGCAAGCCAACGCCAAGATGACGCCGATGACCAGGAAGACCAAGATGCGCTTGATCAAGCTGATCTCGTTCCAAGTGCGCCAAATAGTACCCATTAGCACAAACCTTTCCTATTGCGTGATGTAAAACTGGAAAAGTTTATTCTCAGAACGAAGCGAAATGCGGCAAAAACCGCAGGTTATATTTGCAAAGGGACGTATTGCGGCGGCGAGCGGTGCAGTCGGCTCACCTTTACACTTGTGCGCGTCTGTTGTCAGACATCGTCGCGGACCAGCGTGGCGGCCATGACCAGCATCACCAGGGCGATGGCAAGCGAAAGGGCCATTGCGGCATTCACGCCCGCGGACGTTGCGTTCCCTCCGGCCACGCCGCCGGCCATCATGAGCACCATGATGGCCGTGCTCAGAGACGCCGCCACCTGGCGCAGTGCGTTCGTGACGGACGTGCCGTCGGCCACCATGCGGCCTTTCAGGTGCCGGATGCTCCATACCGTCAGCGGCATGATCAGCGACGCGATGCCGAATTGCCGCAGACTCTGGGCAATGGATATGTATGTAAGGTCCGTGCAGTGGCCCAGGTCCAGCATCATGGCGGTCCCGATGCACAGCACCGTGCAGGCGACCAGCGATACCTTGCGGGCGCCGAAGCGGTCCACCAGCGCGCCGGAAACGGGGCTCATGACGGCGGCGACGAACGAGCTGGGCAGCAGCACCAGGCCCGCTTCCAGGGCCGAGAAGTGTTCCACGGTCTGCAGCTGCATGGGAATGACGAGCGTGATGCCGATGAACGCGCAGAACAGCAGGCACACCATGATGGTGCCCACGCGGAAGCTGCGGTCCTGGAACGTGCGCAGGTCCAGCATGGGGTTCGGGATGCGCAGCTGGCGCGTGCAGAAGACGGCCACCAGCACGGCGCCCACGATGATGAACGCGAACGACTCCGGGGCGGTGAAGCCGAAGCTGGAGGCGTTCGAAAAGCCCATCAGCAGGCTGCCGAAGCCCGCGGAGGACAGGATCAGGCTGAGCCAATCCAGTTTCGGCGGGTGCTCTTCCGTGATGTCGCGCGGGCGGAACCAGATCAGCACGGCAATCAACAACAGCAGGCTGAATGCGGACAGGAACCAGAAGCAGCTCCGCCATCCCAGGAACTGCGTGAACGCGCCGCCGATGGTGGGGCCGATGTTCGGCGCGAAGCCCATGGCAATGCCCACGATGCCCATCAGCAGGCCCCAGCGCTCCTTCGGGTAGAGCGTCAGCACGACGACTTGCACCAGTGGGACCAGGATGCCGGTGGAGACGCCCTCCAGGATGCGGCCCATCACCAGCAGCGGGAACGAATCCGACATGGCGATGATCAGCGAGCCCGCCAGGAAGCACGCCAGGGCGGATATCGTGAGCGCCTTCGACGAGAAGCGCCGCGAAAGGAACGCGACCAACGGGATGACCACGCCCAGGCACAGCGGGAAGATGGTTGTCAGCAGCTGGCCGGACGTGACGTTGATGCCGATATCGCGCATCAACGACGGCAGCGCGGTGTTCATGATGTTCTGCGTCAGGCCGCCGAACGTTGCGGCGAACACCATGAGCGCGAACGAAAGGTAGGACGGCTTCCCGCCCGCGGCGGAGGCGGCGGGGCTGCCCGCGGCGGTGCGGGGCGCGGGGGCCGTTTCGGCGTTCCCCGCGTCGGCAGATTGTCCGTGCTGTTTCTCATTCATAGTCATACGGGGGATTTTATCAGCCATAATGGATGCAAGGCGCGGGCATTCGCCGTATGCACATATGCGGCGGGACGGAGCGCCGTTCATCTCATTCGCAAGGAAGGGCCGGCAATGGAGCAGTACAAACAGGATTTCATCGAGTTCATGGTTGAAAGCGAAGTGTTGAAGTTCGGCGAATTCACGCTGAAGTCCGGGCGCAAGTCCCCGTTCTTTATGAACGCTGGCGCCTACGTGACCGGCTACCAGCTGAAGCGCCTGGGGCAGTTCTACGCGCAGGCCATCCACGACAGCTTCGGCCTGGATTTCGACATCGTATTCGGGCCGGCATACAAGGGCATTCCGCTGTCCGTGGTTACGGCCATCGGCATCCACGACCTGTACGGCAAGGAGGTGCGTTACTGCTCCGACCGCAAAGAGGCGAAGGACCACGGTGCCGACAAGGGCAACCTGCTGGGCGCCGAGCTGCATGATGGCGACCGCGTGGTGATGGTGGAGGACGTGACCACGTCCGGCAAGTCTATCGACGAGACGTACCCGAAGCTGAAGGCCGCCGCCGACGTGGACGTGAAGGGCCTGATGGTGTCCTTGAATCGCATGGAAGTGGGCAAGGGCGGCGTGAAGGCTGCCATCGACGAGGTATCCGACAAGTACGGGTTCCCCACAGCGTCCATCGTGAACATGACAGAGGTCGTGGAAGCGCTATACAACCATGAGGTGCAGGGCAAGGTGGTCATCAATGACGAGCTGAAGGCCGCCTTGGACGCGTACTACGCGCAGTACGGCGTGAAGGCGTAGCTCCTGCTTTCCGCTTGCGCTTGCACCCGGGCGCCGGACGTGCTGTTCGGAGCTATCGCTGCACATGCGCCACGTCAAGGAGGTTCCGCTTTCGCTGGCGCTGAAGAGTCGGGAATAAACGCCGTGCCGGCGCGCGCGGGCATGTGAACATTTGGCGAAGAGTGCCGTCGCGGAGGCCGTCCTTTGCCTACAATACGTATTCGCAACGAGTTGTCGCACGGCGTAAGTCCAGTTGCCCTGCGACTGCTCCGAAATGACTGGTTTCTTCCGACCCGCAGCCGTAGTGGTTGCGGGTCTTTTTATGCGCTGAGCGCAGCGGTGGGAACTATAAGGAAGCGGAGCAGATATATGACACGGGATTTGGAGAAGGACACGGCAGCCGCAGGGCACGGCGGCCCGGCGGACGGCAGGACCCAGGCGGCCGGAGGCACCCCCGTCAGGAAGAGCGTGAACACGAAGGCGCTGCTGGCCGTGCTGTTCGGAACGGCGTTCATCGCCTCGTTCAATGAGAACATCGTGAACGTTGCGCTGGTGGACATCATGGCGGAGTTCTCCGTGGATACCGTCACGGCGCAATGGATGGTCACCGGCTACATGATGGTATCTGCCGTGATCACGGCCGTGATCGCGTTCCTGATGCGCCGGCTCACGCTGCGCCAGAGCTTCTTTGCCGGCGGCATCATCCTGGCACTGGGCAGCGCTATCGACTTCGTTGCGCCGAACTTCGCCGTGCTCCTGGGCGCGCGCCTGTTCCAGGCCGTGGGAACCGGCATCTTCGTTCCCATCATGATGAATACGGTCCTGATGATCGCGCCGCGCAAGAAGCTGGGCACGTCCCTGTCCATCGGCAGCTGCTGCATCACGTTCGGTCCCGCGTTCGGCCCCGTGGTTTCCGGCCTCATGGTGACGTACTTCGGCTGGCGCGCCATGTTCCTGCCCACGTTCGTGGCCGTGGTCGTGCTCATGATCGCGGGCCTGGCGTTCGTGAGGCCGCTCGTTCCCACGCAGAAGGTGAAGCTGGACGTGCTCAGCGTGCTGTTGGCGGTGGCGGGCCTGATCAGCTTCATCTTCGGTCTGCTGCTGATCTCCTCGAACCCGCTTCAGGCCGTGGTGCTGGTGGCCGTGGCGGGGGCGGGGGATCCCGGGTTTGCGCGGGGCGGCAGCAGC
>OGOS01000891.1_pt1 | contig 21799 bp, 15 predicted proteins | sample 1552701 | NCBI WGS metagenome assembly OGOS01 (sample SAMEA2580128, study PRJEB22360) | human gut metagenome | biome: human gut; feature: human-associated habitat; material: faeces | place: Denmark | collected 2008/2010
CCCATTTGCAGGACCCGGAGTTTGATGTAGAGCTTTTCTGTTCCGAGATGGCGATGAGCCGTGCCAGCTTATTTCGGAAATTAAAGTCTACTACTGGTTGCTCCGCTTCCTCATTCACCCGTAATATACGTATAAAGCGTGCCGCCGAGTTATTGGGGCAGCACGCTTATTCGATCGGGGAGGTAGCTGCTCAGGTCGGCTTCTCCGATCCGAACTATTTTACCCGTTGCTTTAAAGAAATTTACGGGATCACTCCGAGTGAGTTTATTCAGACTTCACCGAGTTCACAGGATTCTCATTCGCCGCTTGCCAGTTCCGGAAAGTAACGGTACCGATCGTAACCGAGAGAATGATTAGGAAAGCTACGATGAAGACCCAAAGATGGAGTGGTGTTTTATAAGCGAAATTCTCTAGCCACTGTTGTGTTCCCATCCATGCTATTGGGATCGAGATGATGAAGCAAACGGAGACGATCCGGATATAAGTCTTGTTGAACATCAAAAGAATCTGTCCGGTAGTCGCTCCGTTGATCTTGCGGATGCCGATCTCTTTCGTCCGCTCCGTGACCGACACCAGCATGATGTTCATGATGCCGATGCCGCCGACCAGCAGCGAGATGCCTGCAATGGCCGTCAGGACGCCCACCATAATATTGATCATAGAGGACATCTGCGACATTGCCGCACTCAGGCTCATGACGTAGACATAGTCGTCCTTGCTGACCAGCTTCTTGAGCCGCGACTGCAAAAACTCCTGTGCCTCATCCGAGTGGTCCGCGTCCTGCAGGACCACATAGTACTGGCTGACACTGCTGGTGTTGTTGACGCTCATCAGGGTGGTATAGGGAACGAGAACAATGTCGTCGTTGCCGCCCTCGTACTGAGAGGCAGGTTTGGAGCGGCCCTCCAGCACGCCCACGATGCGGTACTCGCTGGCGCCTACCTTGAGGATCCTGCCGAGACCGTTGCCGCCGAAGATCCTGCGGTCCACATAGTCGCCGATGACACAGATATTCTTGTTGTCTATCAAATCGGTGTACTGGATGCCGCGGCCCTTGGCCACCTTGTAGTTGTTGATGGTCATGTAATCTTCGTTGACGCCGCTGATGTAGGTGCGGCGGTACTTCTCGCCCGCCACCCGCAGCGTGTCGCCGACACTGGCAATCGGCGAAAGGCCCTTATAATACTCGGGCTTTTCATTGATGATCCTGTACACATCGTCCACTTCCACTGAGCGGGTGCTGGCGGTCATGACGTTGACGCTCAGAATATCGCTGCCCATGTCGGAGTAGAAGTCCTGCATCATGTTGGTCATGCCGTTGCCGAGACCAACGATGACGATGACGGCCATGACGCCGATGATGATGCCCAGCATGGTGAGGAAGGTGCGGACTTTGTTGCTCAAGACGTTCTGGACGGCCTGTTTGAAGGTCTCCTTTATCATGCCTGCGTCCCCTCCTCTCCGGCTTTCGGCTCTGCCATCATAAAGTTCGGCTGAACGACTGCCTCGGGTGCGTGGGCATCGCCGTCGTAGACGACGCGGCCATCTTCAAGGCGGATGATGCGCTCGGCCTGCACAGCAATGGAGTTGTCGTGGGTGATGAGGACGACCGTGATGCCCTGCTCGCGGTTGAGCTTTTCGACGGCCGCGAGCACCTCGCGCCGGCCGATGGGGTCGAGCATGGCGGTCGCCTCGTCGAGCACGATGATCGAAGGATTCGAGAGCATGGCACGGGCGATCGTGAGCAGCTGGCGCTGACCTTGCGAGAGGTTCGTTCCGTCTTCCTTGATGATCGTGTCGTAGCCATCAGGCAGAAGCTCGATGAAATGATCGGCCTGCGCGAGCTTGGCGGCCAGGCGGATGTACTTCTCCTCCGGGTCTTTCGCCCCGTAGGCGATGTTCTCGCGCACAGTGCCGCGGAACACCCACGTATCCTGCAGCACCATGGAGAACTGGTCGTGCACGTTCCAACGCGGTACGGACTTGGTGTCGATGCCGTCAATCGAAATCGTGCCACCGGAAATCTCGTAGAAGCGCATCAGCAGGTTGACCATGGTGGTCTTGCCGGCGCCGGTGGGGCCGACGATGGCGATGGTCTGGCCGGGCTGCGCCTCGCAGCTAAAGTCGTGGATGATGGTCTTGTCGGGCGTGTAGCCAAACTTGACATGGTCAAACTCCACGTGGCCGGGGCGCTTCTCGGGAATCTGCGCGTCGGCCTTCTGCTCCTCCTCGGGCGCGGCCAGGAACTCAAAGACGCGCTCGGTGGCGGCAGCCATCGACTGCATCGTGTTGCTCACGTTGCCCAGCTGCTGCACGGGTTGCGTAAAGTTGCGAACGTACTGGATAAAGCTCTGGATGTCGCCGGGCGTGGCATTGCCGGTCAGTGCGAGCTGCGCGCCCACCACGACGACGCCCACGTAGCCCATGTTGCCCACCAAGCTCATAAGCGGCATCATCAGGCCCGACAGAAACTGCGAGCGCCAGCCACTAATAAAGAGGCGGTCGTTTTGACGGTCGAACTCCTCGATCGAGGCCTCGGCGCGGTCGAACACCTGGATGACGTTCTGGCCGGCAAAGTCCTCCTCGATAATGCCGTTGACGGCGCCCAGAACCTGCTGTTGCTCGCGGAAGTACGGCTGCGAGAAGTGAATCATTACGGTCAGGATAATCGCGGCGGCCGGCAGCGTGAGCACGGTGACGCCGGTAAGCGGCAGGCTGATCGAAAGCATCATGACGAGCACGCCGATAATCTGCGTCACCGACGTGATGAGCTGCGTCACGCTCTGGTTGAGCGACTGACCCAGCGTATCGACGTCGTTGGTGATGCGGCTGAGTACGTCTCCCTTGCTGTGGCCGTTGAAGTAGCTCATCGGCACGACGGCAATCTTGGCGGCGATTTCCTTGCGCATGCGGTAACAAATCTTTTGCGTGACGCCGGTCATGAGCCAGCCCTGGATGAGGCTGCAGACAGAGCTCGCCAGATACAGGCAGAGCAAAAAGCCGAGCGTCTTGGCGATCCAGTCAAAGTCAACGTCGCCGGTGCCGTTGACCTTGGCGACCAGGCCTTCGAACAGCTTGGTCGTAACCTGGCCGAGCACCTTGGGTCCCACAATGTTAAAGATGACCGAGCACACGGCAAAGGCGACGGCGGCAAACACGGCAATCTTGTGCTGGCCGATATAGCCGAGCAGCTGCCTCATGGTGCCCTTAAAGTCCTTGGCCTTTTCGCCGCGACGCATGCCGCCCATGCGGCCCATGGGACCGCGCTGGCGGGTGGGCTTGGGAATCTGAGTCTTGGTCTCGTCGGCCATTAGCGCTCGCCTCCTTCCATGACGGCTGCAATTTCTTCTTGGGTAAGCCCCAGCTCCTCGGCGGAAAGCTGCGACTGTGCGATCTCCAGGTACGCCGGGCAGCTGCGCAGCAGCTCCTCGTGCGTGCCGGTGCCCACTACGTGGCCGTCGTCGAGCACGATGATCTGGTCGGCGTGCATGATGGTCGCGATGCGCTGGGCCACGACCACGAGCGCGGCGTCGGTAACGTTTTTGGCCAACTCCTCGCGCAGGCGAGCGTCGGTCTTGTAGTCGAGGGCGCTAAACGAGTCATCGAACACCACGACCTCGGGCTTTTTGGCCAACGCGCGGGCGATGGCCAGGCGTTGGCGCTGACCGCCCGAGACATTGGAGCCGCCCTGGCTGATGGGGGAGTCGTAGCCGCCCTCGCGCTCGGCGATAAAGTCTTCCGCCTGGGCGACGCGTGCTGCCTGGCGCATATCCTCGTCACTCACCATGTCGCCGGCAAACTTGAGGTTGCTCTCGACGGTACCCGAGAACAGACGACCCTGCTGCGGAATATAACCGATGCGGCGGCGCAGCTCAGAGAGGGTCATGTCGCGCACGTCGATGCCGTCGAGCGAAATGCTGCCGCCTGTGACGTCGTACAGGCGCGGAATCAACTGTACAAGCGTGGACTTGCCCGAGCCCGTGGAACCAATGATGCCGAGCATCTGGCCGGCGTGCGTGGTGAAGTTTACGCCGCTAATGACGTCGGCGCGGGCATCGGGATACTGGAAGCTCACGTCACGGAAGGTGAGCTCGCCGCGCGGCGCGCTGGCAGCGGGCAGTTTGGGCGAGGCGGGGTCGTTGATGCTCGTGGGGCAGGTGATGACCTCTTCCACGCGCTCGGCTGCGACCTCGGCGCGGGGCAGGATGACCGAAACCATGGTGAGGATCATAAACGCCATGACGATCTGCATGGTGTAGGAGATAAACGCCATCATGTTGCCGACCTGCATCACGCCGTCGGACACGCCCTGCGCGCCAAACCAGACGATAAGCACGGTGATGCAGTTCATGACGAGCATCATGAGCGGCATCATAAAGCTCATGGCTCGGTTGGTGTAGAGCTGCGTGGTCATCAGGTCGAGCGAAGCCTTGTCAAAACGCTCGAGCTCATGCTCCTCGCGGTTGAACGAGCGGATGGGCATAAGGCCGTCGAGCAGCTCGCGGGCGGTAAGGTTCACACGGTCCACAAAGCTCTGCATCTTTTTCAACTTGGGCATGGTGAGGCCCATAAGCACGCCGACGACGGCCGAGACCGCGATGATGGCCACGGCGATGGTCCACTCTAGGCCGGTATGGTTGGCCAGGACGCGCATGACGGCGACGATGCCCATGACGGGGGCCATCAGACACATGCGGATAAACAGGGTTGCGGCCATCTGGATCTGCTGAATGTCGTTGGTGCAGCGGGTGATGAGCGAGGCCTGGCTAAACTTGCCCACCTCGGCCGGCGAGAAGTGCATAACCTTGTTGAAGGTTTCGCGGCGCAGGTCGCGGGCGATGGAGCAAGCGGTGCGCGAAGCCACGGCACCGGTCAGGATGGTGGCGACCAGCGAGATTAGGCACAGACCAAACATCGTGGTCGCCATGCGGCTCAGGTAGGCGTTCTGCACGTCGGCGGGGTCGATGCCCTGCGCCTTGTACTCGTCTTGCACATAGCTCACGGCGCGTTGGGTCACGATGGAACCCGACATGGAGCCCATTTTGTCCGCCATATCGTTGGCGCCCTCCACGAGCTTGCCCTGGTCGATTAGGCCGCCTTCAACGCCTAGACGCAGACCCTTCATGGTGATCTTACCGCCGTCGGCATCAATCTGCTTTTGCATGTTCTGCGCCGCTGCGGCTTTCTGCTGCATCTCGGCGAGCTGCTCGGGCGTCATCGCCGCCGTCTGCTCGGGGGTGGGCATGGCCTGAGCGGCGCCGCCATCGCTTGCCTCGGTAGATGCGCCGGTCATGTCGCCCATGGAGTTGGCATCGATGCCCTGGCTGAACGAAAGGACGACAGTCTCGGGCAGGCTCATGATGTCGGCAATCTTGCCGCCGTCGGAGCGCTCCTCCTCAGTGCCCTTGTACGTTCGAATGCCGTTATTGTCCGCCTTGCTAAACACGGCCTCCACAGCCTTGGCGTCCTTGGTGCTCATAAAGAGCTCGAGGTCGTCGAGCGATTCGGCACGGATGGTGTCGGGCACGGGCGACGCGATGCCGCCTTGCTGCACACCCACGTCGACGATGTCGCTCATATAGGTAGGCAGCGCCAGATCGGCGTTGCAGCTGATTACGATAAGTACGATAGCTGCGAACAGTGCCAGGATATGTTTTTTAAAGAGCTTGAGAATCCTCACTCGGCATCTCTCCTTTCTTGATTGCGGTCGATAATTTCGTTGGCACGTCTCAGAAGGCGCACCATCTCTTGGGTATCTGTTTCGCCAAGCTGCTCGAGGAAGGCCGCGGTGCGGTCCTCGAATTCCCGACGTTTGATTTCGATAACCTGGAATCCTTTGTCGGTCACCGTGACATGTACGCGACGACGGTCGGTCTTTGAGTGCTCGCGCTCGACCCAGCCCTTGGTCTCGAGGGCGCGCAGAATATTGGCGATGCGGGCGCTCGAGACCCAGGCACGATCGGCGAGTTCGCTCGGCGTGAGCGAGCCGCCGGCGCGCATGAGGGCGCGCATGACGGCCATTTCGCCGCCGAGAGCTTTGTCCGCAAAGCGCGAAATTCGCTGATGCATGCTGCCAAACTCAGTTAAGAGCTGACGCCCAAGCTCATGGAAATCGGTATCTTCCACCGAAAACCCCTAACACTAGAAACTATTTTCGGTAAAAGATGATACCCCCGCCCAACCATCCCATTCGGTAGATTTCTAGGCATGTCCCAAAAATCTACTTGGCCGCTAGGCAATATAAAGAGCGTATAAAGAATTAAAATAATTCAATAATTGTAGCGTTTCAAAGAACTATTATGCCCGCGGTTAGGCGAGGGGTTGTCACCACCATGACGACTGGGACTCATATAATCGCCACGTGCGATGCTCCAACTTCCCGCGAGGAGACACCTTATATAAAGGGGGATGGAGTCATGGCATTTGACTTCACGGGCAAGACCGCGATTGTCACGGGCGGCACTCAGGGCATTGGCCTCGAGATCGCCAAGGGCATCGTCGCGGGCGGCGGACATGTCGCGCTCATCGCAAGGAACGCTGCTAAGGGCGAGGCCGCGGTGGCCGAGCTTGGCGAGGGCAACAAGTTCTATCAGCTCGATGTTGCCGATGCACCCAAGGCGCGCGAGACCGTCGAGCAGATTTTTACGGACCTGCCGCAAACCAACATCCTGATCAACTGTGCTGGCGTCATCAGCACCAAGAAGTTCGATGAGATCGATGACACCGAGTGGCGTCGCACCATCGACATCAACCTCAACGGTACCTTTACCATGATGAATGCTGTGTACCCGCACTTTAAGGCGGCCCATGCCGGCACTATCGTCAACGTGAGCTCTGTTGCTGGCAAGATCGGCGGCGGCCTGCTCGGCACCGCGGCTTACGCGAGCTCCAAGGCCGGCGTCAACGGTCTAACCAAGGCAGTTGCCAAGGAAGGCGGTAAGTTCGGCGTCCGCTGCAACGCTGTATGCCCGTCGCTCACCCTTACCGATATGACCTCGATTCTCTCTGACGAGAACTCTCAGCGCATCATCAACGGTATTCCTCTGGGCCGCGCCGCCCAGGCAAGCGAGCCTGCGCAGATGGTGCTCTTCTTTGCTTCCGACCTCGCCAGCTTCGTGAACGGCGAGATCGGTGACTGCGACGGCGGCATCGTCCTGGACGGGTAATACCCCGCGGTGATCGTTTGGCGGCGACCCTGGCGACTCGGGGTTGTCGCCTTCTTTCTGACATAGGCGCGTGCGGCTACGATTCGCATGCATCCAAAGGAGATATATATGAGTGAATCGACTGCGGTGGAGGCGCCGGCGGCAAAGGAGCCGTTCTTTAAGATGTCCTCCATCCCGGGTGCCAATATTTTGGTGCCGCTTCTGTTGGGCTGCCTGCTCAACACGCTATTCCCCGATCTGTTCAAAACGCTCGGCAGCTTTACGCTTGGCATGACCCAGCAGGGTGCAGGCCCGCTCGTGGGCGCTTTTTTGCTTATCGTCGGTACGACGATTTCATTTAAGAGTGCCCCTGCCGCCGCTGCCCGCGGTGCCATCATCATCGCTGTCAAGCAGATCGTGGTCGTTGCCGTGTCGCTGCTCATCCTTTATGTGTTCAACGACAACTTGTTTGGCATTTCTGCAATGGTGATGCTGGCGGCTTGCACGGGTGCCAACAACGCTATGTACGCTGGACTGATGGGCACCATGGGCAACGAGGCCGAGCGTGGCGCCGTCGCCATCACCACGCTGGTTGTCGGCCCTCCGGTCACGATGATTGTCCTTGGCGCTGCCGGCCAGGCTCCGATCGGCTGGTCGCTCGTGGGCGCCATCCTGCCGATCGTCGTCGGCATTATCCTGGGCAACCTGTTCCCCAGCTTTAAGAAGATGATGGCACCGGCACTTTCCGCCATCATCGTGCTCGTCTTCTTTGCTATGGGCTCGGCCATGACTTTTGGCCAGCTTATCAACGGCGGTCTTCCCGGCATCCTGCTCGGCGTGATCTGCTCGGTGGTCTTTGCAATTCCCGTCATCGCGGTCGATAAGCTCACGGGCGGCACGGGTGTCGCAGGTGCGGCCATTTCGAGCTGCGCCGGAGCCAATGTGGCCACGCCTGCTGCCATGGCAAGCGTCAACGAGGCCATGTACGGCGGTGCGGTGCTCGCGACGGCTACGGCACAGGTTGCTGCCTGTGCAATCGTGACGGCTATTTTGACCCCGCTGGTCACCAGCTGGTGCTACAAGCATTTTGAGGGCCAGCAGAGCAACGGCAAGGCAACGACCGACAAGGCCTCCGCAGCCGCCTAATGCTAAACGGTAATCAAAGCTAAAAACTAGCTACGCCACAGGGCGGCCACGGGGGATCCCGTGGCCGCCCTGCAGTTTCTGTAGGGTCTTTGGGACACTTTACCCTGCTAAAGCTGGCATAACAGCTAGAGCGAACGTCGTACAAAGGCAAGGAAAAATAACATACAAATCGGTGAACGGTAGTTGTTTGCACTCGCATTTCCTGCGGATTTGTAAAAAACGCCATTATGATATAAAAAAAGAAACATATAACAGCCCAGATGGAGAGGGTCGCTATGTTATCCTTCTCAGACGGATGAAATCTTGGGTTTTGGGTTGTAGTTCCAAGGTGGACAAACGTTTTCCCTGCACCAACGTGTGGTGAAGAACGGAAGAAGCCGGTAGTGCAAGCCGAACATTCAAGAATTCAATAAGCAGCGGTGTGAGAGAGCGCCGCATAACACGTAACTAGGAGCGTGGTTACACAATGCAGGAGGCATGGGAAGGCTTCAAGGAAGGCATTTGGACGGGAGAGGTTGACGTCCGAGACTTCATCCAGAAGAACTACACCCCCTACGAGGGCGACGAGTCGTTCCTCGCCGGCCCGACCGAGCGTACCAAGGAGCTGTGGGGCGAGGTTCTCGACCTGCTGCTTAAGGAGCGCGAGCAGGGCGGTGTCCTCGATATGGACACCAAGACCGTTACGGGTATCGTGAGCCACCCCGCTGGCTACATCGATAACGCCCACCGCGAGAAGGAGACCATCGTCGGTCTCCAGACTGACAAGCCGCTCAAGCGCGCGCTGCACGTCAACGGCGGTATCCGCATCGCTTGCCAGGCTGCCAGCCAGCACGGCTATAAGGTCGACGAGAACGTTGTCGAGCGCTACACCTTCGAGCGTAAGACCCACAACGCTGGCGTCTTCGATGTTTACACCCCCGAGATGCGTGCTTGCCGCTCGGCTCACATCATCACCGGTCTGCCCGATGGCTATGGCCGCGGCCGCATCATCGGCGACTACCGTCGTGTTGCCCTGTACGGCGTCGACTACCTGATCAAGGACAAGGAGGCCCAGAAGGCTTCCACCCCGACGGTCATGACCGCCGACAACATCCGCGATCGTGAGGAACTGCAGGAGCAGATCCGCGCCCTCGGCGAGCTCAAGATGATGGCCGAGACCTATGGTTTCGACATTTCCAACCCTGCTACCAACACGCAGGAGGCCATCCAGTGGATGTACTTCGCCTACCTCGCTGCCGTCAAGGAGCAGAACGGCGCCGCTATGTCCATCGGCCGTACCTCTACGTTCATCGACATCTACGCTGAGCGCGACCTTGCCAACGGTACCTTCACCGAGGAGCAGATCCAGGAGTTCGTGGATCACTTCATCATGAAGCTTCGCATGGTCAAGTTTGCCCGTACCCCCGAGTACCAGGCCCTGTTCACCGGCGATCCGCAGTGGGTCACCGAGTCCATCGGCGGCATGGGTGTTGACGGCCGTACGCTCGTTACCAAGATGAGCTACCGCTACCTGCACACGCTCGAGAACATGGGCACCAGCCCCGAGCCCAACATGACCGTTCTGTGGTCGACCCGTCTGCCCGAGAACTTCAAGAAGTTCTGCGCCAAGACTTCTGTCGCCAGCTCCTCGATCCAGTACGAGAACGATGACCTCATGCGCGTTTACCACGGCGACGACTACGGCATCGCCTGCTGCGTGTCCTCCATGCGCATCGGCAAGGAGATGCAGTTCTTCGGCGCCCGCGCCAACCTGGCCAAGTGCCTGCTCTACGCACTCAACGGCGGTGTTGACGAGGTCTCCAAGAAGCAGGTCGGCCCCAAGTATCGCGCCGTCGAGGGCGATACGCTCGATTACGACGACGTTGTGGCCAAGTACAACGACATGATGAAGTGGCTCGCTGGCGTGTACGTCAACTCGCTGAACATCATTCACTACATGCACGACAAGTATTGCTACGAGCGCATCCAGATGGCTCTGCACGACAAGCACGTGCACCGCTGGTTCGCTACGGGCATCGCTGGCCTTTCCGTCGTGGCTGATTCCCTGTCCGCCATCAAGTACGCCAAGGTCCACCCCGTCCGTGATGAGAACGGCATCATCGTCGACTTCGAGACCGAGGGCGAGTTCCCCAAGTACGGTAACGACGACGACCGCGTCGACCAGATCGCTCACGACGTTGTGCACCAGTTCATGGAGTACATCCGCATGAACGACACCTACCGCAACTCCGTGCCCACGACCTCGGTTCTGACCATTACTTCCAACGTCGTGTACGGCAAGAAGACCGGCTCCCCCCCCGACGGCCGCAAGGCTGGCCAGCCGTTCGCCCCGGGTGCTAACCCCATGCACAAGCGCGATAGCCACGGCGCCATCGCTTCGCTGTCTTCGGTTTCCAAGCTCCCGTTCCGCGATGCTCAGGACGGCATCTCCAACACCTTCTCCATCATCCCGAGTGCGCTCGGCAAGGAGGACCAGGTGTTCTTTGGCGATATCGACCTTGATCAGCTGGGCGAGTAACTATTGTTAGTGCTATACTAACAATAACGATTACTGATTAGTGCGCCGGTTTCGGCCGGCGCCTATTAATCGAAGGAGACACATTATGAAGGTTTCTGAAGTTTCCGAGACCCAGGCCGATAACCTGGTCCACATGCTCGACGCTTACGCCGAGAAGGGTGGCCACCACCTGAACATCAACGTCTTCAACCGTGAGACGCTGCTCGACGCTCAGGCTCACCCCGAGAAGTACCCGCAGCTGACCATCCGCGTTTCCGGCTATGCCGTGAACTTCCACACGCTCACCAAGGAGCAGCAGGACGAGGTCATTGCGCGTACCTTCCACGACAAGTTCTAAAGGGTTCAACTCCTGTAGGATTACTGGGGCCGGTTTTGGGTTATTTCCCAAAACGTCCTCGGACATGCAAAGAGGCTCCGCTGCGCGCGTTGCGCGGCGGAGCCTCTTTGCGTCCTGCGGGATGTTTTGGAAAATAACCCAAAACCGGCCATGTGGGGTCCTTTGGAGTCACCCTTTAGGCGGAACTCTCCTAATTATTTGGATGAGTCGTTTACTTACTTGTACTGTTACCGTCTTCCCGCTCTTGTTGGGGTATGCTTTGTTCGTATGTAAACGTATGACATGTTGATGGGGGAGGGTGCTATGGCTCGCGAGAGTGCTCGTTCTAAGGATACGGCTAAGCCTGGCATCAAGGAAGTTGCAGCGGTGGCGGGGGTTTCGCCTACTACGGTATCTCGCGTGCTTAATAATCGCGGCTATATTAGCCAAGAGACCCGCGATAAGGTCCATGCCGCGATGAAGCGCATCAACTATACGCCCAACGATATCGCCCGTGCCATGCTCAACGGTCGCCTGAATCTTATCGGTATGATCGTCCCCTATGTCAGCAGTCCGTTTCATGCCCAAGTGGTTCAAGTCATTGAGCATACCCTGGCCGAAAACGGTTTTAAGATGCTGCTGTGCAATAGCGCCAATCGACCCGAGCTTGAGCGCTCTTATATCGACATGCTTCGACGCAATATGGTTGATGGCGTCATCGTCAACTCGCTTAATATCGGTGCCGAGGCGTATGCCGAGATGGGCTTGAGTCTGGTTGGTATCGACTGCGACCTTGGCGAAGCCTCTGTTCAGATTGCGAGCGACAGCTATAGCATCGGCGAACTTGCCACGCGTCGCCTGATCGATGACGGATGTTCACGCATCCTGTGCCTGCGCAGCAATAGCCGCATGCGCATGCCTGCCAATAAGCGTACCGATGCCTACCTCGATGTTGTTGAGCAGGCCGGTTTGCCCGCGCTTGTCCGTGAGGTTGAGTTCGTTAAGCCCGACGACGAAAAGAGCGCGGTCGTTGCGAAGATCCTCGATGAGAACCCCGATATTGACGGCATCTTTGCGGGAGACGACACGATGGCGGCTATCTGTCTTAACGTGATGAAGCAGCGCGGCTTGAGCGCTCCGGGCGATATTAAGGTCGTGGGCGCGGATGGTGCCCGCCGCACTATGACGTTTATGCCTGACTTAACAACCGTACGCCAAGATATCGATCGCATCGGAGAGCTCGCGGCGCAATCCATCATTGCTCTTATTAACGGCGAAAAGCCCGAATCGAATATCAAGCTCCCCGTTGAACTCATTGAGGGTAAAACCGCGTAGTTCATCCCGTGCCAAAAGAATTCCTCAAACACCTCTGATGACCGTTCGCCGGCATATGTCAACCGTTTGCCGACGACTGGAACTGCGAAAAGACGTATTGGTGTGAAAACGTTTGACATATGAAAACGATTGACATATCTTGCAGTTGTACCGAGTTAGTATCTCGTGAGAAAGGAAGTCTCGGATGCACAAGGTGTATTACCAGCCTGAGGGAATTTGGGTAGGCGACATCATGCCGTACGGCGAGGACGGCACGTTCTATCTCTACCATCAGCGTGACACGCGAAACCCCGGACCTTTCGGAGAGCCGTTTGGCTGGGCACTCGCGACAACCAAGGACTTCGTCAATTACAAAGACTTTGGCGAGAGCCTTGAGCGTGGCGGCGACGAGGAAGTCGACCAGTATGTTTATGCCGGCACGGTGTTTAAGGTGGGCGACAAGTACCATGCGCTCTACACTGGTTGCAATCGCGATAAGGTCAAGGCACGCTTGATGAAGCAGGTTCTTCTTCACGCAACGAGTGACGACGCCGTCAAGTGGGAGAAGAACATCGCCGAGACGCTGCTTCCGCCCCAGGAGGGTTACGATGACCGCAACTGGCGCGATCCCTTTGTGCTTTGGGATGAGGAGAACGAAGAGTACATGCTCATCCTCGGCACGCGTGTGGGCGAGGACAAGCGTCTGATGACCGGTCGTCTGGTCAAGTTCACCTCCAAGGACCTGGATACCTGGGAGTTCCAGGGCGACTGGTGGAATCCGGGCCTGTACACCATGTTCGAGATGCCTGATCTCTTTAAGATGGGCGACTGGTGGTATCTGGTGTTCTCCGAGTACAGTGATGGCAACAAGACCCGTTACCGCATGTCTCGCTCTATCAACGGTCCTTGGATCACTCCTGCGGACGATTCCTTCGATGGCCGCGCGTACTATGCCGCGCGTACCGCATTTGATGGCGAGCGCCGCGTTCTCTTTGGTTGGGTTCCTACGCGTGACGAGGGCGGTGACCCCAGCTCTTACCTGTGGGGTGGCACCTTTATGCCTCTCGAGATCGTTCAGCGTGCTGACGGAACGCTCGGCACCAAGCTCCCCGACAGCATGCTTGGCGCCTTTGGCGAGGCTAAGGCAGTCGAGGCCTTTGAGCTTTCCTGCGAGTCGGGCAAGGTCGAGCAGGTGCTCGCCGCGGATGCCGGTTCCACCTATATGCTCGATGCCGACATCGAGCTCGCCGGTGACGCTGCCGGCTTCTCGGTGAAGCTTGCCGAGGACGCCGAGTCCGGTCTTGCCTATGAGTTCCGCGCCAACCTGCGTGAGGGCAAGCTCGAGTTTACGGCGGCCCCCCAGTATCCGTGGTTCCAGGTCAACAACATGGGCCTCGAGCGTCCGTTGTTCTTTAAGGGCGAGGGCACTCATCATGTGCGCCTGGTCGTTGACGACGATATCGCGACCATCTTTGTCGATGATGTTGCGCTTAACGCGCGCTTCTGCAATAAGCAGGGCCAGGGTGTGGCGCTGACGGTCACCGACGGTACGCTCAAGTGCGCAAATGCAACGATCGCGTCTCTGTAATGGCATCAAAACGTCTTATGATTTCGTAAAGGAATGGAGAGGAACATGGACTACAAGGCAGTGTCCCAGCAAGTCGTCGACAACGTCGGCGGACTGGAGAACATCGAGGGCGCCACGCATTGCGTGACCCGTCTGCGTCTGGTGCTCAAGGATACGAGCAAATACAACAAGGCCGAGCTCGAGAACATCGATGGCGTCAAGGGCGTGCTGTACAACAGCGGCCAGCTCATGATCATCTTCGGTACCGGTACCGTCAACAAGGTTTACGATGAGTTTATGGCTCTGACGGGCGTTAAGGAGATCAGTGCTTCCGAGGTCAAGGGCGCCGAGGCGGACAAGAAGGGCAAGTTCTTCTCGGTCCTCAAGGTATTCTCGGACATCTTTATCCCCATCATTCCCGCCTTCGTCGGCGCTGCAATCATCATCGGCCTTAAGTCGCTGATCGTTGCCAACGGCCTCTTTGGCATGGAGGGCAGCCTCGCCGATCACAGCGAGTTCCTCAAGAACCTCGCAAGCTTCTTTGCCATTATCGCCACCACGTTCGACTACCTGCCTGTCCTGGTTATGTACAGCGCGGTCAAGCGTTTTGGCGGTAACCCGATCCTGGGCATCCTCGTCGGTATCGTCATGGTTCACCCGAGCCTTATGAACCGCAACACGTTCGTTATGGATCCGACGGGTGCTGAGTACTGGAACTTTGGTCCGCTCTCCATTCCCATGGTTGCTTTCCAGGGCGGCGTGTTCCCTGCAATCCTGACTGCCTGGTTTATGGCCAAGGTCGAAAAGATTGCCCAGAAGTACATCCCCGAGGTCGTCTCGTTCGTCTTTGTCCCGACCGTTACCCTGATTCTTGCTAACGTCGCCCTGTTCACCGTGTTCGGCCCGCTCGGCAACCTGATCGGCGACGTCCTCGCCGGTGTAATCGATATCCTGTACAACAGGATGGGCGTCTTCGGTGCCTTTGTCTTTGCCGCATTCCTGCAGCCGCTCGTCGTTACCGGTACGCATCAGTTCATCCAGGGTATCGAGGCAAACCTCGTCGCCACGACTGGCTTCAACTACATCCAGGCCATCTGGTCGGTTTCCATCATCGCCCAGGGCGGCGGCGCCATCGGCATGTACCTCATTCACAAGAAGCATTCCAAAGAGCGCAACATCTGCATGTCGTCCTTTATCCCGACGCTGGTCGGTATCTCCGAGCCCGCAATCTTTGCTGCAAACATGCGCTACTCGATCATCCCGTTCATCTGCGCTTGCATCGGTGCAGGCTGCGGCGGTGCCTTCGTGAAGCTCTTTGAGGTGCGCGCCATCGGTCAGGGTCTGACCGGCGTGCTTGGCCTGCTCATCGTCACGCCCGAGACGCTCGTGTGGTATGTGGCTGGCAATCTCATCGCCTTTATCGTGCCGATCGTCTTGATCTTTGCCTACAACAAGGCAAAGGGCGTGCCGACCACTGATGAAGAGGGCGCTGGTGCTGGCTTTGATGTCAGCTTCTAGTTGAGCCGTTCAGCGTAATCTGAGGATAAGTCCATTTGGGGAAGGGCGTTCGACTCGTGTGAGTCGAGCGTCCTTCCCCATAGACGAGAAAGTCAACGGCGATGTTTAATCAAAAAAATAAGGTGACACGCGCGGACTATGAGCAGTGGCGTGCCGGACAGGATGAGACGGCGGGTCGCATCGCGTCCGACCCCGATAGGCTCCTGTTCCATGTGGAGCCTGAGCTTGGCTGGCTCAACGACCCCAACGGTTTGGTGCAGATCGGTGATACGTATCACATCTATCACCAATACGATCCATTCGATGCTGCGCATGGCGGTCCAGTGCTTTGGAATCATCTGACAACAAAGGATTTTGTGACGTACGAGAATTGCGGCCCTGTGCTGTTCCCCGATTCCGATTTGGATTCGAGCGGAGCGTATTCTGGTTCTGCCTTTGTACACGACGGCAAGATTCACTACTTCTATACCGGCAACGTCAAGCATTTTGACCGCGATGATTACGACTACGTGTTGACGGGCCGTGAGCAAAACCAAATTCATATGGTTGCCGAGAATCCCGACGAATTGGGCAAGAAGCGTGTGGCTGTTGGGCCGGTCGATTACCCCGACGATATCGGTACGCACGTACGCGACCCCAAGATCCTTGAACACGATGGTATCTACTACATGGTTCTGGGCGCTCGTACGAAAGACGACCGCGGCTGCGTGCTTGTCTATACCTCGAGCGATCTAGAGGACTGGAGCTATGCGACGCGCATTGAGCTGGGCGAGAAGTTTGGCTTTATGTGGGAGTGCCCCGATCTGTTTGAGCTCGATGGTGAGCTTATTCTCGTTTGCTGTCCGCAGGGTGTGTCCGCCGATGGTTGGCGTTACCGCAATCCGCACCAGTGCGTGTGGTTTCCCATCGAGGCCGATTGGGAGGCGCCGAGTTTTAAGATCACCGGGCAGGGCATGCCCCCGATGGTCGATGCCGGCTTTGATTTCTACGCACCGCAGTCCTTTGAGGATGCTGCGGGTCGGCGTTTGATGATCGGATGGTCGGGATGCCCCGATGCGACGGCAGAAAGCCCGACGGTGGCGCGCGGGTGGCAGTGCGCGTTGACGGTGCCGCGAGAGCTGAGCATGCGCGATGGTAAGCTCTGCCAGCAGCCGGCGCACGAGATTGAGAGGATGCGCGGCGACTGCGTTCGCACGACAGGCGGTGAAACCGTTGAGGAGCCGGGCCGCCTGTTTGATCTCGTGGTTTCCTGTGAGGGCGCCAAGATGGTTGAGCTCGAGATTCGCAAGGGTGTCTTTGTGCGCTATGCGGACGGGATGCTTACCCTCGACATGGGTGACGAAGGCTATGGGCGCGACCAGAGGTCGATTGAGCTCGGCGAGCTTCGCGACCTGCGCGTGCTTTCGGACACTACGATGGTCGAGATTTTTGCCAACGGCGGTGAGGCGGGACCTACCAGCCGTACCCATGTCTCCCTGGTTCCGGCGATGGCGCTGCACGCCGAGGGCGCGGCGTCGATGGATTTCTACCGCCTCGCTCATTAACCGTGCATGGAGCACGATTGGACTTGTTGGGCGGAATGTGTCGCAGTTGCCGCGGCCAACTACCGTTTATCGCGTATAGCGACCGTTTGCGGAATAAGTAACACTCCTTAATAAACCGTGTAAAATCTCAGTTAAGCACGGAGTTTTCCAGGGAGACGCTGTCCTTTGTTATGTGCAAAGGGCGGCGTCTCTTTGGCGCTTAGATGCCGTTGTGCAACAGCGCGACGCGCGTGTCATGTATTGAAAAGCCAATGTCGAGATGGGTCGTGATAAGAATGGGCAAGTATGTAATCGTGGTTGAGTCTGGGTCGGATGTAACGCCGGAGCTCTGCGAGCGCTACGGCATCGTGCGCGTGCCCATGCATGTCACGATTGGTGACGAGACCGTCGAGGACGGCTCGATCGATCCGCTCGAGATTTATTCGCGCTGCAACGAGTTTGGTGTGATGCCCAAGACCAGTGGCTGTTCGCCAGCGGATTTTGCGCATGTGTACGACCGCATCCATGCCGAGCAACCCGACGCGACTATTTTGCATCTTGCATATTCCGAGGCCACGACCTGTTCGCATCAGTCCTCTAAGATTGCGGCTCAGGGGCGCGACTACGTGTTCTCCATGGACACGCGCTTTGTCTCGGTGGGCCAGTCGCTCGTTGTCGTCGAGACCGCCAAGTATATTGAGGCTCATCCCGATGCCACCGTTGACGAGATCTTTGCATTTACGAACTCCGTCATGGACCGCGTGTTGCTGGGTTTTGTTCCTACGGACCTTGCCTTCCTTAAGGCGGGCGGTCGCTTGTCCAACGTCGCATTCCTTGGTGCCCATCTGCTCAAGATTAAGCCCTGCATTGAGGTGACGGGCGGTAAGTTCGTGGCGACCAAGAAGTTCCGCGGTTCTATGCTCAAGTGCGCCCGCGCCTTCATTGACCACATGGTTGCGAAGGGCGAGATTGACTACTCGCACATTGGCCTGGCGTATTCGGTGGGCCTTTCCCAGGAGCTGCGCGATGACATGGAAGTCTATGCGCATGACCTGGGCTTTAAGGACGTTACCTGGACTCAAGTCGGCGGCGTCATCTCGAGCCACTGCGGCCCGACTGCTTTCGGCGCGGTGCTCACGCTTAAGGCGTAAAGGCCTCAGACGAGCGTTCTTCAGTCTGACATCTCGAAGTAGACCCCAGCCATGGTGATGGGGGATAGATTAAAACGTGCCATTCTAGCCCGAGACGTTTAAACGCAAACGCATAGGCTAGAATGGCTCTGGCATTTTAATTGGTTGCATCCAAGGAGAGGCAAGGTAGCGCGAATGGCAGAAATGACGCTTGAGGGTGTGGACGCTCGTCCCGAGGACTCTGCGTTTGCCCTTGGCCGCGTGCATTCAATCGAGACGATGGGAACGGTCGACGGACCCGGCATTCGCTTTGTGGTGTTTGTCCAGGGCTGTCCCATGCGCTGCGCGTATTGTCACAATCCCGATACCTGGTCTGTTAACGGCGGCACCATGGTGACCGTCGAACACCTGATGGATGAGTTCCAGAGCAACCACGAGTTCTATCGCAGCGGCGGAATTACGGTGTCCGGCGGCGAGCCGCTCCTACAGCCTGAGTTTTTGGCCGACCTGTTCCGTGCAATGCACAACAACCCCGATGGCCGCGTGCATACCTGCTTGGATAGCTGCGGCTATGCGTTCGATCCCGCGCATCCCGAGAAGTTCGATGCCGTACTCAACGAGACCGATATGGTGCTGCTCGATATTAAGCATGCCGACCCGGTCGAGCATAAAAAGCTGACCGGTTGCGATCCCGCACGCATCTTGGCGTTTGGCGATGAGCTCGCGCGTCGCAAGATTAAGGTCGTTATCCGCCACGTGGTGGTACCGGGCATTACCGACACGGTGGAGGAGTGCGAGAAGCTTGGTTGCCTGATCGCTCCATGGCACAACGTGGTGGGCCTGGAAATGCTGCCGTATCACACGATGGGTGTCGTCAAGTACGAGCAACTGGGCATTCCCTATAAGCTCGAGGGCGTGCCCCAGATGGATACCGCGCGCATGCCCGAGCTGCGCAATGCCGTTATGGCCGGTATGAAAAAGCGCCGTGCGGAGCTCAGGTCGGCCATCGGCTAACAAGCCATTTTTGCCCCTTTATGATACCCGAGCTGTACTGGCCTAACGGCTTGGTGCTGACACGGTTGAGCCAAAATGCTGGTACCATACCGTGGATAAGCAATTTGCACGGATTTGGGGGATGGCATGGCAACCATCGCGATCATAGGCGCACTCGAAAAAGAGGTTGCGCAGATTAAGGAAGAGCTGAGTGGCACGCATGAGTCGCAGGAGGCGGGCTTGACCGTTGTGAACGGTGGGCTTTCGGGTCTGACAGTAGTCGCCACGACGGCAGGCATGGGGACCGTGAACGCCGCTGCCGCAACGCAGCATCTCATCAGCAAATACGCCCCGCAGGCCGTTGTGTTTTCGGGCATTGCGGGCGGTCTAAACCCTAAACTCCATATTAACGACGTGGTTATAGGCAAGTGCCTGCGCTATCTGGATACCGATACGGCACTCATCGCCGAGTCCGCGCCGGGGCTCGAGGAGTTTGTCTCGACACCGGCGTTGGCTGATGTTGCCGCCGCCGTGCTTGCCGAGCATGGATTTGTGGATGCCTTGGCGGATGAGACTTCTGCGGAGAAGGACCCCAAGCAGTTCCTGTGTGGCACTATCGCCACGGGTGATCGCTTTGTTACGGGTGACGCCATGCGTAACGCTGCGATTGAGGCCACGCATGCCGATTGCGTCGAGATGGAGGGCGCGGCAATTGCGCACATCGCGGCCAAGAATGGTGTCGATTGCCTGGTACTGCGCGCTATCAGCGATAATTGTGACGAGGCATATGACGCGTTTTGCGAGCGCGAGTTCGATCTGGACGAGTACGCTCGCACCGCGAGCGGCATCACGCTTGACATCGTTCGTCGTATCGCCGCCGCGCAATAGCACGCTCGTTTTGTAAGAACCTACGACCAAGGAGTGTCCATGGCCGATTCAATTAACTACCAGCTTGCCAAGTTCGTCGCCAGCTACGGCAAGGTTTCGCAGATTCCCGAGTCAACCTGTCCCGAGGTGAGCTTCGTCGGCCGCTCCAACGTGGGCAAGTCCTCCATCATGAACAAACTCTTTGGCCGCAAGAACCTGGTCAAGGTTTCGAGCACGCCGGGCAAGACGAGCAACATCAACTTTTTTGAGGCCGACGACGTGCATTTTGTGGACCTGCCGGGCTACGGTTTCGCCCGTCGTTCCAAGGCCGAGCGCGACCGCTGGGCCGAGCTCATTGGCGATTTCTTTGACTCCGAGCGCAGCTTTAACTTGGTCGTCTCTCTGGTGGATATCCGCCACGACCCCAGCAAGCTCGATCACGACATGATTGACTACCTGCAGGGCAACGAGTTCAACTTTATCGTCTGCCTCACCAAGGCCGACAAGCTCAGCCGCACCCAACAGGCCCGCCAGGCAGCAGCCATCAAAAAGCAGCTCAACGTCCCTGCCGAGAATGTGATCATCACGAGCTCCCAGACCGGCACCGGCATCGACGAGCTTAAGCGCCGCATTGCCGAGGCCTGCCTCTAGTGAGTGCCCCTTACCAGCAAGAGCCCCTGCCAATAAAAATCAACTATCAGCCTGGCGCCCCTTCAAAGCGTGGGTCCCTGTAGACATCCTCAGCAAGGTAGGCGCAGGGACGGTCGGGATATTCCCTCAAAATCATTCCGCAGCGCGAAGGCCCCTTGTCCGTCGCTCCGTAGGAGCAGGACAAGGGGCCTTCATGCGCGAGGACGATTTTGAGGGAATATCCCGACCGTCCCGGACAGGTATATGAGGAGGATGTCTACAGGTACTCGATTTGAGCGCCTTCCGTGTCGCACGTGAGGATATGCGTGTCGCACTTGGGGAACTGCTCGCGCAGCTTGACCTGCAGGAACTTTGCCACGATGGTGTCGTCGGTCACAGCCATGAGGGTCGAGCCCGAGCCGCTAATCCAGATGGTTTTAGCGCCGCCGTTAAGGCAGGTGTCGCGCACGGCGTTGTAGTCGGGAATCAGGCGGCGACGATAGGGCTCCTGAATGCGGTCGTCATTAGCGGCGGCAATCAGGTCAAGGTCGCCGGTCTCCAGGCCGCGCGTCATGCCGGCGATGCGGCCCATTTGCCATACGGCGGTGGAGAGTGGAATCTCCTGCGGCACGACCTTGCGCGCCTCGCTCGTATGTACCTCGTAGGGCGGAATCACGGTAATAAAACGCAAGCGATCGCTCACCTCGTAGCGCAGACATTGGGGGAGCGAATCGGTCGGCGTAAAGGAGCAGACGGCGCCGCCAAGGATGGCGGGAGCGACGTTATCAGGATGCCCCTCGACTTCGGTGGCAATGCGAACAAGCTCGGCACGGTCGACGGTGTGGCCCGTCAGTGCGGCGGCTGCCATGATGCCGGCGACGACGCAGGTGGAGCTGGAGCCCAGGCCGCGGGCGACGGGCACGTCGGTCTGGATGTCGATGGCAACGGGGAAGGCCGGCTCGCCCCATGCGGCCAGCGCATCGACAAAGCTCACATAGACCAGGTTATTCTCGTTTTGGAACTCCTTGGGGCAGCCCGTGATGGTGAGCTTGTCGGCGCGCTCGAAGGTGAAGTGCGAGTAGAGGCTGACGGCCATGCCGAGGGTGGCGTAGCCGATGGCTACTAAAACCCC
>OGOS01000892.1_pt1 | contig 21796 bp, 17 predicted proteins | sample 1552701 | NCBI WGS metagenome assembly OGOS01 (sample SAMEA2580128, study PRJEB22360) | human gut metagenome | biome: human gut; feature: human-associated habitat; material: faeces | place: Denmark | collected 2008/2010
TTTGCTCTTGCACATCCGATCAGTGCAAGATTATCGCTCTCCGTTCCACCTGAAGTAAAAAAGATCTCTTTTACATTTACTTTCATAAGCTTTGCCAAAGATTCTTTTGCTCCTTTGACATAATGCTCTGCATCCACACCCTTGCGGTGCATGGATGACGGATTGCCGTAGTCCCGGCACATCACTTTATATACAAGCTCTCCCACCTCAGGATATGCCATTGTCGTGGCAGAATTATCTAAATAAGCTTCCATTTTCCCTTTCCTTTTCTTCTCTTTCTATATAAAATATGTTCTTTTCTCTGAGAATGCTACTGAACCTCTGCACACTCCAGATGATACATCAAAATTGAAAGTGTCGTAATTCCTGCAGTTTCTGTTCTCAGTATCCTTCTTCCAAGTGTGACCGGAACGGCTCCTGCATTTCGTGCCTGCCCGATCTCCTGCTCTTCAAAGCCGCCCTCCGGGCCGATGAAGACGGAAACTTCGGCCTCATCGGGGGAGACGAGCGTGCCGAGCGCTTCGCCTCCGCCTTCGTAGAATAAAATCTTTTTGCCGGGTGCGGTTTTGAGTGCGGACTCCAAATCGGTCATTTTACCGATTTCTGGGATGATGCCGCGGCCGCTCTGCTTTGCGGCTTCAAGCGCGATGCGCTGCAAACGCTCTTGTTTTTTTGAAACGGATTTTGCATCCGGCCGGGAAACGCTGCGGGAAGTCAAAACGGGCACAATCTTCGTGACGCCGAGCTCCACGGCTTTTTGCGTGATGAGCTCCAGTTTATCGGCCTTCGGCATACCGGGGTACAGCGTGACGCGCAGGGTGGGCTCGCTTCTGTTTTTAAACTTATCGGTAAGGCGCACCATGACGGTATCGCCCGTGATGCTTTCAATTTCGCCTGTGTAGTCGGTGCCGGCACCGTCCGAAAGCGTGAGGGCGTCGCCCGTGTGCATGCGCAGGGAGCGGGCGATGTGGCGGCCGTCTTCACCGTCTATGACGGCAGAGCCTACGGACGCGGCTTCGTCAAACTGCACGGCAGATGTAAAAAATCTCGGCATATCGGTTCTCCTTATGGAACCACGTATACGCGTGGTTTTGTCTTTTCTATGATACCACGTTTAGGCAGAAAAGCGCAAGGTGTGAAGCACCTTAAAATGCGGACTTTTTCAAAAGCAGTCATTGCGCAAACGCCGTGAAAATGCTATACTTAACTATGTATACTTCTAAAGAGGAGAATCACGCTTGGAACAGAGTAAAATTCGCAATTTCAGCATCATTGCACATATTGACCACGGCAAAAGCACGCTTGCCGACCGCATTTTGGAGCAGACCGAGGCGGTCGCGAAGCGCGACATGGAAGACCAGATCCTCGACAACATGGATCTGGAGCGCGAGCGCGGCATCACCATCAAGGCGCATGCTGTGACGCTCGTCTACCGCGCGAACGACGGTGAGGCATATACGTTCAACCTTATCGATACCCCGGGTCACGTGGACTTTAACTACGAGGTTTCCCGCTCACTTGCGGCCTGTGAGGGCGCGGTGCTGGTGGTGGACGCTTCTCAGGGCATTGAGGCGCAGACGCTTGCAAACACGTACCTTGCGGTGGACGCAGGCCTTGAGGTCGTACCGGTATTGAACAAGATCGATCTGATTTCCGCGGACCCGGACAAGGTTGCGGCGGAGATTGAGGACGTCATCGGTATTCCGGCAGAGGACGCGCCGCGCATCAGCGCGAAAACGGGCCTCAACATCAAAGCCGTTATGGAGAAAATCGTGACGGATATTCCCGCACCGCAGGGCGACCCGGACATGCCGCTGCGCGCACTGATTTTCGACTCCTACTATGACGCATACCGCGGCGTTATCGCGTATGTGCGTATTAAAGAGGGGACGGTGCACCCCGGTGACACCATCCGCATGATGGCGGTGGGCAGTGAGTTCACCGTGGTGGAGTGCGGCATTCTGCGCGCGACGTCTTTGGAGCCCGCAAAGAGCCTTTCCGCGGGCGAAGTCGGCTACATTACGGCATCGATCAAAAACGTGCGCGAGGCGCGCGTGGGCGACACCATTACGCTGGCGGACAGACCGGCGGCGGAGCCGCTGCCCGGCGCCCGTGCGGGGCAGCCGATGGTTTTCTGTGGCGTGTACCCGGCAGACGGTGCACACTATGCAGACCTTAGAGATGCGCTCGAAAAATTGCAGCTGAACGACGCGGCGCTGACGTTTGAGCCGGAGACCTCCGTGGCGCTCGGCTTCGGCTTCCGCTGCGGCTTTTTGGGACTGCTGCACATGGAGATCATTCAGGAGCGTCTGGAGAGAGAATATAACCTTGACCTCATCACAACCGCGCCGAGCGTTGTGTACCACATTACAAAGACGGACGGCACAAAGCTTTCCATCGATAACCCGACGAATTACCCTGATCCCTCGCACATTGCACTGGCGGAGGAGCCGATTGCGAACGCGCACATTTACTCCCCGACAGAATTTGTGGGTAACATCATGGAGCTTTGTCAGGACAGACGCGGCATTTTCAAGGATATGAAATACATTGACACCGACCGTGTGGATATTCACTACGAGCTGCCGCTCAATGAAATTATCTACGATTTCTTCGACGCGCTGAAATCCCGCACGCGCGGCTATGCGTCGTTTGACTATGAGCTCATCGGCTACCGCAAGAGCGAGCTTGTGAAGCTGGATATTATGCTGAACGGCGAAGTGGTGGACGCGCTTTCATTTATCATCCACGCGGAAAAGGCGTACCCGCGCGCCCGCAAGATGGTGGAAAAGCTGAAGGAGAAAATTCCGCGCCAGTTGTTTGAGGTGCCGGTGCAGGCGTGCATCGGCGGCAAGATCATCGCGCGTGAGACCGTTAAAGCGATGCGCAAGGACGTTTTGGCGAAGTGCTACGGCGGTGACATCACCCGTAAAAAGAAGCTGCTGGAAAAACAGAAGGAAGGCAAGAAGCGCATGCGCCAGCTGGGCACGGTAGAAGTACCGCAGGAGGCGTTTATGGCGGTTCTGAAGCTCGATGAATAAACCGTTTTCGCTGTATATCCACATTCCGTTTTGCAAAAGCAAGTGCCCGTATTGCGATTTCTACTCCGCGCGGCCGGAAGAAGACGACGTATTTGACCGCTATTTAGCGGCGCTGTGTGCGCGGCTTGCAGTGTACGGTGAAAAATACGGCGAACGGCTGCTGCATACGGTATATTTTGGCGGCGGCACGCCGAGTGTGTTCGGTGCGAAAAGACTGTGCCGCGTGCTCGAAAAAGTGAAAGAGCAGTTTAATGTTGCCGAAAACGCGGAAATCACGACGGAGTGCAACCCGGCGGATGTAGACGTTTCATTTTTTGAAACGCTGAAACGCGGCGGGTTCAACCGTATTTCAATGGGTATGCAGTCCGCAAACGAGGCGGAATTGAAAATTCTCGGCCGCAGGCACACGGCGGAAACCGTGCGGGAAGCGGTGGAAGCGGCGAGAGAAGCGAGCATCGACAATGTTTCGGTCGATTTGATGCTCGGCCTGCCGAACTCGAACTTGGAGACACTGAAAAGCTCGATCGATTTTTGCGCGGCACTCGAGGCCGACCATGTTTCCGCGTATATTTTAAAGATAGAGCCCGGTACGCCGTTTGCAAAGCAAGAGCTTAATCTGCCCGATGAAGACGGCACGGCAGACCAGTATTTGTTTGCCGTAAACGAGCTTAAAAAGCACGGGTACGCCCAGTATGAGATCAGCAATTTTGCGCGGCCGGGCAAAGAGAGCCGACACAATTTGCAGTATTGGCGGTGCGGGGAATATTTGGGACTCGGTCCCGCGGCGCACTCCTTTATGGAGGGCAGGCGATTTTATTTCCCACGCGATTTAGAGGGCTTTTTAAACGGCAATGTGCCCACAGACGACGGCGCGGGCGGCGGTTTTTCGGAGTTTGCGATGCTGTCGCTTCGGCTGACCGAGGGGCTGCAAAGAAAGATTTGCGAGACACGATTTGAAAACGGCGGTGCGCTGTTTGACGGGGTTCTGGAAGGTTGTAAGCACTTGCCGAAAAATCTGATACATGCAGATTACGAGCGAATTTCGCTGACCGCGGAAGGCTTTTTGGTCTCCAACGCGATTTTGGCGGAAATTTTGCCGGGATAAAGAAAATTCTCCTTTGGCTGCGGAGCCGAGGGAGAATTTTTTCTATGCTTATTTACTTTTCTTTTCCCTGAAAATCAAGCGAAAAATCAGGCGGACGAGCGGGCTACAGTAAAACATTTGCCACAGCACGGCGCACGGGAAGTTCATGCCCCATGTCTGAATAAACGTGCCGAAAGTGTGGGTGTCTTTAAAAAGCATGGTCGCAATCAGGCTCATGAAGCAGCACAGGTCGTCCGTGGCGGTCTTGAATTCCGGCGAAACGCGACCAACTTTATTTATCGTTTGGATTATGGCACAACAAAAGCTCTGCGGCAACGGGGTGCGGCAGAGCTTTTGTTTATTCGATCGATTTTAAGGATTCCGCCATGTCGATTTTGGTAATTTTCTTGCGCATGACGAGGTCGGTGATAACCGTGAACAGCACGACCATGACAACGGTCAAAAGGAAGCTGACGGGTGCGATGACAGCTTTGAAAGAGACCATATCGACGCGGATCTGCATGAGCACAAATGTGTGCAGCAGAACGCCGAGCGGCAGGCCGACGACGATGCCCATCATGGACAAAATGATATTTTCACGGAACACATACGCGCCGGTTTCCCTGGAATGGAAGCCGAGCACCTTGATGGTGGCAATTTCCCTGACGCGTTCGGTCAGATTGATGTTGCCGAGGTTAAACAGGACGATGAACGCGAGTGCGCCGGCGGAAATGAGCACGAGCGCAACGACATAGTTTAGGCTCTGCATCATTTGGTCAATCATATTGCGCGTATCGGTGACGACGGAAACGGAGGATACGCCGTCCGTTTTGGAGAGTGCAGCGGAAAGCGCATATTCGTCTGCGCTGTCGTTTACGCGCAGCAGGAGCGTTTTCGGCTCGTAGCCCTTATCGGCGATCATGGCGTACGTTTCGCCCGTCATGTAGAGGTAATTTTGCACGTAGTTTTCAACTAAACCCGCGACCTTGAGCTCGGCTTTTTCCGTGTCCGAAACGGAAACGGTGACGGTATCGCCGGTTTTGATATCGGTGAGCTCGGCGAGTTTTTCGGTGAGCAGCACTTCGCCTTTGCCGGGGTAGGGTACGGTCTCGCCATCGATATGCAGATCGAAAATGTCGGTGATGGCGGGATCGTCGGACGCGACGATGTAAGCGGATTTTGTGATGCTGCCGCCTGTGACGTCACCGGAGGTCATCTGCACGGCGGTGGCGGCGTCAAGTTCCGATTTGTGGTCGCTTTCGACTTCGTTGATTTTATCTTCGGTCAGCGTATCGGAGAACTGGGCGCTGACATCGTATTTTTGAATATCATCAAACTGGAAGTTTGCAATGTTCGCGACGGAATCATGGATACCGAAGCCGGTGAGCACCAGCGCGGTGCAGCCCGCAATGCCGAGAATCATCATGATCATGCGCTTTTTAAAGCGGAAAATGTTGCGCAGGGAGACCTTGTGCAAGAATTTCAGGCGCTTCCACAGCGGCGTGATGCGCTCGAGAAAAATGCGCTTGCCGACGGCCGGGGTCTTCGGGCGGATGAGGTTTGCGGGCATGTTCTGCATCTCGATGCGCAGGGCTAAATATGTGGTGCCCGCCGAGCATAAAAGCGACGCCGCAAGCGCGATGACAAACAGCACGGGGTCATACAGTAGGACGAAACCCGGAATGCGATACAGCATGCCGTAGGCTGTCCAGATGACGAACGGGAAAACATAACCGCCCGCAAAATAGCCGATGACACAGCCGAGTGCGGCGGCGCTGCCGGAATAGAGCAGGTATTTTGCGAGGATGGAGCCGCGGCTGTACCCGAGTGCGCGGAGCGTGCCGATCTGTGTACGTTCATCGTCGATCATACGGGTCATGGTGGTGGAGCAGACGAGCGCCGCGATGAGAAAGAAGAAAATGGGGAAGACCCCCGAGAGCTTTTCGACGATGGTGGAATCGCTTTCAAACGAGACGTAGCCGGCGTTTGTGTCACGTGTTAAAACGTAGAGCTCCGGCTTCTTTAAATCGGCGAGCTCTTGTTTGGCGTCGGCGATTTTCTGTTTGGCGTCGGAGATTTGCTCGTCAAATTCCTTTTTGCCGTCCTCGTAGTCTTTAAGGCCGTCTTCGTATTCGGCTTTGCCGTCGGCGAGCTCTTTTACGCCGTCGTTGTATGAAGCGAGGCCCTCGTTGTATTCTTTGATGCCGTTTTGAAACGTGATGAGCGAAGCATACGCTTCGTCAAGCTTTGCAGTTTGCGTTTTTCTCTGATATTCAAGTTGTGCTATGCCGTCGGTGTAATCGTTTTGGCCGACATCGAGCAGCGTGCGCATTTGCGAGAGGGCGGTTTCGGCTTCATCGAGCTGCTCGCCGGTCTCTGTGAGCTGCGCTTCCTGCGCGGTGAGGGCGGCATCCTGTTCGTTTAATACGGCTTCGGCATCGTCGAGCTGCGTCTGATTTTGATTCAAAGCGGCGCGCTGCATATCGAGCGCCGTTTGCTGCGCTTCGGCTTCTGCCGGGTCGAGCGTATCTTTTACGGCATCAAGCTGCGCCTGCGCTTCGTCGAGTGCGGCAAAGCCCGCCGTGAGCTGCGCTTTTTTCTCGTTTAAGTCGGCGCGTGCGGCGTCAATTTGTGTGCGGGCGTCCTTTGCGGCGGTAAGACCCGCTTCATACTGCTCTTTGCCGGATGTGAATTCGGCATATTTTTCAGTGTAGAGCTTTTCGTTTTCCTGCAGCTGCGCGTAACCGGCGTCGATCTGCGCCTGACTCTCCGCAAGGGCATCCTCTAATTGCTGCTTGCCGCTGTAATATGCGTCAAAGCCGCTTTGCAGGGCGCTTCCCCACGAAGTGAAGTCGGGCTGAATTTGCTCTGCGCCTGCATCCAACTGTGCTTTGGCATCGTCCAATTGCTTTTTCGCGTCGAAAAGTTTCGCTTCGCCGGAGGTGATGGTCTCTTTTGCATCGTCAAGCTGTGCTTTGGCGTCGTCAAGCTCCGTTTCGGCTTCGGCTTTTTTGTCGTTCAGTTCGTTCTCGGCGTCTGAAATTTCGGCTTTGCCGTCGGACGTGAGACGATCAAAACGCGCGTTGACGGAAGCGGTGGCGGCGGCTTCGACAGTATCGGAGAACGTATCGATGTAATCGTCGTAATCGTCGCTGTATAGCGGGAATTCATCGGTGCAGGTAACGTATAATTCTGTGTAATACTCGAAATCGAAGCCGTCCTCCGGGATGAGAACGAAGCCCTGCAGCGTGCCGTCGCCAAGCGACGTGGTGCCGCGCAGCGTGTGGATGTACAGCGGAGAATCTGCAAGGCCGACCACGGTGTAGGTGCTGTATTTGAAGCTTTTCTTCGTATCTTCGTCGTTGGAGTCGGAAATTTCGATCGTTTGTCCAATCATGTCTTCCGAAAAGCGACTGGAATCTATAAGGCACTCACTGCCGTTTTCAGGCATACGTCCGGCAGTGAGCACAGGCTCGTTGATGTTATCTGTCAGCATATGTGCACGGTAAACGCGCTCTTTGCTGTCGTGCTGCCAGATGAAATCGGCATTCACACTGCCTGCGGCGGCAACCACACCGTCGGCTTTCTGCACGGCGGCAACGTCGTCCGCATCAAAGCCGATGGTGGAGATGAGGCGAAGATCGTAGAGCTTCGTGTTTTTTATATAGGCGGTCTCGGTGGCGGACATGATGGGACGGGTATCTCGCAGACCCGTGAGAAACGCCACGCCCAGCATAATGATGAGCAGGATAGCGATATATCGCCCAAGGCTGCCCGAAATGCTGCGCCGCGTGTTTTTTCTGAGTGCTTTTGTCATGCGTTTTCCGGCTCCCTTCGCGTTACCATTCAAGCTGTTCCACGGGCGTGATGTGCTCGTTCATGCGAACGGAGTAAATGTGGCCGCTTTTTACGCGGATGATGCGGTCTGCCATGGCGGCAAGCGCCGCATTGTGCGTGATGATGACGACGGTCATGCCGTCGCGGCGGCAGGTATCCTGCAAAAGCTTTAAAATAGATTTGCCGGTCTCGTAATCGAGTGCGCCGGTGGGCTCGTCGCACAGAAGGAGCTTCGGCTTTTTGGCGAGTGCGCGGGCAATGGAAACACGCTGCTGTTCACCGCCCGAGAGCTGTGCGGGAAAGTTCTGCATGCGGTCATGGAGACCGACGGCGCGGAGCACGTCTTCGGCGGGGATGGCATCGGTGCACAGCTGTGCCGCAATTTCCACGTTTTCGAGCGCCGTTAAATTCGGGATAAGGTTATAAAATTGGAAGACGAAGCCGATGTCATAGCGGCGGTAGTTTTCAAGCTGGGTGCGGTTAAAGTGGCTGATGTCGCGTCCGTCCATGCGGACGGTGCCTTTAGACAGCGTATCCATGCCGCCGAGGATATTTAAAAGCGTCGTTTTTCCCGCGCCGGATTCACCGACGATGACGCAGAATTCGCCCTTTTGAATTTCAAAGCTTGCATCGGTTAAGGCGTGCACCTCTACATCGCCGGTTTTATAAATTTTCGATACATTTTCAAATTCTACAAATGCGCCCATCGTACCGTCTCCTTATACTGCATTGGTTTCTATATTAAAGTATAACAGAAGCGCGGGAAAAAGTCATGGACAGAATATGAAAATTCAGTTGATTTTTAGAAGGTATTTTTGGCTTTTGCGGGCGAATGCGGCTTTGCGGAGACGAGATCTTTCTTTATGGCGCGGTAAAGGAGTAAGATGGCTAAAAGTGTGGAGAAAATATCGGCGGCGGGTGCGGCGTAAAACACGCCGAAAAGACCGAACATACCATGGAGAGAAAGCAGAAGCGGTACATAAACGGCACCCTGCCGCAGAACGGAAAGCACGGAAGCCTGCACCGCTTTGCCGACGGACTGGAGGTAATTGACCGCAAGATAATATATACCGATAAGCGGCATGCCGAGGAGACCGAGCGCCGTGATGTGCGCGGCGGAAGCGACGAGAGCTTCGTCCTTTAAGAACAGGCCGCAGATAGGAAAGCGGAAAATGAAGCAGACGACGCTTAACACGATGCCGAGAGAGACCGCCAAAATGCCGCTTTTGCGGAAGGTCTCGCGCAGGCGGGCAGTGTTGCCCGCGCCGTAAAGATATGCGAACATGGGCTGCACGCCGAGGGCAATGGCCATGACGACCATGGCGACGATCATGCCCGCTTTGCCGCCCGCGCCCATTTCGGCGACAGTATCGGCCCCATAGGCGATGACAATGCGATTTGTGATCGTGTTGACGGCACTCATCAAAAGGTTGCTGACAGAGCCCGGAATGCCGAGCGTAAAAATTTCACGGAAGACATGCGGCATGTGGAATGCTTTGCGCATGTTGAGCGTTAAAATGGTATTGCGGCGGCGAAGATAAAAAAGCAGGCCGAGCGCGGTTAAAACATTGCCGAGAACCGTTGCGATGGCGGCACCCTGCACGCCGAGGTTCAGGCCGGAGATGAAAAGTGGGTCAAGTATAATATTGGTGACAGTGCCGAGCATATTGAGCATGACGGCAACCTGCACGGCACCTTCGGCGCGGACAAGGTTTGCGAATACATTGGAAAAGACCACCACGGGCGTGCCGAGCGCCAGAATCTGAAGGTACTGCGCGGTGTAGTCCCACGTGGCGGCATCGGCGCCGAAAAAGTGCAGGAAGGCGTTCGGGAAAAGGAGCGCGGCGCCGCCGAGCAGGACGCCGGAAGCAAGGCTTAAAAGCGTACATGCGGCGCTTGCGGATTTGGCTTTTTCGGTGTCTTTTGCGCCGAGCGCTGTCGAAATCACGGTGCAGCCGCCACCGCCGATCCATGTGCCGAGCGTCATCTGCAATAAAAAAAACGGCGACGCGAGCGAAACGGCGGCGACCTGTGCCGCGATGCCGGTTTGCCCGACGAACACCATATCGGCCATGTTGTAGACGGTCATGACGAGCATAACGACAACGGTGGGCAGGCACATCTTGAAAATGGATTTCCACACGGGTGCGCGCTCAAAAAGTTCTTCGGTTTTCACGAAAAATTCCTCCTTGATTTTATGTTTGCAATGCGCTACTATAAAGTCAACACTTGTTCTGTTAATACAAGCATAACACGTGGAGATTTGGAAAACAACCGCTAAAACACGATGAGTGTTGTGTTAATGGAGGGCAAAATGAACACAAAGAAAAACGAGCGATTTGCGGAGACCGACCGGCGCATCCGCAAGGCGTTTACGAAAATGGTGCTCAATAAAAAAACAAATCAAATTTCCGTGCGGGAAATTTGTGAGGCGACGGGCATCAACCGCTCATCGTTTTACCTGCACTATGCGGACATACCCGCGCTGATAACAGCGATCGTAGAGGAGAAATGGACGGAGTCCGTAGAGCGGATACACGAAGAGATGCACGGCGACCCGAATATCTTCTCCGAAGCATATGTGGCGGCGACGCTGCGCGAGGCAAAGCGCGACAGGGCGTTTTACCGGGCGTATTTTGAGAAATTCGGCACGGCAGAACTGGAAAAAGGCTATCAGACGCTGTTTGAAAACGTCTTCAAGCCTTTTTTTCGGCGGCTCGGCATCGAGAGCGAGCACTGCATGGAATATCATTTTGAATTTGTGAAAGCGGGGTACTTTGCCGTGACGCGCAAGTGGCTTTTGTACGGCTGCCCGGAAACGCCGGAAGAAATGGCGAAGATCATAAAAAGAAGTATGGCGGCGATACCCGATGCCCTGCCGCCGGTCCCGGACGAATTCTTTATTTGAAAAGCTCGGGGTGCATGCGCACATAGTGGAATAAGTACTGCTGCGCGATGCCGGCGTTTTCACCGAAATCTGCGGGGGAAAGCCTCGGCAAAAGCAATACGGCGCGCTTCATCCACACGTCCATCGGGAAGCACTCCGTGCGGTGCAGACCGTAGAGCAAAGCGCAGTCCGCGACTTTTGGGCCGACGCCTGAAATCGTCTGCAATTTTGCTTTGGCATCGGGAAGCGGCATTTTGCGCACGGCTTCTAAATCGATCTCGCCGGAAGCGATGCGCTTTGCGGCATCGATGAGATATTTCGCGCGAAAGCCCGCGCGCAGCGGAGCGAGGTCTTCCGGCGTGCAGGAGGCCAATTTTTTCGGTGCCGGGAATGCGTAGCGGGTCTCGTTATGATAAAGAAACGGCTCGCCGAAATGCAGACACAAGCGCTCTATAATGCCCTTGATGCGCGGAATGTTGTTGTTCTGCGAGATGATGAACGAGCACAGCGCCTCAAACGGCTCCTGCTTTAAAATGCGGATGCCGCCCGCGAATTCGGCGGCTTCTTTCAGCGCGGGGTGCAGAGCGGAAAGCACTTCGCGGGACTTTTTGTAATCTGTGTTAAAATCGAAATAATCAAACCAAATGTCACGAAATTCCTGCTCGGTGCAGTCTAAAACGAGGTCGTTATTTTCATCTTGATAGACGGTCAGCCCGCGGGAAAATGCCACACCGCGCCATGCGGGAATGTTGTTTTCAAGTGTGACGGGATAAAAGCGGAACGACTGCCCACAGTCGAGCGTTTGGGCGAGGTTTAAAACGCCATCGGGCGGGGTGAAGCGCATCAACGGTTTTTGCCTTCCGTTTTGGTGGTGACGGTGGGCTCTCGGCTCGTCAGATACGTGATGGCACGCTCAATGGCATCGCGGGAATTGCCCCAGTCGCCGCCCGCATTGCGGTAATCGAACATGCGGCAGAAATGGGTGGTGTCGGCCTTGACGGTATCGAGATAGTTTTTCGCAAGGCGCTTGGTTTCTGCCGCAAACGGCTGAAAGTTTTTACGCGGCATTTTCTGCGCAGCAGCCAAAATGAAGCTGTAATGCGGCAGGCAGATGTGCGTCTGCTCGCTGTACAGTGTGCGGAACTCCGGCTCACTCTGCCAGAGCTTGATAACCGTGGCGCTGAGGTGCTGCATGTTTTTCTCAACGTTTTCGCAGACAAAGCAGCTGTGCGCACGGCGATCTGCGGCGGCGAGAATTTTTTTCGGCGCGAGCTTGTCGTCCTCGGGCAGGATCTCTTTGCCGGCTTCGTCTAAGAGACTTTCGAGAATAAGGGCGACGGACAGGCGGCTGCCGCGCTGTAAGATCTGCTCAAAATGTTGGTGGCAGAAGCCGAGGCGGTTCGTTTCCACGCGCACGTCGGGCTCCATCATGGCCGCGCCGGTAATGTAGGTGGCCATGCGGTCCTCGAGCATGTCGCGCATGCGGCAGAACGGGCAGCCGTCCTTCGGCTCGAAAATTTCACTGATCGGTATAGAGCAAATGTCTTCACGCATTTTGGGTTCCTCTTTTCTTATAGTTGTATACAGTGCATGTTTATCCGAAAAATGTCTTTTGTTTTAATTGCCGTGGCTTACGGTTTGTGCGGCCCCGCTTTTTTGTGGGACACGTCTAAAAAGTGCGCAGCTTTCCGGTGTCTTTCTGCTCGCTATTTTCATTTTACACGATTTTAGGTGAAAAAACAACCGTGTAAAGCTTGCCGCCTTGCTTTTTTTCACAAAATGTGCTTAAACGGAAAATCTCGCCGCCTAGGATTTCGCCTAAATCGTTCTAATTTGGAATAAAAACGCTGTTTTTCGCAAAAACACCATATATAGGGACATTTTTTCGGGCAAACACAAGGCTTTTCACGCAAATTTTACACACGGTTTATAGTGAGTATTCTGTGAAAAAACGGTAAAAAGCGGCATTTTCGACGGAATAGTTTACATAATATTTTACATTGTGAAAAGCTGTGGAAAGTAAAAAGAGCACCGAAAGCGGGTTTTTAACACTTTCCACAGAGTTTTCCACAGCTTAAACGGAAAACGCTGTGGAAAGCTCGCTGTGTGTATACTTCTGCCGTGCATATTACAGATTGTATAAATGTAAAGGCCAGCTCATATACAGCAAGATGTGAGAAGATATGCAACCCGAATGAATAATTATGCCGAGCAAAATGAACACGCAAAAGCACCGTCAAAATGACGAAAAGAGCGCGGCGAAAAAACTGCCCAAAAACACGGCGGTTTTAGGCGCAAAAACCGCCTGCAAAAACCGCGCTAAATTGCGCGTTTCGGTTGCAATGGCAAATATAAGTATGTTATAATCTACTATATACTGCGATAGTATTGCGAATTTCGGCCGCAGACGTGTTCTGAAGCCGCGGAAAGGAATAGGTTTGTTCATGGAAAACGAGAGAGAAAGAGATGTCATAGCAGGGCGCAATGCCGTTACGGAGGCGCTTAAAGCGGGCAGACCCATCGACAGCATCCTTGTGCGGCGCGGGGAGAAAAACGGTTCGGTATCGTCCATTCTCCGCATGGCAAAGCAGGCGGGCATCCCGGTAAAGGAAGTGGATTCCCGTAAGCTGGACGGCATGTGCGGCGGCGAAAACCACCAGGGTATCATCGCTATGGCGGCGGTGCACGCGTTCTCCGAGGTAGAGGATATTTTTGCGCTGGCGGAAAGCCGAAACGAGCCGCCGTTTATCCTTGTGTGCGACGAGATTGCGGACCCGCATAACCTCGGCGCGATCCTCAGAACGGCGGAATGTGCGGGCGCACACGGCGTTGTTATCCCGAAGCGCCGCAGCGTTGGCCTTACGGCGGCGGTCGGCAAGGCTTCTGCGGGCGCGGTGGAATACGTCCCCGTGGCGCGTGTGACGAATATTGCGGTATTTCTTGAGGAGATCAAAGCGCGCGGCGTTTGGGTATACGCCGCGGATATGGACGGCACGGATTGGTGCCAAACCGATTTCTCCGGCCCGGCAGCGCTTGTTGTCGGCTCCGAAGGCTTCGGCGTGTCCAGACTTGTGAAAGAAAAATCGGATTTTATCGTTTCTCTGCCGATGAAGGGCAGAATCAATTCGCTGAACGCTTCGGTGGCCTGCGGCGTGCTTTGCTATGAGATTGCGCGGCAGCGCGCGGGCATCAAGGCCAAGGGCTGAGGCGAAAAAGAAAGGACCCAAAACCATGAACGATGAGAACAAATTCTCGGTGGACGAGATATTGGAAGCGGAGCGCAAGGCGAAAGCCAACGGCGCGCCGGAAGAGTCGGAAAAAACAACGCCCGGGGTGACGGAAGAACCCGACGCTGTGACGGAGCCTGAAACGGAGCAGCCCGTAGAGGAAGCCTCGGCAGAGGTAGCACAGCCCGCGCCGGAAGCGGAACCGCAGCCGGTGGAGGTGCAAGAAGACTCCCCGTGGGATACCTACGAGGAGGAAGAAGAGCCCGGAAAGAAAAAGAAGAACAAAAAAGAGAAGAAAGAGAAAAAAGGTTTTTGGGCGCGCCGCCGCGAAAAGAAGCAGAAAGAGGTTTTTAACGAAGCCGAAGACATGTACTACGGCATCCAGTTAAAACCGATTGACGAATACACCCGCGGGTTTGATGCCACAGGTGAGATTTCCACGCAGGACGAGGGATACCGCAAGCTGTTTGACGAGAACACCGCGGAGCTTGACGACGAAGTGGCAAAGGACTTTGAGCGCCTGCAGAAAGAGCGTCGCCGTCGTGTGGCCGAGGCCGTAGAGACGGCCGGTGTGGATCTTTCCGCTGTGGAAGACGAGCTGGGCATTGTGGCCCCGGTGCCGGTCTCCGTTGCGATGAATGACCCGAACGCTGTGGTGCCGGAAAACAAAAAGACGAAGGACAAGGTGCAGAATTTCCAGACGGCGATGCTGCAGGACGCGCAGACGCACACGATGGAGATTAAGCTTGACCTTGAAAATGAGACGTTTGGTTTGCAGCAGGCAAAGGTGGTGCCGGAGGTAAGCGAGGATTCCGTGCGCCGCATTCTGGAATCTGTGCAGGCGGAAAACGCGGCAAAGCAGGCTGCACAGGTGCAAAATACCGAGCAGCAGGCTGCGGCAGCGCCGAAAACGGAAGAAAGTGACGCGCCCGAGATGGCGTTTAAGGATATTTCAAGCAATGGCCCGGAGCCGGAGGAAGAGCCGCAGGCGGAAGAAGGCATGGACATTGCTTCCGGCGAGCAGCTGCCCGAAGCACAAGCGCCGAAAGCGGAAAATGTGCAGGCTGCGGAAAGCGCCGAGAACGCCGGCGAAGAAGCGGCAGAGCCTGCGCAGCAGAAGATCTCCGTGCCGGTAACGGACGTGACGCAGTACAGAAAGCGCGACTTGCCGGTGCACATCATTAACGCGGATGTTTTGCAAAGTGCACTGCTGAGCGAAGCACGCGTGTATTCCGACGACGAGAACGTCAGTGCGGCCGGTGCGCACCGCTTTAAAATTCGCTTTGCGGAAAAGCCGGACGAAGCGCCCGAAAACACGGAAGCCGCCGAAAACAGCGACGAGCTCATCGACGATTACACCGGCCCGGCAGACGCAAAGAGCGTGGCGCACGACCTGCGCACGACGATGCGCGAGCTGACAATCCGCATGCTTGCAACGGGCGTGAGCACGGCAGTGCTCATTTTGGCGTCGCTCATTGCGGAATCCGGCTTCAATGCCAATAACACGGAGACCGCCGGTGCAGTGGGCTACACCATCTTATCGCTTGTGCTGCTGCTAGTGTCCATCGGCTTCTGCGCGAAAACGATTTTAAACGGTCTGAAGGCACTGTTTGAGTTCCGCGCGAATTCGGATTCTGCCGCTGCGGTAGCTTGTGTGGCGGTTTTTGTGCAGACGCTCTGCACGCTGTTTGCGCCGGCTGCGCTCAGCATGGGTAAAATCCACCTTTACGCCGGTATTGCGGCAGGGATTCTGTTCCTGAATACCGTCGGCAAGCTGACGATGCTGCGCCGCATCCACTCGAATTTCCGCTTTGTGTCTTCCCGCGAGCAGAAATATGCGGTGCGCGTATTTGACGATTACAACACGTCTTTAAAAATGGCGGGTTCCTCCGTCATTTCGCAGCCTGCAATCGCATATCAGCAGAAAGCGGGCTTCTTAAAGCGCTTCTTACAAATTTCCTATGAGCCGGACCCGGCAGAGACCTCTTCGCAGGTTTTGGCGCCGGTGGGCCTCATCTCCTCGCTGCTTCTGTGCGTGGTGGCGCTTGTCATCACGAAAGATGCGTCCCTTGCCATTACGGCTTTGGCGGCTTCCTGCTGCGTGTGTGTAGCGGTGATGAATATGCTGGCCGTAAACCTGCCGGTGAGCCGTCTTTCCCACCGCCTGCGCCGCCGCGGCGCGATGGTCTCCGGCTATGAAGGTATCAAGCGCATGAGCGCCGTAAATGCCGTTCTGGTTGATTCCACAGAGCTTTTCCCGCGCGGCACGGTCGTTTTGAACGGGGTGAAGCCGTTTAAGCAGGAGGGCCTTGAAGAAGCCGTTTTGGCTGCCGGCACGTTGGTGCAGCAGCTCGGCGGCCCGCTTTGCGGCGTGTTCGAGCAGGTGTTCAGCGAGCATGAGGGCGAGCTTCCGGAGGTCGAAAAGGCCGCATTTGAGGCCGGAAACGGCGTTGTGGGCACGGTGGACGGCAAAGAGGTGCTCATCGGCTCCCGTACGCTTTTGACTGCGCACGGTGTGGAAGCGCCGGAGCAAAATGTGGAGAGTCAGTACACGACGGGCAGCCGACAGATCTTGTACGTTGCAATGGGCGGCGAGCTTTACGCCATGTTCATCCTGACCTATAACGCAGACCGAAAGAAGAAAGCGGAGCTGCAGAACATGGAAATGAACGGCGTTTCGCTCATTCTGCGTTCGGCAGACCCGAACCTTACGCCGCAGTTCATTTCGCGCCTGTTCGGCATTGACGCCACGGCGGTGAATGTCATCGGCGCAGGCCAAGACGGCCCGGCAGACCACCTTGTGAACGACACTGCGGACCGCGTGGACGCCTATGCCGCCACAAAGGGTCGTGTGGAATCCATGATGAGCCTTGTTTCCACGTGCATTGATGAAAAGAAGAACATCAGCTTCATCGTCGCCATGCAGAACGCGGCGGTCGTCATCGGCTTTGTGCTTGTGGCGTTCCTCACGTTCGTTGCGGGCGTGGAGCAGATTTCCGCATTTGCGCTCGTCATCTACGAGCTGTTCTGGGTGCTCGCCACCGTGTTGGTACCGAAGTTCAGAAATAAAGTGAAATAAGGTTCGAAATTGAAAATCTCTCTCGGCGCAGCCGAGAGAGATTTTTTACGTTATTTTGCAATTTTAATGCGGATACTGCCGCTGAGCGTGCTGACTTTGCGTGTGCCTGTGCCGCTGTTGAACGGGACGTCTGTTTTGCCGGTGCTTAACGTGCCGGTTACATTACCGCTGAAGCTTTCGTTGCGGAAATGTAGGTCACGCGACCGTTTTCCTCGGAAGCGGTCTTTTGCAGGTAGTCTTTTTGCTCTATTTCCTTTACGGTACGGGTCACACCGGGGCGCGGCCGGTTCAGCGTTTCACCGATGTCAGATCATAACTAACTTTGGTAATGATTAGAACGTAAAAAGAAAATGTCAAGGTTTCAAAGAAAAATCGGCACGGTGTACCTGCCTTTGGCGTAAACTGGTTTAAGATACACCTGCGGGTGTGCCTTGGGAACGGAAAGGGGGTGGTGGCATTCGTATCGTTTCGCCGCCCGTGCCGCTGACGTTTTGCTTTGAGACCGTGGGGCATTTGATGGATGCGGTGGAGCGTGCCGTGCACACGCTCCATGTTCTTTCTTCGGCGCTGGGGCGGATCGGCAGCCGGTTTTTCCTGTGCGTGACGGTGCGGTTTTCAGAGCGCATCGCGGCGCGCAGCCTGTTTACGGAGTATGGGGAGTACGTCGGCGCGGGTGCGCTGACGGCGGCTTATATAGCAGAGCGGGCGGAAACATTCATCCCGAACGCCGCTGCCCGCATGACCAGGTATTTTTAAAGGCTCGTCGGTTTTGCCGACGAGCCTTTAACAGTTAAAGTCCCAATGCTGTTACGACTTTATTTACAGTGTCCTTATCCGCGCCGGTGGCGAAAAGAATCGTGGTGCCGTTGCGGTAGAGTACCGTTGTGAGGTCGTCGCCTTTATACGTGTAGCGGTTGTATTCGCTGGAATCGACCGCCTTGCCCTCGGAGGTCTTGACGCTTGAAAGCATCTGCGCGTAGTTCGTTTTGGCGCTGTCCGTGGAAGCGAATGTGAAAAAGCCTAAGGAGTAATCATCGCCCGAAACGGTCAGCGCTTTTGTGATGACGCTGCTGTCAAACTGGTCGGAAACGTCCGTTACTTCGCAGTCGGCAGCTTCGCAGGCGGACTTGAATTGCGCATCTGTGATGACGGTGCGGCCCGCGCAGCCGGAAAACACGATGCACGCGAGCAGAACGGACACGGTGACGAAGAGGGGAACCTTCTTTAAAATATGCTGTTTCATGGTATTTATCCTTTCCGGTTGCCGGTTACCCGGCTTTTTTACAGTGATTGATAAAAAGAAAGAGCAGAACGGTCAAAAAGAATCCGGTCGAAAAGCCGGCGGTGTCAATCCACACATCGGAAACAAGCGAACCGCGGCCGGAGAAAATTTGAATGGTCTCGTCCGTGACGGCGCACAGCATGCCGATGAGCGGAAAGTCGAGAAGATTGCGCCCGTGCTGGAGATTTTTGCCGTTTTTATCGTACTGCAGGCCGAGCAGAAGCGAAAATTCCACGCCCAGAAGGCCGTATTCCGAAAAATGCGCCGCCTTGCGCAGTAAAAATTCGCTGATTTCCGTGTGCAGAAGCTGCTCGAGCCACGCTTTTAAGGAGCCGCTCATGCCGCCGGAGACCGCGCGGCTCTGCATGGAGTTGCCCCAGATGAACGCAAGCGTGAGCGCAATGAGAATGCCGAGCTCCCAGCGCACGCGGGTATTGTGCATTGTTTGTTTCATGCGGAATCCTTTCGAGATATTTTCTCCATTTTACCACGCGCGCGCCGGTTTCTCAATGCTGTCACAGAAATTTAATTTTTATATGACGCCAAAGCGCCCCTGACTGCTTGCGGCGGTGCGGGGGATATGTTATACTTATATTGATATTGTAAATTTGCGCAGGAGGTGACGGCGATGCGCGGAAAACTGAAAAAACTTTTTGCAGCGGTGCTCGCCGTGCTTTTGGCGCTTTCTTTTTCGGGGTGCAGCGAGCTGACGGGTCTTGATGCGCAAGCGCTGATGTCTCCGCCGAAGACGACGGCAGACAGAGAAGCGATATATGCCCTGATGGGCGGCGGCGTGGGTGACGTGACGCTCGTTTACCCGAAATACGGCGATTACCGCTCGGCGATTATCTCGCGCGATTTAGACGGGTGCGGCACTTCGGAGGTCGTGAGCTTCTGTGCAAACGGCGACGCGGGCGGCACGCGGCTGGAATTTTTTAAGAAAAACACGGACGGTGTTTGGAACTCTATGGCGCGGTTTACCTCGGCGGCAACGCAGGTGGACAAGGTGTTTTTCGGTGATCTGACGGGCGATGGTATGGACGAGATCATCGTGGGCTGGGGAGATCCGCTCACGGCGACGGCAAGCGTTTCGGTTTATTATGTGGACGGAGACACGATCCGCGAATTCTCCATGACAACGGTCTCTTACAGCGAAATGCTGCTGACGGATTTTGACAGCGACAATATAAAAGAGCTGTTCGTTTTGCAGGCGGCGCAGACGAGCGGAGAGGAGATTATGGCGCTTGGCGGGTTATACCGCTTTGACGGAGACCAGCCGTATGTCTCCAAAACCGTGCCGCTCGATGCGGCGGTGACACGTTACACCTCCGTAAGCTTTTCGCAGATAAATTCCTGGCGGCGCGCAGCGGTGCTGGACGGCGTGAAAGCGGACGGGCACATGCTGACGCAGATCATTGGGTATGACGAAGCGTCGGACAGACTCATTTCGCCGCTGTCGAACGAAGAAAACGCGACGGATCGGCCAACAGCGGCCGCAGCGGTCTCGCGCGATGTGAATAAGGACGGCATTTTGGAGATTCCAACGGCGGAGTTGACGATAAACGGCAGCGAAACGACGGCGGATTCCACCGGGTATGTCATCACGTGGAACACGTATAGCTTACAGGACAACACGTTGACGCCGGTGTGCACGAGTATTTTGAATACGGCGGAAAACTACAACCTGTTTTTGCCGAGCAGCGAGGATAACTACGGCTGCCAAAATGACACCGTGACCCGCACAGCGACATTCTTTACATATACACAGATCGGCTTTAACGGCAATTATCTCGGTCGGGAGGATAAGTTCTCCATTCGGGTATATACGGAGGAAGACTGGGCGGAAAAAGAACAGGATGACGAAGATATTCTGTTGAGCAGCTCCGCCGGGCGCGTGTATGTGCTGCGCATTTTGGACGATTCTATGGCGGAAAGCGACGAAAAAACGCTGCAAAGCGGATTTGAAGTGTTGGAATAAATATAGACTGAAAATGGGGGACAGAAAGGGGAAACGAACATGAAAAAGATATTGGTGGCAGAGGACGAGCAGAATATCCGCGAGTTTGTGGTCATCAATTTAAAGCGCGCGGGGTACGACTGCGTGGAAGCCGCAAGCGGTGAGGAAGCCTTGCGCGTGTACGAGCAGGCCGGCGGCGATTTTGACGTGGCCGTGCTGGACATCATGATGCCCGGCAGTCTGGACGGCCTTGCCGTATGTAAGGAATTAAGACAGAAAAACGCGACCATCGGCATCATCATGCTGACGGCGAAAACGCAGGAAATGGACAAGGTGACGGGCCTGATGATGGGCGCGGACGATTATGTGACGAAGCCGTTCAGCCCCTCAGAACTCGTGGCGCGCGTGGACGCCGTTTACCGCCGTGTGGCACAGTTTACGAGAGCCGCAGAGCCGAATTTCTCCGAAGAGCTGCGCTCCGGCCGCTTCGTGCTGAACCTGCGCAACCGCTCATTCACAAAAGACGGCAACCCCGTGGAGCTGACACAGGTGGAGTTTCAGATCATGGAATACTTCATCTCAAATGCCGGTAAGGCGTTAAAACGCTCCGAAATTCTAAAGCACGTCTGGGGCAGCGGATATGTCGGTGAGGAAAAAATCGTAGACGTGAATATTCGCAGATTGAGAATGAAGATCGAAGACGAGCCCTCGAACCCGAGACATGTTGTCACCGTGTGGGGCATCGGCTATCGGTGGGATAAGTAATCAAAAGGTTGCGTGAAAGCAAACGAATGAAGTCTTTGATTAAACTTTCTTCAGAAAGTTTATGGGGTCTCGGGGCAAGGCCCTGAGGCGTCGTCCGCAGACGACGAAATCTTTTTGCCTAATAAAAAACTAGGAAAGTAGGTTCAACAGTCCGGTGGACTGTTGAACCGCAGAAAACCCAGTTGTATGGGTTTTCTGATGACTTGCAGGGCAAGTCATTTAAAAATACTGGTAACTACAAAAAGAAGCACAGAAAGGAGGAAAGCGCGTGTTCAAAAAAGGTATCGCAAGACGCTGGCTGTTTAACAGCCTCGGTGTGATGATTTTATTATTTACAGCCTGTATTGCGGCGCTTTCTTTCGTTGTGCAGAGCTATGCCTATAACGGCATACAAATGACGCTCATCGGTCGCAGCGACGAGCTGCCCACCGTGCTTTCCGGCAGCATGAAAACCGTAAGCGAGTTTAACGCTGCAGCCAGAAGCTACACCGAAAATTTCCCGGATAAAGACCTCATGGAGGTCATGGCGGTCTCGCGTTCGGGCAGCATTTTGTCTACATCCTCCGGCTTTGCGCCGGACCAAAACCAGAGCAAGCCCGATTTTGAAAGTGCCTTGCACAGCGAAAACGGGTACGGC
>OGOS01000895.1_pt1 | contig 21763 bp, 21 predicted proteins | sample 1552701 | NCBI WGS metagenome assembly OGOS01 (sample SAMEA2580128, study PRJEB22360) | human gut metagenome | biome: human gut; feature: human-associated habitat; material: faeces | place: Denmark | collected 2008/2010
GCTTTCGTGCTTCAGCTGCTTGCCGTAATTGCGCCGCAGCGCGGCGATCACGCCGCCTTCGTGGTTCAGCAGGCGCACCAGTGCCTCGATGCGGCTCATGTCCACCGTTCCCTCCAGCACGGCTGCCCGCAGCGGCACCTCCTGCAACATGTGGTCCAGCATGGCATCCGCATCGCCGCCGCCGGCAATGCGGGCACCGACGCTGCGGATGATGCGCAGGGCGAACCTTCCCAGGCGCGATTCGCCCAAGTCGCTGACGGGGGAATCCACGGTGAAGGGGCGCTTCGGCCGCATGGCCTGCGGAAGCGGGTGCCCGAGCAGCTTCTCGAATGCCGCGTCGCTGAAAGCGCCGGGAGCAGGATGGCCGTAGCACGAAAGCGCGGCATCCATACGTTGCGGCTCCCTGCCGGGCATCTCGACAACGGCACGGGCGCGGATATCGCGGCTTGAAGAGCCGATGCGGATTTCGTACGTACCTGCCTCGACAGTCCATGCGGCATCGTTCACGTCGTAGTACGCGAACGCGCGGCTGTCCAGATCGAACTGCAACTCCGCGCTTTCGCCCGGCTCCAAACACACCTTGCGGAAGCCCTTCAACTGCTGAGGCGCTTTGAAGATGCCGTGTTCGCCGGTATCGCCCGGCGCAACGTACAGCTGCACGGCCTCCGCTCCGGCGCGGTCCCCGATATTCGTGAGCGCGATTCAGGCGCGCATGCCCTCATCCGTTTGCCGCACGCGCAGATCCCCGTACGAGAACCGCGTATAGGACAGGCCGTGACCGAACGGGAATGCGGGCGGTATGTCTGCGGCATCGTACCAGCGGTACCCGATATACAGGCTTTCGCGGTACCGCACGCTGTCCGCGTCGTCGGGAAAGCCGTGCTCGCCGCAGGGCGTGTCGGCCAAGCGCTCGGGCCACGTTTCCGCAAGCTTGCCGGACGGGTTCGCGCATCCCGTGAGCAAGTCGGCAAGCGCCGGGCCGCACGCGCAGCCGCCGAACGAGGCCAACAGCAGGGCGCGGACGCGCGTGCGCCACGACGTGTCCACTGGCGCGCCGCACTGCAGCACGGCGACGGTGTTCGGATTCACGGCGCAGACGGCCTTCAGCATCTCGACCTGGCTGTCCGGCAGGGCGAAATCCAGGCGGTCGTATCCTTCGGATTCGCTGTCTTCCGCCTGGCCCAGGAACAGCACCACGGTCCCGGCATCCTTCGCCGTGCGTGCGGCCTCCGTGGCCAGCTCCGTGGTGGAGCGGCCCGTTCGGGCGTCGTAGCCGGGCGCGTACGCAAGATGCGGGAACCGATGCCGCAGCGCATCGAGCGGCGTGTCCAGCCGGTACGGGTTCACGTGAGACGAGCCGCCGCCTTGGTAACGCGGATGTTCGGCGAATGCGCCGATGACGGCGATGTCGGCGTGCGCGTCCAACGGCAGCATGCCGTCGTTTCGCAGCAAGACGGCGGAGGAGCGCGCCGCGCGTTTCGCAAGCGCCTGGTGGGCGCTCTGGACGGCCGTGCGCTCATTTTCGGGCGTGGTGGGATGCGCCTTCCTGCCCGTCGCGGCCTTCTCGCACACGTCGAGCAGCGGCTGGACGGCGGCGTCGAGCTGCGCTTCCGCCAGCATACCGCCCGCCAGCGCTTGGCGGACGTGCACGATGTGGTCCGGCCGCGGGCCGGGCATGCTCAGCGACAGGCCAGCGGCAACGCTGGGGACGGAGCGGCTCATACCGCCCCAATCGCTGACCACTGCGCCGTCGAAACCCCATTCGCAGCGCGCAATATCCAGCAGCGCCTTGTTCTGCGCGCAGTATGTGCCGTTCAAGCGGTTGTATGCCGTCATCAGCGTCCAGGGGCGGCCTTCGCGCACGGCGATCTCGAACGCTGTCAGGTAGATTTCGCGCAACGTGCGCTCATCCACGACGGAGTCCGCCTCCATGCGCTTGCGCTCTTGGCTGTTCGCGGCGAAATGCTTCAACGAGGTGCCCACGCCCTTGCTCTGGACGCCGCGGATATAGGCGGCTGCCAGCTTGCCGGAAAGATAGGGATCCTCGCTGAAATACTCGAAGTTCCTTCCGCAGCGCGGGTCGCGTTTCATGTTCGCGCCGGGCCCCAAGAGGATGTCGACGTCGCTGTCGCGGCATTCCTGACCCAGAGCAGCGCCGACTTCCTGCAGCAGCTCCTCGTCGAAGCTGCAGCCCAGCGCGCTTGCCGTGGGGAAGCATGTTGCGGGATAGCTGTCCTCCATGTCGCCGGAGAAGGCGCCCGGCCGCTGTTTCCGCAGGCCATGCGGTCCGTCCGACATACGCAGCGCCTCCACCTTGCCGGGGATGGCGCCGCTGTGCCAAAAGTCGCTTCCCGCCAGCAGGAGGGTCTTCTCGTCGGAGGTCAGCGTGGATGCATTCATGGCGGCTCCTTTCGCGTGTGGAATATGCGGGCGCGGTGCCCGCGGCGTGTTTACGCCATGATAGCGCTGGAGACGGCGAAGCCCACGGCGGCGATGCCGATTGTGGAGGCGTACGTAACCAGGAGATACAGCAGGCAGGCGCTGTAGCGCTTGTCGCGGAACAGGGACGCCGCCTCGAAGTTCATGGTGGCCAAGGTCGAGAAGCCGCCCAGGAATCCCATGACGGCTGCCAGGCGCACGAGGTCGTTGAGCGCCAACGGGGCCATGGCTCCGGCGAAGAAGCACGCGACGAGGTTCACGATGAGCGTGGCGAATGGCCAGGCGCCGGGCGTATGGCGCTTCAGCATGCGCGTCATGAGGCCGCGGCAGAGCGCCCCCAGGGCGCCGCCGACGGCAACGGCAAGGAAACCGAGCGCGCTCATGCGGCCCCTCCCCGGTCCCCGCCATGCGGTGTGCGGCGGTCTTCCACGCGGCGGATGTTCCGCTCGTGCTCTTCGGTCAGTTGGTGCATGCGCCGGCGTTCCAAGGCGGAGACGGTGGCCCATCCCAGGAGCGAGGCCGCGAACGTGCCCGCTAACGTGAGCGTCAGATAGAGCGCGAACGGGCCGAACGCGCCGTTTTGCAAGAACGAGAGGCATTCCGTGGAGAATGCGGACAGCGTGGTGAACGCGCCTACGAGACCCACGCCCAGGCCGCGAACCACGGCATGCGGCAGATGCACGCGCCGCCCGAACCATTGGTAGATGACGTAGATGATGTAGCAGCCGAACAGGTTGATGCATAACGTGGAGAACGGCAGTGGGCTGCCGGGAAGCAGGTTCTCCAGCACATAGCGCAAGCTTGCGCCAACGGCCCCCATGGCCATCACGCAGGCGTACAGGAACGCCGGCGTTGCCATGATGCGCTTGCGTCGGGCGCGCGCCGCAGTCTCGGACGATTGTGCCATCACGGGTTTTCGCGCACCTTCTCTTCGCATGCCTTTCTTTCTGCCGAATACGCCTTCCGATTATAGCGCCGGCAGCCAGGGCATCCAGACGCACCGAGCCGTTTGCCTTCCGGCGAAGTGATACACTGGGGCGCGAAAACGAAGTGCTGAGCGAAAAGGGGAACGTCCCGACCATGATCTACATCAAGAGCCCGGAGGAGATCGAGGAGATGAAGGAGGCCGGCCGCCTGTCCGCGGCCGTGCTGCGCGAGGTGGGCGCGCGGGTGAAGCCCGGCGTGAGCACCTGGGAGCTGGATCAGTTCGCGGAAGCGTACATCCGCGACCACGGCGGCATCCCCACATTCAAGGGGTACGGCGGGTTCCCGGGCTCCATCTGCGCCTCCGTGAACGACCAGATTGTCCATGGCATCCCCAGCAAGGACACGATTCTGCGTGAAGGCGACATCCTATCCGTGGACACGGGGGCCACGGTCGACGGATGGGTGGGCGACAACGCCTGGACGTTCCCCGTGGGGAAGATCTCGCCTGAGAAGAAAGAGCTGCTGCGCGTGACGGAGGAGTGCATGTGGGCCGGCATCGCAGCCGCGCGGCCGGGCAACCACCTGGGCGATATCGGCTTCGCCGTGGAGACGCCGGCGAACAAGAAGAAGTTTGGCGTTGTGCGCGAATACGTGGGTCACGGCGTGGGGCATGAGATGCACGAGGATCCGGATGTCCCGAATTACGGCCATCGCCATTGCGGCATGAAGCTGCAGGCGGGCATGGTTATTGCCATTGAGCCCATGATCAATCTGGGCACGCGCCGCACGCGCCGCCACAGCGACGGCTGGTTGGTGACGACGCGCGACGGCAAGCCGTCCGCGCATTTCGAGAAGACGGTGGCTATCACGGAGGACGGGCCGGTGGTGCTGACGTGCGAACCGGACCATGAGCGGCCGGTGAACGACTGATGCGCGCGCTGGTGCAACGCGTCACGCATGCGGAGGTGCGCATCGTGGACGGCACGGCCGGAACGTTCGACTGGGAGCCGCCCCGCCGCATGGGCCAGGGCCTCGTGGTGCTGCTGGGCGTGGGCGAACATGACACGGAGGCGGATGCCGACAAGCTGTGGCGCAAGATAGCGCACATGCGCATTTTCGCGGACGAGAACGGGAAGACGAATCTTTCGCTTGCGGATGTGGGCGGCCAGGTCATGGTCGTTTCGCAGTTCACGCTGTATGCGAATTGCAAGAAGGGCAACCGTCCCAGCTTCAAGCAGGCCGGCGCGCCCGACGAGGCGAAACGCCTGTACCGCTATTTCACGGAGCTTGCGCGCACGGACGTGCCGCACGTGGCTGTCGGCGAATTCGGCGCTGACATGCGCATCGAGCTTGAGAACGACGGCCCGTTCACCATCTGGCTGGATACGGACGAGCTGTAACCGGCGCGCGCGGCGTTCGATTGCGGGGCGGCGAGCCGAAGGTAAAACGCAAAGCGGCCCGTCCGATACCGGTTGGCGTCGGACGGGCCGCTTCCACGTTGCGGGGCGGTTAGCGTTCCTGCAGGTAGGCGATGATATCGTCGGATTCGTACAGCGGCTTTCCATCGATGATCAGGCACGGCGCCTGGTTCTTGCCGCCGATTGCCATCAGGTCCTTCAGGTTGTCGCCCTCGAAGAGGTTGCGCGTTTCGATCTGTATGCCGTTCGTATCCATGAAACGCTGCACCTTCTGGCAATATGGGCAGCCGGGCTTGACATACAGCAGGAGATTCGGTTCGTCAGTCATGGTGTTGCGTCCTTTCTGGGAGGGATCGGATTCGGTGCTGCCGGAGCTTTAAGCGGATATGATGTTGCGGCGGGCCGTGCAGAGCATGATGCGGGCAGGCGCGGGACATGCGTTTACAGGTACTGCAGGTAGGACAGGTAGCTCTGCGCGGATTCCGGGACGGACAGCGTGATGTTCTGGTCGTTCGCGCAGACGGTCACGTACGAGGGGTCGTCATACGTGGTGATAGTGGCTTCCGTGCCGCCGTAATTGCCGTTGTACGTGTTTGCCACCGTGGCGTTGCTGGGAAGCTGCGTGGCGTTCCAGTCCTGGATGTCCAAGTTGTCGATCATGTCATCCACCTGGCTTTCCGACATGCCGGTGTAGTTTGCGATGGCTTCCTCGTTGTTGCGAAGCGTAGAATCGATCTTGCTCTTGATGCCCAGGTTGTCCAGCGCCTGATTTTGGATGGCGGTGGTGATGCCGGTTATCGGGTTCGCATTGCCCAATTGGGTTGAGCTGAAGATGCAGAGTACCGCGAACGCGGCGACGATCGCGAGGACGGTGATCGCCAAGCGTTTTATTACTTTCCCCATAACGAAAGCTCCTTATGCAAATTCGCATGCCAAAGGCAGCGGGGGCAGCTTGCCCGCTGCGGGGCCGAATTCCGTGCGAATGAGCCCAGATCCGACTATCTGTCCGCATAATAGGGTCATATGCATGAATAAAGGAGGCTATCGGCGTCGATTCCCTAAACTGTTCGCGCAATCTTCTCGCAACATCCAAAAACCGTGGTGGAACAGTGGTGACCAAGGGCTTGGCGCCCTGTGAAAATCATGTTTGGCGTATAGTGTTACGAAATTGACGTGACGCAATACGCATTGGCGGAACGACTTGGTGCCGGTTGGTTTTCGGACCGCCCGGCACGCCCGGCTCCGTCCTGCAGCGCAAGGAGAGAAGGGATCAACGTTGGCCAAGGTCAATGAAAACTACCAGAAACTCCCGGGAAGCTACCTGTTTTCCGAGATCGCCCGCCGTACTGCCGCCTATACGGAGGCTCATCCCGAGGCGGATATGATCAAGATGGGCATCGGCGACGTGACTCGCCCGCTGGCGCCTGCGGTCGTTACCGCCATGCATGCCGCCGTCGACGACATGGCGAAGCCGGAGACGTTCCACGGCTACGGCCCCGAGCAGGGCTACGATTTCCTGCGCAAAGCCATTGCCGACAACGATTTCCGCGCACGCGGCGTGGATATCGACGATGATGAGATCTTCGTGTCCGACGGCGCGAAGAGCGATACCGGTAACATCGGCGACCTGCTGAGCGTCGACAACAAGATTGCCGTGTGCGACCCGGTGTACCCGGTGTACGTGGACACGAACGCCATGGCCGGCCGTGCGGGCGACTACGACGAGGCCACGCAGCGCTGGACGAACATCTACTACATGCCCACGACGGCGGAGAACGACTTCTGCCCGGCCCTGCCCGACCAGAAGGTGGACGTCATCTACCTGTGCAGCCCGAACAACCCCACCGGCACCGTGCTGAACCGCGCGGAGCTGACGAAGTGGGTGGAATACGCGAATGCGAACGATTCCATCATCATGTTCGATGCCGCTTACGAGCGCTTCATCCAGGACGACGACGTCCCGCACAGCATCTACGAGATCCCCGGTGCCGAGACGTGCGCCATCGAGTTCCGCTCGTTTTCGAAGACGGCCGGCTTCACGGGTGCCCGCTGCGGCTACACCGTGGTGCCGAAGGCGCTTGTGCGCGACGGCCAGAGCCTGAACGCCATGTGGCTGCGCCGCCAGACCACGAAGTTCAACGGCGCGTCGTACATCATCCAACGCGGGGCCGCTGCCGTGTACACGCCCGAAGGCGCACAACAGATCGAGGAGACGCTGGACTTCTACCGTGAGAATGCGAAGGTCATCGTCGAGGGCCTGACGGAAGCGGGCCTGACGGTGTTCGGCGGCAAGAACAGCCCGTACATCTGGTGCCAGACGCCGGACGGCATGGGCTCGTGGGAGTTCTTCGACCTGCTGCTGGACAAGGCGAACATCATCACCACGCCCGGCGCGGGCTTCGGCCCGTCCGGCGAGGGCTACATCCGCTTGACCGCGTTCGGCGAAGCGGATGCCACGAAGGAGGCCATGGAGCGGATCAAGAAGCTCATGGCGCAGCGCTAAGCCGTTTGCGAACAGCTGCGTATCCCTGTGGAGGCGGGCCCCGTGCCCGCCTCTTTTTTATGTGCGGCGTGCGCGGATGCTATGCGGATTGCGCGATGCGGGCCACGGCGCCCGGTATGTCGGACGCAGCGGTGCATTCCGCATCCGGATGGCACGCGGCCAGCACGCTGCGGGGGAACATGCCCCAGAGCGCGGCGATGGTCTGCGCGCCGGCCGCGTTGCCGGATTCCAGGTCGTACGGGCTGTCCCCGATGTAGATGCACTGCTCGGGCGGAAATCCCAGCTGCCGCGCGCCCGCAAGCACGGGTCCCGGCGCCGGCTTGTACGTGTCGCAATCCTCCTTGCCCACCAAACAGGAGAAATACGGCGCGATACCCGTGATGTCCAAGCCGCGGGCGCAGAGCCGGTGGCGCTTCGACGTCACAACGCCCAGCGCGTAGCCGGCGCTTGCCAGCTGCTGCAAGGCGTCCTTGATGCCGGGGAACAGGGATACCGCGGCATCGTGGTGCGCATGGTTGAACGCCTGGTAAGCATCCCACAGGCGCTGCCGAACAACGGGGTCGGAATCGAAATCCGCGATCTGCGTGACCAGCGGCTGCCCGACCTTCTCCATGACCACGGCTTCCGGGAGCTCGTGGCCCAGCACGGTGCGCGTTGCATAGCGGAAACTGTCCAAGATCAGCTGATAGGTATCCACCAGCGTGCCGTCGTTATCGAACAATATCGCCTTCACGGTCATAGTCTGCGCCTTCCTTGCTATTTACCTGTCCCGCTATCATAGGGTATCCGCGCGGGCCCTTCGCTGAGGCATTCGCGGATACGACCGTCGGCGGGGGTTTATCGCTGCCGCGAAGTGGGATACCATAGCCCTAGATTGAGGTGCGATGCAGGGGTACCGCCGGGCACAATGGCCGGGTGCGTTGAGAAGGCGTTTTCGCCTACCCTTTGAACCTGTCAGTTAACACTGGTGTAGGGAGCATACCTTTGCATGCGAAGGCGTCTTCCCACTTTCGGGGAGGCGCCTTGTTTTTTACTAGAAGGGGAAACCATGGCGCAGAAAACGGAGATACAGGAACGCATCAGGCAGGCGGTCAAGGCGGTGAAGCGCGACAACCCCATGGCGGGCTCCATCACGAACAACGTGACCATCGACTTCGTGGCGAATGCACAGCTGGCCGTGGGCGGTTCGGCTGCCATGGTCTATCTGCCGGACGAGGCGGAGGCACTGGTTGCGGGCGGCAATGCCGTGTATGCGAACGTGGGCACGCTGGTGCCGGTGCTGGGCGAGAGCATTCCCGCACTTGCCCGCGCGGCGCATGAGGCCGGCAAGACGCTCGTGCTGGACCCGGTGGCGCTGGGCATCGGGGCGCTGCGCACGCAGATTGTCTTGCAGCTGAAGCAGTACAAGCCCGCCGTCATCCGCGGCAACGCCTCTGAAATCATCGCCGTGGCGAACCTGTGGGATCTGACGGGCACCGCCGACGAAGCTTCCCGCGTGCGCGGCGTGGATTCGACGGATACCGTGGATGCCGCCGAGGATGCGGCGGTTGCCATCGCCTGCTTCACGGGCGGTGCCGTGGCAGTGTCCGGCGAAACGGATATGGTGACGGACGGCACCGTCATCGCGCATTCGCATGGAGGATCGGAGCTGATGACGTGCGTGACGGGTTCCGGCTGCTCGCTGGGCGGCGTCATGGCCGTTTACACCACAGAGACGGATCCGTTCACGGCGGCGCTGACGGGCGTCCAGGTCTACAATCTGGCAGGCGCCCGCGCGGCCCGGAAGGCGGACGCGCCCGGCAGCTTCAAGGTGGCGTTCATCGACGAGCTCTACCGCGCAACGCCGGACGATATCGCGGACAACCCGTTCGAGGTGCAGGAGGTTGCGCGATGAATACGCTCGTAGCGGTTGCCATCGCGCCGTTCGGCGTGAGCGACGAGCTTGCCCCCGAAGTGGCGCAGGTCGTGAAAGTCATCCGCGATTCGGGTCTGCCGAATCGCACGTACTCCATGTTCACGGAGATCGAAGGCGAATGGGACGAGGTCATGCAGGTGGTGAAGGACGCCACGTTCGTGCTTGCCGAGAAGGGCATTCGCACGGAAGTGGTGTTGAAAGCCGACATCCGTCCCGGCCGACGGGATATGATGGACCAGAAGGTGAAGAGCGTGAACGACATCATCGGCGCGCCCGATGATGCGGAGGAGGCATAGCATGGGTATCCGCGAGAACTTCAGCATCCGGGCATACCTGGTCATCGGCCCGGAGAACACGATGGGGCGCCCGGTGGGGCAGATTGTCTCCCAGGCGCTGCGGGCAGGGTTCACCTGCGTGCAGGTCCGCTCGAAGGTCAGCTCTGCGCGCGAGCTCATCGATCTGTGCGACGAGGCGGCGGCCGCCATCGCCGCGGAGGGAAAGAGCGACACCGTGCCGCTGCTGGTGGACGACCGCCTGGACGTGGTGCTGGCGGCCCGTGCGCAGGGCATCAAGGTCGACGGCGTGCATGTGGGGCAGTCCGACATTCCCGTGGACGTATGCCGCGAGTACCTGGGACCGGACGGCATCGTGGGGCTGTCCGCCCGCGCGCACGAGATGCTGGAATACGTGAAGACGGCGGACGTCGTAGCGGATGCCGACTACTTCGGCGTGGGACCGCTGCATGAGACGGCCACGAAGCCCGATTGCGGCATGGACGACGATGGCAGCATCGTGGTGCGTACACTGGAGGATATCGAGGAGCTGGCCCGCGTGAGCCCGCTGCCCATCGTCGTGGGCGGCGGCGTAAAGGTGGCCGACGTGCCGGCGCTTTCGCGCACGGGTGCCGACGGCTTCTTCGTGGTGTCCGCGGTCTGCGGCGCCGCCAATCCGGAAGACGCCGCACGCGAATTGGTGGAGGCGTGGGAAGGTTAGCGAATGAGCCCCGTTCAAGATGCCGTTCAGATCTGGCAGAAGCTGGAAAGCGATAAGCTCCACGTGCTCATGCATCGGTGCGTCCGCGTGCGCAACCGCAACGTCACGTGTCGCAAATGCGTCGATGCATGCCCGGTGGAGTGCATCACCGTAGAGGGAAACAGCCTGGCCGTGGACCCGTTCGCCTGCATCGGCTGCGGTACGTGTGCCACGGCATGCCCCGTCGGCGCGCTCCTGCCGCTGAAGCCCGCCGACCGCCAGCTGGAGGACCTGATGGTGAATTCGCTGGACCTGAACGACGGCACGGCCGTCATTGCCTGCCGCGAGATGGCGGATAAGGCGCGCGGGCGCATCGACCCGGGCAAGGTGGCGCGCGTGGAATGCTTGAGCCGCGTGGATGAGAGCCTGCTGGCAAGCCTTGCCGGCCTGGATGCGCAGCGCGTGATGCTGGTATGCGGCGATTGCGACTCATGCGAGCTTTCCCGAGCCGGGCAGGTGGCGCTGGACGTGGTGCTCACGATGCGCGACATCCTGACGCTGTGGAACAGCCCCATGACGGTGGAGGTGCACCAGCGGTTTCCGTCGTTCGTGCGCTTCCAGGCGGGGTATGACGAAGGTCGCCGCGACCTGATGCGCGACGCCCGCGATGCCGCATTCGATGTGGCCGCCGGAACGGCAGATTACGAGATCAAGAACGCGTTGCAGAGCGACGAGGAGCAGGGATTCTCGTTCGCCATGCTGCGTTCTGCGAACGGGCGCAACCTGCCGCAGTTCATGCCGCATCGCCGCGAGCGGCTGCATGAGGCGCTGGATTACCTGGGAACGCCGCGCGATGAAATCCTGACGTCGCGCCTGTGGGGCCATGCGGAGCTTGACCCCGAGGCATGCGATGGCTGCGGCATGTGCGAGATGTTCTGCCCTACGGGCGCCATACGCCTGGTATACGACGACGAGGACGCCGAGGGGCCCCGCACGCGCTCGTCTCGCGCGCATGTCCAGGCGGTGGATGTTTTCCCGCGGCAATGCCTGCAGTGCCGCACGTGCGAGGATATCTGCCCGAGGCGCGCAATCCGCATCGACCCGCAGGTGTTCGCAAGCGACATCGCATCCGGCGTCGGCGAGCGGCTGCTCATCGGCAAGGCGTACCGTGATGCGCAGGCGGCGCAGTACGATCAGGACGCAGCGGATGAAGGGGCGACGCCCGATGCGCCTGCAGCGCCCGATCACGTCGGCTCCGGTGCGCCCGAAGCCTGAGTGCGTGGTTTTCCCGCTGCTACCGAGGTGGCGGGCTGCAGGGTGCGCCTGCGGGAGGTTGCGAAACCGTCATAGCGTCTTCTCATACGTGAGGTACAGTACAGGAAAGAGAAAGGCAGCGCCGGTCCATGCGGGTCGGCGCTGCACACCGTACCCGTGTTGAGAGAACAGAGTCTGCATGGAATCCGTGACCTACCATTCCGATACCACCTGGCCGCAGTTCCAGGAATACCTTCCCGAAGAGAATCGGCTGACGCCGCAGGCCATGCCGGACGAATACTACCTGCATACGTATGGCGGATGGGAGATCCATGTGGACCGCTATCGTCCGCAGGTGTTCGCTGCGGCGGATGCGGTGGATGACGGGGATTCCCGGGCGAGCGATGTCGCACCGGAGGAGCCGGCCGCCGGGCGGGCGCTTGCGGTCGATGCCGAGCCGAAGGGCCGCGTCGTCATCTTCCATGGCACGGGAGGCAACGGGCGCCTGATGTCGTTCATCGCCGTCCCGCTGGCGCGGGCGGGATACGAGGTGGTATGCCCCGACCTGCCGCTGTACGGGCTGACGCGCTACACCGGCGACATCCTGTACCGCGACTGGGTCGATGTGGGGGAGACCGTCGTGCAACATTTCGCGGACGACCATATCCCGCTGTTCGTCCTGGGGCTTTCAGCCGGCGGCATGCTTGCCTACCAGGTAGCGGACCGCTGCAACCGCACAGCGGCCGAAGAGGGGCGGGAGGTCGCTGTCGACGGCATCATGGTCACGTGCCTGCTTGATCAGCGCGACGACAAAGTCACGCGGTCCACGGCGGCGAACCCGCTGATGGGCATCATGGCGAAGCCGGCGCTGGAGGGCCTGACGCCCGAATTGGGATCGCTGCCCGTTCCCATGATGTTCATGGGCAATACCCGCGCCGTGGCGAACGACCGCAACCTGGCGCGGCTGCTGATGACGGATGCGAAGTCGTGCGGCGCCCTGGTGCCGCTCGTATTCATGAAGTCCCTGCTAGAGCCGGAGCTGGAGACGGAGCCCGAGGACTTCCGCACCACCCCGGTCATGGTGGCGCATCCGACGCGCGACCGATGGACGCGCCCGGGCCTGACGAAGCGCTTCTACAACCGCTTGGCATGCCCGAAGATGTGGATCGATCTTGAGGGCGCGGGCCATCTGCCCGTGGAGCCGCTCGGCTTGGCGGAGCTCGAGACGGCCTGCCTCACGTTCATGGAGTGCTATCGCTAGCGCGGATGCGGCGGGGGCGACGTGCAGGGGCGCACGTCGGCAGAGTGACGGAAAATACCGCAGAAGAGAGAGGATGTCTGCCATATGACGCCACAGGAGAAGGAAGCGCGCGTGGCCAGTGCTCTGGAGATGCATGCGAAGGGCTACAACTGCGCACAGTGCGTGGCATGCGCGCTTGCGGATTTGACGGCCGTGGACCGCAACATGCTGTTTCGCCTGATGGAGGGTTTCGGCGGCGGCATGGGAGGCTTCTCGGAGACGTGCGGTGCGCTGTCGGGCGGCGTGGCGGTCATCGGATACCGCAATAGCGTCGGCCAGGAGAACCCGAAGACGAAGGGCTCCACGTACAAGCTGACGCGGTCGCTGGTCTCTGAGTTTCGCGATGCAAACGGCAGCACGCTGTGTCCCGACCTGAAGGGCCTGCGTGGCAATCCGCCGATGCGTTCGTGCGACGGCTGCATCGAGGACGGCGTGCGCATGACGCTGGATGTGCTGGAGGCGGCGAAGGAAGCCGGCCTGCCGGCGGGGGTATAGCCGCCCATGGCGCTTGACGGAGAGGCCATACGCCGGATGGTGCAGCGGGGTCAGGAGGAAGTGCGTGCCGAACGGGCCGCGCGCTTGGCCGCGCATCCCGGCGCGGCAGTGTTCATCCCGCTCCTGCCGCGCGAAGATGGCGACTACGACATCTTGTTCGAGGTGCGTGCCCGCCATCTGGAGCGCCAGCCGGGAGAGGTCTGCCTGCCTGGAGGCCATGTGGAGCCGGGCGAGGACGGTATCCGGGCGGCCGTGCGCGAAACGTGCGAGGAGCTGCTGGTTGCTGCCGACCAGATTCGCGTGCTGGGCGCGCTGGATTCCGACCGCGGGCCGAAGGACCTGTCGCTGCAGGTGTGCTATGGCGTGCTGGACGGCTATGCCGGCACGTGGAGCGAAGACGAGGTAACGCGCACGTTCGCGGTGCCGCTGCAATGGTTCCTGGAGCACGAGCCCGTGGTGTACGTCGGAAGGCAGCAGCCTGTCTTCGGCGACGACTTCCCGTGGGATGCCATTCCTGGCGGTCGCTCGTATCCGTGGCGCACGCCGACGCACGAGGTCACATTCTATTTCGGCACGGACCCGCTTATCTGGGGCATGACGGCGCGCGAGGTGCATCGCTTTGTGGATATGCTGCAGCGCGGGGGCTTGGATGCCGGCGAAGCGGCTCTTTTGCACGACAGTAACTAACGAATGTCGTATCAGCGGTGGCGAACGGCGCGTTACGGACAGCGGACGGATGCTCATCGTTTCGCCTGTGCCGTTGAACGGTATCAATCGCACCGTTAACGTCATTTCCTGCAAGCGGGCATATCCGCCTCGATACAATTAACGGAGAGTTCCGATATGGTCCTGCGCGATGCCGCAGGAAGCGGAATACCGGTTCCTAGGAGAGGATGAACATGGAGATCAAGAACGTAGTCGTGGCGGGTGGTGGCGTCCTGGGAAGCCAGATTGCCTTCCAGTCCGCCTACAAGGGATTCAATGTGAAGGTGTGGCTGCGCATGGAGAGCTCCATCGGCCGCGCGAAGCCGAAGTTCGAGCGCTGGAAGAACGTGTACTTGCAGACGCTGGAGGCCATGAAGACGAACCCTGCCGCCTACGCCCGCGGTCTGGCAGATACGCCGGACCTGACGGACGAGCAGATCGATGCGCTTAAAGAGCAGGTCGTCAAGGCGTATGACAGCTTGGTGCTGACCACGTCTTACGACGAGGCCATGAGCGATGCCGACCTGGTCATCGAAGCCATTGCGGAAGATCCGCAGCAGAAGATCGACTTCTACACGGAGATGAAGAAGCATCTGCCCCCGGAGGCTATCGTCGTCACAAATTCCTCGACGCTGCTGCCCAGTCAGTTCGCAGAGTACACCGGCCGTCCTGAGCGTTACATGGCGCTGCATTTCGCAAACGAGATCTGGCGCAACAACACGGCCGAGGTCATGGGCCATGCGGGCACGGACCCCGAGGTGTACAAGCAGGTGGCGGAATTCGCGAAGAACATCGGCATGGTGCCGCTGTGCCTGAAGAAGGAGCAGCCCGGCTACATCCTGAACAGCATGCTGGTGCCGTTCCTGTCTGCCGCCGAGGCGCTTTTGGCGAACGACGTGGCGGATCCCGAGACCATCGACAAGACCTGGTGCCTGGGCACCGGCGCCCCTGCCGGCCCGTTCCGCATCCTGGATATCGTGGGCTTGGTTACGGCTTACAACATCGTCATCATGAATCCGCAGGCATCCGATCCCAGCACGACGCCGGGCAAGATCGCCGCAACGCTGAAGAAGTACATCGACGAAGGCAAGACCGGCGTGAACGCCGGCGAGGGCTTCTACAAGTACAAGTAGCGGATTCCAACCAAAGGCTTCAACTCTCCTGCCAGATGTATCCTTGCCGTCACCCTGGATGCACCTGCAGGAGGGATGAAACAGAAACCGCCTGTTCCCTTCGGGGTCCAGGCGGTTTTGTATTGGGGAGACTGATTCACGTAGACGCGCCGTTCCGGACGTTTGCGCGCATGTGCGGGTGAACGCGGAAGCTGCGCGTCCGAAGTGCGGTGCAGCGGCTAGCGCGCCCGAGCGGCGCGCTGTGCGTTGTGCTCGTTGATGTTGTCGATCAGCTGTGATTCGTAATCCACGACGTCGTTCAGGCCGTCGCGCTCGAACTGTTCTACCGTCATGATCTGCGCGCCGATGGCGGCCATGTCGTCGATGTTCGCCTGCTGCACCTCGGGCGAGCGGGACGACGTGGCATCCGAGAGCACGACCACGTTGTAATCCAGTGACAGGGCGTCCAGGCACGTGGCGCGCACGCAATTCGGCGTGGTGGTGCCGGCCAGGATGACGGTGTTGATGGAACGGTCGCGCAGGTCCGTGTCGAGCTTCGTGCCGAAGAATGCCGAGAAGCGGCGCTTGCGGATAACCTCTTCCGTGGGCAGCGGCGTCAGCTCGCGCGGGGGCAGGATGGATTCCGGCCATTCCGTGGACAGCGGCTTGCCGCCGTTCACCCATGCCTCGTAGCGGACGGCTTCGACGGTCGAACCGTCGGAGGCGTATTCGCGATGCGCGTGGAAGACGCGCATGTCTAGATCGCGTGCGCGCTGGAGTGCGCGGGCGCAGGCGGGGACGGTAGCGGCGGCGCCGGCGATGTACAGACCGGAATTCTCGTCGATGAATCCGCGCTGCATGTCGATCAGGATGAGCGCGGCGGCATTGGGCTCGATCACGGATTGCCTCCTGGAATCATTTCGTTTCAGCGAACGAAATTCATCGTAACGCGGGTAAGCATCCATTTTTGCCATGGTTCAGCTATCGGATGCCACGGTCGTGTAAACGGTACGCGCACGTTACGCACCGCGCGCACCGGATGCACGAAGAAGCGCCCGCTCGATCCTTTCGTGAACCGGGCGGGCGCTGTGACTCAAGCGGATGAAACGGATACGGCGCGTCTGCCGCGTGCGGCGGGATTACCTGCCGGCCATCTCGCGCGTTTCCTTGTCCGTGACGCCTGCGGCAGCCTCGGCGGCCTCCTGCGCATCGGCCAGCTCGTATGCGTCGTCATGGCGCTTGCCCTTATGCAGCTTCGCCGTGTTCGCAACTACGCCGGACAGCGCAATCAGTGCGATGGCGTTCGGCAGGACCATGAGTTGGTTGAACATATCGGCCAGCTCCCAAACCAGGTCGTTCGACAGCAGCGATCCGCAGAAGATGAATGCCAGGGCAATGATATTGAATGCCAGGACAGCCTTCTTGCCGAACAGGTATTCAACGTTCAGACGGGCGAACAGGTTCCAGCTGAGGATGGTGGAGAACGCGAACATCAGCAGGCAGATAGCCACGAACGCGTTGCCGCCGAACTCGCCGAATGTGCTGCCGAATGCAATCTGAGCCATGTTCGTCTTGTTCACGCCGGAGTCTATGGCGGCCTGATAGCCCTGGGCCATGACGCCGTTGCCCACGTACATGACGCTGATGACTACCAGTGCGGTGATGCTGACGACCACGATGGTGTCGATGAACACGCCGATCATGGCCACGACGCCCTGGTCGTGCGGATCCTTGACGTTCGCCATAGCGTGTGCATGCGGCGTGGAGCCCATGCCCGCCTCATTCGAGAACAGGCCGCGCTTTGCGCCTTGCGACAGAGCGGCAATCAGGCCGAATGCGGTGCCACCGACCTCTGCAGCCGGGTTGAAGGCACACTGGAAGATAAGCGCGAACGCCGGGCCGACGTTTTGCCAGTTCGCTACCAGCACGATCAAGCCGCCGACGATGTAGAGCAGGGCCATGAGGGGAACGACTTTCTCGGTCACAGCCGCCAGGCGCTGCAGGCCGCCGATGAACACGAAGCCGGCGCAGACGATAACGAACAGACCCATGACCCAGGTGGGAATGCTGAATGCGGTTTCCATGGTGGAGGCGATGGAGTTCGACTGCACCATGCATCCCATGAAGCCCAACGCCAGGATGATGGCCACGGCGAAGAAGCCGGCAAGGAATCTGCCGCCCTTGCCCGTGAATGCCGTGCGGATGTAGTACACCGGGCCGCCGTGGACGGAACCGTCCGCGTCGACCTGGCGCGTCTTCTGCGCCATGACGGCCTCGCCGTAGTTCGTGGCCATGCCCAGCAGCGCGATGAGCCACATCCAGAAGATGGCTCCCGGACCGCCGATCAGGATAGCGCCGCAGGCGCCGACGATGTTGCCGGTGCCCACCTGGGCGGCAACGGCAGTGGCCAGTGCCTGGAATGAGCTGATGCCGCTCTTATGCTTGCCGCCGCGCAGAGAGAAGCCGCCGAAAACGCGGCGCATGCCCTCGCCGAAGCAGCGGAACTGAACGCCGCGCGTCCTGATGGTGAAGATCAGGCCGGTGCCAATCAGAAGAATGATAAGCACATAATTAGACAGATACGTGTTGATGGTGACGACAACGTCGTACAGAGCATCCATGCGGAATAAAACCTCCCTCATGTTCCGGTAATACATTCCGGGGAACATCTTGAAGGAGGGGCCGTTCGGAGCAGGGGAACCGCACCCATTCAGGGCGGCAAGGAGAAAGCCGATCCGCGAACGTGCGATATCGCCTCTGTCCTTGTGCCTGAGAGATTGAGCAGCGCGCCATGCGCGTGCCTTGCACCTTCGGCATCTCATCCAAGAGATTCTCCAGAGGTTCCTCCGCCATCGGTCTCATGGGGATTCCAACGGTTTCATCGGAACGCAAGGAAGTATTATGACGGTGCGGCAACCGGATTGCAACAGTTCTTTTTCGCCGGCGGCGGCAGGTAATGCCCGCGCCAGGCGCGATGCCAACGTCGGGTAGCCCTCTGCATTTCGCGATGTCCTGCGAGAATCAGCCGAAGCCCGCCGCGGCACGCTGCGCATGTCGTGCGGTACTATGGATGACCGATATCATTCGGGACGATGGCGAAAGGCGGTGGCGATGCGAGGGACGGACGGCCGGGCGGCGGCGAAGCGAGTTGACGCGGCGGATACTGTCGGCGCAGTGGTACTGGGAATAGCCCTTGCCTGTGTACTGGCGTACAGCCGTGCGTTCGTGTCGGGCTTTGCCGGCGTGGTGCAGGCGGGTCAGGGCGACACGTTCGGTGCGGTGCCTTTCGCCTGTTCGCTGGCGCGCTTCCTGACGCTTGCCGGCGTGGCGGCGTTGGGTGCCCTGGGGCATCGGTTCGCCAGCGCGGTTTCGCTGAAGGCATGCGGCTTGCTGATGATGCTGTCAGCGCTTGCCGTATCCGCTGGCGCTGCAGGCGATGCGGCCATGGCGGGCGCCTCCGTTGCCGGCGTGGCGAGCGGCTTCGCCATGCTGGTCACGCTGCTGTACCTGGCGGCGCATTCGGTGCGGTGCGTGGTGCGGGCATCGCTTCTGGGCTTGGTCGTGGGTGGCGCGGCAATCGGGCTGATGGGCGTGCTTCCGGAGCTTCCAGCCCTGCTGGTGCTGCTGGTTAGCGGCGTTGCCTGGGTGCCGTGCCTTCTTGTTGCGGACGCGTCGCTTGCGCCCTGCACGCCCGACGGGGGCATGACGCTCAGCCAGGCGCGCCGCTTCCCTTGGTTTGCGGCCATCATGTTCTGTGTCTGCGGCATGCTGGGTTCTCTGCTCTACGGCTTCTCCACGCAGCTTGCCTGGGCGGCTGGCGAGCCCACGAACCCGGTGGCGTTCGGCGTTGCGGTGGCGTCCGTTTTGGTGCTGACGACGCTGCTCGTTCTGCGCAGTGGTAACCATATGCAGCTCGTATGGGTGCCGCTGTTCGTTCTGCTGCTTGCCAGCGCGCTGTTGTCGTGCTTCGACGTTTCGTTTGCGAATGCGCTGGCAGTCAGCCTGCTGCTGGCATCCGTTTTCTGTTACCACTTCCTGCGTTGGATGGTGTTCCCGGCGCTGGTAGGGCAGTCCGACGTGCCGCATGTTCTGACGTGCGGTCTGCTGCTGGTGCTGACGAACAGCTTCCTGAACGTGAGCACCGGCCAGGCGCTGGCGCAGGCGCTGCCGGAGGCCATGCGCGCCCAGGGCAGCGTGGTGTCCCTGGTGCTGTTGTTCCTGGTGTGCTGCCTTGCCATTTCCTGGGTCATTGGGCGCATGCAGGCGCCGCGCGGCGAGGGGGCTCCGCTTGCGCAGAAGGACGCTGCGGACGATTTGCATGCGCCGCAGGAGGCTGCCCCGCTGCAGGAGGCCGCGGGCGAAGAACCCCGATCGCCTGCCGCGTCCCGTGCCGCCGCGCAAGATCGAGATGCTGCGTCCGATTGGGATGTGCTCACGGCAGGGGCCATGCCGGCGGAGACCGAACCGGCTCCGAAACGCGAGTGCGATCAGCCGGCGGAGACCGAATCGGCAACCGATGCCCTGGACGTCCGCTGCGCCCAGCTGGCGGATGGGGCCGACCTGACGCCGCGCGAACGGGAGATATTCGCATTGACGGCGCGCGGCTATTCGTCGCCATTCATCGCCGAGCGGCTGGTCATCTCGGACAGCACGGTCCGCTTCCACCAGCGCAACATCTATGCGAAGCTGGGCGTCCATTCGAAGCAGGAGCTCATCGCGTTGGCCAACAGCGGGCTGTAGCGTCGCGCGCTTCCCGCCGTCGGGTTGCGAAAGGTGCTGTTTTCAGGGCGAACGGGCCCGTTGGCGGGAACTGTCAATTTCGTTGGGTGCTTTCATCGGGGCGTTTGCCTACCATACGATAGAGAGACAAAGCGGCAGGGCCGTGCATGCCGCGTGCCCAAGGCACGTTCGGGAAGAGCACCCGCGCCGTTCCGTAGCATCCGAGGGGTTCGATGGTTTCAATGAAGATTCCGGCGGCGTCGTCCGAAGGACGGTATCCCATGCCGTCTTCCCAGTCGCCGCGTCCGGTGGCGCCGTATCCGCTCTTTATCTATTTGCAGGGCCAGCCCGTAGCCGTCATCGGCGGCGGGCACGTGGCGGAGCGCAAGACGCAGACGCTGCTTTCGCATGGCGCGCGCGTTACACTCACGGCACCGAGCGTCACCGACGCGCTGCGCGCGCTGGCAGATGCCGGGCGCATCGTGTGGCGCGAACGGTGCTACTGCGAGGGCGATCTTGCCGACACGCTGCTCGTCATCGGCGCCACGGACAATCGCGTGGTGAACGAAGCCGTCTACGACGAGGCGTGCCGCCGTCACATCCTGGTGAACATCGTGGACGTGCCCGACCTGTGCACGGCCATCGTCCCGTCCATCATGCAGCGCGGCCGCCTGCAGATCGCCGTCTCCACGCAGGGGGCGGCCCCGTCCGAGGCGCGCGATATCCGCCGCGGCCTGGAGCGGGAGTTCCCCGAATGGTGGGAGCCCTACCTGGACCTTATGGCGGAGATCCGCCTGCTGGTGAAGCAGCGCGTGCCCGGCCCGGCGTCCGCGCGCACGCCGCTCTACGCCGCCGTGGGGGCAAGCGGGCTGAAGGAGCGCATCGCGCGCGGCGAATTGCCCTCTGCCGAGGACGTGTATGCCGAGGTCGTCGCGCCCCTGCTGGAAGGAGGCGCGCAATGAGCCTGGTAGTCATGGGCATCAGCCACAAGACGGCGTCCATCGAGCAGCGTGGGCTGGCGGCTATCCCCGAGCAGGATGTTCCCGACGCGCTGCTGATGGTGAATGCGGCGCCCGGCATCAAGGAGTCGCTAATCCTGTCCACGTGCAACCGCGTCGAGGTGTACGTGGATGCGAAGACGGACCGCCTGGGCGTCGATGCACTCGAGGCGTTCTTCCGCGCACGGGTCGGCGATGCGTTCGACAGCTCGCTGTTCTACCTGCTCCGCGGCCCGGAAACCGTGCGGCATGCCTATCGGGTGGTGTGCTCGCTGGATTCCCAGCTGCTGGGCGAGGCGCAGATCCTGGGGCAGATGCGGCGCGCCTACGAGCTGGCAGCGCACACGGGAACGTGCGGGGAGACGCTGGAGAGGCTGTTCAAGAGCGCATTCCATCTGGGAAAGCGCGCCCGTACGGAGACGGCCATCGGGTCGGATTCCGTTTCGCTCTCCACAACGGCGTACCGGGTGGCATGCGATCATGTGGACGATATAACGCGCAGCGACGTGCTCCTGATCGGCGCGGGCGAGATGGCGCAGCTTACGGCGAAGTACCTTCTGGAAGGCGGCGTGGGATCGCTGTCCGTGACCACGCGCACGCCGCCGCAGGCGGAGGCGTTTGCGCCGCAGACGGGCGCGCGCGTCGTGCCGTTCGCACAGCGCGTTCGGGCCGCCGCCGCAAGCGACGTGGTGTTCTCCATGACGGGGGCCACGGAGCCGGTCGTCCACGCCGGCGACCTGGCGCGCGAGCGCGCCGCTGCGGGAACGCAGGACCGCCGGCTCGTGTTCGTGGATGAGGCCGTTCCGCGCGATATCGAGCCCATGTGCGCGGATCTTCCCGGCGTGGACCTGTTCGACCTGGAGGCGCTGACGGCCATCATCGACGAGGGCCTGGCGCAGCGCATGACGGCCGTTGCCCAGGTGGAGCGCCTGGTGACGCAGGCCGAGAAGGAGTTCCTGTCCTGGATGCAGGAGCGCCTGGTGGTTCCCACTATCAAGGCGGTGTA
>OGOS01000897.1_pt1 | contig 21706 bp, 18 predicted proteins | sample 1552701 | NCBI WGS metagenome assembly OGOS01 (sample SAMEA2580128, study PRJEB22360) | human gut metagenome | biome: human gut; feature: human-associated habitat; material: faeces | place: Denmark | collected 2008/2010
TGTCATGCGGCGTATGCGCGCCAAGCGCCGCACGTTTCAGCTTGTTCAACATGGATTTCAAATCCCCCATTCTGCTTGAATTGCCATCCCCACGCCCATGCAGGCGCACTGGTACAGGGACAGCAGCTGCTTAACACACTTATTGTATCATTTTGGTGCGGGAAGTCAACGACATCACGGCTCAAATGATGAATTTTCCTGAACTTTCTTATTCGTTTTCGCAGATTAGTTTTAACTAACTGCCGTATTTTTCTTTTTGTTCTCCCTCTTCTGCCGTTTGCCTTTACTGTGGGAATATGCTATACTATACCTAACATGACAGGCGGAACGTCCCCCGCTCCGCTCCCGAACTTCACAAGGAGGCACCAAACCATGAAAGTTCTCAAAGCTCTGCTCGCCGTCCTCACCACACTGGCTGTCGCCCTGACCGCCATTCTGCTGCTCTGGCAGGATAAAAGCGCCCCGCGCTATATCAAGATTTACGAAAACGAGCAGTAATATTTTTCTTGCAAAAACAGCACCCCGGCCAAGCGGTAAAACCGCCCGGCCGGGGTGTTTTTGCGTTATCCGGCAGACCACACAAAAACGCCGCCGACTTTCCGTCAGCGGCATTTGCGCAAAAATGCTCAGTAATCGGTCTCGCAGCCAAGCAGGAATTTCATGTAGGCAAAGGTGCGCTCCCGCCCGAGGTCCCGCACCATGCACAGCAGCTTTTCCAGCAGTGCCCGGGTCTCCGGGTGCATCAGGTAGTGATCCTTGCTGCGCTGGTAGTACTCCCACGCGGAGGCATCGGTGTACTTATCGCCCAGATAGATCTGGCTTGCCGCCACCCGGTCGCACACCATCTCGCAGACGTACCGCAGGGGGATCTTCATGCCGGTCAGGCCGGTCTTAGTGGTGCTGTAATCGATCCAGTATTCCAGATGATGCTTGTTGCGCCCCTTGTGGTGCAGCCACGCCGAGGTGTAGCCCTTGGCTGCGCGCTCCGCCTCGTTGGGGCTGTGGTCACCCTGATAGTAGATGCACCCGGGGATGAACTCGGTGGGGCTATACTTGCTCAGGTCGTGGGCAAGACCCTGCTCATACAACCCGCATTCAAAGCAGTATTTCATCACCAGCAGCTTGTGCCGGGTGATGGTCTCGAAATGGCCCTTGATGTTCATGCTGTTATTCCCTCCACTGCACCGTGATGCGTCCCTCTTTCAGCCCGCGCAGATCATCGCTTTCGGAAAAATCCTCCCGGTCCATGGTCAGGTTGGGGTTGTAGTAGGGGTCATGCAGGATGTTCTCCTTGCCGTGCACCTCGTACAGACGCTGCTGCTCGGCGGCAAAGCGCCGTGCCTTTACCGGGTCTTTTTCGTCCCCGCCGCGGCTCTTGCTCTCGTAATGGGTCAGCTGGGCGTAGGGCGTCCACGCAATGCGATAGCCCGCATCCCGCACCCGCAGGCAGAAGTCCACATCGTTGAAGGCCACCGCAAAGGCTTCGTCCAGCCCCTTCACCTCGTCCCACACGCTGGTCTTTACCAGCAGGCAGGCACCGGTCACAGCGGAAAAGTCCTGCACCGTGGCAGTGCGGAACAGATACCCGCTGCCGCCGGCCTTTTTATACTTGTGGCTGTGCCCCGCGTAGCCCCCCAGCCCGGTAATGACGCCCGCGTGCTGGATGGTCTCGTCCGGGTAAAAGAGCATGGCACCGCACACTGCCGCCCCGCCGGGGTGGGCGCATTGGCGCAGAAGTTCGGTGAGCCATTCGCCGCTGCGCACCTCCACGTCGTTATTCAGCAGCAGCAGATATTCGCCGGTGGCGTATTTGCGGCCAAAGTTGTTGATGCCGGAAAAGTTGAAGCCCTTTTTCGGGTAGGTGACCACCTGCAGGCCGTCGTAACGCTGCTGCGCCTTTTTATAGTAGGCAAAGGTGGCGGGGTCGGTGGAGTTGTTCTCCACCACGATCACCTCAAAGTGCTCCCATTCGGTCTTTGTCCAGATGCTGTGCAGGCACTTTTCCAGATCCTCGGTGTGGTCCTTGTTGGGGATAAGGATACTCACCTTTGGTTCGCCCACGATGTCCCACTTCACCCGGTAGGTGCTGGGGAACAGGCCGTCCTCCACCGTGCCGGTGCGCCCGGTGCGGGTCAGGTGGTCTGCCAGCGCCTTTTTGGCCGCTGCCGCCACATAGGGCTTGGCGTCTGCACCGCCGGAGGTAGACCCCGCGTGCACCCGCCAGTAGTAGAGCACCTGCGGCACATGGGCGGCACCGCCGGTCTTTTCCAGCAGACGCAGGAACAGATCATGATCCTGACTGCCGTCGCATTCCGGGCGTTCGCCGCCCAGCTGCTCCCACAGTGCTTTTTGGAACACCGCCAGATGGCAGATGTAGTTGCAGCACAGCAGGTAATCCGGGGCGTAGTCCGGCTTGAAGTGCGCCACCATGGGGCGGCGGATGCTCTTGGTGAACAGTGCCTCATCGCTGTACAGAAAGCCGTCCGGTTCGCCGCGCTGCCGCAGCTGTAAGATGGCCTTGCCCATGGTGTACAGGGCATGGGGTGCCAGAATGTCGTCGTGGTCAGCCAGCGCCAGATACTCCCCTGTCGCCAGCTGCGCGGCGGCGTTGGTGTTGGCCGCAATGCCCTTATTTTCGATCTTTTTGTATACGATCTGTTGATTCTTTTGCTGATATTCCTTTACGATCCGCTCCACGTCCCCGTGGGCAGCGTCCGAAGCATCGGCAAGGCAGAGCTGTCCGTTGGGCGCGGTCTGCCCCACAAAGGAATCCAGAAATTCCCGCAGGTATTTTTCCGGGGTGTTATACAGCGGGGTCAGCACCGAAATGGTGGGCAGACCGCAGTCTGCCGCCGTTTTGCCTGCCATCTCTGCGCGCTGGGCTTCCAGCACCTTTTTGGCGGGCAGGTAGCGCGCACGTTTGCCAAAGCAGCGGCGCTTCACAAAGCCCGCGCCGCGCCTGACCATGGTGGGCAAGCCCTCGTCCTTTGTCAGCTGCACGGCATAGCCGGCAAGCTCCTTGGCGCGTTTCAACCGTACATTCATATCAGACCTCGCCGCGCTGGGTCGCCTTGTAGGCGGCGCAGACTGTCTGGGTATCCCCGTTCATTTTCAGGTGGCCGTGGCTCAGCCATGCCACCTTGGTGCACATCCGCTCGATCTGCTCGATGGAGTGGGACACCAGAATGACCGTGGTGCCGCCCGCCATCAGCTCCTGCATCCGCTTTTCGCACTTCTGCTGGAACAGGAAATCGCCCACCGACAGCACCTCGTCCGCAATGAGGATATCGGGCTTGGTGATGGTGGCAATGGCAAAGCCGATGCGGGCCACCATGCCGGAGGAGTAGTTTTTCAGCGGCACATCCAGAAAGTTTTCCAGTTCGCTGAATTCTACGATCTCGTCAAATTTTTCGTCCAGATACTTGGGCGAGAAGCCCAGCACCGTGCCGTTGAGGTAGATGTTCTCGCGGGCGGTCAGATCCATATCAAAGCCCGCGCCCAGCTCGATGAGCGGGGCGATGGTGCCGTTCACGGTCACCTTGCCCTTGCTGGGCTTGTACACCCCGGCAATGGTCTTGAGCAGGGTGGATTTGCCCGAGCCGTTCAATCCCACAAGGCCGTAAAAATCGCCGGGCATGATGTCCAGACTGACGTCCTTTAAAGCGTAGAACTCGTCGTATTGCAGCCGCCCCTGCACCATGGCCAGAAAGTACTCCTTCAGGCTCTCATGCTTTTCCTTGGAAAGGTTGAAGCACATGGAAACATTGTCCACTTTGATGATCGGTTCCATTGTTCACCCTCCTTAAATGTGCAGCACAAAGTGGTCCTGCGTTTTGCGGAACACCTGCAGCCCCACTACCATGGACACTACGGCGCAGATGCCGCAGACAAGGAACATATTCCAATCCAGCGGGATGCCCCACATCACCGTGCGGCGGAAGCCCGTGATATACCAGTACATGGGGTTCAGTTTGATGATCTGCTGCATATTGAACCCGCCGATGGAAAAGGTCATCTGGGTGGGGTCGTAGAAGATGGCGGAGAAATACAGCAGCGCGGTGACGAACACGCTCCAGATGTGCATGATATCCCGGAAGAACACGGTAGCCGCCGCTAAGAACATACTGACCCCGAGGCTGAAGAAGAACAAGGTCACCAGCGGGTACAGCGCCTCAAAAATGGTCAGGTGGAAAGGCGCGCCGGTAAAGATCATGACCAGCAGCAGCGCCACAAAGCTGAAGATGCAGTTCACCATGGCAAAGCAGCACTTTTCCAGCGGGAAGATATACTTGGGGATATACACCTTTTTCAGCAGCGGGGCGGCGCTGAGCACGCTGCTCATGCTGGTGGAGGTAGCCTCGTTGAAGAAGTTGAACAGCAGCTGACCGCACATCAGAAAGACGGCAAAGTTGTCGATGCCGCTGCCGCGCATATCCATCAGGCTGCTGAACACCGCCCAGTACACAAGGCACATCAGCAGCGGGTTCAAAACGCTCCACACCACGCCCAGCACGCTGCGGCGGTATTTCAGCTTGAAATCACGGCTTACAAGGTTCCACAGCAGATAGCGGTAGCGCCAGAAGCCATTCCACATTGCTTTGAGTTTTGCCACGGGCGATCACCACTTTTCAAAATACTCGAACTTCTGGGCGGCAAAGGGCTCGTGCAGCTTGTCCTTTGCGCTGGTCTTGTGCTCGCAGCCGCAGTCCGGCCACTGCACGTTGACGGTGGGGTCATCGTAGGGGATGCCGCCCTCGCTGGTGGGGTCGTAGACATCGGTGCACTTATAGCAGAACTCTGCCACATCGCTCAGCACCAGAAAACCGTGGGCAAAGCCCTCCGGGATATAGAACATCTTCTTGTTGTCCTCGGAAAGGGTCACGCCCACCCACTTGCCAAAGGTGGCGCTGTGGGGGCGGCAGTCCACGGCCACATCGTACACCTCGCCCTTGGTCACGCGCACCAGCTTGCCCTGGGTGTGGTTCTTCTGGAAGTGCAGCCCGCGCAGCACGCCCCGGGTGGAGCGGCTCTGGTTGTCCTGCACAAATTCCTTGTCGATACCGGCCTCTGCGAACTGGTCCTTCTGGTAGGTCTCCATAAAATAGCCACGGTCGTCGCCGAACACCTGCGGCTCAATGACCACCACGCCGGGGATCTCGGTCTGCGTAAAAATAAACTTACCCATGATATTGTACCTCTCTTTTTTTCTGAAAGCTTTTTCTTTATCTGGAAAAGTCTGGTTTTGAACAGGCTTTTACGCTTTTTTATGGTGCCTTGCCGTTTTGCGGCGCTTTTTCAGGCGGGAATGTACCCGCAGCACCAGTACGGTAACCACGGCTGCACCTATGGTGCACCCCACCGAGATGCCCGCCAGCACCCATGCGCTGCTGCCCGGTTCCACGTCCCTGGCGGCTTCCAGCTTTGTGCCGACGCTCTGCTCCAGCAATTCCGCCAGACCTGTGATCTCCGCCTTTACCCGCACGCTGGTGCTCTCCTGCTGCGCGCCGCCGTTCAGGGTGTACACCGCATACACGGCGGGCTCTGCGCCCAGCAGATACTGCTCCGGCAGCTCCAGGTCCACGGTCACATCCTGCGCGGATAAGCCCTCGGCCAGCAGCAGCTTCACCCCGGGGTCGGCTACGGTAACGGTGCCAAGGCTCTGCCCGCCGCCCGCCACAGCCAGCTGTGCGGTGACCGTGCCGCCGGGCAGCTGGGTGTAGCTTTTATAGGTGGAAAAGGCGTAGTCCAGCAGGGTGCGCATATCGTTATATTTATCGGTGCTCAGCTGGCTTTGCATGGTCGCGCAGATCAGCCGCACCCCGTCCTGCTCCGCCAGACAGACATAGCTGTACCGGGCGGTGTTGGTATAGCCCAGCTTGGAGCCCAGCACACTGTCGATATGGTAGCGGCTGGAGCCGATGCGGATCTTATCCTGCTGGGAGAAGTAGCGGGTCACCGGCTGGATGTTGGTGGGCTGCATGGTGTACATCTCGTTGCGGGTGAACAACTCCTCAAACCCCGGCTGCTGCAGCGCCCAGCGCAAAATCTGTGCCATATCGTAGCAGCTGGTGTAGTGGTCCTCGTCGCTGATGCCGTGGGGGTTTGAAAAGTGGGTGTGGGCAAGGCCAAGCTCCTCCACCTGTGCATTCATGGCCGCCACGCCGTCCGCGATGGTGCCGCCGCCGAAATACTCCGCCAGCAGGTTGGCGCCGTCGTTGGCGCTGGCCATCTGGGTGGCGTACAGCGCATCCACCAGGGGAACTTCTTCCCCTTCCCGCAGGGCGATATGGCTGGAATCCGTGCCCGCCAGCGAGTAGACGTCCTCGTGGGTCACGGTCAGCTTTACATCGTCCCAGTCCCCCTGCGCCTTCTCGCAGGCAAGACCAAGGGTCATTACTTTGGTAATGGAGGCCGGGTGCAGTTCCTCGTCCATATTCTGCTGCGCCAGCACAAGGCCGGTGTCTGCATCCATGATGCAGTATGCCCGGGTATTGGCCAGCGCCGGGCCGGCTGCTGCTGCGCCGGGCACCAGCACAGCGCCTATCAAAAGCAGCACAGTGCACAGTGCTGCGGTAAATTTTTTCATCTGGTATTCTCCGCTTATCCGTTTTATGCCGACAAGACATCATTTGAAGTATACCACATTTTTTCCCCGCTGAAAAGAGATTTACACATTCCTTTGTCCCAGCAGCACCGGTTGCAGCTGCTCACCCCGCAAAGCGGCGTCCACGGCGGCGGGCAGCAGGGCAAGGTCGGCCTTCAGGCTCTGGGGCTTGGCTAAGGGGTCGTCCTGCCCGTAGGGCACAAAGAAATAGTGCTTGCGCTGGCACAACCGCGCCATATTTTCGCCGGAGGCGCCAAGGCCGTCGTTGGTAGACACTGCCAGCACCACCGGGCTGCCCACCCGCAGCAGGCTTTTGGCGGCAAGGGTCACCGGCGTATCCGAAAGTCCCGCCGCCAGCCGCGCCAGCGTTGCGCCGGTGCAGGGGGCGACCACCAGCGCCTGCGCCAGCCGCCGGGGGCCCAGCGGCTCCACCGCCTGCAGGGTGTCCAGCACCGGCTGCCCGGTAACGGCCTGTAAGCGCTGCCGCCAGCTTTCCCCGGTGCCGAACCGGGTATCCTGCTGCGCGGCAAAGCTCATGACGGGCAGCAGCGTCCAGCCCTGTGCCGTCAGCGCCTGCGCCGCGCCCAAGGCGTCCTCCAACGTGCAAAAGCTGCCGCACACCGCAAAGGCAAGACAGCCCTTTTTCTCTGTGATCATATCTTCTCCTCCCGCTCCTGCAAAATGGCTTGCACCGTGCGCGCCAGCGCCTCCCCTGCCGTTTCCGGTGCCCAGACCGTCGGCAGGCTCAGCGCGTGCAGCGCCGTGTGCCCCAGCCGCCGGGCGGCGGCAAAGTCCGTACCGCCGGGCTTTGAGGCCAGATCCACGATCAGACACCCCTTCGGCAGCGCTGCCAGCACTGCCGCCGTCAGCACCGGCGCGGGGATGGTGTTCACCACCGTATCAAAGGCGGCAGCTGCGGCAGCAAGGTCTGTCAGCGGCACCGCCCGCAGACCCTGCTCCTCTGCCATAGCCCGCTGCACCGGGCGGCGTGCCGCCACGGTCACCCGCGCGCCCAGTGCCGCCAGACGCACCGCAAGCGCCCGCCCCACCGGGCCAAAGCCCAGCACCAGCACCGCCGCGCCCCACAGGGTACGGCTGCGCCGTTCCAGCAGAATGCCGATGCAGCCCTCGGCGGTGGGGATGGCGTTATACACGGTCAGCTCCGGGCGGGCAAAGTAGTCCACCAGCTCCACCCCCGCCGCCCGGGCGATGGTCCTTGCGCTGTCCGTCACCTTACCGCCCAGCGCCAGTGCCCCGGGCTTTGCCATGCCCAGCAGCTGCGCCAGCGGCAAATCAGCCTGTTCCAGCGGGAGCGGCAGCAGGATGCAGTCTGCCTGCGGCAGCTGCTGCACGCCACCCACCGTATACCCCGCCCGCGCCAGTGCACGCCCTGCCGCCGCCTGCCGGGCATCGCTGCCCACCACCGCAAACCGCTTTGTCTGCCTCATGTCGTCATCTCCCCTTTTCCGCTGTGCACCATCCTATGCAGGAAGAGGAAACTGCGTGAGCGGGAAGATGCTGACCGGCAGAAACAAAAAAGCTCCCCCTTTCGGGGGAGCCGATAAAGCCGCAAGGCTTTGCCTGAGCGGGTTCTTAGTTCAGCGCTTCTTCCAGCACCTTCAGCAGGTGCGGGATATCCAGCGGCTTTGCGATATGGCCGTTCATGCCCGCATTCACGGCGTTCTGCTTGTCCTCCTCAAAGGCGTTGGCGGTCATGGCAAAAATGGGGATGCCCGCCTTGCGGGGGTCGGGCAGGGCGCGGATACGCCGGGTGGCTTCGTAGCCGTCCATCCGGGGCATCTGGATGTCCATCAAGATCAGGTCGTACTGCCCGGACACGGACTGTTCCATCTTCTCCACTGCTTCAACGCCGTCTCCGGCGGTATCCACAAGGAAGCCCGCTTCCTTTAAGATCTCTATGGCGATCTCCCGGTTCAGGGCGTTATCCTCCACCAGCAGCAGGTGCTTACCGTCAAAGTCTGCCTTGGGCTGCGGGGCAGTCGTCTGCACCGGCTGCACCCGGAAGGGCTCTGCCAGTACCTTGCGCAGCTCCGAGAGGAAGAGCGGCTTTTCGCAGAAAGCGGTCACACCGGCGGCGCGCGCCTCCTCCTCGATATCCGCCCAGTCATAGGCGGTCAGGATGATGATGGGGCAGCTGTCCCCGATGACCTTGCGGATCTGCCGCACGATCTCGATGCCGTTCATATCCGGGATGAGCCAGTCGATGATATACACGCTGAAAGCATCGCCCTGCTCCACGGCGTACTTCGTGCGGATGACTGCTTCCTTGCCGGAGATGGTCCACTCCGGGCGCATGCCGATCTTGGAAAGCATGGTGCTGACGCTCAGGCAGGTGTTGGTGTCGTCGTCCGCCACCAGTGCCCGCAGCCCTTCCAGTTGGGGCAGCTGTTTGATCTCCGCCTTCTGCCCGCTGAGGGTAAAGCAGAGGTTCACGATGAACTCGCTGCCCTTGCCCGGCTCGCTTTCAAGGGTGATGGTGCCGCCCATCAGGTCTACAATGTTCTTGGTGATGGAAAGGCCGAGACCCGTGCCCTGGATGCCGCTGACGGTGGAGCTTTCCTCCCGGGTGAACTCCTCAAAGATGTGCTTCTGGAACTCCTTATTGATGCCGATGCCGTTGTCCTTGATGCGGAACTCATAATTGCCGCAGCCCTTGGGCGCACCGGGCTTTTGGGCAATGCGGATGCTCACCATGCCGCCGGTGGGGGTGAACTTGATAGCATTGGAAAGGATGTTCAGCAGCACCTGATTCAGCCGCAGCGGGTCGGTGATGATATCCTCGTCCACCACATCCATGGTGTCGATGAACAGCGACAACCGTTTGGAACTGATGTTGGGCTGGATGATGGAGCGTATATCGTGCACGAGATCCGGCAGATGCACCGCCTTTTCCTCGATCTTCACCTTGCCGCTCTCGATACGGCTCATATCCAGCACATCGTTGATGAGGGAGAGCAGGTGCTGGCTGGAGGTGGAGATCTTTTTCAGGTAGTCCAGCACCTGTTCCTTATTATCAACATGGGTCGCCGCCAGCGAGGTGAAGCCGATAATGGCGTTCATCGGGGTGCGGATGTCGTGGCTCATGTTGAACAAGAACTCCCGCTTGGCGCGGTTTGCCGCTGCCTCGTGCCGGACGGCAAGCTCCAGCTTGCGGTTCTGCTCTTCCAGCTGGGCGTGATACTTCTGCTCCTGCTCCCTTTTTTGCTGCTCCGCAAGCTTCATGGAGCGGCGGCGCAGCGTTTGCAGCACTGCCACACAGATCAGATAGAAGATCAGTGCAGTCAGCAGTGCGCCGCTGGCATTGCGGAACACCGATTTTTCGTCGATATAGAGATACAGATCAAAATTCTGTCCGTTGCTGTACATCCCGAAATAGCAGCCGGAATTTGCCCAGTCGCGGGTGTGGGTCAGAATGTCGGGCGCACCGGCCTTGCGGATGCCCTGCACCAGCGGGCTGTTCGTGGTGTACAGTCCGATGAGGCTCGGGTCGTTTGCGGCGATCACCTTGTTGTCCTGCACGATAAAGATGGTGCCGCTGATGTTCTTCGGGTAGCCGTCCAGCACGCTCTGGATGGACAGGGCTGTCCCCTCCACAAACTCCGGCGGGGTCACCCGGTAAGCCAGCAGCACGGCGTCCCCTGCTGCGGCGCGGCGGGTGGCAACATCCACCGCTGTACCATCCTGTAACAGAATGCGCTTGAGATAGGTCTTTTGCGGGTTTTGCAGCACGTTCAGCGCGGCTTGCTCTCGCAGTGATTCCGCAAACTGCGCATAATCGATATTACCATCCGTATATTCGCACAGTGATTCTCCATTTTCGTCCAGTACGGCAATGCCGGTAAGCCAGAGGGATTCCGTTTCTTTCCGGAGGGCTTCGGGGTCGTAAATATCCAAAGCGTCATTTTCGGCCAGCTGCCGCACCGAGACCGCCATCCGGCGCAGCGACTTTGCGGTGATGGTATCGTTATATTTTTCGTAGCTGGTGGACTGCACCTTTACAAAGTTGATGGTGCGGTCAAAGTATTCCTCGGTAGCGCGCATGGACTCCCGCCCGGAGAAGAGGGTCACTGCCAGCAAAAGCAGCACGCCCATCAGCAGGTAGAGCGCCGCCACCCGCATATTGGGCGTGAACGTTTTCTTGTTACGGTTCAAGTGCGTCCACCTCCAGATATTTTTCCGGGTCCGGCAGATATTTGCCTACGATCTGCTTCATCGTGCCGTCGGCGCGCATGGCGGCAAAGGTCTCGGTCAGCTTTTCGTCCAGCCCGCGGGTGTCGTTCAGCGCAAAAGCCACGCCGATGCCGGTGACCAGCAGCGGCTCCTCCAGAATGCGGAAATTGGCATTGCAATCCTGCATATACCGCAAAATGGCGGCCTCGTGGGCAGCAATGGCGTCCACATAGCCGCAGTTCAGCATGGCGTACTGCACGCTGCGGTCCTCGGCGCTCAGCAGTTCACCAAACTGCGGGATGCGGGGGTCGGTGCCGCCGAGGAAGATTTCCTCCGGCTTGGTGGTGCTTTGCACCATCATGGTCTTGCCCGCAAGGTCGGCAAGCGTTTCAATGCTGCTGTCGGCATTGACCGCCACCACCTGACGGCTGACCATATACGGCCCTACCCAGCGGTACAGCTGCTCCCGCCCATCCATGGAAAAGCAGCCCCAGATGCAGTCGATGGCACCGCTTTCCACAAGGTTTGTTTTCTGCTCCCAGTCAATGATTTCAAACCGCACCGCATACCCCATGCGGGCAAAGGCCTCGGTGGCAATGTCCACATCAATGCCGGTGGGCGTGCTGTCATTGTTCAGGTAGATAAACGGCGGGTAGTTATCGCTGCCCACCGTAAGCTCGGGCAGCGCTGCCGCCGCCTGCGTTTTGCCGCAAGCGGTCAGCCCGGCTGCCGCTGCCGCCGCGCACACCTTTAAAAAGGTGCGGCGGGGTATTTTATGGTTGAATCGCTGTTCTGTCACGCGTAATTGTCCTCACATTACCATTGTAAAATTTCCTGCTTCAGTTCCCCCTGCACGTCCAGCAGACACTGCAGCAGCAGCGGGTTGAAGGCGCCGCACTCGCCGTCTGTGATCATCTGCACGGCGGTCTCGTGCGGGAAAGCCTTTTTGTAGCACCGTTCGCTGGTCAGCGCGTCATACACATCCGCCATGGAGACCAGCTGTGCGCTGATGGGGATATCGTCGCCCTTCAGCCCGTCCGGGTATCCCCTGCCGTCCCAGCGCTCGTGGTGCCAGCGGGCGATCTCGTAGGCGGTCTGCAACAGCGGCTGGTCGGCAAAGTTTTCGGTCTTGTGCAGCATCTCTGCGCCCAGCATACTGTGGGTCTTGATCACCGCAAATTCTTCTGCGGTCAGCTTGCCGGGCTTATTCAGGATGGCTTCGTCAATGCCGATCTTGCCGATATCGTGCAGCGCCGACGCCAGCGGGATATTATCCTGCTGCTCGGGGGGCAGGTCGTAGCGGCTGGTCAGCTCCATCAGCCGGTGCAGCAGCGTCTCGGTGATGATGCGGATGTGCCGCACATGAGAGCCGGACTCGCCGTTGCGGAACTCCACGATCTGGCTCAGCACGCCCACCAGCACATCGGTGTTCTTTTCCCGTGCGCGGATCTGGTCAGACACCATCTGCACCAGCCGCCGCTGCTTGGCGTACAGCTTGATGGTGTTGGACACCCGACGGTAGACGATCTTTGCGTCAAAGGGGCGGTTGACATAGTCGCTGGCACCCAGCTCGTAGGCCTTGCGGATGGCTTCCTCCGAATCGTCGCTGGAGATCATGATCACCGGCACGTCCTCGATGGTGTGGTTGGTGTTCATGGTGCGCAGCACCTCAAAGCCGTCCATGACCGGCATGTTGATATCCAGCAGCACCAGCGAGGTCTGCCCGGCGTTTGCCCGCAGCAGCTCCAGACACTGCTTGCCGTTCTCGGCTTCCAGAATGCGGTAGTCCTCGCCCAGAATGCCGGCAAGCATCATGCGGTTCATCATGGAGTCGTCCACCAGCAGGATCACGGGCTTTTCCCCTAAGACATCCTTCTGTGCAGCCAACCGGCTGTCCTGTGTGTCCACCGCCACGGCGTCCTTGTGGTTTTTGGCCTGATACATTATAAAATCTGCCCGGCGCACCACGTTCTCCATAGGGTCGGCAAGGGTCTGCATCGCGCCGCCGATGCTCAGCGAAAGCCGGAAGTGGGGGTAGCCCGGCACCACCGTTTGCTGCACGGCGGTGCGGATCTGCTCCAGCTTTACCTTGAAATAATCCGCCGGGATGCCGGGCAGCACCAGCAAGAACTCGTCGCCGCCGTAGCGGATCAGCAGATCTGTTTCCCGGATGCAGCTGCGGATGGCCTTTGCAACGGTTTCCAGTGCCAGATCTCCGGCGTGGTGGCCGTAGGTATCGTTGCAGATCTTGAAATCGTCGATATCCATCAGAGCGATGCCCGCCGGGCCGATGTTATTGCGCACCACTTCCTCGTAAAAGCGGCGGTTGTAGGTGCCGGTCAGGGCGTCGTGGTTCAGCCGATGCCGGTAGCGCTTTTCTTTTTCCATGCTCCGGGCAGCGGTCTGGGCAAACTGCGCCTTCTGCTCCTCCATCTGCTGCATCATCCGCAACAGATTATGGTTGGCGGTTTCCAGCGCCTCCCGCTGGGTACGGTTCTGCTGTTCCAGCTTTTCCCGCAGTTCCATATAGGGGGTGATATCCGTGATCGTGCCCACGATATAGCCTTTGCCGTACCATTCCACCTGATTGGCAGCGTTGGTGACCCAGCGGTAGCCGTTTTTGCCCAGAATCCGGAAGATGCTGTCACCATTCTTGGCGTAAGTCGCGCTGTTTTCCGCATTCCGGTAGCGCAGCCCGGCCGCCAGATCATCCGGGTGTATCAGCGCTGTATAGCGGTTATCGAACCTTGCCGCAAATTCTTCCCGCTCCCAGCCCAGTATCTCCAGAAAACGGTCACTGACATAAGCAAACGGATAGCCATTTTCCGGGTCCTCTGCGCAGCAGTGAAAGCCGCCCGGTATATTCTGTGCATAGCGTTCCAGCCGCAGAAATCCTTTTTTTATTGTCTCGTCTGTTTCCATTTTACCTTTCCTGCCTTTTTCTCCGCGCACCGCAGCACGCGGTACCCCCTGTTACCGCAATTTCAAACTTCATCTTCCTGTACATCCCGCTTTTGGGCATACTGTAACATTTTGATTCTATCATCAAAACTGCCTAGATGCAAGCATTTTTTGCCAATGGAAAGGCAGGTAAGGCAACGCAAAAAAGCCGCCGCACAAAAAGTGCAGCGGCTTTGCGGGGCGTCACCTCACAGCCAGCGCTCTGCGATGATCCACCACATACCGGGCAGGTTGATCCGACCCAGCAGATGCTCCAATACGATCAGCATGGTATTCTCCTTTCAGACCGTCCGTTTCAGCCGAACAGCCCCTTCAGTAAAAACAGAAGCAGCTTAGTCAAGCTGCCGCCGCCCAAAAGGCTGAGCAGCGGCCCAAGGCCTTGAAACATGGAAGGTTTGCTCCTTTCGTTTCATTCCGTCCCGGCTGCTGCCGGGTGCCGGTCTGCCTTATATACGAACCAGTCCGCTGCAGGATTGCAAATGCCGTGGTGGTAAATATTGGGAGTATTGCAGCTGCCGTATGCCTTTACGACCCCTTCCCGTGAAAAAGTTGCTCAGAAACGCCCGCAGGCGTTTCTGAGCAACAAATCAAAAATACTATTTCCGCTGAAAATGCCCAAAGCAGCGCGGAGGGCATTCCCAATCGTCTTACTTAAAACGCTTCCATGCCGGGGTAGACGGCGCTTTCGCCCAGCTGCTCCTCAATGCGCAGCAGCTGATTGTACTTTGCCACACGCTCGGTGCGGCTGGGCGCACCGGTCTTGATCTGGCAGGTGTTCAGCGCCACAGCCAAGTCCGCAATGGTGGTGTCCTCGGTCTCGCCGGAGCGGTGAGAGCTGATGGCGTTGTAACCGGCCTTGTGCGCCATCTTGATGGCCTCCAGGGTCTCGGAGACAGAGCCGATCTGGTTCAGCTTGATCAGGATGGCATTGCCCGCACCCAGCTGAATGCCCTTTGCCAGACGCTCGGTGTTGGTCACGAACAGATCATCGCCCACCAGCTGCACCTTGCCGCCCAGCTCGCGGGTCATCTGCTGCCAGCCTTCCCAGTCCTCTTCGTCCAGACCGTCCTCGATGGAGATGATGGGGTACTTCTCCACAAGGCTCTTCCAGTGTGCGATCAGCTCTGCGGAGGTGAACTCGGTGCCCGCCTTGGGCAGCTTGTAGAAGCCCTTGCCCTTGGGGCTCTTCCACTCGGAAGCGGCGGCATCCATCGCCAGCATAAAGTCCTTGCCCGGCACATATCCCGCCTTTTCGATGGCAGCCAGAATGGTCTCGATGGTTTCCTCATCGCTGGAAAGGTTGGGCGCAAAGCCGCCCTCATCGCCCACGGAGGTAGCCAGACCCTTGGACTTCAGGATAGCAGCCAGCGCATGGAACACCTCGGCGCACCAGCGCAGCGCTTCTTTAAAGGAGGGGGCCCCCACCGGCATGATCATGAACTCCTGCGTGTCCACGGTGTTGGCAGCGTGCGCGCCGCCGTTCAGGATGTTCATCATGGGCACGGGCAGACGGTTGCCGTTTACGCCGCCCAGAAAACGGTACAGCGGCATTTCCAGCGAAGCGGCTGCTGCGCGGCAGGCTGCAATGGACACCGCCAGAATGGCGTTTGCGCCCAGATTGGACTTATCCTTGGTGCCATCTGCCTTGAGCATGGCGGCGTCGATGGCGTAGATGTCGGAAGCATCCATGCCCACAACCGCGTCCGCAATGACCGTGTTGATGTTCTCCACCGCCTTGGTCACGCCCTTGCCCAGATAGCGGCTCTTGTCGCCGTCCCGCAGCTCCAGCGCCTCAAACTCGCCGGTGGATGCACCGGAAGGGGCACAGCCGCGCGCCACAGTGCCGTCCGCCAGCGTGATCTCGGCTTCCACGGTGGGGTTTCCGCGGGAGTCCAGAATCTCGCGGCCTACAACAGATTCAATTTCCAGATAATTCATCTTGAAACCCTCCTGAATATCATTTTTCCTCCCGTGCCGCCCGGGCGGGCAGACGGGGAACTGCTCTATTTAGATGGTTATATATAGCTAACCGTCAATATCCTACCACGCTTTGCGCCCCGGCGCAAGAGCCCGGGCGGATGTTTGCCGGCCTAAATTTTTAACAGGGACGCAAACCGCCGTGGAAAACCCGTTTACAGTCTGCCCCTTTGCGGCAGCGGGGATACGTTATGCTTACCATGTGTTTTTTATATGGCAGATATGCCAAAAATTCTCTTTACTTTTTGGCAGTTCGGTTCTATACTGGTTGCGGCGTTTACGCTGTTTTCCCATTTATAGTCGTTATAGAGGAGGATTTTTGCAATGAATAAGGATCTGACGGTGGGCAAGCCGTCACAGGTATTGTGGCAATTCTGTCTGCCCATGTTCGGCAGCATCATTTTCCAGCAGTTGTACAACATCGCCGACAGTCTGGTGGCGGGCAAGTTCATCGGCGAGAATGCACTGGCTGCGGTGGGCAACAGCTACGAGATCACCCTGATCTTCATCGCCTTTGCCTTTGGCTGCAACATCGGCTGCTCGGTCATCGTGTCCCGCTACTTCGGCGCAAAGGAATACGGCGAGATGAAGACCTCGGTCTACACCTCCCTCATCGGCTCTGCCGTGCTGTGCGCGGTGCTGATGGGCATTGGCCTGTTTGGCTGCGATGCCCTGCTGGAGCTCATCAACACCCCGGAGGAGATCCTTGCGGGCTCTGCGCTGTATCTGGACATCTACGTTCTGGGCCTGCCCTTCATGTTCTTCTACAACATTGCCACCGGCATCTTCTCTGCCCTTGGCGACAGCAAGACCCCCTTCTACTTCCTTGCCGTCTCTTCTTTGTCCAACATCGGCGTGGACATCCTGTTCGTAGCCGGTTTTAAGATGGGCATTGCCGGTGTGGCATGGGCTACCTTCCTGTGTCAGGGTGTCAGCTGCGTGCTGGCCATGGTGGTGGTGTTCCGCCGCATCCGCGCCTTCCACACCACAGGTCATGTGCAGCTGTTCTCGTGGAATATGCTGGGCAAGGTGGCCGTGGTGGCTGTGCCCAGCATCCTGCAGCAGAGCTTTGTCTCGGTGGGCAACATCATTCTGCAGAGCATCATCAACACCTTTGGTGCCAGCGTCATTGCAGGCTATTCTGCTGCCGTCAAGCTGAACAACATGGTCATCACCTCCTTTACCACCTTGGGCAACGGCATCTCCAACTACACCTCCCAGAACATGGGTGCCGGCAAGATGGACCGCGTCAAGGCGGGCTTTGGCGCAGGCCGCAATCTGGTGTGGCTGCTGTGCGTGCCGCTGGTGGTGCTGTACTTCTTCTTTGGCCGCTTTTTGCTGCTGCTGTTCATGAACGACCCGCAGGGCCCTGCCATTGACACCGGTATGCTGTTTTTGCGCATCCTCTCTCCCTTCTACTTTGTGGTGTCGGTCAAGCTGGTGGCAGACGGCATCCTGCGCGGCTGCGGCCTGATGGTGCGGTTCATGATCGCCACCTTCACCGACCTGATTTTGCGCGTGGGCATTGCCGCCGTGCTCAGCGCCACCGCGCTGGGCTCCACCGGCATCTGGATGGCATGGCCTGTGGGCTGGTGCATCGGTACGGCGCTTTCCATGGTGTTCTACGTCACCGCCATCCGCAAGGCACTGGCAGAGCCGTTGGCTGTTGCCGAGGCCGAGGGACAGGCCGCCGAAGTCCGCGCCGAGGCCGAATTTGCCGCCGACGCCGAGATGGAGACCCTGTAACCATTTTGCAACTTGTGAATTTGTTTCATGTCACAGATAAACAAAATGAACAATTTGAAATAGTGCACAAAATCACGCTTTAATTTTTGTATAAAGTATCAACAAAGCCGAGAAAATGCGCCCAAAAGTATGGACGGTTTGTGAATTGCGGATTTGAACCCAGATAGCTATAATAACAGACAAGAACAGAAGCAAGGCCGCTTTAGAGGGGAAGGGCCTTGCTTCCGTTTTTATCAATTTACTTTATAGAACACTCCGGAGGAGGAGATTTTTATGAAAAAGATGATCACTCGTCGTCAGTTCATGGCTGCTGCCGGTGTTGTTGCCGCAGCAAGCGCTCTGACTGCCTGCGGCGGTTCTTCCGCAAGCACGGCCGCTTCTTCTGCAGCCGGTTCCGCTGCTGCTTCCGGCAGCACTATCAAGGTGGGTGTGATGGGCCCCCTGACCGGTGACGCTTCCGTTTACGGTCAGGCTGTTGTAAACGGTGCCAGCCTGTACATGAAGCAGGTCAATGCCGATGGCGGTGTCAACGGCAAGCAGCTGGAGATCATCGCCATGGACGAGCAGGGCGATGAAACGCAGGCTGTGACCTGCTTTACCAAGATGGTGGATCAGGGCATCACCGCTCTGGTGGGCGATGTAACCACCGCTCCCACGCTGGCTGTAGCCGCCGAGAGCGCCGATTACAATATGCCTATGGTCACCGCTTCCGCTACTGCCGAGGCTGTTACCTACGATGCCGAGACCGACACCGTGAATGGGAATGTGTTCCGTGCCTGCTTCACCGACCCCTTTCAGGGCGTGAAGATGGCAGATTACGCTTACGAGAAGCTGGGCTACACCAAGGCAGCCGTCATCTTCCTGAAGGGCAAGGACTACAACGAGGGTCTGGCCGAGAACTTTGTCAAGGAGTTTGAGGCAAAGGGCGGCACCGTCGTGGATCAGGAGAGCTACTCTGAGGGCGACGTGGACTTCAAGACCCAGCTGACCAGCATCCTTGGCAAGAACCCCGAGATGGTGTTCTGCCCCAACTACTATCAGGAAGTGGGTCAGATCCTGGCTCAGGCTGAGAGCATCGGCTTGACCGTTCCCTTCCTCGGCGGCGATGGCTGGGATGGTCTGGAGGGCTACGCCACCGCTGACCAGCTGAAGGACTCCTACTTCTGCGCCTGCTACGCTAAGGGCTCCAGCACCGCGTTTGAGGATGCCTACAAGGCCGAGTACGGCGAGACCTACCCCAACGGCTTTGCACCCTTGGGCTACGATGCTGCTATGACCGTCGTGTACGGCATCAAGGCTGCCGAGGAGCAGGGCCTCGAGGCCGGCTCTGACGAGTACAAGCAGGCCGTCATCGATGCCATTGCCGGCGGCACCATCGAGGGCATCACCGGCACCTTTACCTTTGACGAGCACCACAACCCCGTCAAGAGCACTGCCATCCTGACCTACGTGGACGGCAAGCCCGAGCTGAAGGAAATGTTCTGATCCGCGCTGTTCCATCCACCGGTGATGGAGCCGCCCGCACAGAGCAAACCCCATGATTTTTTGGAGAACGCCGGAACAGCTTTTTTCTGGTCAGGCGTTCTCCTTTTTTATAACAATTTACTGGCAAGCCATTGGCCGCCAGCGCCCTCATCCGGCGCTGCGCGCCACCTTCCCCCGGCCGGGGGAAGGTTTCAGATGCGTCATCGCATCTAAAAAAGTGTATCCAACGGTGTATAAACGCCGCAAAGAAAGGAAGTATCCAACCATGACAGTGTTCTTTAGCCAGCTGATCAACGGCTTGTCCCTTGGCAGCATCTATGCACTGATCGCACTGGGCTACAGCATGGTGTACGGCATTATCCTGCTGCTGAACTTTGCCCACGGCGATGTCATCATGGTGGGCGCATACATGTCGTGGTTCGTCATGAACCAGCTGGGTCTTGGCCCGGTCACCGCTGTGTGCGCCACCATCATCACCTGTACGCTGCTGGGCGTGGTGATCGAAAAGATTGCCTACACCCCCCTGCGCAGCGCACCCCGTATCTCGCTGCTGATCACCGCCATTGGTGTCTCCTTCTTTCTGGAGTACACGGCAGAGCTGATCCTCGGCTCGGGTGCAAAGGTGATCCCCGCCTACTACACCAACCAGACCTTCCGTCTGGGCAAGGTGCCGCTGGGCCTTACCTCCATCATCACGCTGGTGGTCACCGTGCTGTCCATGCTGGTGCTCACCTTTCTGGTGCAAAAGACTAAGCTCGGCAAGGCCATGCGCGCCGTTTCGGAGGATATGGATGCTGCCCGCCTGATGGGCATCAACGTCAACAGCACCATCTCCTTTACCTTTGCCGTGGGCTCGGCACTGGCGGGCATCGGCAGCGTGCTGTACTGCTGCTCCTACCCGCAGGCCACCCCCACCATGGGCTCCATGCTGGGTCTGAAGGCCTTCGTCGCCGCCGTGCTGGGCGGCATCGGCTCCATCCCGGGTGCTATGGTCGGCGGCATCGCCATCGGCCTGTGCGAGTGCTTTGTTTCCGCCATCGGCCTTTCCGCTTGGAAGGACGCTGTTACGTTTGCAATTCTGATCATCGTGCTGCTGGTCAAGCCCACGGGCTTCCTTGGCCGCAAGGTGCAGGAAAAGGTGTAAGGGGGCATAACGATGAATACCAAACGCAAGACCCTCAAAATGCCCGTGCGTTACCTGATGAATCTGGTGCTGGTGGGGCTGCTGTTCGTGGGGCTTTCCTATGTGACCGGCAATATGCTGTCCACCTACCAGAATAAGGTGCTGCTGACCGTGGGCATCAATATCATTCTGGCCGTCTCGCTGAACGTTGCCACCGGTTATCTGGGGCAGCTGCCGCTGGGTCACGCCGGTTTTATGGCGGTAGGTGCCTACGCCTGCGCCCTGTTCACCAAATCCTCCAATCTGCCCAAGGGCGTCGCCTTTGCCATCGGTCTGGTGCTGGCATGGGTGATCGCCGGGCTGTTCGGGGTGCTTATCGGCATCCCTGCCCTGCGCCTGACCGGCGACTATCTGGCCATCCTGACGCTGGGCTTTGGCGAGATCATCCGCATCACCTTGAACAACATTGATGATGTGCTGGGCTTCAAGCTGTTCTATGGCTCCAAGGGCCTGAAGAACATCCCCAAGTATTCCAACTTTACCAACGTATTCCTGTGCGTGGTCATCACCTGTTTCCTCATCCACGCCATGATGAAGAGCCGCCACGGCCGTGCTGTGTTGGCCATCCGCGACAACGAGATCGCCGCCGAGAGCTGCGGCATCCAGACCACCTATTATAAGGTGATGGCCTTTGCCTTCTCCGCTGCCTTTGCAGGCTTGGCGGGCGGCCTGTACGCCTGCTACATCGGCGTGCTGAACCCCTCCACCTTCGGCTTTATGAAGTCCATCGAGATCCTTGTCATGGTGGTGCTGGGCGGCATGGGCAGCGTGCCGGGCTCCGTGATCTCGGCCATCGTGCTGACGGTGCTGCCGGAGGCGCTGCGCGAGGTGGCGGACTACCGTATGCTGGTGTATGCCATCGTGCTGATCCTGGTGATGCAGGCCACGAACAACCCCACGATGAAGCGGTTTTTTGCCTCTGCTAAGGAAAAACTGACCCCCGGGCGAAAGGAGCGTGCGGCGCTGTGACGACGAAAACGAAATTGGTGAAGCGCCAGTCCTCCGTGCTGCTGCTGCCGGAACGGGACATCGACAAGTCCCCGGTGCTGGAGTGCGTGGGGCTGGGTGTGACCTTCGGCGGGCTGAAGGCGGTGGAGGACTTCGATCTGACCATCGGCCGGACGGAGATCGCGGGGCTGATCGGCCCCAACGGCGCGGGCAAGACCACGGTGTTCAACCTGCTGACGAAGGTGTATCAGCCCACAGCGGGCGCTATCCTGCTGGATGGCAAGGACACCCACAGCATGACCACCGCACAGGTAAACAAGGCCGGTATCGCCCGGACGTTCCAGAACATCCGGCTGTTCAATGATCTGACGGTGGCGGAGAACCTGATGGTGGCCATGAACGACTCGGTGCGCTACGGGCTGGCGGGCAGTATCCTGCATTTCCCCAGGTATGCGCGGGAGGAGCACATCGCCCGGGAACGGACGGAGGAGCTGCTGAGCATCTTCCACATGGAGAGTCATGCCGATGAACGGGCGGGCTCGCTGCCCTACGGCGCGCAGCGGCGGCTGGAGATCCTGCGGGCGCTGGCATCGAACCCGTGTCTGCTGCTG
>OGOS01000899.1_pt1 | contig 21685 bp, 17 predicted proteins | sample 1552701 | NCBI WGS metagenome assembly OGOS01 (sample SAMEA2580128, study PRJEB22360) | human gut metagenome | biome: human gut; feature: human-associated habitat; material: faeces | place: Denmark | collected 2008/2010
GGAAGGTGTGGCGGGCCCCGGACATCCTGCTTCGCCGCGAAGCCGCCGACATCATTCTCCTCGGCGACAAGCAGAAGATCGTCAGCAAGGCCGCCGGCCTCGGGCTCGACATCAGCAGGGCGGAAATCATCAATCCGCTCACGTCTCCCAAATTCGAGGACTACGCCAATTCCTTCTATGAATACCGCAAGCAGAAGGGCGTGACCATCGAACAGGCCCGCGATACCATGATGGATTCCACCTACTTCGGCACCATGATGGTCAAGAAAGGAGACGCCGACGGCATGGTCAGCGGCGCCATCAACACCACGGCTCACACCATCCGTCCTGCCTTCCAGTTCATCAAGGCCCGTCCCGGATTTTCCGTGGTTTCCTCCGTCTTCCTGATGTGCCTCAAGGATCGCGTCCTCGTCTTCGGCGACTGCGCGGTCAACCCCAACCCCACTGCGGATCAGCTCGCGGAAATCGCCATCACCTCGGCCCATACCGCTGAGCTCTTCGGCATTGAGCCCCGCGTGGCCATGCTCTCCTACTCCACCGGCAATTCCGGCAAGGGTGCTGATGTGGACGTGGTGAAGGAAGCCACCCGCATCGCCAAGGAAAAGGCTCCAGAGCTCATGCTCGAAGGCCCGCTGCAGTACGACGCTGCCATCGATCCCACCGTGGCCAAGACCAAGCTCCCGAACAGCCAGGTTGCGGGACGCGCCACCGTCTTTATCTTCCCCGATCTCAATACCGGCAACAACACGTACAAGGCGGTTCAGCGGGCGGCCGGCGCCATCGCCATCGGTCCTGTCCTGCAGGGGCTCCGCAAGCCCGTCAACGACCTCTCCCGTGGCTGCCTGGTTCCGGATATTGTCAACACTGTGGTCATCACTGCCATTCAGGCCGCAGCTGAAAAAGCCGCTGAAAAAGCCTAATCACCCAAGCCTCTGCAAGAACAAAGGATACCCGAATGAAAGTTCTCGTTGTTAATGCTGGATCTTCTTCCTGCAAATATCAGCTCCTCGAAATGGACAGCCATGAGGTCCTCTGCTCCGGTGTCGCCGAGCGCATTGGCCTTCCCATGGGTGTTCTGACCCACAAGATTGCTCCCGACAGCGATCATGCTGAAAAGATCGTGAAGGAGCAGCCCTTCCCCTCTCATAAGGAAGCCATGGAGCTTGTCATCCAGCTTCTCACGGATCCCGAGAAGGGCGTCATCAGGGACAAGAGCGAAATCTACGCCATCGGCCACCGCGTCCTGCACGGCGGCGAGGCCATGACCGAGCCCAAGCTTGTCGACGATCAGGTCAAGCAGGTCATCCGCGACTGCATCCCTCTCGGACCGCTTCACAACCCGGCCAACCTCATGGGCATCGAGGTCTGCCAGGATCTTTTCCCGGGTACTCCCAACGTTGCCGTCTTCGACACGCAGTTCGGTATGTCCATGCCGCCTGAGTCCTATATGTACGGCCTTCCCTACGAGTACTACGAAGACCTGCATATCCGCCGCTACGGCTTCCACGGAACTTCCCACACCTATGTCTCCAAGAAGACCGCAGAGTTCCTGCACAAGCCCCTTTCAGAGACCAACTGCATCGTCATGCACCTCGGCAACGGCTCTTCTCTGAGCTGCACAAAGAACGGCAAATGCCTCGACACGAGCATGGGCCTGACTCCTCTCGAAGGCATGATCATGGGCACCCGCTGTGGCACTCTCGACCCGGCCATCGTTCCCTTCATCATGAAGAAGAAGGGCTTCACTCCTGAGGAAATGGATACCCTCATGAACAAGAAGTCCGGCCTTCAGGCTCTCTGCGGTTCTGCCGACATGCGTGACGTTCACAAGGAGCGCGAGAACGGCAACAAGAGAGCCGAACTCGCCTTCCGTATGCTCGTTCACGGCATCAAGAAGATCCTCGGTTCTTACTTCTTCCTGCTGGGCGGCAAGGTCGATGCCGTGACGTTCACGGCCGGTATCGGCGAACACGATGAACTCGTGCGTGCTGCTGTCATGGAAGGCCTTGAAGGCATCGGATTCAAGCTTGATCCCGAAGCCAACCGCGCCCGCAAGAGCGGTGCCAGGGTCATCTCTGCTCCTGACAGCCGTATCCCGATTCTCGTCATTCCTACCAACGAGGAACTGCAGATTGCGGAAACCGCCGTTGAAGTGGTCTCTAAAAACAAGTAGATCAGAACTGCGTTTTCCATAACGTAACCGGAGGGGAAAATCCTTTTTGGATTTTCCCCTTTTTTGCACACAGCAGAAAAAGCTCCCCTGCAAAGCAGGGGACCGGAAACAGGCCTCCAAGCGGGCGTAGATGAGCAGAGACATGATGCAGCTGGATTCGCCCGAATCACCAATGATATGTCAGCCTCCGCTCGTGTGCAGCAGCGCCAAGCCTATGGCACTCCATTCGCCGTGTATTCGGCGAAACCTTTATTGGCGAGGACGTGGTCCGCAGACAGGCCAGTGTTATACGGAGCCACATCGCAGCAGAGGACAGGAATATTCCAAAACTCATGGCAGTCAGCCGCCCATCCCGGGTCTTCCCGCAGAGGTCAGGCGGCTTTGCAGAAAACGCTGTGCAGCGAAGAGTGCGACGACCGCTTTCCCTGATGACAGAAAGCTCCCGTGATATAAGGGCGGCGTCCCTGGACAGAAGAACATCATCAACACTGAGTCAAAGTTCAGGAAACGCAGGCCACATTCCGAGCAGGACAACAAGATTCCTGCACACAGCGAATGACACAGGAAGAGCTGTCAGGAAATCGGCACAGGCAGACCCGGAATAAATTGTCAAGGGCCTGCGTCCCAAAGCTAACGATATGAAGGGTCCTGCCCAGAGCGGCATTCGTGTTCCAGGGAAAGCGGTTCACAATATCAAATGGTCTTTGCAAGAGAGCTTATGGACAGGAGGAAAAAATTTTTCTTGCCTGCCACTGCGGCATTGAACAGCGCAAATCCTCTGTCTATGTATAATGGGTTCGGCCATCCATCTCCCGCCTATAAAGGAAGGAGTCTATTGCCGCGGAATGATAAAATCACTTGCACGGTCGGCCGCCTCGGGCTTAAAAGCGTTTCGCATCTAAAAATATACTGGGGACTGTCCTGATGCAAAGCAGGCAGTTTACCGGGGGGAGTGCCTCTTGTTTCCCGTTCACAGATATCACGCCACCGCACTTCTGTTCCTTTTCCTTGGCCTTACAGCCCTTGCTATAACGGGCCCCGCTCATGCTGCTCCGGAAATCGCTCCGGGCTCAACGGTCAAAGCCGCTTCTGTCATCGTTCTCGATGTTGACAGGGATCAGCTCCTTTACGAGCAGAATGCGGATGCCCTTATTCCGCCAGCCTCCCTCACAAAAATCATGTCTATTTTTGTGGCCCTGGACAGCATAGACGCCGGCAAGGCCGACATGAACAGCCTGGTTCCCATCTCAAAGCATGCGGCGGAAACCGGCGGATCACGCATGGGGCTCACTGAAGGAGAGACCGTTTCACTCAACGATCTCTTTCTCGGCATGTCTGTTTCCTCAGGCAATGACGCTTCCATGGCGGTCGCGGAATTCATCGGAGGCTCTGAACAGAATTTCGTGGACATGATGAATGCCAAGGCCATCTCTCTGGGCATGTTCAACACACATTTTGTGAATCCGAACGGTCTTCCGGCCAAAGGTCAGTTCACAACAGCCCGTGACATGATGCTCCTTGCCCGCGCCTACCTGCACAGCCACCTCGAAATGCTTGTGTACCACAACACGCATTACCTCCGTCATGGACAGACGCTGACATGGAACAAGAACCCCCTGCTGGGCAATTTTGAAGGCGCAGACGGTCTCAAGACCGGCTGGGTCAACAAATCCGGCTACAACATCATTGCTACGGCAGAAAGGGACGGCCACAGGATTCTCGCTGTCGTCCTGGGTGCCCCGGATCCACTGACGAGAGGACAGGAATGCTGCCGGCTTCTTGATGCCGGTTTCCTCGCCAGTTCCAGTGCCAGCAACGTCCCCTACGATTCCATTCTTCAGGCTACTCCGGCGGATATCTATCATCCTGACTGGAAACTGACGGCCCGGGAAGCCCTTGCCACTCTGCATGGAGCAGGCGGCGTCATTCACAGAAGCCCCAAGAACAGAAAAAACAAAGGCCGCCGTATGCGCACGGCCGAACGTTAGCCAGCAGAAACGCTGCACTGAAAAACGCCGGATTCATTCCGGCGTTTTTTTATTTCCAGCAGAGAAATCTCCCCTGAGACAGAGGCATCCGAGAGAGCCTCTCCCTCCAGCTGTCCCTTTTCTTTTTCCTCAGTCTGCTCAGACAGCTTCTTTTCAGAATCCATACCGAACAGAAAGCCGCACTGCCAAGGGGATGCCTGACCCAGGACAGTGCGGCTTTCTCTAGAGAGGAGGGTAACCGTTAATATGTGGTACTTCTTCCCGCACGTGACATGGTCCGTCCGCGCGGGGCTTCCTCGGAGAAAAAATGCTCCGGGAAAAACAGACTGAAATTTTTTCGAAGGATCCGCACCTCTGTGATCCCGGAAAATAGGATGCGGATCCTTCTGAGGAGTAAGGCTCTGGGGGTGTTCATAAAATATCAGCGCTGCCGCCTGGATTATTCTCCGGCACCCGCCTGCAGCCGCCCTGGTAATGGGGAAGCGGCTACATATCCGGCAGTCGGGGAAAGGCTTCGGTTTCCGGTTACGGGAAACGCTGCCCTGTTTCAGACGTGCGGACTCTGAACAGTCCGCTGCGCTCAGGCCGGCCTCCAGGCCGGAGATGGAGCCACTGTTTCCTCCTCCGAAGGAAACGTTCCCTGCTGTCTTCAAAACAGGGAAGGCTCATAGTTGAAGTTGTTCTCTTTAAAACAACACCAAGATAATCTTCTCACCCGAAGAGTCAAGAGGAAGAGAGCAGAAAGAAGCAATTTTTTTTATAACAAGTCAATTTCCGATGTCCGGTTCCATTACAGCGGGCCCGCCTTCCGGATGAATGGGGACAACGAAGATCTCTCAGTGGCAGTCTCGCGCACTCCTGAAGTACCTGCCGGAGATCAAAAAAGGCGCCGTCCAAACACGGACAGCGCCCTGCTCATCAAAGAAATCCGGCTGCAATCAGTGGATAGCCCGGCCAATCCGGCTCCAGCGGACATCCAGCGGCCCATCCCAGGACCAGTAAATACGCCTGGCCTTGGCCTGAATCGCCCGGCGCTTCACGAATCCCCAGAAACGGGAATCCATGGAATTATCCCTGTTGTCGCCCATGCAGAAATAGCTGTCCGGCGGCACAGTGACAGGTCCGAAAACATCCCGCACCGGAACCACGTTGTTGGGTTCATCAACACGGATGTAGTCTTCTTTGACAGGTTCTCCATTCCGGTACAGCTGCTTGTTACGCACCTCAATGACGTCACCAGGAACGCCGATGATACGTTTGATGAAGGAGACGCTGGGATCCCTCGGATACTCAAAAATGATGATATCGCCCCGCTGCGGGTCATGCCCTTTATAAAGCTGAATATCCGTGAAGGGGATATAGACGCCGTAATCAAATTTCGTTGCCAGCAGATGGTCGCCGACGAGCAGCGTATTCAGCATGGACTCGGACGGAATTTTGAAGGCCTGCACGAAAAAGGTACGAATAAAGAACGCCAGAACCAGCGCAACAAGAAACGCCTCGGTATATTCCAGCCACAGGGGTTTTTCGTTCTTCTTGGTCTCGGTATTTTGCTTCTCGGATTCCATATTTTCTCACTTTGCTGTTCAACGGAAAAACTGCGCACACGCCGTCAGGCTAATGGCCGCCGGCAGAAATGGTCGTTGACATTTCCCCCTTGGGTGTCACCTTCCACTCCGCGCATGCGGTTTCCAGAGAGAGAAGAGCCGCGAGGATGGCTGCGACAGCCAGCCTGAACCCGTGTGTTCTGAAAAGCCGGATTGCCATTCTGGGTTCCTCCCTATAATCCCCATTTGCAAAGAGATGTTCATAGCATACGAAGCCTCAGTCCGCAAAAAAGGGATATCGTGGTTTTCCACAGAAGGTAGATCTTGAGGGCAATTACGTCTACGATTAGAAACCAAACGTGCGGGCTAAGCGCACTGCCTGAGCGGCAGTCAGTCCACACGCATTCCCATGCAGGAGGATTTTTCCATGCTCGGATATCTGGCCATCGCCCTCGGCTGCGGTATGATCGGATACTTTCTGGCCCGCAAAATGTTTTAGAACAGGCCAAGACATAAGGATCCGTACTGAAAAGCACGAGTCCGGCGTACGCGGCAAAACTCATGATTGGATGAAGAGGCGACAGTCCGCCTGTATTTTCAGAAGCCTGCCCCCTCTCAGAAAACAACCCGGTTGTGTCACAGACACAAGGATATGGATTCCCCGGGGCAGTGAACACAGGACTCTCCCGTATGGCTTGCCATGCTGAACCTTACAGATGGCAGGAAAAGATTATGTCCACGGACTGGAGATAAGGATGATGAGCGGGCGTCCATGAGCTCACGGTTCCTCTGTTTGGGATACACACCTGCGAAGCCTGATGGGCCGCATGTCCGGCGCCACGAAAAAGTAGACGGCTGGCGCAAAAGTGACTATTGTCATTAATCAAAGTCAGGATCGGTGTTCAGCCCGGAGCTGACCTTTGTGTGGCGGGAAGCTGGATGCGGAAAGTACTCTTTTTTCCGCTCCGGGGTTCGGTTTCAGTATTCATCAAAAACAGGGGGACGCACCATGTGGTTCTATGGTTTCCTCATTCTTTGCGGCATCGGCTGCTGGGGTGTTCTGAAGATGCACTAAGCAGCTTCCAGCGCAGCCTTTCCGATGACAGGGGCGGTATCTCTTGAGAGAACCGCCCTTTTTACTGCTTCACATTCCGGAAAACAAAAAGGCCCCCGCGTTTCTGAGAAACGCGGGGGCTTATTTTCATTGGTGGGACGTGCGGGGATCGAACCTGCGACTCTCTGCTTAAAAGGCAGATACTCTACCTACTGAGTTAACGTCCCATTCAGTTGGTTGCTTTTATTCCCACACACAACTGATGTCAAGCGAAAAGGCATCGCATGTGCGACTATTTGGCGCCTTTCTTCTCGATTTTAGCCCAGGTATCGCGGAGTGTCACCGTACGGTTGAAGACGGGCAGTTCATCCGTGCTGTCCCTGTCCTTGCAGAAATAGCCCACACGCTCGAACTGCACCGTTTCACCGGTCCTGATCTGCGCCATGGCAGGCTCAAGACGTGCGCTCACGGTCCTGAGGGAGTCAGGATTGATGTAATCGAGAAACGTCTTCCCCTCCGGAACATTGTTGGGATCTGCCACGGAGAAAAGCTGTTCATACAGCCGCACCTCAGCGGGAAGAGCGTACTTCGCGCTCACCCAGTGAATGGTGCCCTTGACCTTGCGGCCGTCAGGGCTGTTGCCTCCGCGGGAAGCCGGGTCGTAGGTACAGTGAATTTCCTGAACATTGCCCTCGGCATCCTTCACGACATCCGTGCAGGTAACAAAATAGGCATAACGCAGCCGCACTTCCTGCCCGGGGGCCAAGCGGTAGTACTTCTTCGGCGGATCGAGGCGGAAGTCATCGCGGTCGATGTAGAGTTCCCTGGTGAAGGGAACCTTGCGGGATCCGAAGGAATCGTCGTCAGGATACAGAGGCATCTCAAAGACATCTTCCTGATCCTCGGGATAATTGTCGATAACGAGTCTGACAGGATTGAGAACCGCCATCCAGCGCGGCGCATGGGCGTTAAGATATTCGCGGATGCAGAATTCAAGCAGACCATATTCAACCACGGCTTCAGACTTGGCCATTCCGATCCTCCGGCAGAAATCATGAATGGCTTCCGGAGGAACGCCTCTGCGGCGCAGGGCGCTCAGAGTGGGCATTCTCGGGTCATCCCACCCTTTCACATATCCTTCCTTCACAAGCTGGATAAGCTTGCGTTTGGAAAGCACCGTATAGGTAAGGTTGAGACGGGCAAATTCAGTCTGCTCGGGATGGTAGACGTTCAGCGTCTCCAGCACCCAGTTGTACAGCTCCCTGTTGTTCACGAACTCCAAGGTACAGAGCGAATGCGTGATACCCTCTATGGAGTCGCTCAGGGGATGCGTGAAATCGTACATCGGATAGATGCACCACTTGTCACCGGTGCGGTGATGCGTGGCATGACGTATCCTGTACAGGGTGGGATCACGCATGACCAGATTGGGAGACGCCATGTCGATCTTCGCGCGCAGCACGTGCGTGCCATCCGCAAACTCGCCAGCGCGCATACGCCTGAAGAGATCGAGGTTCTCCTCGACAGAACGGTTTCTATAGGGACTCTCCCTGCCCGGCTGAGTCAGTGTCCCCCTGTACTCACGAATCTCATCGGCGGTAAGGTCATCCACATAGGCCTTTCCCATTTTGATGAGCTGCTCGGCGTACTCGTACAGCTTGTCGAAATAATTGGAAGCGTAAAACTCACGATCGCCCCAGTCGCCACCAAGCCAGCGAACATCTTCCCTGATGGACTCCACGTATTCCGTGTCTTCCTTGGTGGGATTCGTATCATCGAAGCGCAGATTGCAGAGTCCGTTGAACTCTTTCGCCACGCCGAAGTTCAGGCAGATAGACTTGGCATGCCCGAGGTGAAGGTAGCCGTTAGGTTCGGGTGGAAACCGCGTGTGCACTTTCCCATTGAAACGGCCAGAGGCATTATCTGCCATAATCTTTGCGCGGATAAAATCCGTGCTTTCCTTAACTTCAGGTTCCTGCGTCTTTGGCATTTTCCAACCCCATGGTTTACTAAATTTTTAGGGAATTATTTTATCCTCAGGCACTGATACGGTCAACAAAGCAAAAATGGCGCTTGACATCAGGAGCATCTGAGAGTAGAGATTCTATAGCTTAGCGCGGAAAGGTGTCCGAGTCGGCCGAAGGAGCTCGCCTGCTAAGTGAGTATACGGGCTTAAACCTGTATCGAGGGTTCAAATCCCTCCCTTTCCGCCATCTGCCATCACAAGGGCGCCGATCAGAAGATCGGTGCCCTTTTTGTTTGCCTGGGGCCCTCTGAAAACACCAGAAGCCCACGAAGAAAAGACGAAACGCAGGCGCCGGGCCGATACAGAAGAACACGCACCTGCAGCTCCCTCTCTACCGCTGCCCCGTAAAACCTGGATACGAAAAAGCAGGCGGAAGAAATCCGCCATAGAAAAATGCCTTTCCGGGGAAGAACCGGGCTTCCATCAAAGAGCCATGGTTCTTTCCGGCGAAAGCAACGGACACAGCGGATTTCTGTGTTCCCCTGCCATGTCGGCTGGGCCTGTCCGGACAGGCCGCTACGCCCATCCCTGCTTCTGTCACGTATGCCGGAAAGCCCCCAGCCCTGCCTTTTCCCTGAAGCCCTGATTACTGCGTGGGCCTGAGAATCCTTGTGCAGGGCCTCCTCCACATCCCCTCTCCTTTTCCAAGCTCTCCCCTGTCTCCTGTGCTGCGGATCCCAAACCCTTCATACCATCGCAATAACTGTACACGAATCGCGATTGGGGCCGAACAGATTCTGGGACGCTCTTCTTTCGGTCGTCCCGTCCATGAGTCTCACCCAGTTGCAGCCATCTCCCCGCTGCAGGCTCCCCTGAAACAGAAACGTGTTCTTCCGGCGTGAGGCTCCAGTTTTCCCTCACAGAGCCTCTCTGCTTATGAATCCGGCCCCTACTCCCAATGTTTTTCTGAAACGATCCCGTATTAAGCTGGAATACCAGGGTACGGTGTCTAGCGATCGCTCAATGGGCCCCCTAAACGATCGTTTATTGGCCCCACATCAGAACTGACCGCAGTGTCTCTCCCGCGCTCCCACAAATACAGAAGCACTCCCTGACAGCACGCATGTTCAACAGAGGCAGAAGGCAGCACTTCCGTGCGCCACCCAGCCACAAATCCTCTCCCGTGGACACACAAAATTCACAATCGCGGAACGGGATTGCAACGCCTCCCAAACGAAAATGCCTCTGTTCTTCGGCAGAGTCCAAATCTGTCCGCCGATTACGCCTTCAATGAAATATCAAATACAGGGAGTATCACTCATGATGAAACGCCGTTCCTTCCTCAAAGCCGCCGCAGCCGGTCTTCTGGTTTTCCCCGCCGCAGGCAGCGCTCTCGCCCAGACCCCCTTTGCTCCTGAGGACATCAAAGTTCCCCCGCGCGATCAGCTCCTTTCCACGTTTGGCTGGGTAACTGATATTCATTACAGCGTTCAGCCCATCCGCCGCATCGAAAACGAAGACTCCATCCGTGTTTACGCTCACTCCATGGCCAAATTCCGTCAGGCCCTTGACCTGTTCAACACCCGCGATCTCGACTTTATGATCGAACTGGGCGACTTCAAGGACTGCCAGGACAACGGCGACCGCGAAGGCACGCTGAACTTCCTCAAAACCATTGAAAACGAATACCGCACTTTTAACGGCCCCCGCTACCACATCGCCGGCAACCACGACTTCGATAAGATTTCTTACTCTGACTACCTTGTGAATACCCCGAACTACGGCCCGGCGAACGGAAAGAGCTACTACAGTTTCACTTTCGGCGGCGTCAAATACATCGTCCTCGATGCCTGCTTCAATAACATGAAGGGTGAGCATTATTCCGAAGGAAACTTCAAGTGGACCGTGAACATGATTCCTGATGAAGAGCTGGCCTGGTTCAAGGAAGAACTGGGCAAAGGCTCTGAACCGGTCATCGTCATGACCCACCAGAATCTCAACTACTGGGCCCAGGGACCGATGAACAACTGGTTTATCAATAACGCCAAGGATGTCGTCGACGCCATGGAAAAGTCCGGCCGCGTTCTCATGCACCTTTCCGGCCATTACCACAGAGGCTGGTTCGGCACACGCAACGGCATCAGCTATGTCGTAGCCAAGGCCCTTGTCGAACGTCGCCTTCCCACCAACGTGTGCGGCATCGTCTCCATCGACAAGGAGAAGAATGTGTACGTTGAAGGCTTCTACAACGAGACTTCCCACCTTCTCAAAAAGAAAGCTTAGAGTCCCGCACACATAGGGCAGGCCGCCCTCTCTGATGTCAGCAATATGGCCCCGGATTCTTCCGATCCGGGGCCATATTGTTTCACGTGAAACATTTTCACAACAGACTACAAATGTTTCACGATCCACCAACAAGTGAAAGAAATCTGACTGTAGATGCCAGAGACTCTCTGTTTCAGCGGGAACAGCACCACTCACTCCGGGAGTTCTGGAAACTTGCACACTCCACAGGCCTAGATTCCCATACGGCCACAGTATTCGTGAGTTACTTCACAGGACATCCGCTTGGATTCTTCCCGAAAAAATATTTACGGAGCAATTGCCTGACTCAGTTACTTATGCAAATTCGTCAGCACGGCTTCATCCCACATCTAGAAGTGAAGGACCTCTGTCGGATTAGGTTAAATTTTCCTGCGCGTTCATGATTTTATGATTGCTCTGATATCCTTTGAAATCTCTTCGCCTTCGCAGCGCGACTAAAAAAAACAGCGCTGATACGGAACCGGAATAGCCAGCAGACAGTCACAAAGATTCCTGCACACCGTATTCGTCAGTTTCACCTTATTAAGACATTTTTGTATCAATAAAAGGCCTGTTTCTTTTTGCCGTTTTGCTTCAGATGCCCGTGAATCCGCGCCGGCAAAAGCCCGAGGGGGGGGCTGTCGTCTGGTCCGCGCTTTGCTCAAATCCGGGAACGAAAAACTCTAGAGAGTTGATCTAATGTTCCAAATTCTTTAGAGTGAAATATCTTTTTTGCAAAGATCCCCGCAAACCGCGGTAAAAATGCTCCAGTCCCTTCTTTGAAGGCGAAGACGTTTTTCCGGCTCCAGATACGCACCGGACACGGACTGACTCCCGGTTTCAGGGCTCTTTCAGGCAAAAGAGGAGTTCCCTCAATCAAACGGCCGCGCGACATTTTATCCGCCACCTATCGCCAGGAGTTCTTTTCGGCATCAGCGCGCAGCACAGCCGCTCAAACGAGTGTCTCCCCGAGGTATTTATGAAATCTTCCGCCATCTTCTCCGCATTTATTTTTGTGCTTTTCCTCTGTTTTACCGCCCTTCCCGCCCAGGCCAGAACATCCCATCAGCAGAATTCCTCGCCAGCGTACAGCCAGAGCGTCCAGAAGCACCATCATAAAGCCTCCGTCAAGCACAGACACTCCTCCCGCCATCATTCCGCTGCCCGTACCAGCAATGCGCGCCGCCATCATGCTTCCCGGACCAGCCATTCAGCGTCAGCTCTCCGCAACGCCGGCGACAGAACCAATGGCCTCGCCGCATGGTACGGCGGCAAAGATCACCACCAGAAGATGACGTCCAGCGGCGAAAGATTTGATCACCACGCCATGACTGCTGCCCACCGCACTCTTCCTTTCGGCAGTCTGGTCAAAGTCACCAATCTCAGAAACAACAAATCCGTGGTCGTCCGCATAACCGACAGAGGCCCCTATTCCTCCAGGCTTTCCATAGATCTCAGCAAAGGCGCGGCCCAGAAAATCGGTATGCTCGAGGCCGGCATCGGTCATGTGAGCATGGAACTCGTCAGAGTGGGCAGAGGCTGATCCCGCCGGCCTCCCACACAGGCAGGGGGCTACCTAAATACACATTTTCCTGATAGAGCTTTTGCGGAATTTCAGCTTCTTCTAGGCTCAATCTCGCAGGAGAATTCGATGAAAAAGGTTCTTGTTACCCCCCGCTCTTTCGGCAAAAACGACCCCACTCTTTTTGATCAGCTCAAGGCAGGCGGCTTCGAAGTCGTCAGGAATGACACCGGAGCCATCCTTTCCGAGGAGACGATCTGCAGGATGATCGCCGACTGCGACGCCGTGATACTCGGCGTTGATCCCTGCAACAAGAATGTCCTCGATCACGCCCCCAAACTCAAGGCCATCGCCCGTTACGGCGTCGGCCTTGACAATATCGATCTCGAAGAATGCAAAAAGCGCGGCATCAGTGTGACCCGTACTGTGGGTGCAAACAGCAATGCCGTTGCTGACTTTGCCTTCGGTCTCATGCTTGCCGTAGCCCGCAAAATCGTGCTCATCGACAACAAATGCCGCAAGCAGGACTGGAGCAAGAATACCGGCATCGACGTCTTCGGCAAGACACTGGGAATTATCGGGCTTGGCGCGGTAGGAAAATGCGTGGCCCGCAGAGCCGCCGGTTTTGGCATGAAGATCCTCGCAGCCGATCCATATTTTGATGACAAATTTGCCCAAGATTTCGGCATCGCCCGCGCCAGCGTGGACGAAATCTGCGAGAAGTGCGACTTCATCACACTGCATTCCGTGCTCACTGATGAAACCCGCAATCTCATCAACGCCGACCGCATCGCCAAAATGAAGAAGACCGCCATTCTGATTAATACGGCCCGCGGCGGTCTCATCGACGAAGCTGCCCTTCTCACAGCCCTCAGGGAAAAACGCATTTATGGCGCAGGCATCGATGTCTTCTCCTCGGAGCCGCCGGCAGAAAAGGAATGGTACACCCTGGACAACATCGTCATGGGCTCCCACACCTCTTCTTCCACTGTCGACACCACCAACCGTCAGGGCAAAATGTGTGTTGATGCCCTGCTCGCGGCCAAACTGTAATTTTTCAGGAAAACGTGTCCCTCTGACACGCGTGAAGTCCGGCTTTCCGCAGGGAAGACCGGACTTTTTTGTGAGGTTTAGTGATGGAATATCCTGCCTTTCTCGCTTCCGAATATCCACAGTCATCTCCGGAGAAAGCCCGCTTTCACATCATTCCAGTTCCCCTGGAACGCTCGGTTTCCTACGGCAGCGGAACCTCCCGCGGCCCTGCGGCCCTACTCGAGGCGTCCCAGCAGCTTGAAGCCTGGGACGGAATCAGCGCGCCCGGAACACTGGGCTTTCACACACAGAAACAGGTAGACTGCTCCGGTTCCATAGACCTCATCCAGGAACGCATCTCTGATGCCTGCCGCACGGCGCTTCAGTGCGGCGCAGTTCCTGTGGTGCTTGGGGGCGAGCACACAGTCTCCTACGGAGCTGTCCGCGCCTGCGCGGAAAAATACGACAGCTTCGGAGTCATTCATTTTGACGCTCACGGCGATCTCAGAGACAGTTATGAGGGGGATAGTTTTTCGCACGCCTGCGTCCTGCGCCGCATCGAGGACAGCTTCAACCTGCCCCTGGCCCAGTTCGGCACGAGGGATTACTGCATGGAAGAGCTGGAATACCGCAAAAAGCGCGGAATCCTGTATTACGATGCCAGCCGCCTCGCTGAAGAAGGTCTTCCGGAAAAACCACTGCCCGACAGCTTTCCGCGCCGCGTCTACATCACGTTCGATGTGGATGGACTCGACTCCTCACTCATGCCGGCCACAGGAACGCCTTCTCCTGGCGGGCTCCTCTGGTACGACGTCATGAAACTGCTGACACGCTGTCTGAAAGGACGGGAAGTTATCGGACTGGACGTGGTGGAGCTTGCTCCCATTCCCGGCCTGCATCACGCCGATTTCACGGCTGCCAAGCTCACGCACGCCCTCATAGGCTTCGCCCAGAGAAGCTTCGCCTGATCTATTATTCCTGACCGGCGAGCCCCATCGCGGCCAGAGCCAGAAAGCGGCTCGCCGGTGCCAGAATGGACTCATCGAAATCAAACTCTCCGGAATGGTGCCCGGAAGCGAGCTGACTCCCGAACAGCATGTAGCTGGCCTGCCCCCCGCCCATCTGAACGGCCTGCATGAGTGTAGCGGCATCCTCGCTGGCAGAGCCCCGGGCCTTCTGAATGACACGGGTGAATCCTGGGCGTCCATCAATGCGAAAATCTTCTGCCAGCGCGGCCATTCTGGAAGACAATGCGTCATCGCTCTCCATGCACCCGGCATGCCCCACAGTCTCGACGCGAAGCCCAAGTCCGTTCATCAGGGCCGCGCCTTCGGCAGCACGGCGGGCGCCGGCAAAGAGAAAATCGCTGACTTCTTCCGGACGCCCGCGCACTTCGCATTCCAGACGGGCGGACCCGGGTACTATGTTGCGGCCCGTCCCCGCAGTCATGACGCCGACATTCACCCTGCCCGGCCCCGCGCTGTGCCGCGGCAGAGCGTGCAGGGCCAGAACGGTTTCACAGGCTCCCTTCAGCGCGTCACATCCATCCTCAGGACTCTGGGCGGCGTGTGCCTCCTTCCCCGTAAAGCAGAGGTTGAATTTGGTAGTAGCGAAGGAGCCGCTCACTCCGGCCACGAAGGCCCCCGTTTCCCTGCATGAAAGTCCGATATGATACCCGAGAAAATACGGGAAGCCCCGCACCTGTCCTGTCAGTGATGCTGCCCCGCGGACACCCTCTTCAGCAGGCTGAAACAGAAAACGTATATTGCGGCGGAGATGCGTCCTCATGGGGGCCAGAAGACGGATGCACCCAAGAGCGATGGCCATATGACCGTCATGCCCGCAGGCGTGACACCAGCCATCCTTCAGGGAGTCAAACCCCGACGCGTGAGGCAAATGTGTCACGCTGCCGCATTCCCGTACAGGAAGGGCATCTATATCGCAGCGTATGACTAGCCCCGGCTCTCTGTCCGGAGCCAGATCCACAAGAGCACCGGTGCAGGCGCCCATGCGGTCAAGGATTGCGGGATCAGCCCCCGGGATGCCTTCTTCCTCTGTAAGCGCTGCCTTTGCCGCGTCACTGATTGGAATACCTTTTTCGGTTCCCTGCAGCTGTGCCATATCCCTGCTATTAAGCAGAAACTCCAGAAGCTTTGCCGCTTCTTCCGGATACTCCGTTGTTGCACTGATGGCATACATCGTAGCTGGTTTTACACACCACCCGAATTTCCTCGCAGCTGCATCCTGCAGATAATCGCCTACAATAACCTCCGCACCGTTCTCTTCCAATGGTGTACAATAATTTGCTGCATCACTGATCCACGCAAGCGTTCCCGCTGCCTTTCCTGTCGAAAAAGCATTTCGATCAAAGGAGTCGATCGGCATCAGCACATCTTCATCAATCAGACGCTTATAGAAATCAAGCATAAATGCAATATCTGCTTTTGTCAGCTGCAATGACCCATCTGCTTTCACGGACTCCTTTCCCTTTATCTGTTCAAGATATGCAACCAGCATCAGAAAGAGTTGTTTTTTTGTCGTTCCAAGCGGGTAGATTCCATCCCGGCTCATAACCTTAGCCGCTGCAAAAAGATCATCCCACGTCTTCGGGATCTCCAGGCCATACGATGCGTAAATCGTCTTGTTATAATAAAACATTGGTGTATTAAATGAAATCGGAACGGCATACAGTTTTCCGTCCATTTCCCCATAAGCAAGCTCCTCCGGAGTGTAATTCTCCAGATGAATGATGTCTTTCAGATCATACAAGTTATAAAAGCCATTTTCTTCGTCTGCATATTCCGACAGCCACGCATAATTAATCTGCATCACATCCGGTGCATTGTGGGAGCGCATATAAATATGCATTTTGTTCTCGTATCCGCCCCAGCTTCCATAGTTTGCCTGCACCTCTATCTGTCCCTGGTTTTGTTCTGTAAATATATCCAATGCCTGTAGTGTGTACCGATGCCGGTCATCATTTCCCCACCAGGAGTAGGAAATCTCCGTCGTGGATTCATAGACTACCGGTTTGCTATTTCCGGAACACCCGGATAAGAAAATCAGACATACAATGAGACAGATGCTGATTCCACGATATTTATTTTTCATTTTTCCCATGTACCTCATATCTGCCAATCAATCCTCATACCAATTGTATTGATGTTTTCCGTTTTCTTTTGATACATATAACGCACGGTCCGCCATCTGATAAGATTCCTCGAATCCAAGTTTTATTCCATCTACCGTAATTCTCAGACAGATTCCTGCTGAAAGTGAGACTTTGCACGATTCATAGTGTGTATCAAACTGCTTATGAAATGCATCCAAAAGTGCATCCAGCCTCCGGGCAACCTCCTCCCGTATAACGGTCTCTTCCTCATGCTCAAATGGAATGTACACCGCAAACTCATCTCCGCCCATACGCCCGATGATTGCCTGTGTTCCAAGAGTTTCCCGGAAGATTACTACGGATTTCTTAAGAAATTTATCCCCTTCCTGATGCCCATATGTATCATTTACCAGCTTAAAATTATCCATATCCAGCATCATGCAGATATGCTTTGTTCCTTCTCCTGCATGTGCAAGCTTTGTATCTACCAGATCACGGAATGATTGCTTATTCAACACATTTGTCAGCTGATCGTAATCTGCTTTCTGCCTGATCTGCGAAAGCACGCCATCCTTTACTGCCACCTGTGAATACAGGATTCCTGCCGCCGTCATAGCAACCACAAGCATAATAATATATACAATTATAGCAAACCGGGTGATTCCAAGCTGTTCCGCAAATAGCACGTTCTCCGGAGCCACACATATTACCTGCCAGTCGTTCTTGCAGGTTCCAACTACTACAACTTCCTTGTCGCCTATAATCCAGTAATTGCTATATCCATCCGGCAGATCGTTCCAGACTTCTTCTGCATTCCGTCCAAGTATCTCTCCTGATTCAGCATAGACAATCGAATGTGCCGAATCCACAAGATAGCTCTGCATCCCCGGCACATCCTCCATATCTGTAAAAGACTGGCTCAGTTCCCGGCTATAAAATGCTGCCACAATGATTGCATGCTCATTCAGTCTTTTTACGTAATACAGCCTGTCATAGCACCGCTCATAATCGAAAAACCAGCCGGACTCTTTCCTCTCGTCCGTAATATGCCCTTCCAGATACGCATATAGTCCACCATCCGGGAACAACTCGAGCGTCGTATTCGATATTGAACCAAGCGATGAATCATCTGCGTATACAATTCCAAAATCAGAGAAGTTCTGAAGAATATTAATATCCTGCAAACGTTTTTCAATCGCTGTCTCCTGCTGTATCTTCTCGAATGCATCCTGCCCCTCTTTCGTTGCATCATACTCACAATAGATATCATCCGAGAACAGCAATGCTGCGGTATCTTCAATTCTTCCCAGATACTGATTGAGATTTGATATCTGCAATTGGGTGTTTGCCTGTATCAGGTTTACAACCTTTGATTTCATTTCCTGGGAGGATTTTCTTGTCAGGATCAAAGTGATGGTTCCTGTTGCAACTGTGATGGCAAGCAAAAACACAATGACGATCCGAAATGTGAATCTTCTTATCTGAATGTCTGTCTTTGTATTATTGTTAAAAGGCATTTCTTACCTTACTCCTTCCAGATCTGATTTCAGCATAATAAAATATTATAATATAGGAATCCGCGATTTACAATAACCCTTTTTGGCTGCATTCTTCCGGGCAATCCGATGCTTGACTTTCGTGCCTGTCTGTACTATATTTGTTTTATTGCAGGTATAGTTCATTGGTAGAACACCAGCTTCCCAAGCTGGATAGGCGGGTTCGATTCCCGTTACCTGCTTTTTTACGTGATAGAACTGCAAGATTTCGTGAATCAAGTTTCATTCACTTTCACAGTGAAAGAAATAGTATCGATAAAAGAGGAAAGGTACCAGTTAAAGTACCTTTCCTCTTTTATCTTAAAAGTTTTCTGTTTTACACATTATCTTACTCCACAGTTGTATCTACGGAAGTTCCCGCCTCTGCAGGAGCTTCTACCTTGATTCCATCCAGGCCTGTGATGTTCACATTCTTGTTAACCTTTGCATCGTATGTATTTGCACGCATAATATCCGCGATATCGATACCTGTTACTTCCTTCACAGACTCCATTGTCTTTGCAAGGACTTGTGGCACATACGACCCCATCGAACCGACACCGGAACCTTCGCCGTTGCCGTCGATGATCGTAACCTTGTCGATTGTAGAGAGTGGCTCTGCGATTGCCTTTGCCATCTCCGGCAATGCCTTCACGATCATTTCCACCATCGCTGCCTGACCATACTTCTTCATCGCTTCGGCTTTCTTCTCTAAGGCTTCTGCCTCTGCAAGACCTTTGGCTTCGATTGCCTTCGCCTCTGCCTCGCCGACTGCACGGATACCTGCTGCCTCCTGCTGCTTTGCGAAAAGCTCTGCCTCTGCCTGTGCCTTCTTCGCCTCAGCTTCCTGCTGCTTCTCAAACTTATCTGCCTCGGCATTTCTCTGACGCTTGTAAAGCTCCGCATCTGCCTGCTGCTGTCTTGCGAACTTGTCCGCCTCCGCTTTCTTACGAATATCCGCATCGAGGGACTGCTCCATAACCTCGGCTTCCTTCTTCTTCAGGTCAACTTCCTTCTCCTGACGTGCGATATCTGCCTCGGTCTTTGTAACCTCGATTGTCTTACGCTGTGCTTCCTTCTGAATCTCGTAAGCCGCATCTGCTTCCGCATTCTTCGTATCTTCGATTGTCTTTAATTCTGCCTTCTTGATAGAAAGCTCATTCTGCTTCACGGCAATTTCCGTATCGGATAATACCTTTGCATCGTTCGCTTCTTTTCTCGCCTGTGCCTGTGCGATCGCTACATCACGGTCTGCGTTTGCCTTGGCGATACTTGCATTCTTCTGGATTGCTGCCATGTTATCCTGACCAAGCGCGATAATCAGGTCATTCTGATCCTCTACATGCTGGATGTTGCAGGAAATAATCTCAATACCCAGACGATTCATATCCACCTGCGCCTTCTCCTGCACCTGATCACCGAAGGACTTACGATCGTTACACAACTCCTTCAGACTGATCGTACCGATAATCTCACGCATATTACCCTGCAGAGAATCCACCAGTGCTTCCATAATCTGCGGTTCCTTCATATTCAGGAAATTCTTCATGGCAAGTTGCATACCTTCTTCATCCGTACGGATCTTAACTTTCGCAACTGCATCAATGTTAACACCGATGAAATCCAGTGTCGGAACATAATCGTCCGTCTTGATATCGATACTGATCTGCTTGATCAACAGTTCATCCTTCCGCTCGAAGAACGGAAGCTTCAAGCCTGCTTTACCAATCAGAATCTTCGGTGTCTTTCTTAAACCGGAAATGATATACGCCTTATCCGGTGGTGATTTGACATAACTGGTAAATAAAATGACCAGCAATGCCACGATAATGATAATAATAGCAATTGTTGAACCTGACATACAAAAACCCTCCCTAACAACAAGTTAATTGATTGCTATGCGACTCAGATCGCATATTTTCTTTGGTGCAAAATTCACATTCCTGCATCTATTCAATATTGTACCATGTATGTGTGAAAATCACTATTACATTTTTCTGCATTTTTCGTACATTTTCTGTACAATAATGCATTTTTCATTAAGGAATCGATTAATTATCTATGTACTTATAGTTTAAAGTTTTACAAAACTTCTTCTATTACACACAGATTCTGTTTATTTGTCACGCTTCTTGAATATCCTGTTATAAATCTCAATTCCCTTGTCAGGATTCTGGTTCATCCAGAATACGAGATAGCCGCCTATCAGGAACAAAGCCCCTCCTATTATAACAAGATAGACAGACATTGTCGGGATTTTCCTTCCATCCGTTATTTTGGTTGGTTTCTCCGGATCATAATATACCGTTACCTTCTGCCCTATCTGCATATCATGTCCATCACCCACATATATCTCATTATATGTTTTTCCATCTACTTCATAATCCACAAAGATGGTGCAAGTTGCATGATTTCTATGCATACGTTTTTCTGTTACAATACCTGGTACGGTCTCTGCTTTTCTTAAAAACAGATCATTATGTACATATGCCGCAAGTCCCGCGAACAACAAAGCCAGCCCGACAAACATAACTATCATCACTTCCTTACGGACGGACTTTTTTCTTATTTCTTTGTCACCTAAATCTTCTCCAAAGATTCGTGCTTGTTTTTCCTCTGACAAAATATATGGATTTCTATCTGTTGCAGATGAAAGCTTTCCATCCGGTTGATAAACAGGCTTATCGATTGGAGTTGTCCTTTTGGATTCAATGACATATGGATCCTGTTCTAAATCGCTGAACTCCCCCAATGAAGGATCTTTTAATTCTTCCTGCATATCTTTCATGCGTTTTGTGGAATCTTCATCTTTTAACTTTAATGACATATTTTTCCTCCTCCCAAATATACAAAGGATTGTTGCAATATTCTTTCATTCATATTAACACTATCATACATATATGGAAATAACAATGTGTAATTTTCTTCTGTCATGGATATGATTTCAACCCTGATTTCCAGATATTTGCTAGATTAGCTTCCGGTTTGGTTTTTCTTGCTTGCTTTTCTCCGCCTACGCCCACGTCGTGGGTTTTTCTGCTTAATTTCTCTCCCTCACACCCAGTTTCATCTCCGTATCTTTCCGATCAGTTTCCGGTTTGGGTTTTTCTGCTTGCTTTTCTCCACCTACGCCCATATCGTGGGGGTTTCTGCTTAATTTCTCTCCCTCACACCCAGTTTCATCTCCGTATCTTTCCGATTAGCTTCCGGTTTGGGTTTTTCTGCTTGCTTTTCTCCGCCTACGCCCACGTCGTGGGTTTTTCCGCTTAATTTCTCTCCCGCGAGCCCAGATTTACATTTTGTGGAAAATAATATACAAGATATAACCGAATCCACATACACGGCAAACGTTGTGGAATGGCTTAGAGAATACTTAGAATAAAAAATAAACAGGAAATCATTCGCCGTGCAACCTCCTCTGCGCTTCGCTTCGAGTCGGTCTCGGGCATTCG
>OGOS01000902.1_pt1 | contig 21637 bp, 10 predicted proteins | sample 1552701 | NCBI WGS metagenome assembly OGOS01 (sample SAMEA2580128, study PRJEB22360) | human gut metagenome | biome: human gut; feature: human-associated habitat; material: faeces | place: Denmark | collected 2008/2010
TTTTTCCAGACCCCGTTGTTCCTGCCACAAGTCCGTGCGGTCCATGAAATTTTTCATGAAGATTCAGATACACTATTTCATCCTTAACATTTACACCAAGTGGCACAGCCATCGTCTCATATATCTTTGAATTTTCCCATCTGCTATCAAGATTCAATCCTTCCACTGAATTAACTCCAAGAAGTTCAAACAATGAAATATTTTTTCTCAATGCTCCTGCAAGACTGATTTCTTCACACTCTACCGGTGCCAGAATGCGGACTATATTTTCCATACTTTCATCATCTATACTCTCATACTCAAAGTATTTCTTATGCATCTTATTCTGCGAATCATATACCATGGCACTCTCATAATCAAATATATCTATGATATGACTACAGTAAAGTGGCAACAGTGAAAGCTTTGACTCAAAAAACAAAAATACTGTATCAAGTTCTGAAGCATTCTCTATAAACTTAGAAATTGGATGACTTTTTATTCCATAGTCTTCCATAACAACGACAATATTAAATCTTCCACTTGTATTTTCATCCTGTCTCAATGTCAGCTCTTTATAGAGATTATCGAACACCCTGTTTCTGCTTTCCTGATCACAAACTATATTTCGACATCCTCTGGTTCCCTGTATTGATTTTAGGTTTTTTAACCATTTGTATTTTTTTTCATCCTTATCTATCAATGCATAAAGATTAATATCTCCATAATATTGCCTACTTATTATATCCACTATTATATTTTTCATCATGCAATAAAGTGATTCTTCATTACCCACTATTCCAACAGCATTAGCATCCCTGAGACTCAATGTAAGAGGGGCTTTTTCTATATCTCTGTATTCATCGGCAACATGATTTGGAATACTACTCAATTCATCTCCAACCTCCAGCTTCTCCTGTTTCTTATAATTAATCTGACGTAATGACTCTACATTTCCACGTCCTAAGTACACTTCCAGAAAATCATGATCTGTTGGAATACGGTCAAACAAAGTTGTATCAAAATTTTCTATATGACTTATATCCTGTACTGTACTGTAATACTGATCATTTAGGCAATCCAGCTCCTCTCTTCGAATATTCTCAATTTCTTTACGTTTCTTTTCGATATATAATTTATAAGTATCTTGTCGTTCAATACAAGTCTTCTTATACTGCTTTTCTCTGTTTACAATACCAAATATTGATGTAAGTACACCCACTCCCATTGAACATACACTAAACATCATAAATGAACTACTTGATCCGCTCATTGTACCTTTAAGCAGCATCATCATTGCCATCATAAATACTGGTGGAAACAATGTTGTAATCAAATTTAATTCTGGCTTTTTAGGTACAGTTCCGGGTTCAAGTATATCTATCGGAGTCTCATCCATTTTCACCTGTATCCTGGTATTACGAATAAAAACAGGGTATGTTGTCTGTATACTCATACTTTCCGGTCTGACATCTACACCATTAGTTTTGATAACTCCATAATCAAAATAAATCTTTCCTCTATTGTAATATGCCATAAAATCACCTATCGATATAAAGTCATGATTATTTATCTTAGCGGATTTCTGTATTATTTTATCATTAACACATGTATCGTAATCACCACTATACTTTGATAGTATCGAATACATCATGCTTTTATCCATCTGCAATGCTATTCTTGCTGCCCTTCCATAAGCCCCCTGCAGCTGTATATGAGCATCCGGCGTATCTCCTATAATAAGAGGTGTTCCCGGAACTAAAGCTATTGACCATCCAAAATTATCCATTTTCATTATCTCCTGAATATAATTGATGAACCATTTCTGATTCCAAAATCTGCAAGTGTCCTGTTCCCTTTTAAAAATGCTATTGGATATTCACATGCCATATAACACTCTGTAGTATTATTCTCATCTAAATTTAAATCATATGCTCTTTTTAATGCTATTATTAAAGTATTTGCAGATATATTTAGGGGTATCTCCAATTCGTGTGTCTGTCCCCTGATTTCGTCTATAAAATTTACTATTTTCTTTTCATTCTCATCCATTTTCGCACTCCAATACTTTTCTATTCATTAAATATAAATTCCTCATTAGCTAACATCAGACAGTCTCCCGGTAATATCTCTGTTTCCTGCCCCGCCTTTATAATCCTTCCATTGATAAATGTGCCATTGGTAGAATTTTGGTCCATTACATAATAACGTCCGTTTCGCGTGGTTATCACTGCATGCACCCTGCTGATATTCGTATTGTCTGCTACCGCATAATCTGACTTTTCCGGATTCTTTCCCAGCACAAACGATGGTTTGCCAAGCTCTATCTTTTCACCTGTTACCTGCCTTGTAAGACTTGCAAAATGATAGTTCACCGGTTGCATCTGCTGTATCTGTTGTACGGATATGCCATCATCTGACAACACTGTAGTTCCATCCATGCTGCCCTGCATTACCTGCTGCATTATCTGTTGCTGCATTGTCTGTTGCTGCATTATCTGTTGCTGCATTGTCACTGCTTTGTTTTTCAGCACGTTCACAACTGCACGCTCTTCGCGTGAGATATATTTTTCTATTGCATTGCCGTTGAAGCCATGGAAGCTTCTGACATAATACATAAATCTGGATATATAATTCGTATCCTCATTGATAACAGGTGTCATTGTATAAATTATGTTTTCTATAAATCCGACAATATCTGCACTTTCCTGTCCTCCCACTATCGGAAAATATATAAAGTACATCTCTTTTGTCATCTCGTTTATGTATACGTCATCCATATTAAAACGAACACTGTTTACGTTCAGTCCGTTATTGTATACATCCTCAACCATTATTACTATCTGCTCAATCATGAAAAAGAAATCATATTTGCTTATGGCTTTTTTCAATCTATCGGTAAGATTTATATTTGCAGGGCACGTATATATGACACTGTCTTTTTTTGTTTTTGTCACATGCATGATTCCACATGGTTTTATTCTGGCTAGCTGGCTTAGTTCGGTTTCATTTATTCTTTCCTTTCGTCCTGCCTTCATCATGGCAGTAACGGTCGATTTTTTTATGCTTACTTTTAATTTAGACATTCGCTATTTTCCATTCCTTATGAGATACATTCTGTCGTATGTAAAAATTCTATTTTCTTTGTTACTTCGAACCTGATATTGGTTTTCTGCAGCTTTTCGGTTATATCTTCCAATACTGTGGTTTCATCCTGCAATACTTCTGTCGGTGCATCCAGCACAGTAGTTTCATCTATATTTTGTGTATATCCCGGCTTTTTCTTATTCTCCCCTGCCAGGTTATATGACGGTGCTATCGGACCGGACGATGTTATGTCAATATGTCCCGCTGTCTGCTTTTGTACAATTGCTGCAATTCCTTTCCGGGCAGATTTTCCGGTAAGTGCACCTATGACCTTAGGTATTTCAAGCACTATAAGTATGACTATTGAAGCTATAAGCATTATGGCAAATGCCGTGAAGGATACGTAAAATATCATCCTGTACTGATTATAAGTCATCTTTGTTTTCCTCCTTCACGCTCTGTGCCTTCTCAATTGTTTTGTCTATATTATCCTGCAATCCTGTTATCTGCTCGCGCATTATGGATTTATCCAGCTTTTCTGTTTTGTCCTTTATTGTCTGTAATAAATCCATAACTTTATCCTTATCTGTCACTGCTATAAATGATGTGATATTTGTGTCAACTATATCATCTATCTCATTCCATACCTGAATCTTTGCGTCTAAGCTGTCAAAATTTTCTGATTTTGCATATAGCTCATTTATTTGCTTCCATAGCTTTTTGTATTCTTCATATGTTTTTTCTGTCTGTTGTATCTTTGCTCCATCATACTGGCTAATCAATGTCAGACAATCTGATATCTCACAGTATATTCCTGCCTCCGGATGATTCTCCTTCGCTTCCTTGAACCACTGCGCCGCACTGGAGTATCTGTCTTTTTCCACATTGATTTCGTAGTAGAATAAAAAGCTTTCACCAATCTTATAGCATACATCCTCATATCCCTTTGGATTTTTTTCTTTCAGCTTTGCCATGACATCATATGTATGCACCCGGCCATTGTGGTCCTTGCAATCTATACCTACCATCAGCCTGTTCAATATCTGCGCCTCATCCCTGTCCAGCACAAAATCGTCTGTCAGTTTGTCATTCAGCTTAAGATATGCCTCCGTCCTTGTCGGGTCGGTGACTATAGCCGTGTAATATCCATTGTCATAATTGTCATAGGTATCCGCTTCTTTTAATATGCTATTATAGTTTTCATTTTTTTTGTGTTCTGCCGCACAATAGCTTAATACTGTGCTTGTTCCAAGCAGCATCGTCAAAACTGATGTGGTGATAAATACCGCAAGCTTTCTCTTTAGATTCTTCCTATACATGTCATCAATCTCTGTATAGTGCTCAAGGTCATACATCAGCTCAGCTGCGCTCTGATATCTGTTGTTTGGATCCGGCTGTGTACACTTTGTAATAATACGTTCAAGACCACCTGACAATGTTGGGTCAATTTCTCTGATCGGCCTTATTTCGTAAGGTGGCTCACAGGGATTCATTCCCGTAACAAGATGATACATTGTGGCTCCCAGACAATATATATCTGTTCTCGCGTCTGTCTGCCCCATTCCACCAAACTGTTCCGGTGCAGCATATCCCATCGTGCCAAGACATGTTGTATCCTCTATGTTATTTTCCTTATATTCCCTTGCTGTTCCAAAATCTATAAGCACCACATTTCCATCAGGCTTTAGCATTATGTTTGCCGGCTTCATATCACGATATATGATTGGCGGGTTCTGTGAGTGCAGATACCCAAGAACGTCGCATAGCTGTTTGGCCCACTTTATCACATTTTTCTGCGACTGGGCTCCGTACTCCTGCAATGCTGTCTTGAGAGAATTTCCCTCTATATAATCCATTACGATAAGGAATCTGTCATCCTCATCTATGACATCGACAATATCAGGAAGACTGGGATGGCTCAGTTTTTTGAGCATATTGGTCTCCGCAACAAGACTTTGCTTTACCACCTCAAAATCCTTTACTCCATCCTTTCTGACCTCTTTTATTGCCCACTGTTTGTTTGCCCTTTCATTCATAGCCAGGTACACAACGCTCATTCCGCCGTGTCCAACTTCGTTTAGTATCTTGTATTTTCCGTCAATTAAAGAGCCTATTTCAAGCATCTGTTCCTCCTACTGTGCCTTTATGAGCGCTGCTGTTATATTATCGCGCTCTCCTCTTTGCATGCTTAGTCTGATGAGCTGCTCCAGTCTGTCGTGCATATTCTGCCCATCTACAGTTGCTGCCGTTTTCAGCATCTCATAGATTTCCTGTTCTGATACCTCATGCCTGAAGCCATCTGAACAAAGCAGAAGTGACATTCCATTTTTCATTGCCCCGGTCCTGTACTCCGGCTTTACTTCTGCTGATGCCCCGACACACTGCAGCAGTACATTCCTTCGCGGATCTCTCATAGCCTGCTCCTGTGTCATATTTCCATTCATAATTTCCCGCTGTACATATGTCTGGTCTGTCGTAAGCCTTTCTATATGGTCTGAAAGGCTATATATTCTGGAATCGCCCACGTTTATAATGTAGTAGGCTTTTTGCGTGACAAGCAGCACTACCACTGTTGTTCCCATGTTTACTGCATGTGCTTTGCCATATGCTTTTATTTTTTCGTTCTGCTGCTGTATTACTTCATCCCACTGTCTTTCCAGAATCAGACTGTCAATATCCGGGTTCGACGATTTGCAAAGCTCAGGCAGCTGCTCGTCACTCCATCTGTCAAATGCTCTGACTACAGTGGCACTGGCCAGCTCACCCTTCGATAAGCCGCCCATGCCGTCACATAATACTGCAAATGCCATGTCTCCTTTGCATGTTGAGAAGCACTTTACCAGCAGACTATCCTGATTAGTTTCTTTTACGATTCCTCTGTCCGTGTCAGCTGCTATTTCAAATCTCATACTCACTCCTCCCAGAATTCAAAATCTTCGTTGCCAAGTCTGCCTTGAAGGGCATGCGCTTTCGCGCATGCCACAGACATTGTTGTTTTTCCCACACCACCACATGGTGATGTAAATACATAGGTAATTATCTTATTGCTCATCATTGTCTTTCTTTTCTTTCATCTTTTTTCTCATATAATAAACGATTATCAATATCGCAATTATAAGTACAAATAATAATATTGCTCCAATTATATATACTGCCTTATCATTGTTTGTTTCTACTGATTTGACATCTGACGAATTTGATTCCATAGGTACATCATCTTCGGCAATCTCTGTATCTGCTTCTGTATCCTTACCATATATTTTTTTCACTTCATTGGTCTTTCCACCTTCGTCAACAGAACAGTCTGCACACTCTACCATAAGCCTTGAATCACCGTCTTTTGCAGAGAGCACCTCCTTAGGTACCTCAAACTCTATCTTTCCGTCATGCTTGTCCAGATAGTCAAGCATATCGTCTCCCGACATTTCCTTGATAACCTTTTTTTCTTTGTCATCCTTGCCCACTACAGTAATCTTTACACGTCCAAGCTTTCCGCCATCATCCTTCGGCATCAATACTGCATTCTTTGAGCCAATATAGTTTTCATTGTTTTTATCTACACCTGTCAATGTATATGTAGGTGCTGTCTTGTCCACAATAAATTCAATATTTACACTCTTCACATCACTGTAGGCAACTGAATCTGCTTTGTCCTTTGTCTCCACAACGATATTGTACTGACCCTCTTTTTCAAATACCGCATTTGATATCACATATTCGTACTTATGCCAGCCATCGCTTTCACTTACATTATTCACACTGAAGTCTGTTCCCTGCTTAAGTGCTTTTCCATTTACTTTGACAGTACAGCTGGTAACTTCATCCGGATTTATCTCTCTGACTACCACATCATGGTATACCTTCTGCACATAGTAATCCTTTACAAGCTTCATCGTATTGTCATCCAGCGAGAAGATTGAACCGCCTTTGTTTATGGAGAAATCCATCAATTTTTCTCCCTGCCCTGCAGTCTCTGTCACCTGCTTTCCGCCTGCATCTATAATATTGACTGTTTCATAAGAATTTCCGGCCTTATCCTGTGCATGGCATGTCAGTGAATACACTCCATCCTCATTGAGATTTCTAAACTCTACACGTTGTCCGTTTGAAATTGATATCACATTTCCGGTAATCGTTTTTCTTACGAATCTGCTATTTTCATATACCTCAACTGTAAGCACCGGTGAAAAGTATTCAAGATTAGTATCTGTGCACTCTATTACAAATGACATATTTCCTGAATTATTGTTTACTGAGCCCGGGGTTACACCTTTGATTGTTACAACAGGCTTTGTCGTATCTATGCAGAACTCCTGCTTTGCAAGGTCTTTTGCCATATTGCCGGCTTTGTCTGTATATGCAAGTGACCATGTATATGTGGCATCCGCATCAAAGCTTAATGTTGCCGTATGTGTATCACCATTATCTGACCAGCTTCCAAATGCCGGTGCTGCTACTGATTTTCCTGCATCCTGCGCAGTCATGCTCAGTGCTATTCTGCTTGTATCAAAATTGTGCTCTGTGATTGTCACAGTTGCTGTTCTCTTGTTATTATAATAGTTTCCGTTTGATGCACTGTTGTTATCATATACTACCGAAATAACAGGTGCTGTCGTATCAATTGTAAATTTTGTCGGTGCAAGCGAATTTGCATAATCCACTCCTGCTGCGGCATTTCCCGCAATGTCTTTTACTCCGATTCCAAATGTGTAATCGTCATCATGTCCGTAATATATTGTAGCAACATGTACTGTATCATCACCGTTACCGCTTCCACCTTCTGTGCTCCAGTTTGAAAGAGCAGGTGCCTTACCTGCTGCGGCTTTTATTTCCGCTGCTACCTTTGATGCATCAAAGTTACGCTCTGTTACTTTTACGGTTGCTGTTCGCGGTGCTTTGAAGTATGCTGTGTCTCCAAATGATTTATCTGCACTGTTATTGTCATAGCTTACCTGCACTGTTGGTGCTGTTGTATCTATTTTTATGTATTTTGTTACTGTGTATGCCGTTCCTGCATTGTCTGTTGCGGTAACATCTATACGCACTTCATTACTGTTGTTTGAAGCCGCGCTTATGTCAAATTGCTCTGTTACATGATTTTCCAGATCTTTTAAGCCCGCTGCTGTCTTATCATAGCTATATAATGTTCCATCCTGTGTCGTCTGTCCCATATTTGTTACCGTATAGTTTACGCTCTTTATTCCTGATGCAACTCCTGTGGCATTCTCATCTGATACCTCTATACTTACCGGCACATCTGCACTGTACACTCCTGATGCTGTCTCAGGTGTGATGACTGATATTGCCGGTGCGCATGTATCAACTACCAATCCATTTGTGCTGATATATGAAACATTACCGCTTAAATCTGTAACCCTGACATATACCACGCAGTTTTTGTTCTCGCATTCTATCGGTTCACTGAAGGTGCCATCCTCATTAAGGCTGTCAAGTGTCTTCCAGTCAGCCTCCTGAATACTGTCTACGTCAATTATTGCATCCTCTGCTGAAACGAAATACTCTGCTGACTTGATGCCGCCATGCTCATCTCCAAGCTGTCCGGCAATATTGACCTTCTTGGCAGCAAATCTTGAAATCTCATATTTGTCTTTTGGCAGCAATAAATCCCACACGGTATCCATGCCTGTTGAAAGTCCGTCAAACCTGATATTTCCTGTCGGCGACTGTACGTCAATTACAAACTCTGCTGATTTGTCTCCTTCTATCTCAAATCCATTATCTGAATTACCACACAAATCTTTTGCACTGACACTCAGCTCATACTTGTGTCCTGCATTGAATACGAGCTGCTTACTGTAAACAGCTTCTGCTCCCTCGCCTGTCTTTACCCAGTATGACTTTTCAGACCATGCATCTGACTGTGTCTGTTCATTTCCATCAACCTTTACATTGATTTTTGTTTCATCTGGGTCAAAGAAAAGCTCATTCTCTTTTACCGAAATGGTTGCAATCCTGTTTTCCCTGTAATACTCAGTGCCTTTTACACTGCTGATGCACTGTGGATCCGGCTGCTCCGGTGTACCATATGTCACTGTTATTGCAGGCGCTGCCTTGTGAATATAAAATGGCTGGCTGCCGCTTGCTGTCAAACCCGCTACAGTCACGTTTCCTGCCTCATCAACAGCTTTAACATATACATCTGTCTTTTTATCCAGATAAGCCTCAGCCGATACATTTATGATTCCTGATTCATCAAGCTCATTCCATGCACCTTCATCATCCGATACTGACTGATCATCTGTCACTATCTGGTATTTTGCTGATACAACACCTGAAATGCTGTCAGCTACACTTGTTTTTATACGGACATCATCATTGAAATATTTTCTGTTTTTGCCCGCTTCCGGCTCTATACTGACATCAGGTGACTGACTGTCCATGCTGAACTTGAAGCTGTCACCTTTAACCTCTGTCTTAAGACCGGCATAATCAGTTGCCTTTACTGAAAGCATCAGATCAATTCCGTTAAACTGCTCTGCTGCCGGAATGGTTATCCTTCCTTCCCCGCTTGCGTCAAGCTCAACAGTCTGTCCTGATACAATTTTCCTTTTCCCATCAAATACAGTGTATTCAACACTCTTAATTCCTGATAAGCTGTCATCAGCCTTAACTATATAGCTTATATCATCCTTATGCCAGCCTTTTTCATCGGCTGCTGTCATGGTATCCTGAGACACTGTAAGCTCCGGTGGCAGGGTATCAACAACCAGCTTCGATGTGGAGAAAAATGCTGTCTCGCCATTACAATTGTCCTGAGCCTTTACATATACGTTATATGAAGTATCCTTCAGATCAGATGTATTAATCTTGTACTTATATCGGGCATCATATGTATCCTCAATAAGCTCTAACGGCTTCCATGCTGAATCATCAAGCGCTTTTACCTGCTCATCATTTAAAATACTGCCACTTTCATCTGATTTATTCACATAGTAGAATGCCTGCTTTATTCCGCTGATATCCTCCAGCTGTCCATATACATTTGATGCCTGCTGACTGACCATATTCTGCTCGTCTATTAAATCAGCATCATATCCAATAGTACCTGAAGGCGCTTTTCTATCCACATAAAACGGCTGCTCTATTGAGCTTGTATCATTACACTCATGCTCCGCCTGATCCTTCGCATACATTCCGATTATCTGATATTTGTGTTCCTCATCCGCTTTTGTACCAAATGTGATGCAGCTGCTATAATCAGCCCCTGTCACAATCCAGTCACTATACTCTATTCCTGCATCAATCAGCTTCTGGGCATTATCGACATCAAATACATCGAATTCTTCCCGGTCATCAACCTTTACCCAAAGCTGTGTGGAACCATCATCCAAAGAGACATCGTGGATATTCATGTCTACTTTTCTGACATTTCCATAATAATCCACAGCATCCTTTGTGAAAGCAGGTTTATCATCCTCCTTTGGATTCAATGTTATCTTTGGAGGCTGTGTATCATATTTGTAGTCGAGCTGCAGACTTCCAATATCTGTGATAGCTCCGCTTTCCTTGTCCTTACGTGCTATTACAAGAGTCTGTCTGTTATCTCCCTGCTGTGGCATAAGCTGATATTTATCAGCTTCAATCCATTCATCACCTTTTCTAACCACATATACCGCCTGATTGTCACTTGCCAGCGATAATGTAGGTGCTTCTACATAAAATTTTGTACCCTGCAGCATTGTCCCTGTCAGGCTGTTATTCATACTGCTGTAATCATATTCTTTGATGGTAACAGTATATTCTGCCTCTGCTGACTTATATTTGTCATCTTCTGCTTTTGTCACCTTTATCCTTACAGTTCCGGTATCCTTTGCTGTCCATATACCGTTTGATGCAAAGTCTGTATCCTTTTCAATCAGATTTTTGCCTTCTACAACAGTGTATTTTAAATTGTCAACGGCTGCATCCGCCCTGTCGGATTTTACCACCGGAACAACTTTGTTCCCCACATAAATATCATCCGCCGGTGTATACTCTACCGTCAGCTGCTGTGGCTGGTTTTCCTCGGTGGCATTATTATCCGAATCCTGTTCATCTGGAATTTTACTGTCAGATATATCATCCGAAGCTGCGTCGTTAGATATATCATACTCTGAAGAGGGTGTATCAGCACTTACCTGTGTTGCCGGAAGCGATGTCGCACCCATTACAGAAGCTAGCATGATTGCTAGTAACCTGTTAAGTTTTTTATTAAACACTCTCATATCTCCTTTTCTATAGTATTTTTTGTAACTATTCCGTTACGATTTTATTTATATTCCCACTCTTCATTCCATTATACAAAACAATGGTCACACAACGGTCACACGGAGACAACTTTGTGAAAACTGCATAATAAAAGCGCCGAAAATTACATATTTTTTAGACAATTTTCGGCGCTTTTTTGGATTATTTTTTTGTAACTATTATTTACTATACTTGTTGTATATCTTTTCAAACGCAGGCATAGAGTGCTTTATCATTTCCCTGTCCACACAGTATGATATTCTCACCCAGCCCGGACAGCCGAAGCCGTCTGCTGCTACTATGAGCACATCCTCCTCCTTTGCCTTCTCGCAGAATGCATTGCTGTCATCCTCGAGTGCCTTTACAAACATATAAAAGGCTCCATCCGGCTTGAAGCAGTGATAGCCTATCCTTGTGAGTCCCTCGTACAGAAGGTCTCTGTTTTCTTTGTAGGCATTGATATCACCGGTTGCCCCCTGGCATTTTACTATCATCTTCTGGAACAGGCTTGGTGCACACACGTAACCGAGTGCTCTTCCCGCACCACAGACTGCTGCATACAGCTCTGCCTTATCGTACACCTCATCAGGCACGAGGACGTATCCTATTCTCTCTCCCGGCAGTGAAAGTGACTTGCTGTATGAGTAGCATACCAGTGTGTTGTCGTAATATTTGGTCACAAACGGTACCTTGATTCCGTCGTAAACTATCTCCCTGTACGGCTCATCTGCGATAATGAATATCGGTCTTCCTATCTCCTTAGACTTTTTCTCAAGGAGGTCTGAGAGCTTTTTGATGGTCTCCTCAGAATAGACTGTGCCGGATGGGTTGTTTGGTGAATTGATTATGACACCTCTGGTGTGCGCATTGATTCTCTCCTCAAGAGCCTCAAAATCTATCTGAAAATGCTCTGTGTCTGCAGGCACCTCTACAAGCCTTGCTCCTGCTGCATTCACAAATACCTTGTACTCTGGGAAATATGGCGCTATGGTAATAAACTCATCATATGCGTCGCTTGTCAATGCCCGAAAGCAGATTGACAGCGATGCCGCTGCTCCCATTGTCATGTAAAGGTTGTCCGCATTAAAATGTGTGCCGTGTGTGTTGTTCAAAAATTCAGCTATCGCCGCTCTCGTTTCCACGTCTCCCTGTGCTGAGGTGTAGCCGTGCAGCGCAACAGAATCATAATCTGTCACAAGCTCCTTTATTGTGTCGTTTACTATCTGCGGAGCCGGTATGCTCGGGTTTCCTATTGAGAAATCATATACATTTTCCTTACCTACAATTGCTGCTCTTTTTTTACCATACTCGAAAAGCTCCCTGATTGCTGAGCGCACGCTTCCGAGCTGGTACATGCTTTCGTTTACTACCATTTTCTTGTCTCCTTATCTCTGATGTTCTTGCATGTTTACTATTATAATATCTCTGCTTATGACATACAAATGTCTTTATAAACATCTCTTTATACACATATTGTTACCATTCATGATCGTTTATCGTGATATGAATGCCTCCATCCCGGCACGCTTCGTCATATCAATATGCTCCTTAAGCTCGCGGGCTGACATTCGCAGTGCCCCCAGGCTCATGACCGTCTGCTGCTCCAGTCCGTCAGAGGTTGCCACTGTTACCTTGTACCTGTCACGTATGCCAAACACAGTCTTTTCGATAAATGCATCGGCTGTCTCGTCCTGCTTTGTATACACAACCTCTATGTTGTGGAAGGTCTCTCTCTTTCCAGCATTGCCCTTCACCTTGTACGCATCAAACACCAGCAGCAGATGACAGCCCTTATAGCCCTGGTAATCCGATAAAACATCCTTCAGCGCATCTCTCGCCGAATCAATGTTTATGCGTGAAAGCTCCTTTAAATCCTCCCATGCAAATATTATATTATATCCATCAACTATCAGGTACTCTTCCCCCGGGGATTTCTTCGGATAAATCGGATTGCCGTGCTTATCATGCTTTACGGTGCGCGGTTTACCACTTAGACCTTCATACTCATTTTTCTTTTTACCTGACCATTTGCGCCTCTGATCCTCTGCGATATCGTTTTTGCCCATGCCAAACTCCCTGGCATAAACATCTGCAAGCTGCGCATCAAGCTCCACTGATGACATACCTGAAACAGCTTTCTCAAAGCTCGTCCTGCGGCGGTTTCCGGCAAGCACCTGCGCATCCTCCGCTGAAAATGCATTCTGCGTACGGGCACTCGCTGCAAGTGCCTCCTCAGACTCATCTCCGTGGTAGACATACGGCAGATGCATATGCTCCGGGACCTCATCCCACGGCACCACGTAGCCTGAGCCGTGCGCACAAAATACCGAGCCTGTCGGATTGCGGAAATCCTCCTCGCTGTCATAGTGCATCTGCGCAATCACCTCCGCAGGATTGTGACACTCATCATAACCCCACAGCTCCAGTGTCAGGTGCCCGAGCCCCTTTGTATACGCATGCACCAGACTCACATAATCCTGCATTGTCGCAACCGGTGCCTTACCGGTAATTGTTGCCATCTCCCTCGCAGCGGTTGTGGCAAACTGCGGGCTCTCGGCTCTTGCAAATCTCTGCTCCAGATCTGTCATTGCACGGCCGACATACTCCATCGGCACCTGTAGGATAAAGCTGTAGTATGGCTCCAGCAGCACGCTCTCTGTGGATTTAAGCCCCTGGCGGATTGCTCTGTATGTAGCCTGGCGGAAATCGCCTCCCTCCGTGTGCTTTACATGTGCTCTTCCTGTAAGAATAGTGACCTTCACATCGGTAAGCGCTGAGCCTGTAAGCACACCCCTGTGCTCCTTTTCCTCAACGTGTGTGGCTATGAGGCGCTGCCAGTTTTTGTCCAGCACCTCTTCCCGGCAGTCGGCGGCAAACTGCATCCCGCTGCCCCGGGGCAGCGGTTCCAGCAGCAGATGCACCTCGGCATAGTGGCGCAGCGGCTCGTAATGTCCCACACCTTCCATGGGCTCGGTGATGGTCTCCTTATACAAAATACCGCCCGGGCCAAAGGATACTTCCAGCCCGAACCGCTCCGCCAACAGGCTGCGCAGCACTTCCAGCTGCACCTCGCCCATCAGCTGCACATGGATCTCGCCCAGCGTTTCGTTCCACACCACATGGAGCTGCGGTTCTTCCTCCTCCAGCCGGTGCAACTTTGCCAGTGCAGCGTGTACGTCTGCGCCCTCCGGCAGCAGCACCTGATAGCTGAGCACCGGTTCCAGCACCGGCACATCACTGTCCCGCTCTGCCCCAAGCCCGGTGCCGGGCTTTGCATGGGTCAGGCCGGTCACGGCGCATACCTGTCCCGGGCCGATGGCCTCAGTCAGGGTATATTTTGCGCCGGAATACAGCCGCAGCTGGTTCGCCTTTTCTGCCCACGGCTCGCCGTCTGCTTCGCCGGAGAGCAGAGCCTTTACCTTCAGCTCCCCGCCGGTGACCCGCAGCCATGTCAGGCGGGTGCCCTGCTCGTCCTGCGATACCTTGAACACCCTTGCACCAAAGGCGTGCAGCGCCGGGGCGGGGCGGGTGTAGCGGTCAAGCCCCTCCAGAAGTGCATCCACCCCGTCCAGCCGCAGCGCCGCCCCGAACCAGCACGGAAAAACGTGCCGCCGTGCAACTGCGGGGATAATGTCTGCATCGGTCAGGGTTCCCGCGTCCAGCATTTTTTCCATCAGCTGCTCATCGCACAGCGCCAGTGCTTCGTTGCGGGCGGCAGGCTCTGCGCCAAAATCCACAAAACCCTCGCCAAGGCGGTGATTCAGCTGGCTGAGTAACTGTTCCCGGGTCATGCCGGGCAGGTCCATCTTGTTCACGAATACAAAGGTGGGCACATGGTAGCGCCGCAGCAGCCGCCACAGCGTTTCGGTGTGGCTTTGCACGCCGTCCGTTCCGCTGACCACCAGCACGGCGTAATCCAGCACCTGCAAGGTGCGCTCGGTCTCGGTGGAAAAATCCACATGGCCGGGGGTGTCCAGCAGGGTGATGGCGGTATTGCCCGCCGTAAGCAGCGCCTGCTTGGAAAAGATGGTGATGCCGCGCGCTTTTTCCAGGCTGTCGGTGTCCAGAAAGGCGTCTCCGTGGTCTACCCGCCCCAGCTTGCGGATGGCACCGGCGCGGTAGAGCATGGCCTCGGAGAGGGTGGTCTTGCCGGAGTCTACATGGGCCAGAATGCCCAGTACGATCTGTTTTTGCGTTGTTTCCATGCACTGCTCCTATAAAAAAGTTTCTCATTTATTGTAGCACGCTTTGCCGGGAAAAGAAAGTTTTCGGGCGCAAATCCCGCAGGCAAAAAACAGCACCGGACAGAAAACGCTCTGCCCGGTGCAATTTTCTTAAAAAAGATCCAGCATATTGTCCAGATAGATTTCCTCCCGCACTTGCAATTGGTATTCCGGCTTTATCATGTAGTAAAGCAGAAATTCCAGCACCAGTGCACTGCCAAGCCCCCTGCCCTCTATCTTAAACTGGGAAAAGCCTGCGGGCAAGTACCGCTGCCGGATGTCCTTCACCCCAATAAATCCGGGGCTGCGCATCGCCTTGGAAAAGCGGTAGCCCCCGGCGGCATCCGGGGCAGCGCAGCGGTGGTCCGGGCAGTCCTCGCCCAGATTCTGGCGGCTGACTGTCTCATAGCAGCGCTTGCGCTCGGTGCAGCCGAACCAGCAGCACTCGTTGCACAAAAACTCTACCTTCGCCTTTTGCTCCGGCGGCAGGGTGCGCAGCTGCTCCAATGCCGGGTTCAGCCGGAAATCTGGCACCACATACCGGAACTGCGGCTTTGCCAATTCCTGCCGCAAAAGCGTAAAATCGGTGAGCACCTTGGTGGTGGAGGATACCAGATACAGCTCCGGCCAGCGCTGCCTCAGATAGTCCGCCAGCAGGTCAGAATGGACGATCACACCGTTTGGCACACTGCCGCCTTTTGCAAACTGTTCACACAGGGCGTTGCACTGCGGGTCAGCAAGGTGCTCAGCCCGCAGCAGGGAGTTACTGAAGGTCAGCCGCCCGGAGATGCCGTATTCCCGCAGCAGCGCCAGCACCTCGCGCGCCGCTGCCCCGCCGCTGGAAATGCGTCCCCCGCCCCAGATGCAGCCCGCCGGGGCGCCGTAGATAGAGCCAATGGTGCACCACTCGTAAAAATATTCCCGGTGCTCCCGGTACAGCGGCAAAAAACGGCGGTACAGCTCGTAAAACTCGAACAGGCCGGGCAGATGATAACAGGCAGCTGCGGGCTTTTCCATAGCGGTTCCTTTCCTGCAAAAAGGGAGCTGCTGCGTAAAAATGCCGTGCAGCGGCTCCCCTGTTTTTATCGTATTTGCTTTTGTTACACGGTAGCGCCGACCTGAGGGGCACCACCGGCAAGCTGCTCCGCCGTAAGCGGCTGGGCTTCTGCGGGGGCGTTCAGCCGCTCCTTGGCCACCGCCAGCATCAGCTTGATGCGGTTTTCCTGATTGACCCGGGTAGCACTGGGGTCGTAGTCGATGGGGGTGATGTTAGCGCTGGGGTACAACGCACGGATCTTGTTCACCATGCCCTTGCCCACGATATGGTTGGGCAGACAGCCAAAAGGCTGCGCACACACGATGTTGCCGTAGCCGCCCTGCACCAGCTCGATCATCTCGGCGGTCAGCAGCCAGCCTTCGCCCATTTTTGCGCCCAGCGAGATAACCCCCTTGGGCTTTTCCACCAGCTCCTTGAAGGGGCCCGGCGCATAGAACCCGGCGTCCGTCTCTGCCTTGAGCATGACACGCTCCACGCTGTCCAACCAGTTGAGGAACTGGTCGGTGCCTACCTTTACAGCCAGCTTGCCGCCGTACAGCACATGATCCTCGCCCATGTTGAAGGCGCAATACTGCACAAAGCCCATCAGACCGGGGAAGTTCACCTCGCAGTCCTGACTTTCCAGAAACTTCTGCAGTTCGTTGTTGCCCAGCGGGCTGTACTTGACGTAGATCTCGCCCACAACACCCACCTTGACCTTGGGCACCCGGGTGACCGGGATAGTGGCAAATTCCTTTGCGATGAGCGGGAAAGTGTGCTTCATTTCCCGGGAAGTAAAGCCTTTTCCGGCCAGCAAGGCACGGCCCAGACGGGCGATCCAGCGGTCCATCATGCGGTCAGCAGCACCCTTTTCGTTCTCGTAGGGGGCCACCTGATTGCGCAGCGCACACAGCATATCGCCGTAGAAGATGCAGGCGATACACTTGCGCGCCAGCGGGAGGGTCATCTGGAAGCCGCTGTCCTTTTCCAGGCCGGAAAAGTTCAGGCTTGCCACCGGGATCTGCGGATATCCAGCCTTGACCAGCGCCTTGCGCAGCAGATGGATGTAGTTGGAGGCACGGCAGCCGCCGCCTGTCTGGGTGATGAGCAGGGCCGTGTGTTCGAGATCATATTTGCCGCTGTTCAGGGCATCCAGAAACTGGCCGATGACCAGCAGCGCCGGGTAGCAGGTATCGTTGTGGACATACTTCAGCCCCAGCTGTGCCACGGCACTGCCGCAGTTGCCCAGCAGCTCACACTTGTAGCCCTCGCAGCGCAGTGCGTACTCCATAAGCCGGAACTGGGTAACGGCCATGTTGGGGATGAGGATGGTGTGGGTCTTTTTCATCTCCGGGGTAAATTTGGGATAATGATATTCCATAGGTTCCTCCTATGTTGCTCTAAACAAGATAGTCCCCGCAAAAGCTTCCCCTCGCCGGGGGGAAGCCCTTCAGCCTATCTCAGGGTTTCTTTTATTCTGACTTTTCTGCGGCGGCCTCGTCCCGCTCGTCCAGTGCGGCAAACAGGCTGCGCAGACGGATGTTCACGGCACCGAGGTTCGTGATCTCGTCGATCTTCAACTGGGTGTACAGCTTGTTGCCCCGCTGCAAAATCTCGCGGGTCTCGTCGGTGGTAATGGCATCCACGCCACAGCCGAAGGACACCAGCTGCACCAGATCCATATCCTTTTGGGTGGTGCAGTACTTGGCGGCAGCATACAGGCGGCTGTGGTAGGTCCACTGGTTCAGCACACTGGTGGGGAACTTCTGCACCCGGTTGGAGATGCTGTCCTCGGTAACCACCGCAGCCCCGTGACGGGTGATCAGATGGTCGATGCCGTGGTTGACCTCCGGGTCTACATGATAGGGGCGGCCTGCCAGCACGATGATGCGCTTACCCTGACGGCGCGCCTCGTCGATGATCTCGCTGCCCTTTACCCGGATCTTAGCCATGTGTGCTTCGTACTCCGCGTAGGCAGCATCGGCTGCGGCCTGCACCTCCCGCTCGGAGATGCCGCCAAAGTACTTGGGCAGCACCTCCTTTGCCATCTTGTGCACAAAATCCTTGGGACGGTGGATGCCCACATAATCATAGATGAACTTTTTGCCTTCCAGCTCCGGGCAGTTGCCTGCCAAAACCTCCGGGTAGTAGGCCACCACCGGGCAGTTATAATGGTTGTCTCCCAAGCCCTCGTCCACATTGTAGGTCAGGCAGGGGTAGAAGATGGCGTCCAGCTGCATCTGGCTCAGCGCCTTGATGTGGCCGTGGCTCAGCTTTGCCGGGAAGCAGGCGGTATCGCTGGGGATGGTAGCCTGTCCGGCCAGATACAGCCCGCGGGTGGACACCGGGCTGGTGTGCACCGCAAAGCCAAGGCTCGTCCAGAAGGCGTACCAGAAGGGCAGCAGCTCGTAGAAGCCCAGACACAGCGGGATGCCGATAGAGCCGCGCTTGCCGGGCACAGGCTTGTAGCTGGCCAGCAGCTGCTGCTTGTAGGCGTACAGGTTCAGGCTGTTGTCCTCGCTTTTGCCGGTAACGGGCTTATCGCAGCGGTTGCCGGAGATGAACTTGCGGCCATCGGCAAAGGTGTTGACGGTCAGCTGGCAATGGTTGCCGCAGCCGCCGCACTTGACGCTGACCACCTGTTGTGCAAACTTTTCCAGCTCCTGCTCATCCATCATGGCAGAGGTGGTCTGGTTGTTTTTATGGCTCTGACGCAGGCCGTACAAAGCAGCGCCGTAAGCACCCATCAGACCGGCAATGTCCGGCCGGATGACCTCCACGCCCATCTCCTTTTCAAAGGCACGGAGCACGGCTTCATTATAAAAGGTACCGCCCTGCACCACGATCTTGCGGCCCAGCTCTTCCGGGCTGGAAGCGCGGATCACCTTGTACAGCGCGTTCTTGACCACGCTGATGGACAGGCCTGCGGAAATATTCTCGATGCTGGCGCCATCCTTCTGCGCCTGCTTGACCGAGCTGTTCATGAACACGGTGCAGCGGCTGCCCAAGTCCACCGGGCGGTCTGCGAACAGACCCAGTGCGGCAAACTCCTTGACGTCGTAGCCCAGCGCCTGCGCAAAGGTCTGCAAAAAGCTGCCGCAGCCGGAGGAGCAGGCCTCGTTCAGGAAGATGTTGCTGATGGCGCCGTCCTCGATCTTGAAGCACTTCATGTCCTGCCCGCCGATGTCAATGATGAAGTCCACGTCCGGCATAAAGTACTTGGCAGCGGTAAAATGCGCCACCGTTTCCACCAGACCGTAATCACAGCGGAAAGCGTTCTTTACCAACTCCTCGCCGTAGCCGGTGGTGGTAACACTGGCCACCTGCAGCCCCGGGTGCTCCTTGTAGATCTTGAGCAGCTGCTCCCGAATCAGAGGCAGCGGGTTGCCAAGGTTGGGCTGATAGTTGGTGTACAAAATCTGGCTCTTTTCGTCCACCACCACCAGCTTGACGGTGGTAGAACCGGAGTCGATGCCGATATGCACCGGCCCGCAGTGGGCACTAAAAGCCACGCGGGGCACACTGTGGGACATGTGCCGTGCGTGGAAAGCCTCGTACTCCTCCTTGCTGGCGAACAGCGGCGGCTCGCTGGCATAGGTAGCAGTGGCGGCGTACTTGTCCAGCGCAGCGGCCACCTCGGTAAGCACAAATTCCTTGTCGGCATACAGAGCAGCGCCCAGCGCCACATACAGCAGACTGTTTTCCGGGCAGGTACCGGTCACGTTCAGCGCTTCGTCAAAGCTCTTGCGCAGCACGGTGCTGAAAGTGAGCGGGCCGCCCAGATAAAGGATATTGCCCTTGATGGGGCGGCCCTGTGCCAGACCCGCAATGGTCTGGTTGACCACGGCCTTGTAGATGCTGGCCGCGATGTCCTCGGTCTTTGCGCCCTGATTGATGAGGGGCTGCACGTCGCTCTTGGCGAAAACGCCGCAGCGGGATGCGATGGTGTATGTACGGGTGGCCTGTTCGGCCGCCTTGTTCATCTCATCGGCACTCATCTTGAGCAGCGTCGCCATCTGGTCGATGAACGCGCCGGTGCCGCCCGCGCAGGATCCGTTCATACGCACCTCAAGGCCGGAGGCGTTATTGCCGTCCGTAAGGAACAAAATTTTCGCGTCCTCGCCGCCAAGCTCGATGACCGCATCCGTACCCGGCACAAGGCGGTTCACCGCAATGCGCGTCGCGTACACCTCCTGCACGAACTGAATGTCACTGCGCTCTGCAAGACCCATACCGGCCGAGCCGGAAATGCTCAAAAGCACCTTTTCTTTCGGAAACTGCTCTGCCACTTCACGCAGCATCTCAACGGATTTCTCCACGATGCGCGAAAGATGACGCTCATATTTTTTGAAAAGCACCTCGTTCTGCTCGTTCAGAACAACGCACTTTAAGGTCGTGGAACCAACGTCCAAACCGATTCTCATCATGTTGATTCATCCTTTCTGCGGTATCCTTTCCGCATCGTATACCGATACCGCATAAATGCCGCCTGTTTCGGCAGCTCTTACATATCCGCAAAATTACCCAAATATACTTTTAATGATACCACAGGCGCGCGCGCAATTCAATACGCAGCACCGCGGCGAGATTGTAAAAAATTCGTGACATAACGCGGTTTTTCTTGTGTGGGAAAGCCATTTTCCGCACGGGTTTTCCACTTTTTGTCTTGTCCGGGGCGACTATTTTAACGGCTTTTCGCATATAACTCACCGATGAGAAATGAGGAGGGTTTCCTATGTCAAACGGCAAAAGAAGGTATTTTCCGGGCGCCAACACCGGGCGCGGATTCATCGGGCATTTTGAGGGCATCGTGCCGCCGTGGAGCGAGCCGCACTACACCTACGTTTTAAAGGGCGGCCCCGGGGTAGGAAAAAGCACATTGATGAAAAAATGCGCCGCCATCGCACGGGCAAACGGGTTTACCGTCGAAGAATTTCGCTGCGCAAGCGACCCCGAAAGCTTTGACGCCGTGCGTATCCCACAGCGGCGGCTCGTCTTACTGGACGGCACCGCGCCGCACATCGTCGATCCCGAGCTTCCCGGTGCGCGGGACAGCATCATCAAC
>OGOS01000921.1_pt1 | contig 21263 bp, 20 predicted proteins | sample 1552701 | NCBI WGS metagenome assembly OGOS01 (sample SAMEA2580128, study PRJEB22360) | human gut metagenome | biome: human gut; feature: human-associated habitat; material: faeces | place: Denmark | collected 2008/2010
ATTAAAAGTTGAAAAATCCGTTCTAATTTGCTATTATAGAGATATCGAAAGACAAAGACAAATTGAGAACAAATTTACAAGTATTATACCCCTGCGGTGTACGTAACATTGCTTCACAGGTTTTGAGCCAACACTCTGACCTAGGGAACCTGATTCTCCTCCCACCAAAAACAAGCCTCCTTCGAGTGGACGTTTGCGGTAGGCAGGGAAGGTACCCACCTGCACACGCAGGTTCAAAACATGGAGCAAGACGGCATTGTGGGGATTAATATTTTTGTGGGGGATATATTTAAATATTATATCCCTAAAAGGTGATAAAAGTATTTGTAGCTGCTTAGTTTAGTAAGCAGCTTTTTGTATATGTAATGGAGAAAAATATGCAGGATTTATTTACTAGCCTATTTGAGGAAGAAAAGAAAATAGATAAGCCCTTGGCGGACAGAATGCGTCCTGAACGCTTAGATGATTTTGTAGGACAGTTAGGTGCAGTTGGCGTTGGAAGTCCCCTCAGAAGGATGATAGAGCGCGATATGCTGCAATCAGTATTGTTTTATGGACCACCTGGAACTGGCAAAACTACTTTAGCACAGGTTATAGCCCATGTAACAGGTGAGCAGTTTGTAGCTATTAATGCAGTGTCCAGTGGTGTGCCCGAGCTGCGTAAGCTGATTGCTAAAGCTCAGGAGACACGTCAGCGCGGTATGGGACGTACCATCGTTTTCATCGACGAGATTCATCGCTTCAATAAGGCGCAGCAGGATGTGCTTTTACCATATGTAGAAAATGGTACTATAGTGCTTATAGGCGCTACTACAGAAAATCCTTTCTTTGAAATTAACTCACCTCTTCTTTCACGTATGAAGGTTGTACGCTTGGAAAAGCTGCAGCCTAAGCATATAGAGCAAATACTTTTGCGTGCTGTTCAGGACCCCGTAAAGGGCTTTGGAGGCAGTTTTGAGGTTGAACCTGAGGTATTAGCTATAATTGCTGATTTTGCAGCAGGAGACGCCCGTAGCGCTCTTAATATCCTAGAGCAGGCAGAGTTTATGTTGCCTGAGGAGGGAGAACGCAGATTAACTGTAGATGTATTACGTAGTGTGATAGGTACAGCAATGCAGCGCTACGATAAAAAAGGCGATCAGCATTATGATATTGTATCTGCATTTATTAAAAGCATGCGCGGTGGTGATGCGGATGCAGCACTTCATTATATGGCGCGTATGATGGAGGGTGGGGAGGACCTACGCTTCATTGCCAGACGTATAGTTATTTGTGCTGCCGAGGATGTAGGTATGGCTGATCCACAAGCCTTGGTTATTGCTAATGCAGCGGCTCAGGCTGCTGATTTTGTAGGCTGGCCAGAGGCAAGGATTCCGCTAGCAGAGGCTGTTTGCTATATTGCCACAGCTCCCAAGAGCAATGCCTCCTATATGGCTATAGATGCTGCGTTAAGCGATGTTCGAAAACGTAGCTGCGGTAATGTGCCTAAGCATTTACGTGATGCTCATTATCCAGGTGCAGCTGCCTTAGGACATGGTCTGACCTATAAATATCCTCATGATTTTCCTGGTGGCTGGGTAGAGCAGCAATACTTACCAGATGAGCTTGTGGGTACACGCTACTACGTACCTACGGGACGTGGTAGAGATTTAGATAATAAGAAATAGTCAAAATACACATATTTTTCTAAAATGTTTAGGGCAAATAATAAAGAAAGGATAAAATTTATCAGAAAGAAAGTGGGGAGAAAATGCATATTTTAAGAATTTTTTAGATAAATTTTCCTGAAATATGCAAAAAAATGCCTATATTTAGCATAATAATGGCTTAAAAACCTAGATTTTATGCGGGTTTTGAGAATTTAGAAAAAATCTCAAAAAAAGTGATAAAAAATGCTTGACTTTTAGGTGAGTAATCTGTATAATATCACTTGTAGCTGACAACAACAAGTCAGAAACGAAAGATGGCCCGGTGGTTCAGTTGGTTAGAATGCCGCCCTGTCACGGCGGAGGTCGTGGGTTCGAGTCCCATCCGGGTCGCCATCTTGCCTCGGTAGCTCAGTTGGTAGAGCAAAGGACTGAAAATCCTTGTGTCCACAGTTCGATTCTGTGCTGAGGCACCATGAAATTTACACCTGCATATGCGGGTGTTTTTTTGTATCTTGATTTATATATTGCCCCAGCAATAACTAGTTACTTAACGGAGGATATTATGTTTAACTATACCTTTGAAAAATTTTTCCATGAAGTTACCAGTCCTTATGTTTGGGGCTGCATCCTGCTTCTTGCCTTAAGAGCTGAATACAAATGCCTTAAAACTAAGGATTATCCTCATGCGGCTGCATTCCTTCCCATCATTATCGGCGCAGGCGTTCTGCTGGCTGCCGCTATGAATATGCTGCCTGAGTGCTTAGCAGTTTATTTTGCTTAAATTTTATAATACCCAAGCCTGTCTTCTTTTATGAAGGCAGGCTTTTTATGTGCTTGCACCTCACTGCAGGTACTATTATTGACACATAAATATAGTAGAATTTTTAACCTATTCTCTAAAACCACATCAATTTAGTGACTCATTCCTGCCTCTACCCTTCAATCTAATATGCGCATATAAAAAGGTGCTTCAGCATAAAACCGAAGCACCTTTCCTTGTATAGCAATTACGCAATAGCTACTACATCAAAGCCAATATCTTCAATGGCTTCTTGTAAAACAGCATTCTCTAATGCCACACCTTCAACAACAGCATTGTTATTAGCCAGGCTTACCTCAACCTTGTCCACACCGTTTACTGCTGCAAGAGCGTCCTTAACAGCCTTTACACAGTGTTCGCAATGCATGCCTTCAATGGAAATAGTTTTTACCAAATCAATCACTCCTTTACTTATTTATCTCAAACATCCTTATTCAGTCCGCCGAGAACTCTAGCTGCATTATTAGCAGCTTATTTTTATCACTAAAGCCTTATGGATAAAACCATAGAATATACTAATGCATAAAGCAACCCTACGATAGTGCTTAATAGCTTCCACTATACCACGCAAAAATTTAACAATCTACTCATAGCTTAATAAAGCGCAAGCGTAAGGCATTACTTACAACGGACACAGAGCTAAAGCTCATAGCAGCAGCGCCAATCATAGGATTTAGCAGCCAACCCCAAATTGGATACAGCAGCCCTGCCGCTAAGGGTATGCCAATAACATTATAGAAAAACGCCCAAAAAAGGTTTTCCTTAATATTCCTCATAACCTTATTGCTTAGCTTAATAGCCCTAGAAACATCAAGTAGATCGCTTTTCATAAGTACGATATCTGCGGCTTCCATGGCAATATCAGTCCCTGCGCCAATAGCAATGCCCACATCAGACCTTGCCAAGGCAGGGGCGTCATTAATGCCATCACCAACCATGGCAACCCTGTGTCCCTGCTCCTGTAGCTCGCGAACTATTCTTTCCTTATCCTGAGGCAGTACCTGAGCAATAACCTCATCTACGCCAACCTGATTTCCTATAGCTCTAGCTGTCGCTTCATTATCACCGGTCAGCATCAAGACTTTGATATTCTGTTTTTGCAGCTGATGGATGGCTTCTGCACTAGTAGACTTCACAGTATCTGCCACAGCAATAATTCCTAACAGCTTACCGTCATAGGAAAAATACAATGGTGTTTTGCCATTACTTGCCAACGCCAATCCCTGCTTCTCATAATTCTGCATAGCAATACCAAGCTCCTGCATTAAAAGCAAATTACCTGCTGCACATTCTCTACCATCAATCCTAGCCTTAAAGCCTTTGCCTGCCAGCATTTCATATTCAGTTGCAGACTTAAGCTTCAAAGCTTTAGCAGATGCAGACTGCACAATAGGCTCTGCCAAGGGATGCTCAGACAGCTTTTCCATAGAAGCAGCTATTAGCAAAAGCTCCTCTTCATTATTTACGGCAATAATATCAGTTACTCTTGGCTTTCCCTCTGTAACTGTGCCAGTCTTATCCAAAACAACAGTATCAATACTATGTGCTTTTTCTAAGGATGCAGCAGATTTTATCAAAATACCGTTAGCAGCACCACGCCCCGTACCAACCATAATTGCAGTAGGAGTAGCCAAGCCCAGAGCACACGGACAGGAAATAACAAGAACGGATATTGCTATGGTCAACGCAAAATGAGCCGATTCACCTAAAGCCAGCCAAATCAAAGCTGACACAAAGCTGATAGTAATAACTATAGGCACAAAAACACCACTAATCTTATCAGCCAGCTTGGCAATAGGTGCCTTAGAGGAGGTTGCCTGATCCACCAGCTCAATTATTTTAGACAAGGTGGTGTTTTCACCAACGGCAGTTGCCTCCATTCTAAAATAACCACTTTTGTTAATAGTGCCACCAACAACTTTATCCCCCACAGCCTTATCTACAGGCAAGCTTTCACCTGTAATGGCACTTTCATCCACAGCACCACTGCCTTCAATAATAGTGCCGTCAACAGGTACCACTGCGCCAGATTTTACAACCAAAACATCTCCAGCTAAAACTTCATCTATAGGAATTTCACCCTCCAAACCATGTCTCTGTACTAAAGCAGTTTTTGGAGCTAGATTCATCAGCTTAGCAATGGCATCTGAGGTACGGCTTTTGGCGCGGGCCTCTAAAAACTTACCCATTGTAATTAACGTTAGAATCATAGCTGCAGATTCAAAATATAGGGCATCCGCAAAGCCCTGCAGCAGCTCCGTTCTTCCATGACCAAATGCGTAAGCCAAGCCAAAAACAGCATACAAACCATATATGAAGGAGGCGCCACTGCCAATAGCAATTAAGGAATCCATATTGGGTGCTTTGTTCCATAAATTTTGCATACCATGAATAAAATATTTACGTCCTACAACAAGCACCGGAATGCACAAAAGCAGCTGTACTAAAGCACTTATAAGCTCATTTTCCATACCCAATAAGAACTGAGGCAAAGGCCAGCCATACATCTTACCCATATGTAAATAAAAAATAGGTACTGTAAAATACGCTGATAAAATTAATCTACTTTTCAGCTCTGCCATCTCCTGTGCCGCTGTATCTACAGCCTCCGTCTGTACCTGCTGCTTTTGCAAATGCAGCGCAGCCCCAAAGCCTAGCTTTTCTATACGGGCAATTATTGCAGACCTTTCTACAACAGCTTCATCATAATCAATATAAGCATTATTTTTGAGCAGATTAACAGAAATTGCTTCCACACCCTGCATCTTACTAATAACCTTTTCTATTCTTGATGAACATGCTGAGCAGCTCATTCCCTTTATATCAAGTAATTCCCTACGCATTTATTCACATCCCTTCAGTTAGCTTATGCTATCTCTAATTATAATCAAAAGGATATAAATTATCAAGAATATCGCTTCAACTATTCATAGATTATTTCTGTAAATATTTTTACGACGAAACAAATGCCCTTAAAGAAAATAAATTTAAAAACTGCCAATAATTTTTCATATTTTTAATATCTACAAATTTAATACTTATGTTATAATATGACTTACCAGTCAATGATTTTTTGTTTTAAAGGTTGTGATAATCCATGCTACTAAATATGACCGAAGGTAAGCCTATTAAGCTTATCCTCCCCTTTATGGTTCCCCTCTTAATAGGAAATGTCTTCCAACAGCTTTATAATATTGCTGACGTCATTATCGTTGGACGTACAATTGGCGTTAACGCCCTAGCTGCTGTTGGTGCTGTTACACCGCTTTTTATGATGGCTATGGTATTAACCATTGGACTTAGCAACGGCTGCTCCGTAGTAACAGGACAGCGCTATGGTGCCGGAGATATGGACGGAATGCGCCGCAGTATTGGTACAAGTACTATTTTAAGTACAGTTTTTGTACTCCTTATAATGCTTATCTTTCACATCATTATCGATCCAGTATTAGTACTTATGAATATCTCTCCTGAGCTTATGACTGATGCTAAAGCCTATGTAATGATTATCGTAGACGGTCTCTTTGCTATGATGGCTTACAACCAGCTATCAGCCATTATGCGCGCCCTAGGCGATAGTAAAACGCCACTATATTTCTTAATAGTTTCTTCCATCGTCAACATATTCCTTGCCTTGGCCTTTATCCTCTGGCTGGGCTGGGGAGTCCCCGGCAGCGCCATTGCCCTAGTTATTGCTCAGGCAATTTCAGCTCTCCTCTGCTTTATCTATATTTATAAAAAATTTCCTCAGCTTCACTTAAAAAAGAAGGATTTTAATATGGATTGGGCAGAAATCTGGGAGCATCTCAGAATGGCTATGCCTATGGGCATTCAGTTTCTTGTTCTGGGATTAGGAATTATTATTGTACAAGCAGTCTGCAATAAATTCAGCACTGCAGAAATTGCCGGCTTTACCACAGCACTGCGTGTAGAACAGCTAGCTCTGCAGCCCATGATTTCCTTTGGTATTGCAATGGCCGTTTTTACTGCTCAAAATTATGGTGCACGCCGTTTTGACCGTATTAGAGAGGCAGTAACCTCCTGCTCCAAGCTTAGCTTAGGCTTTAGTGTTATTGCTGCCATACTTATCTTTGCCTTTGGCGAGCAAATCATAGGAATTTTTCTTGATAACCCAGACGCCGCAGTTATTGAAGCAGCTCATCTATATATTTTATATACAGTTCCTGTATATTTCTTTCTTAGCCAAATCTTTATTTTCCGTAATGCCTGCCAAGGAATGGGTATTGGTATGATTCCCATGCTAGCAGCCACAATCGAGCTTATGACACGCTCCTTTGCTGCCATGTATCTTAGTGATATTTATGGCTATATCGGCTTATGCTTAGCAGAACCAATCTCATGGATAAGCTGTGCAATTTTTGTTTACTTCAGCTACCGCTATTTTGTCAAAGTACTGGAGGAACGCTGCCAGCTTAGTCAGTAATTGTGTCTATAAAAATTAAGAGGCTGACACTTTTTAGTGTTAGCCTCTCTTTTTTCGCCTATTTTTCTTTTACAACAGTATTGCTAATCTTACCAATACCTTCAATTTCGACCTCAACTAAATCACCCTCATGCATAGTACCTACACCTACAGGAGTACCAGTCAGGATAAGATCGCCTGCATCCAAAGTAAAGCATTGAGAAATAAAGCGCAGTATCTCATAAGGACTGTAATACATATCACTTGTACGTGCATGCTGCTTTAACTCACCATTAACCCATAGCTTGATTTCTAGGTCATTAGGATTTAACTCTGTTTCTAACCATGGACCAAGGGGGCAAAAGGTATCAAAGGACTTGGAGCGCAGCCATTGATGCTGCTTGCGCTGAATATCTCTAGCAGTAATATCATTAGCGCAGGTATAGCCTAAAATATATTTATGAACATCCTCAGGCTTAACATTCTTCATCTTCTTTTTCACTACAATACCAAGCTCAGCGCCATAGGCCAGCTCTTTTACTACCTTAGGCCAAATAATATTATCATTGGTGCCAATAACAGTATGAGCAGCCTTAGAAAATAATCCCGGTTCACCAGTAGCCTCTACACCATGCTCAGCTGCATGCTTAGGAAAATTAAAGCTTACACAGATAATCTGACGAGGTACACAGGGGGCAAGCAATCTAACGTCCTGCGGCTTAAAAATCTCATCAGTAATCTGCCAATAGGTCTCTAAGCTGCCATAAACGCAGCGAATAACATCACCATCTACAAAGCCTAAACGAACCTTGCCAGTGCGCTTGTCCTCAAAACGAACACATTTCATTATAACCCCTCCATAATCTGCATTTTTCGTTCTCTAAAATATACAGGTTTAAGATTAACGGCCCTAGCCAAAGCTATTGCCTCACTCATACGTCGCCCCACATGCTCCTTGTAATGAGCATCACTTCCAAGAGTACAGTATTTTCCTCCAAGCTCCTGATACCGCTTATATAAAAGCAAGAGTCCTTGAACTGCCTTTTCATCATCAAGACGACGAGTATTAATTTCAATAGGTTTATTTTTTTCTATTAAAAGCTTAAATAGCTTATCAAACAGCTCTGCATTATCCTCTAAACGCAGCTCTCGCTCAGCACCAACATATGGCCAATAGCGACAAATATAATCTATATGTGCAAAAGCATCAAAATTATCATGCTGCTCTACACAAAGAATAGAGTCACATAAAAACTCCTTGATTACTTCATCCCTAGTACGTCCAGCATAGCTAGTCTTTTCATACAAATCCCTGTGTCCTGCACAATGAATAGAGCCTAATACAAAGTCAAAATCATGACCTGTAGCAACCTTTTCATCAGCCTCAGTAGTTTGAACCTGCATACCAATTTCTATACCTATCAGCCTGCTTTTGCTTCTATAGGGAGCAAAAGCACTAAAGCAGGCATCTATATCGTATGTAAAAGCCTCAGGATTTGTTGGATAATCATAATCCCAATGCTCAGTCAAGGTCATACCTATATTTTCCGCAGCAGCAGCGGCTACAGCATCAGGAATCTTCATACTGCTATCGCAGGAAAATTCGCAATGCATATGGGTATCAAAAATCATATCCTATCACCCTTCCGTAGCTATTATTTTATCAAATTGCTTTGAAAAATCAACTATCAGTAAGCTCTTTGCTGATAAGTTTACATAAAAATCAAAAATCCATCTACTCACTACATAAACAAGATTAAATTACTTTATTCCCACAAAGTAGAAAAATCTCCACTTAAAACAAAAGCAGCCTGCCAGAATATACTGACAGGCTACCCCTTAGCAAACTCAATATTAAACGTTAAAACGGAACTCTACTACGTCGCCATCCTGCATAACGTATTCCTTGCCCTCTAAGCGAACAAGGCCTTTATCACGCGCTGCAGCCTTAGAGCCACAGGTTACCAAATCGTTATAAGAAACAATCTCTGCACGAATAAAGCCACGCTCAAAGTCTGTATGAATCTTGCCTGCAGCCTGAGGAGCCTTAGTGTTTTGCTTAATAGTCCAAGCACGGGACTCAATTTCACCAGCGGTCAGGAAGGTCATCAGGCCAAGCAGCTTAAAGCCAGCCTTAATCAAACGGTCTAAACCAGCCTCTTCCAAGCCAGCCATTTCTAAAAATTCCTTAGCCTCGTCAGCAGAAAGCTCGGCAATTTCACTTTCCATTTTTGCAGAAACAATAATAACCTCTGCATTTTCTTCAGCAGCATATTTTTGTACAGCCTTAACGTGTTCGTTGCCACTGCAATCAGCAACCTCGTCCTCTGCTACGTTAGCAACATAAAGAACTGGCTTCATAGTAAGCAGATGCAGCTCACCTAAAAACTCCTTCTCATCATCATCCAAATCAATACGACGTGCAGGAATAGCCTCGGAAATACCAGCCATAACCTTTTCCAGTACAGCCTGCTCCAGCTTAACCTTTTTATCGCCGGTTTTTGCCAGCTTAACCAAACGCTCCTGGCGTTTTTCTACAGTTTCCATATCAGCCAAGCACAGCTCGGTATTAATGATTTCAATGTCACGCAGGGGATCAATGCTACCCTCAACGTGGGTAATATTGCCATCCTCAAAGCAACGTACAACCTGAGCAACTGCGTCTACCTCACGGATGTGAGCCAAAAATTTATTGCCCAAGCCTTCACCCTTGGATGCACCCTTTACCAAACCTGCAATATCAACAAAGCGCATTGCAGCAGGAACAACCTTACGGGATTTGAACATCTCACTTAAAACATCTAATCTTTTATCAGGAACATCAACAACGCCTACATTAGGCTCGATGGTGCAGAAGGGGTAGTTTGCAGCCTCTGCGCCTGCCTTAGTAATAGCATTAAAAAGTGTACTTTTGCCAACGTTAGGCAAACCAACAATACCAACCTCTAAATTTGTACTCACAGTAATCGCTCCTCGTCCTATATTTTAGCAATAGCTTAGAAACATCTATATCTAATATATTTTACAATACTACACAGCTTTATGCAATGATTTATACATAAAAAGCACCTTCCGCATTTTATGCGCCATTAATTGTACTAGTCTTTAAGTCATTACTACTCTTACAGTACGTATTTATAAGTTTGTATATTTTAGTATTTACACCTTTTCATTTGTCCCAAAGGCTTATCGCTTCTCCTAAAATAAAAAGCAAGTCCATGTTCCACTATACAGCAAAACATGGACTCTTAATATTGAATTAAGTACGTTTTTATTAAATATTAATAGTATTTCAGCTCAACATCGCCCAATGCACCAGTCTCAGGATTAACATCTACCTGACCACGATATTTTTCAGTAGAGAAGTAAACTTCATATTCTACCATATTATCATCACGGTCAATGTATACGGACAGATTTTTAGCTTCAGGATATGCCTTCAAAACTAAATCCTGTGCCTGCTCAGGAGAGAGTACAGCCTTAGTAGCCTTAGTGGGAACCATTCTATCTACTTCAACCTCTAAAACCTTATTAGTAAGAACAGAAACCTCTACCTCATAACGGTCGCCTGCAGCATCCTTAAAGTAAACGTTACATTTACCTTCATCCACATAGGAGTTAATACCCTTGCTGCCTGCAGGAACCTCTGCTTTTGCTGCAGCAATTACCTCATCGTTATCAGCTGCAAAAGCCATTGCAGAAGAGGAAACTACTCCTAAAACACCAAGAGTGAGAGCTAATTTTTTCAACATGAAATTCATCTCCTTTATATGTTATTTAAGTTAATCATTCCGATTAATTTACTATGATTATTTTACTTTAATATTATAATTTTGTATATAGTAGATTATTATATTTCTCAAATTATTCACAAACTAAATATTTTTATCATTTATAGTTCACATTTGTACTTATACGCTGTCTACTTTAATCAAATTTGTTGTTTGTGCAACAAATTTAAAGCCGAATTCAGCATACACTGAACCCGGCTTTATCTTTATTAGCTTGCTAGATTTAAGCAGTAGCTCTTATTTCTTTTTCATTAAACGATTAGCATAGTTACGCATTCCTTGGTCTGCAAATTGTTTGAAGTCTGCTGGTGGAAGTTCAAAGGCTTTAGCTACATCAACTACATCACTTATCTCAACAACCTGGAACATAGGCAGACGGCCTGTTTTATAGCCTACAAATTTATCGCTATCCTTTTCATAGTAAAAATACATATAGCTATCATTTCTAGTCATCTTATCATAATCATAGCCAGTATCCACATCATTACCCATTTCTGGCTTAGCATTAAACCAGGTAACAAGATTTTCCGCAAATGGCTTTCTTACATTAGGAAGCTCAGGCAGTCTATCATAGGTTTTATGCAGATAATCAACGGTGTACCAATGACCATCCTTAACAAAGCTGTTACTATCCTTAACGATATTACCAGCACCATCAGTAATGGTAATGCGTTCTGCATTGATACCATTATATTCATTATATTCCACACGATTAATGCGGAAGCGCTTTGCTGGCTCTAAATTTTCATAGGCCTCAGGAGTGAGCAAATCCCTCATATCAAATTTTTGCACAATTACTAAATGGACAGGATGCCTATCACTATTTAGCACATTTCCTAATACATTATATGTACGTTGACCAGGATTAAAGGCCATAGCAACAGCGCACATTACCATAAAAACACAGGTTAATAAGAAAACACGAACATATTTACTCATCGAAACCACCTCGTCTTTAATATCTAGATGCTTTTATTATATCACGGCGAAGTAAAAACAGCTAATTTTTAAAACACAGGTTAATATGTTCTTATTTTTGTTAATCCAGCAGTAAAGTATTGTACGGCTACCACTATATTTCACAGCTTAGCAGACACCTTAGAGACACTATATAATTTTCATTTCGTCAGCTTTCAGGAAGGTTATTATCTAAGCTGGCAGTATTATTGCTTTTACAACTAATTTTACGCATAAAAAAACCCTGTACATTACTGTACAGGGTTTTGAATACTTACCGATTATTCGCAAGTAAAGGGCAGCAGTGCAACGCAACGAGCACGTTTGATAGCGGTGGTCAGTTGACGTTGGTGTTTAGCGCAGGTGCCGGAAATACGACGAGGCAGGATTTTGCCGCGCTCAGCAGTTACATAACGGCGGAGTTTAGCGACGTCCTTATAATCGATTTCTTCAACTTTATCAACGCAGAAGCTGCAAACTTTTCTGCGAGGTCTTCTACCTCTTTCACGTTTCATTTCATAACCTCCTTTAGAATGGAATTTCTTCATTAAAGGACACAGCAGAGCCAAAGGAATCCATAGTTCCCTCGTGGGAAGAATCCTTAGATGCATTGTTCATTCTATGAGCTGCTTCAGCATCGCTCTTACGTTCAATGAATTCAAAGTTAGATGCAATAACCTCTGTTACATAACGTTTAGAACCATCCTTAGCATCATAGCTACGAACCTGCAGGCGACCCTCTACGAGAGCGCGCTGTCCTTTAGTGAGACTGTTTCCGCATACTTCGGCTTGTTTACCCCAAAGAACAACAGGGATAAAGTCAGCCTCTCTTTGGCCTTCTTGATTTGCAAAGGGTCGATCCACTGCCAATGTGAATTGGCATACTACCTTACCGCTCGGAGTGTAGCGCACTTCCGGATCACGGGTCAGGCGGCCCAACAAGATAATCTTATTCATAGATTATTCACCTTTTCTAATAATCATGTGGCGCAGAACTTCGTCGGTAATTTTCATAACACGATCCAGTTCTTTGATAGCAGCGGGTTCAGCCTGGAAGGTTACGAGAACGTACAGACCTTCATTCAGATCTTGGATCTCATAAGCAAGGCGTTTTTTGCCCCAACGATCGGTTTTTTCTACATTACCACCGTTTGCAGTGATGAGGTTTTCAAATTTAGCAACAACTGCTTCAAATGCTTCCTCTTCAACGGGTTTAACGATGTACATGACTTCGTATGCTTTCATCACGAAATCACCTCCTCCTTTGGACTTTGGCCCCTCAACGGGAGCAGAAGAAGTATATAATAATATATACAAGCTTGACTATTATAACATTGCTTTCAGCATAATGCAAGTGTTTTACAGACTTTATATTAAAATTTTTCAATTAAATTATAAGAATTGTTCTATTATCTTGCTTAGTGCAGATATAGCTAGTTTTTAGCTGCTTTAGCCTAAGCAAAACTATGTTGGATAATTAATACCTAACACTACACACGATTTATAAAAATATTCATACCACTTAATGCCTTACATATCAAACAAAAAACCGCCTATAGAATCATCCATAAGCGGCCTTTGATTTATTGTCTGTGAGACGTTTACGTTAATTATTTTTTATGCAGGAAGCTCATCATGCCACGCAGCTTTGCGCCAACCTGCTCAGCCTGAGTTTGAGCTGCTCTACGACGCATTGCATTGAATTGCGGACGACCACATTGGTTTTCCAGCAGCCATTGCTTAGCAAAGGTACCATCCTGAATCTCCGCCAGAACCTTTTTCATTTCAGCCTTAGTGGCATCAGTAATGATGCGAGAACCAGTCATATAGTCACCATATTCAGCGGTATCAGAAATAGAATGATGCATCTTAGCCATACCACCTTCGTAGATAAGGTCCACAATCAGCTTCATTTCGTGGAGACACTCAAAGTATGCACTTTCAGGCTCATAGCCTGCTTCTACCAGAGTTTCAAAGCCTGCGTTCATCAGAGCACAAACACCGCCGCATAATACAGCTTGTTCACCAAAAAGGTCAGTTTCAGTTTCTTCGCGGAAGGTGGTTTCTAAAGCACCTGCACGAGTACCACCAATGCCCTTAGCATACGCCAGTGCCAAATCATGTGCCTTACCAGTAGCATTTTGATATGCAGTAACCAGAACAGGAACACCACTGCCTTCAACATAGGTACGACGAACCAGATGACCAGGTCCCTTAGGTGCAACCATGAATACGTCTACATCAGCAGGCGGAACGATTTGACCAAAGTGAATATTAAAGCCATGTGCAAAGGCTAAAGCTTTGCCAGCAGTCAGATTAGGAGCAATATCATTTTTATAGGTTGCTGCTTGTTTTTCATCAGGAATCAGCATCATGATGACATCAGCAGCCTTTGCTGCATCACTAGCGGTCATAACAGTAAGGCCAGCAGCCTCTGCTTTGGGCCAGGATTTAGAGCCTTCATAAAGACCAACAACAACCTTTACACCGCTTTCCTGAAGATTCAGTGCATGAGCATGACCTTGAGAACCATAACCAATGATTGCTACAGTTTTGCCTGCCAGTAATTCTAAATTTGCGTCATTATCATAATACATTTGTACCATTGTAAACACCTCTTATACTTTCCCTTATTTTTGCTGCCCTTATATCAGCTCTGACCAAGAGCTGATTTTTATAAAAGCATTTTATTTTTGCTGTTCTATTTTATCTACAGCTTTTTTATTTCCCTTATTTTCTTAATATAGCTCGGACCAGGAGCTACCAAAGCTATAAGCCTTTTGGCTTAAATTTGCTGCTTTATATTTTTCTATGCAGCTTTTTCTTTCCCTTATCTTATGACTTAGGTCTTTGCTACCTTAACAAAGTCATCTACTACTGCACCTGGAGCAACCATTGGCTCTACCAAATCACCCTGCTGAATAACTGCTTCAATCAAAAACGGTACAGGAGAATCTTGAGCTTTTTTCAACGCTGCTTTAAATTCCTCGCAGGTTGTAGCTCTTACGCCAGCGCCGCCACAGGCCTCTGCAAAGCTGATAAAATCAAAATCACTCAAGATAGTAGATGAATAACGACCGTTGTAGAATAATTGCTGCCATTGGCGGACCATGCCTAAACAGCTATTGTTTACTACTACGCTAATGAGTCTCTTGCCCTCACGCTGAGCAGTAAACATTTCCATACCAGTCATCTTAAAGCCACCATCACCGCTAATGCTAACAACCTGACTTTCCTTAGCAGCAAAGGCTGCACCAACTGCTGCCGGAAGGCCAAAGCCCATAGTACCGCAGCCACCTGATGTCAGATGATGACGAGGCTTGTCAACAACTAAGTTTTGTGCTGCCCACATCTGATTTTGACCAACATCAGTTACGTAGACAGTATCATTATCAAGAGTAGTGCTCATATATTTCATCAGCCATGGGGCTGTCAGGCGTTCTCCTGAAAGCAAGCTTCTATCTTCTGTTGCATCCCATGCTCTGATTGTTTCCCACCACTGCTTATGCTCTGCTTCCTTGACCAGAGGAAGCAGCTTAGCTACATTAGTTTTCACATCACCCATAAGGGGGAGTGCTGCAGCTACATTTTTATCAAATTCAGTAGGATCAATATCTAACTGAATGATTGTTTTATGACCAACATAACGGCTTCTATCACCAGTTACACGATCACTAAAGCGGCTTCCTGCTACAATCAGCAGGTCTGCTTTTGCTACCGCCATATTAGAGGCTATATGTCCATGCATACCTGTAAGACCAAGTGAATTTTTATGAGAACCAGGAAATACACCTAAGCCCATCAAAGTACTAACCACAGGAAGATCTGCTTTTTCAGCCAATGCTAACAGCTCTTTTTCTGCTCCGCTGTTTATAGCACCACCGCCTACTAAAAGGACTGGATTCTTTGCATTATTCAATGCTTCTGCTGCCTTTTCTAAAGCATCTGCTTCAGCTGCTTCTCTTTTTATTTCTACCGCAGCCTCTGCTTCAACCCATTCAATCTCTTCTACCTGAATACTGCTAGGAATATCTACTAGTACAGGTCCAGGACGGCCCTCCTTCGCCAGAGCGAAGGCTTTACGTAAAGCTGGAAGCAGCTCGCTGCCCTTGCGGACCATAATGTTATATTTGGTGATTGGCATTGTCACACCAACAATATCGATTTCCTGGAAGGAATCTCTGCCAAGCATACTTACAGCAACCTGACCTGTAATTGCTACTAGCGGAACAGAATCAAGATAAGCCGTTGCCAAACCCGTTACAATGTTGGTTGCACCAGGACCGGAGGTTGCTATGCAGAAACCGGTTTTGCCACTAGCTCTGGAATAACCATCAGCCGCGTGGATTGCGCCTTGTTCATGAGCAGTAAGCACTGTTTTAAGTGGAGAATCATAAAGCGCATCAAATAGGGGAATTACTGCGCCGCCAGGATAACCAAAGGCTGCATCTACCCCCTGCTCAAGGAGCACCTTTACTATGGCTTGAGAGCCCTTCAACTTCATCTATGTGCCCTCCTTAAGCTACGTTTACGGAAACAACTGCAACCTGCTTTGCTAAAAGCTTAGCAACCTGAGCTGCCGCCATATCTGTTAATTCAATTTCTAATTGCAGCTTATCTGCCATCGCGTCCATATGTAAGGAACGAACCTGAGCACCTTGCTTAGACAACACTCTTAACACTCTCGGTAATAAAGTTTCATCATTCATGCCAGTTACAAATACCTTTTCAAACATTTTCTTATCCTCCAAAATCTTGCTTAATTTTTGATGGATTAAATATGGGGGCGTAGGCTCGTAAGCTAAATAAAAAACGCCCCTGCATACACATATGCAGGGGCGTATAAAATACGCGGTACCACCCTAATTTATTACTTAGCACCAGTCCATCAACCGGCTCAGAAATAACGCATCTGTTGCGCATCAGTCTACTTGTTAAACTTTCGCTGACGAGTTCATGGGTGATTTAATCAATAAGACTTTGTACCGGCTCGCACCAAACACCGACTCTCTGAAACTTGGTTCTTATCTTTGTTCCCAATCATAACCTTTATGGGTCAATTTGAAATTACTGTTACTATACTCCTATTTTTTATGCTTGTCAACACTTTTTTAGAAAAAATTTAGCGTTTTGTTAAAATTTTCTCTAAAACGGACAAAATCCAGTTTTTTGTTCACTGTTCAAGGACATTTTCAGATAATTCCAACTTTGCCTACTAAATACAGTACAAAAAGACCGTTGTTTTACATTTTGTCCACAAAGCTAAACCGTACATTTTTTACACTTTATGCAATAAAAGCATTCTAACAGAATGATATGTAATTACAGTTTAATCTAATATAAAGCAAAAAATCGCCTAAGCTGCATATTAAAATGCAAACTTAAGCGACTTTATTTTTAATCAAATAATTAAAGTTTTTTCAGGAACTCACCAACAGTTTTATGTACAGCTTCTGCATAAGACTCATGATTCAGCTCCAGGAAGCCTTTAACACTACCTGCCAGATTTGCCTCTTTAGGACTGAGAATCTTTTTATAGCTAGTAGCAAATGTCTTATAAACATCCATATCCTCAAATGCTTCTACACCAACAGCCTCAGTACCAATAGCTTCAGCAATTTTCTTAAAGAGACGCTGATCCTTCTGTGCAATTAGCTTTACAGCCTCCATCCACAGAACGTTATTCAGCTTGAAGTGTACCTTACCCTTCAAGGCCTTCATAGCAACAGCAGGCTCCTCCATAAATTCAGCATTACAGAAGCTCAGACGATAACCAAAGGTGTCAGCAATTTCGCAATGCAGCTTCAGATTAGCATTCATAGCCTCGCTATCCTTCAAAGGATCAAGACATACAGATGTAACCTTAATGCCATTACGCTGCATTTCGTTAGCAATCAGGTAGTGCTCCTGCGGAGTAAGTACCTTGCCAGGCTTGGACAGAGACAGCTCAAAATCAATCTCCCAAGGAGTATTTTTCAGATAGTTGTTGTAGATGTCCTGAACATGCATAATTGCTTCGCCATATTCCAGAACAATGCGCTGCAGCTGTTCCTCAGTAAAGCTGAGCTTGCTATTGCCAACTTTAAATTCAACCTTAAGATAGGAAGCATTTAATGCCGCACGGAAGGTTTCGTTGAACTCTTCAAAGCGTTTATTAACAGCCTCTGCAGACATTTTTTCAATATCAAGATTAATTTTATCACTGCAGTCAAAGCCAATCATGCTGTAGCCATAAAGCAAAGCTTTAACAATTTCTTCCTCGGTTTTCAGACCAGCAGCATTAGCACCATAGCCTTCCTTGTAACCCTTCTCTAAAATACCCCAGGTAGCAGTATCAACAGCCTCCAAAAAGTTACGCTCTAAAGCTGCGCTATCCGCAGGAGTATAGTCAACAAGTACGGGTTTTAGCTGACGTTTAGCAAACAAATCAGATACATGTGCTCCAGCTTCACCTAACCAGTCACTAAAACCAACACTAGTACCCTTAGTACCACATGCAGTAGGAGCTGCCCATTTAACCAAGCGACGTACTAAAGCCGCATTATTAGCATTCATAGGCATAACATCAACCTGAATACCATTAACTTCATCAGTACCATCTACAATCCATTTTTGAGCTGCTGCTTCCTCACCCTGTACAGCTCTTGCAAGGCACTTACCATCCTGAGTCTCAACTAATGCCAGCCAACCGCCGGGAATCTCGCTCAAAGAGTTTTTTATAATTCTTCCTGCTGCTTCATCTAAAGCAGTCATTGCTAACGCTTGTTTTATTGCCATGCTTTTTAGCCTCCATAAATTTATTCATACTTATATTATCTCTAAAAATCACTAGTAAAGCAAGTATAAACTTGCTTCTTCTATAGGAAAAAATCTGTTTATATGTAAATAAGGGATTATTTATACATATTTTACATGTACTTAACACTAAATATATGATTTTTTCCATAAAGTTATCAACATTATTCACACACTTATCCACAGATTTTGTGCATAACTTCAGGATATCCACTAGTTATCCACGGAGTTAATTTTGAAAAAATGGCTTAAATTGGTTACTTTTCAGAAATTATCAACATGTTATACACATTCTGTGGATAACTTTTTCAACAAACTCTACTATATTTCCACAACACAATATATAGTTTTCCTCTGTTCCTGTTGCAAGTTTAAACAACTAGAGAAAACCAAACATTTTATCAGTATTTTTCAGTATTCTAGTGGATAAAATCATATTTTTAATAAGTTTATTTTCAGCTTCTGTCAAAAAGAAAAAGCGTAGACTTTTCTACATCTACGCCTTAACAAATTTAGTATCTTATTTTTTTCTTATCTGTGACCAACTAAAAAACAATAACCCCATCCAAATACAGCCAAAAGCCATTAAATGAGTACTGCTAAATGGTTCATTATAAATAAATACGCCTACTAATAATGCAATTGTAGGTGACAAATACTGAATAAAGCCATGAATTGTAAGCGGCAGCATTCTGGAACATTGGGTAAACAGCAGCAGTGGTGTTGCTGTGGCTATACCTGCACCAACAAGCAGTCCAATAGTATCTGGACTTGCAGTGTAGTAGGCAGAGCTATAGCCTAATTTATAGATATAATAAAAAGCTGCAGGTGACATAATCAGGGTTTCTAGCATGATTGTAGTAAACGAAGAAGCCACAATAATTTTTTTAAGCAATCCATAAATAGCAAAGCTTAATGCAAGACTGACAGAAACCCATGGCAGACTGCCATTTTTTATAATCATAATGCTAATACCTGCAACAGCCCATAAAACGGCAATTAACTGCATCTTTTCTAAGCGTTCCTTAAGAAAAATAACGCCAAAAATAATACTAACTAATGGATTAATATAATATCCCATACTAGTTTCAACTATTCTTCCATCACTTACTGCCCAAATATAAAGTCCCCAATTAAAGCTTATTGTGATTGCTGCTAGTATAAGTCTAAAGCCAGTACTAAAACTACTAAAAATATCCTTAGTTTCTGTTATGAAGCCCCTTAATTTTCCAGTAAATAATAATATTATGCCTACAAATACTACAGACCATATAAATCTATTGGCCAATACTTCTAATGGAGCAACCTCATGTAAATTTTTCCAATAAATAGGAAGCATGCCCCAAAGTAAATAAGCTCCAATGCCGTATAAAATACCTTGTCTTATATTTTTTTCATTATCCATAACTAAATCACCTCGGCACAGGTATTTTTAAGGCCACTACAGCAGCAGCAATAGGTAACCAGGTAATAATATTCATAGTAAATGGTAAACCATATGTATCAGCTAAAAATCCTAAAATAGTGACACCAAAGCCACCCAATCCTACACTAAAGCCAATGGTTAAACCGCTAGCCATACCTACATTATTGGGCATTAGTGATTGAGCTAAAACGATTGTTGTAGCAAAAGAACCAATAATAAAGAAGCCTGCAATTACAACGGATACCATAGTCCATAGTTCAGATTGAACAATGGTAATTGCTCCAATAGCAGGAATACTCAAAATAATAGAGCCTAGCATAATTTTACGCGGACCAAGCTTATCATTCAATTCAGCACCTACTAAAGTACCACCAACACCGCCTAAAAGGAATCCTGATACTAAACTGCTAGCATAAACAGGATCAAAGCCTCGGAAATTCATAAAAAATAAGGGAAGATATGTTGATATTCCAGAGTGAATACTAGAACGCATAAAGATATAGAAAAGTAATAAAAATACTCCAAAGTAAGGCATTCTCTTTCCGTTTCCGCTTTTTCCTGCCTGTTTCTGTTGCTCTGCATGCTTTCGATTAACCTCTTTATAAACAGGCATACAGCTGTGCATCAAAATGAAAACAAATATTCCTGGCAAAATAAAATACATAGTATTGTGCAGGCCACCAGGCAATCCTAAAAGCACTGTCATTAGAATTGAGCCAACAGCCATACCTGCATTACCACCTAAGGAAAAAATTCCCATGTTTCGCCCCTTATTACCTTCATCACTTAAAAAATTTACTGTCTTAGAGGCTTGTGGATGATATGTTGCACTTGCAAGACTAATAAAGATAACTGTCAGCAATAATAGCTGATAGGAGCTCACCCAACCTACAAAGGCAAAGCCTGCTCCGGCCATAGCAGCACATATAGGCAAAAAAGTAGGTAATGATTTTTTATCAGTTAAATAACCAAATGCTGGTTGAATAACTGATGACATAATGTTCTGAAGTAAAACGATTGATGCCAGCTGTGAATATGATAAGCAAAACATCTCCTTTAAATGTGGTAGAACTATAGGTAAAGCACCTGACTGCATATCTGTAACCATATGGCCAATTGCCAGAGCCAAAACTGGCAGCATAGATTTTTTATACATAAGCATACTTCCTTCTGAAATATTTTAATATTTGCAAATATCATTGTAACATAAACTAGCTAAATTACTAGATGCCAATGTAAAAGAAGCGTTAATTATAAAATTACAACACCGCTATCAGACTATATCTTTATCAATCATCTCGTAACTGATAAAAAATAAAACCTGTACCAATGGTACAGGTTTTATTCTAACCGGCAGCTATCTATCCTCCCAGGCCGCTTCCAGCCAAGTACTTTCGACGTA
>OGOS01000922.1_pt1 | contig 21216 bp, 9 predicted proteins | sample 1552701 | NCBI WGS metagenome assembly OGOS01 (sample SAMEA2580128, study PRJEB22360) | human gut metagenome | biome: human gut; feature: human-associated habitat; material: faeces | place: Denmark | collected 2008/2010
TGGCTGCCGGAGTACGCCGTATTGAAGCCCTGACATCCAAAGGACTTCTGGATTACTATAGCGCTCAGGAGAAGAAGCTTCATGAGACTGCAAAATTACTGAAAGCAACACCGGAAAACATCGAAGAGAAGGTTTCTCATCTGATGAATGAAAATAAGGTATTAAAGGGCGAAGTAGAGAGCTTGAAGAGCAAACTTGCAAAAGATGCCATGGGTGATGTAATGAACCAGGTAGAAGAAGTAAAAGGTGTGAAATTCCTTGCTACAAGCCTGGAAGGTGTAGATATGAACGGCCTTCGTGATCTTGGAGACCAGTTAAAAGAGAAGCTGGGCGAAGGTGTGATCCTGCTTGCTTCTGTTAATGATGGTAAAGTAAGCCTGATGGCTACCGCTACAGACGGAGCTATGAAACAGGGAGCTCATGCAGGTAACCTGATCAAAGCAGTTGCCAAATTAGTTGGCGGCGGTGGCGGCGGACGTCCGAATATGGCGCAGGCCGGCGGTAAGAATCCCGCAGGCATTCCCGCAGCGATCGCGGAAGCGTCCAAAGTACTGGAGGGTCAGCTCGCATAATGGAACGAGAGAATCTGAAATCCCGTTTAGGCTTTATACTGCTGTCTGCCGGCTGTGCCATTGGTATCGGCAATGTATGGAAGTTCCCGTACATGGCCGGCCAGGGCGGCGGCGGCGCGTTCGTGCTGTTCTATCTGCTGTTCCTGGTCATCTTGGGCCTGCCCATCATGAGCATGGAGTTTGCAGTGGGCCGCGCCAGCCACAAGAGCCCGGTGCGCGCCTATCAGGCACTGGAAAAGCCGGGCCAGAAGTGGCACATCCACGGCTATTTTACCCTCATCGGGTGCTATCTGCTGATGATGTTCTACACCACCGTTGCAGGCTGGATGCTGCACTATTTTTACATGACGGCGGCCGGGAAGCTGTCCGGCCTGAGCACCGGGCAGGTGGCGAATGCCTTCAGTGAGATGCTGGCAGACCCCGGCGTCATGGCGTTCTGGATGATCTTCGTGGTCGCGTTCGGCATTCTGGTCTGCGCCAAGGGCCTGCAGAACGGCCTTGAGCGGGTGACCAAGGTCATGATGATCGCTCTGCTGGTGATCATGGTGGTGCTGGCTGTCAACAGCCTGTTCATGCCCGGCGCAAAGGAGGGCCTGAGCTTCTACCTCGTGCCCGATTTCGCCCGGATGAAGGAAGTCGGCGTGGTCAACACGCTGGTGGGCGCCATGAATCAGGCATTTTTCACCTTGTCCGTGGGAATGGGCGGTATGGCGATCTTCGGAAGTTATATCGGCAAGGACCGTTCTCTCATGGGGGAGTCTATCCATATTATTATCCTGGATACACTGGTGGCAGTGATTGCCGGTATCATTATATTTCCGGCATGCTTTACTTATGATGTGGAAGTGACGGCGGGTCCTAGCCTTCTGTTCGATACTATGGCGACAGTATTTAACAACATGGCAGGCGGCAGATGGTGGGGAACCTTATTTTTCCTGTTCATGGTGTTCGCAGCCATGTCCACAGTGCTTGGCGTGTGTGAAAATATTCTGGCCATGGTCCGGGAACTGACCGGATGGTCGAGACCGGTAGGATGTATCGTCTGCGGTGTGGGAACGTTTCTGTTGGCATTGACAACGGCGTTGGGCTTCAGCGTGATCCATTTTCAGCCCTTTGCGGCGGGAACGACCTGGCTGGACTTCTGGGATTTCCTGGTGTCCAACAATATTCTGCCCCTGGGATCCCTGGTGCTTGCCCTGTTCTGCTGCAACAAGTTCGGCTGGGGATGGGACAGCTTCCTGCTGGAGGCCAACGCCGGCCGGGGCCTGAAGGTCCGCCCGTGGATGAAGCCGCTGTTCCGGTATGTGGTCCCGGCGGCTATCCTGTTCATCTATGTCTATGGCATGGCGACCTTCCAGTGGAAGTGACGTGAGCATAAGAAAAGGAGAGGCAAGTGCGGGTGGTCGTAAGACAGTTTCAGTCCCGGCAGTAATGTCTGCTGGGCTTGTTCTTGCATATATTAAAGCCAGATGATAGAATTAAACAAATCAATAAGTCGGAATAATAAGGTGGGTAAGGTCTAACATGCCAACAATTCAGTTAAAGGCGATGACGCGAGAACTATGTCACGAACTGTACAAGCATTGGACGAATGATGCGTCTATCTATATGGATATGCACCTGTTTCAGCCCTATGTATATGACGAAGCTGCGGTAAATCGATATTTTGATATGAAGGGGCAGGATGCTTCACGCAGACTGTTTGCGATCATGCTTGGAGATAAGGTGATCGGGGAATTGCAATTGAAGCAGATCGACCATGATAAAAAAGAATGTTCCCTGAGTATCCATATGCAAAACGACGCAGTGAAGGGAAGGGGATACGGAACGCAGGCAGAACGTTTGGCGGTAAAAACCGCCTTTGACGAGTTGGGAATGGCTGCGGTAAACGCAGATACCATCAGGAAAAATACCCGGAGTCAGCATGTGCTGGAAAAGGTAGGCTTTCGCTTTGTTGGAGAAGATGAAACATTCAAATACTACCGTATCGAGCAGTAAACTCCAATTTGCCGAACTGATAAAGGGCGCACTTCTATACACCTTTCGGTGTGCCGTGCGAGCATCCCTTGCCTCTCCCTTTGGGAGAGGTGGCCGAGCGTAGCGAGGACGGAGAGGGTAAACAATGACCATACCAAAAGACAACACCCAATTAGAAAATGCCCGACGGCTTCGCAGGGAGATGACACCCCATGAGCGTAAGCTCTGGTACCTTTTTCTCCACAAATATCCAGTAAAAATTTATAAACAGCGGATTATCGGCAGATTCATCGTGGACTTTTACTGTGCTTCGGCCAGACTGGTCATTGAATTGGATGGCTCTCAGCATTATGAACCTCAGGGGCTTGCTTATGATGCGGAACGTTCTCAATTCCTGATGTCTCTTGGGTTGGAGATTCTGCGATTCTCCAACCGGGATATCGACAGGGATTTTCGTGGTGTGTGCACACAAATTGATCTTATCATTCGAAAAAGGCTGCAAGACCCTCTCAGTCACCTGCGGTGACAGCTCTCCCAAAGGGAGAGCCAAGGGGCCTGACCGAAACGTTTCTTGCCTCTCCCTTTGGGAGAGGTGGCATTGCAAAGCAATGACGGAGAGGGCGAGCCGCCTTTAGTCCTCTTCATATCTTATCGTCACACTCTTCGCATGGGCGTGCAGGCCCTCACGCTCGGCAAAATCGGCAATGCGGGGTGCCACCTCGCCCAGCGCCTCGCGGGTGTAGTAGAGGAAACTGGACTTCTTCACAAAGTCGTCCACACCCAGCGGGCTGGAGAAGCGGGCCGTGCCGCTGGAATTGCCGTTCGTGTTCCAGTGGCTGGACACGCTCTGGTCATACGGGCTGTCCACGGCCTGCAGCCAGGCGCGGTCATTGCCCCAGACCTCGGCAGCGGAGGCCGTGCCGGTGCTGGCCGACGCAAAGTACGGCGTGAAGCAGACCTGCCCGTTGTAGGTAACCAGCACATGGGCGACCTCCTGCGCGGCGGCCAGCGCGGCAGCGCCCGGCTCGGCACCCAGCACCGACGGGTAGCCCGACTGGCTGATGATCCAGCAGTGGGTCGCCACGCACTGAGCCTTGTAGGCTTCGGCGGGTGCGTTGGGGCCCAGCTCGTTCTGGGCCACCATGGCCAGGCACTGCACCAGATCCATCGTCTGGGCCGTGCCGTTCATCGTCACGTTGATGGTCTCCCCTGTGCCGCTGTTGTCGGGCTGAGGAGCCTCGGTGGGGGCGGCTGTCGGCTCGGTCGTCGTCTCACCGGCGGCGGAATCCGCCGGGGGCTGGCTCTATAGGGGGTGGGGCATCTCAGCTCGTGGGATGGGGATCATCCCAGGCTGTTTTTCCATTTAGCGGGAGTGCTTCTTGCGGGGCAGAACCACAACAGCGGCGGCCAGCAGAGCAGCGGAAGCCATCACCAGGACCCACAGGGCGGTGTTGCTCTCGTCGCCAGTCTTGACAGCGGGCTTGTAGTTGGGATCAGCGGCGCCGCAAACGGTGCACTTGCCGTCCTTATACTGATGGCCGGTGGCCTTGATGACCTCGCCCTTCTTCACAATCTCGCCGCAGACGGTGCAGACTTCGTCGCCGGTGTAGCCGTCCTCGGTGCAGGTGGCGGCCTTAGCACCCACCAGCTTGATCTTGTGACCCAGAGCGGGGATGACCTCGCCCTTCTTCACGGTGACGCCGCAGGTCTTGCAGACCTCATCGCCGGTGTAGCCATCCTCGGTGCAGGTAGGCTCCTTGGCACCAACGATCTCGGTGTCGTGGCCGGTGGCGGGAATGACCTCGCCCTTGGTGATGACCTTGCCGCAGGCCTTGCAGACCACGTCGCCGGTGTAGCCATCCTCGGTGCAGGTGGCGGCCTTGGCGTTCACGGTCTCGGTCTCGGTGTGCAGGTCAGCAGCCAGAGTCTCGGCGTTGTTCACGGTCTGATCGTTGCGCTCGGTCTCGGTAACGGTGACGTTGATCTTGTCCAGAGCGGTGGGATCATTGACGGTGAAGGTCAGGGTGGCCATGGTGGAACCGGCGGTCACGCCGTTGAGGTCCACATAGCCCAGGGTGACCTTGCCGGAAGCATCCTTGTAGGAGCTGTACTGGGTGTTGAAGGCTACGTTGGTCAGGGTCAGGTTGGCGGCATCGTAATCCACGGTGAACAGGCCGTTGGTGGCAGCATCCTTGGCCAGGACGTTGACGGTGACGGTCTTCTCATCGGCGGACACGGTGACGTTGGAGGCGGTGGCAGTCTCGGCAGCGTCGCCCATGGGCAGGTTCACCACGGCAGCCACGGGGGCGGAAGCGTTCAGGGAGCCGGAGGCAGCCTTGGTCTCGGCGCCGTTGTAGCGCTGGATCTGAGCGGGGGTCATCTCCACAGCCTGAGCGGTGTAGACGGTGGTCTTGCTCACGGCAGCGTTCACGGCCTCGGTGGCGTCCTCATTGGCGTGGTACATGGTGCCCACCAGGGTGGCAGGCCACACGCCGTCGCCGAAGTTGCCGATGTCGGCAGCTTCCCACTTACCAGTGTCCTCATTCAGGAGGATGCGGTAGACATGGCTGGCGTCGCCGGTGAAGTTGGCCAGGTACAGAACCAGTTCCTGGCCCTCGACGGTGGCGTACAGGGAGTCATACAGATCGCCGTCATCGGTGGGGTTGGCAGCGTAGCCAACGTTAGCCAGGTTGGACTCGATGATGCCGAAGGAGGCGCCCCAGGTGTCCTTGCCGGTCTCCTTATCCACCGAGGGATAAACATTCATGGTCCAGATGTTGCCGGCGTCATCCAGCGCCAGGAACAGCTCGGTGTCGGTATCCTTCACGCCGTCTTTATCGGTGTCGATCTTGTTGGCACCCAGAGAGGTAACGGCGGTGAAGTAGGAAGCGTCGGCAAAGAGCCACAGATACAGTCCGAGGTCGAAAGCGGACAGATCCAGGTTATCCACCGGCTTGGGAGACATGAAGTAGGTGGCGTACACGCTGGCCAGCATGGGCTTGGCCTCGGTGGAGTAAACCAGGCTGTACTCCATATCCCACATGGGGATTTCGCCCTCGAAGCCGGGATAGGTAGCCAGGGTCTTGCCGGTATCCAGGTCCATCTTGTTGATGTTGAAGCTGCCATCCTGCAGATAGACGTCGCCGGTGCGGGCGTCGAAGGTGGAGGCAGACACGCTCTTGGTGGTTTCGAAGTTCACCAGCTTCTTCCAGGTGGTGTCGTGCTCCATATCCCAGGTGTAGAACTGGGCATCGCCGTTGGTATCCATCAGTGCGCCCACCAGGGTGGTGTCCACGGTCTGGACGGTGACCACGCAGGAGGCGGTGGCGGTGGGATCCTTGATGGAGGCCGCCGTGATGGTGGCAGTACCCTTGTTGACGCCGGTGATGATGCCGCGCTCGTTGACGGTGGCGACAGTCTCATCGGAGGACTTCCAGGTCACGCCATCGGGCTTCACGCCGAAGGGGCTGACCTCAGCGTTCAGAGCAGCAGTGCCGCCCTTGTACATCTTGATGGACTGCTTATCCAGAGTCACGGACACGGGGCCGCTGAGCTCTTCCTTGTTGAGGTTGATCTTGTAGGTGGCGGTGTTGCCGGCGTAGTCGGCGACCTGAATGTACAGGTGGTCAACGCCCTCGGCCTTGCTCAGATCCAGGGAGATATCCGTGGCAGCGCCCTCGGCAGCACCCTCGGGGGAGCCGGCGGTGCGGTCCAGAATGGACATCTTGTCATAGTCGATCAGGAAGGCGGCCGCCACATAGCGGTTGTCCTGAGCGGTCAGGACCAGGCTGCGGGTGCCGGTCTCAACGTCTTCCTTGAAGTACACGTTGGACAGGACAGGCTCGGGCCGGTCGATGAAAGCGGTGTAGGTCCGGCTGGCGCCATCGCCCAGGGCATCCCAGTTGGTGGTGGCATTGCCCTCGGCATCGTAGGTCACGTAGTACTCGGGAGCCTCGGTGACCTTGACGGTGATCTTCTCACCCTCAGCAGCCTTGGTGGGGGCATTGTTGATACCGATGTAGCCCTGAGCATTGCGCCAGCTGCCGCCGTTGCTGTAGTAGTAAGCGCCAGCGGTGGGAGAACCGGACGCCTTATCATAGTAGACAGTGCCGTTCTCGCCGGTGATGGTCGCCCGGGCATCCGCAGCGTTGCGGATCAGGGAGAAGGTAGCACGGGCAAAGACGGTGGTATCCGGGTTGATGGCGGCGCGGTTGGGATCATAGGTCTCATCCACGTAAGGATTGCCGCCGAAGTAGTACATGCCGGAATCGCCAGCGTACTGGACGGTCAGGGCCTGATACTTGGTGGCGTTCTTGTTGTAGGCGTACATGTAGGGCACACGGGACTCGGTCTTGGCCTCATGATACTCCAGATAGCTGCCGATATCAAACATGGAGGGATCGGTCCAGTTGCCGTAGTAGCCCAGGACGGGGATGGAGTGGCTGTCGCCCTTGACACCCTCGGCGGAGGCAACCTCGTCGGCGTACACATAACCCTCGACATAGGTGCCGGCGTTGTCGCTGGCCTTGTCATACTTGTCCAGGCCCAGGACCTTGGCATTGACTTCCACATGGATGCTGCCGTTTGCGGGGATCTCCACGGTGCTCTTGTTCAGCTGCTGGAAGAACAGGTAAGCATCGTAGGTGTCGATGTTGCCGTCGTTGTCGAAGTCGGCGTTGTCCTTATTGGAGATGGAATCCAGGACGCCGGTGACATAGTCCAGGAGCGCCTGGCCGTCGGCCTTGGTGACCTTGCCGTCGCCATTGAAGTCGCAGTTGGCAAGACCCTCGGGAGCGGTCATCTCCACCATCTGGCCGTCCACGGTCCAGGTGACGTTGGAGGTCAGGTCGGTGGTCCAGGTATCCTCGAAGTTCACCACGGAGCCGTCCTCGAACTGATTGGCGAAGACATTCTGGGTGAAGAAGTCGGCGCTGAGGTTGAAGGAGGTCGCAGCATCCTTCAGGTTGTAGATGGTGAAGCCGAAGCTGTACTCGCCGGTGCGGGCGGGATCGTCGCCCAGCTCCACCTTGACCTTACCGTCGGCAGCGCCGGCGTTGGCGTTCTTATCCATCTTGATGTAGGTGCCGGCGGAAACGGCAGCGCCCACATTGGCAAGGCCGGCGCCCTGCTGCATAACGGAATAGTAGCCATACTTGCCCTCGCCGTAATCCTGATACATGGGGACAGCGGTGGACATCAGCAGGGACTGAGCCAGAGCACGGGCGGTGAGGCCGGTCTTCTCCGTCAGCTTGTTGGCGCGGATGTACTGGGCCACCACAGCGGCCATACCGGCAACCTGGGGAGAGGCCATGGAGGTACCGGACATATTCTGGTAGCCGCCGCCATTCTGCAGGGAGTAGATATTGCCGCCAGGAGCGGTGATCTCGGGCTTCAGCTCCAGGGAGCCGGGAATGCCCCAGGAGGAGAAGTCGCTCATGGTGTAGTAATCAGCGGTCTGAACGTTCACGCCGGGCTTGGCGCCCACGGTGAGCTTGCCCACATAGTAGGTCACGCCGTTGGCTTCCTTCTTCTCGGCATTGGCCTTGATGATCTGGCCGTCAGACATCAGCAGGGAGACGTAAGGAGCAGTGCCGGTGTAGCCGTCGGTGGACATATTGATGGTGCCCGCCGCGTTGTTGACCACGATGGTGCCGATGGCGCCGGCGGCAACGGCGTTGTTGCCCTTGGCGGTGAAGTTGATTTCACCGCGGTTGCACATGGCAATGGCGCCCTTGAGCTCATCGCCCGCAGCGGCGAAGTCCTCGGGATTGCCGACGGCATCCACATAGACGAAGCGCTGCTCACCGGCCAGAGCGGTCATGGGCTGGATGGGAGCCTCGGAGGTGTCGTTGTAGAACATCTTGGTGCCGGCGAACTCAATATAGTTGCCGGTGGAGCCAACGTTATCCACGGAGGCAATGCCCAGAGAGTTGGTGTAGGAGCCGGGGCTGCCGTTGGTGGCCCAGCTGACGCTCTCGGCGTAGGGATAGGTATAGGGGGTGTTCTCGAACCAGTGGCCGGAGTTACCGGCGGACATGGCGACCACCATACCGCTGTTGACAACAGCCTCCAGGATGGCCTGGTACTTGGCGTCAGACTGGCGGGAATAGCCGGGGTTGCCGCTGCCCAGAGACAGGTTGGCAGAATCGCAGCCCAGGATCATAGCGTCCTCGATGGCTGCCATGTAATCGGAATCGTAAGCGCCGCCGCCCTTACCGAAGACCTTCATGGTGTACACCTGGGCATCAGGGGCAACACCCTGGGTCAGAGCGGTATCCAGAGCAGGAGCGAAGGAACCGTCGGCCTGCTCAATGTAGCGGTTGCCGGCGGCAATACCGGTGACGTGGGAGCCATGGTCACCCTGCTTGTCGTTGTCGTGGGTGACATCCAGATCGGCGTCAATGTAGTTGAAGCCGAAGGGGATCTTGGCGCTGACATACAGGTCGGAGGCCTTCAGGTCGCCGTTCTTCTTGAGGGCGTTGAGCTTCTCCAGCTTGTCAGCGTAATCCGCAGCGGTGACGGGGGTGATGCCCAGGCCCTTGACAGCGTAGCTGTAGGCAGCGCCGTTGAGGGAGGGGTGATCGGTGTCAGCGCCGGTATCAATGATGGCCACCTTGGAGCCTGCGCCGGTGTAACCGTCAGCTCAGGCAACGCTGGAGCCGATCATGGAAGAGGAGGTAGCCATGTTGGGGTCGGTGGTCTCCGACTCCTTGACCACGCAAGGCTCATACTGCGTCTCGATCAGGACGGAATCAACACCCTTGATCTTCTCGATCTTCTCGATCTGGCCATACTGAACGTTGGCGGAGATGATGTTGGTGGCCAGGGTCAGATTCCAAACCACATCCAGAGACTGGCCGTCCAGGGCCTTCTTGGAGATGGTCTTGGCCATCTTATCCTGCTTGGATTCCAGCTTGTCGCGATACTTCATCGCCTTTTTGCTGCCAGAGGCGATGTCGGACGCAGAAAAGCCCTTGTCCAAGGTGGAGGGGTCGCTCAGCACGATGGAGACGCGGACCACGTCCGTGTCGGCATACTGCTGCTGGGCTTCTTCCTCAACAGCCGCGTTTTCCTTGATGGGCAACTTGATGTTGTCCACCTTTTCCCAGGTGATACCGTTGTTCTCGCCCTTGGTCGCAACGGAGCTGCTGCTCATGGCCCAGGTGGGGGTCACGAGACTCAGCGTCAGTACGAGGGCAAGCATCACGGCCATCGCCCGTTTGAGGGTATGCGCGTGTTTCATATGCGTACTCTCTCTTTCTCCGGTTTATACCGGTAAAGTTGGGTACTGGATCGGTTCGGGCCGCCGTGATGCCCTATCAGCCGGCCTGTCCGATACAGCTATGGTTACTATACCATGTTTCCTTGTCCAGCGCAATGAAAAAGTCGTGTAATTTGCCACAAAATTTATAGAAATTTCGACAAAAACAAAAACCAGCACTTTGTTCGCGCTATAACGACACTTTGTGAGTTTTTACACAAATCAGGATTTATGTATAAACCAAGTTGGTCATTTTAACACATCAGTGTATTAAGCGTTACCGTGCTAAATCGTTAAAAACAGCACAGTTCATCGTTCATGTTGCTTTTGCGTCACCATTCATCGTTCAATTCGACACAGTGTCTATTATTGTCGGCAGAATTTTGCGCAGTAATAATTTATTTGCATGTTTTAGCGAGTCCGGATTGTGAACAATTTTTGTACAAAATGCCGGAGACCCGGAGGCCGTTTCCGGTCTCCGGGTCTCGCGGGTCACTCTGTCTCCGGATCAGAGACAGGCGTCATATTCAGCGGGTGTGCTTCTTGCGGGGCAGGACCACCACAGCGGCAGCCAGCAGAGCGGAGACGGTCAGCAGCATGACCCACAGGGTGGTGTTGCTGTCGTCGCCGGTCTTGACGGCGGGCTTGTAGTTGGGGTCGGTCTCGCCGCAGTCGGTGCACTTGCCATCCTTATAATGGTGGCCGGTGGCCTGGACGGTCTCGCCCTTCTTCACGGTCTCGCCGCAGACGGTGCAGACTTCATCGCCAGTGTAGCCGTCCTCGGTGCAGGTGGCGGCTTTAGCGCCCACCAGCTGGGTCTTGTGGCCCAGAGCGGGGATAACCTCACCCTTCTTCACGGTCTCGCCGCACACGGTGCAGACCTCATCGCCGGTGTAGCCATCTTCCGTGCAGGTGGCGGCCTTAGCGCCCACCAGTTCGGTCTTGTGGCCGGTGGCGGGGATAACCTCGCCCTTCTTCACGACCTCTTGGCACACGGTGCACACCTCGTCGCCGGTGTAGCCATCTTCCGTGCAGGTGGCGGCCTTAGCGTTCACCAGCTCGGGGTTGTGGCCGGCCTTCTCCAGAGCGGCCAGCAGGGTGGCGTAGTTATACACCAGCTCCTTCTGGGCGTCGGTGAGGGCGTTGTACTCGGCCAGCAGCTGGCGCAGGTAAGCCTCGTCCTCCTTGGTCAGATTCTCGATGGGCTTAAGGGCCTCGATCTTCTTGATCAGCTCCAGCACCGCCATTTCATCGGCGTTGTTGGGGTCGGCATCAATATACAGATAACCGATGGCGGCGGGGCCGGTCTCGCCGGGGAGGCTGTAAGCCGTGAACCGGTAAGCATAGCTGCGGCCGAAGGGCAGCGTGGTGGTATCGGTATAGGTGCAGGCGGTGAGGCCCTCAGCCAGGGTCTCAAAGCCCTCGAAGGTCCAGGTATCCTGGGTATCATCCTGGAAGTGGGCAGCCACGCTGCGCTCCACCTTATAGACGATATCCTCGGCGTTGGACTGCTTGGCAGCGGTCCAGGTCAGCAGGGCGTTGCGGACGCCGGTCTCCGTGACGGTCAGGTCCGTGGGCGTGAAGTAGCTGGCATCCATGACGTTGACGCTGCCCTTTTCGGTGTTGAAGTACTTGTCCCAGACATAGGCGGTGTAGCCCACAGCGCCCTGGGGATAGTACAGGTTCAGGCCCCAGTCGTTGTACACGAAGCCGCTGGTGGTGGTGGTGCCCCACAGGCCCACGAAGTTGGCGTACAGGGCCACGTTGGCATAGGCTCCGGTCAGGGAAACGGTGGTCTCCAGCAGAGGAGCGGTCATGCCGTTGAAGTAGTAATCCTTCAGGTTCTCGCAGCCGAAGAAGGCCTTGGTGCCGATGCGCTCCAGGGTGGTGGGATAGCTGACGCTCTTGAGGAACAGGTTGCCGGCAAAGGCGTTGCCGCCCACGCGGATGGTGCCCTCGGGGATGCGGTAGCTCTCGGCGGTGCGGCCCTCGGGATAGTAGCGCAGGTTCGCGCCGTTCTTATCGAACAGGACGCCGTCCACGCTCTTGAAGTACAGGGAGCCGTCGGCCACATAAATGTTCTGCAGGCTGGTGCAGTCGTTGAAGGCCACGGAGGTGTCAGTGACGCCGCAATCCTGGATGGAGGCGGGCAGAGTCAGCTCCGTCAGGGACTCGCAGCCCACGAAGCCCCGGCTGGGGACGGCGGTCATGCTCTTGGACAGGGTGACATTCTTCAGATTGTCGTTGTAAGCCAGTGCGCTGCCGCCCATCTCGGTGACGGTGTCGGGAATGACAATGGTCTCCAGGCCGGTCTTGGAAATGGCGTTGGCGCCGATGCTGGTCAGGCCGTAGGGCAGACGCAGGCTGGTCAGATTGGGACAATTGTAGAAGGCGAAGGTGCCGACGGTCAGGCCGTTGGCGGAATCCTCGAAGTAGATCTCCTCGATCTTGGAGCTGGAGAAGGCGTAGCTGCCCACCTTGGTGACGCTGGCGGGAACGATGACCTTCTTCAGACTGGTGTTGTTCTGGAACATCTTATCGGGGATCTCCGTCATGGTGGAGGGCAGGGTGAACTCGGTGGTCTCGTTGCCCTGGGGCCAGATGTAGATATCGCCGGTATCCTTCAGCATGACAACGCCGTTGGAGGACGCATACACGGGGTTGTTGGCGTCCACCACGATGTTCTTCAGGCCGCTGGCCAGATAGAAGGCGTCCTTGGCCAGGCTGGTGACGGAGGCGGGGATATTGACCTCGGTGACATAGGCGGTCTTGTTGTAGTTCAGATAAGCGAACGCCTTGCTATCAATGGATTGCAGGGTGTCGGGGAAGGCCAGCGTCCGGGCCTCATAGGGCTGATAGAAGGCGCTGTTGCCGATGGACTCCAGCTGGGTGCCGGAGAAGTCCAGATTCTGGAGCTTCCGGGCATAGTAGAAGGCCTGCTTGCCGATGGTCTTCAGCTGAGAGGGCCAGTTGATGGTCTCCAGCAGGGAGCAGGAGTAGAAGGCGCGCTCACCGATGGAGGTGACGTTGTCGCTGAGCTTCACGGTCTTGACGGCCTTGGCGTTGTAGAACGCGCGGTCGGGGATGACAGTGAGGCTGCCGCAGTCGATGGAAGCGGCGGGGGTGCAGGCGTTCGGCCAGAGTCATAGAACGCGGAGCCGCCCAGGGAGGTGACGGACTGGGGAATGGTGATGGCCTTCAGAGCCTTCCAGCCGTAGAAAGCGTTGGCGCCGATGGAGGTCAGGCCCTCCTTCAGGGACAGGGCGGTGGCCTTGGCGCAGCCGCGGAAGGCGTAATCGCCCACGGTCTCCACGGTGGCGGGCAGGTCCACAGCCGTCAGGGCGGAGCAGTTGCTGAAGGCGTAGGCGGGAACAGCGGTCAGGCTCTGGCCGAAGGTCACGGTTTTCAGGCCGGAGCAGCCGTCGAAGGCGTGCTCACCCAGGGTGGTGAAGCCATCGGGCAGGGCGATGGACGTCAGCTTGGTGCAGCCCTGGAAGGCGGCGGTGCCGATCTTCTTGAGGCTGGCGGGCAGAGTGACGGACGTGATGGTGGTGTTCTTATAGAACAGGTAGTCGCTGATGGTCTCCACGCCGTCAGGCACGGTGTAGGAGGTGCCCTTGAAGTCCCGGGGCAGGCTCACCAGAACCTTGCCGCCGCCGGCCAGCAGGGTGCCGTCCTCGGTCCGGACGATGCTGGCGCCGTCCTCGATGACATAGCCCTCAAAGGCGGGGCAGCTGACAAACGGCGTCAGACCGAAGGACAGGGTCTCGGCCTTGTAGGAGGCAGGGAAGGTCAGGGTCTTGAGGTTGGTGCAGCCCTGGAAGGCCCTCTCGCCGATGAGGGTGACGTTGTCGGGAACGATGAAGTTCACCAGCGCGGTGCAGCCCTGGAACATCTGCTTGCCGATGGTGGTCAGCTTGGGGGCCACGAAGGTGGTCAGGTTCAGGCTGTTGTAGAACGCGGAGTCAAGGCCGGTGGGATCGCCCAGCACGGTGATCTCGGTGAGGCTGCTGCGGGCAAAGGCGTTGGCGCCGATGAAGGTCAGGCTCTCGGGGATCACCATCTCCTCCAGGGCGGCGCAGCCGGCGAAGCAGCTGGTGCCCACGGAGGTGACGTTGGACAGGTCGGGCAGGTGCTTCAGGCTCTTGCAGGTGAAGAACGCCGTCTTGGGCAGCTCGGTCAGGTTCTTGGACAGGGTCACGGAGGTTACAGCCGTGCAGTTGGCGAACTGGTCGCCGTTTGCGTCCATAGAGGTGACGGTGTCGGGAATGGTGATGCTGGTCAGGGCGTAGGCATTATAGAAAATACCGGCGCTGAGGCTGGTGACGCCCTCGGGGATCACCAGGTCGCCCTCCAGGGCCTCGCAGAAGTAGAAGGCCTTGACGCCCATGGAGGTCAGGCCCTTGGGCAGGACGCCGTCGTCGGTGTGGCCCAGCGTCTTTAGGTTCTTGCAGTAGTAGAACGCGCCCTCGTTGATGACCTTCATGGTCTCAGGCAGGCTGACGCTCTGCAGGTTGTCGCAGTCGTAGAAGGCCCGATAGCCGATCTCCTCCAGGGAGTCGGGGCAGATGACGTTGAGAACGTAGTCGTTGTTCTTGAAGGCGTTCTCCCCGATGACCCGGACGCCGTCAGGAATGGTGACGGTGCTCTCGGTGCCGCTGTAGCTGACCAGGGTGTCGCCCACGATGTTGAAGCTGCCGGAGCCGGTGGCCTCGGTGACGGTGACGGCCAGGTCATAGGAGGCAGTGCCGTTCTTGGCCTTGGCGGTAACGGTGGCCGTGCCGGGCTTCAGAGCGGTGAGCTTGGCATACTGGGTCAGCTCATCGCCCTCGCCGTTGGGCTCAACAGTGACCACGGACTCGTCGGAGGAGGTCCACTCCAGGTTCAGGTCGGTGGCATAGAAGGGCGCGTAGCCATACAGCCGGACATTGGTATAGGTGGTGCCGGCCAGCATGGTCACGGAGGAGGTGTTCAGCAGGAACTCGCTCATAGGCACGTCCGCGCCCACCTCGTCGGTGACGGTGATCTGGCACTGGGCCTTCACATCGGGCCAGACGGAGGACTTGACGGTGATGGTGGCGGTGCCGGGAGCCTTGGCGGCCACGATGCCGTTCTTCACCTCGGCCACGCTGGAATCGGAGGAGCTCCAAACCAGGTTCTGGTCGGTGGCGTCGTCGGGAGTCACAGTGGCGTTCAGCTGGACATAGCCCTTCTGGGGCAGGGTCACAGCGGTCTGATCCAGAGTGATCTTGGTGACGGCGTTTTCAGGCAGGGTCACGCGATAGGCACACTGGTTCATGGCGTAGTCGTAGGCCACCACATAGAAGGTGCCCTGCAGGAGCTTCTGATAGAAGTCCGTAACGTCGAAGGTGTAGGTATACTCCTCGTAAGCCCGGGGAGAGGTGCCGTCGGCCTTCAGGGCGGGGATGATGCCGTCGTAGTAGTTGGAGCCGATGCTCATTTCCTTCTTGCCGTTGTTGACGTTGGTCTTCCACTGGGTGGAGTACAGGGTGGCGCCGGCCAGGCAGAAGTTATCGGCCAGGGTCACGTCCAGGTACTTCCGGCCGTCGTCGCCGGTGCGGAACTGCAGGTTCTCGCGGTCAACGATATAGGGCATTTCACCGTCGGAGGTGAAGTTGAAGGAATAGGTGTTCTTCAGGTTGTCCTGCACATCGAAGCCGTCCACATAGGCGGCGGCGGTGTAGGTCATGCGGGTGTTGTTGGGGATCAGGTGGATGCCGGTCAGCGGGGGGAAGATCTCGCCCACATAGCCGGGCCGCACAGCGGCGGAGCTGGAGTTGTACATGGCCTTGCGGACATTGAGGCCGTCGCTGTTGAGGTACACCTCGCCGGTGTCGCTGTCGGTGATGGTGACGTTGGTGGTCTTGGCCGCCCGCAGCAGACCGGCCTGCAGGTAATACAGGTTGCTGACGCCGTTGCCGCCGCCCAGGTCCACGCAGATCTTATCGGCGGAGGTGGAGGGGGTGTCGTAGCCCTCGGGGACCACGAAGGGATACATGCCCAGCTTCACCACGTACATCATGGCGTAAACACCGGCCACGTTGGTGGCGTACATCTTCTCGTCCAGGCCGTTGTAGATATCGGCGTCCTCGAAGATGGGGGCCTTGGTCCAGTCGCCGTAGAAGCCCAGGAAGGGCACGGACAGCGCAGGATCGTCGTTGTTGGTCAGCTCCACGAAGCCTTCCACATAGATGCCGTTGGGGAACTTGGCCAGATACGCCCGGTCCGCGTCGGACAGGCGGACGGTGACGGTGACGGTGGTCTCGCCGTTAGCGGGCACGGTGACGGTGGAGCCGCTGAGGGCGCCGCCGGAGACCTTGATGGCGCTGGTGTCAGCGGAGAGGACATAGCCCTTCTGGGCGATGTACAGCCCGTCAGAGGTGGTGCTCTCGGTCTGGACGGTGGTATTGACGTCATAGGACAGGGCGGAGCCGGTGAGGTTCTTCACCACGAAGCTCAGCTTGTACACGCCCAGCTGGTCGGCGTCGTCGCCCAGCTCGATCTTGGTCTTGTCCTGGCCCCGGACATACAGGTAGGCGGGGGTGGTGACGGCCTCGGCCAGGTTCACCATACCGGAGCCCTGCTTGCGGGGGGAGTAAGCCACGCCGTTTTCATCATACAGGATGTCGGCGGTGCTCATCAGCAGGCGGTTCACCAGCAGCTGCTTGTCGGTATCGGAGGCGCCGGGCATCAGGGTATTGACATACTGCAAAGCAGCGGCGGCCACCCCCGCCAGATACGGAGACGCCATGGAGGTACCGCTCATGTAGCCGTACTGGGCGAAGGGCAGAGAGGAATAGATGCTGCCGCCGGGGGCGGTGATCTCCGGCTTCAGGGACAGAGACGGCAGGGGGCCCCAGGAGGAGAAGTCGCTCATGGCCACGGAGCCCTTTTCGGTCTTGGAGACGGTGAGGGTCTTTTCCTGGGCGGCTTCCATCATCTGGCCGTTGGCCAGGCTGATGCACACGGTGGGGATCTTGTAGTTATCCACGGCCATGTTCAGCAGATAGCCGTCGCGGTTGTTATAGATGATGCAGCCCGCAGCGCCGGCAGAGGCGGCATTGAGCTGCTTCTGCTCGAAGGACAGGCCGCCGCGCATGACCACGGCGATCTTGCCGGTGACGTCCAGGCCCTGGTAATCGGCGGTGTCGCCGGTGTTGGGCACCATGACGTACTCATAGGTTTTGGAGCTGTCATTGCCCAGCAGCAGGGCGGTGAAGTCGTGGCCGGACACGTCCTGATAGGGGACGCGGCCCTGGGCGGTGACAAAGGCCGCCGTCTCGTTGGCGTTGACGGAGGCAACGGACAGCGCCGCGTCATAGGAGGACGAGGAGCTGATGATGCCGGTGTCGGGGTCGGACACGGAGGTGAAGTCACCCTTTGCGCCGCCCTGGGAGGAGGAATAGGAGTTACCGGCGGAGCAGTTCAGCAGGATACCGGCGGACTTGACCAGGTCGTAATACTTGGTGGTCAGGTCGCCCTCGGCCTCCCGGCCGAAGCCGCCGTTGGAGCCCAGGGACATGTTGATCACGTCCACGTCCAGCAGCAGGGCATCGTTCAGGGCCGCCAGGATGGTATCCGTGGAGGCGCCGTTAGTGGAGTCGGAGAATACCTTGAAGATGGCCAGCTGTGCCTCGGGAGACTGACCGGCGAAGGTGACGCTGCCGTCGGCGTCCACGGTCTTGCCGGCGGTGATACCGGCCACGTGGGTGCCGTGGTCATTGCCGTACTTCTCCACAGCGTCGGCGGAGGGGATCACGTCCGCGTCGGCGTCGGCATAGTCGAAGGCGAAGGGCACCTTGCCGCTCTTATACAGGTCGTCCTCGGTCAGCAGCACCAGGGAGCTGGAGCTGTGCTTCTGGGCATACCAGAGGGCGGCATAGCTGTAGGCGGTGATGTTGGTCTTGCCGTCCTCGCCCTGGCTGATCTGATAGAGCAGCTTGGACAGGCTGGACTTCTGCAGCTTCTGCACGGCAGGAGCGTTGGCAAAGGCCTCGTGGTTCACATCCAGGCCGGTGTCCAGGATGCCGATGAGCATCCCCTCGCCCTGATACTGGGTGTTGTTGGAGTAGGCCGCCACTTCCGCGGCGGTCAGGGCCTGGCCCAGAGTGGCGGAGCCCATGGAATCGGTGTAGTAGGTCTGGCACAGCACCACGTCCTCTACGCCGTCAATATTCTTGATGTCGTTGATCCTGCCGTAAGGCACCTGGGCGGCAAAGCCGCTGACCACGGAGGTGTAGCTGAAGGTGAAGGAGCTGGGAATGCCCTTGCTTTCCATGGTGTTCATCACGGAGAGCTGCAGGTTGGCGATGTCCTTCAGCTGGGCCTTGGCTGCATCCGTCTGCTGGAAGTCCAGCATGGACATACTGGCATTGGTGCGGTTGCGGACATCCAGCAGGCTGTCTGCATCCAGCTGCACAATGACCTTGACCATTTCGTCGTCTGCCGGGATCTCGGACCTGGACACCTTGCTGGAGTCCATGTTATCCTCGAAGATCGCCAGACGGTCGCTGTCTGTGAGCTCATTGGTCACATCGGTGGCCGTCAGCCCGGTCTCGGGGTCAGACGGCGTCAGTTCCGCCGCCATGGCGCTGACCGGCAGGACGCTGATGAGCATCATCAGCACCAGGACCAGGGACAGCAGCCGCTGCGGCATTCTCGTCTTTTTCATCGATCGACTTCCTTCCTGTTTTTTTCGTTTCGCTCCCCTGCTGTGTTGAGGCGCTTTCCGATTGCATAATTATACTTCTTTTCTCCTGCAAAAGCAAGGAATTTCTTCCAAAAACAAGGATTTTTTCAGGAAACGTTTCCGGTGTTTCCGCCGGGTGGACGGCCGGTTGGCGCTTTTTTCCGATGCTTCGGTATCACATCACCGTGATAAACGGCCCATTGTTTTTTGTACTTACCTCACGAACAGTTTCCAGGCTCGGCGTCCGTGTTGTACAAATCCGTCAAAATGTCAGCCTCCCCTTTTCCGCCCCGCTGATTCCGTCCGCAGTACATGCACATTTGTGTTTGTTCGCAGCAAGCGGACTGGCATAGGAAGTTATTGGGAATATCTTCCATGAATATTCTGTATATTTTTCGGTATTCTTCCAATATTTCCACTTTACAGGGCCGTTTTGATCAAATGATTCGGCGCGGCGTATCCACAAAAGGGCGCAAAAAGCCGCCGCTCCCGCGGGAGCGGCGGCAGATATTCACTTCACCTGGCGGCCATGGGACCAGACGGCAGTGATGTTGTGACGATGGAGCATATAGAGGGACCGCTCGAAGCGCTCCCGGACCGTCAGGGGGCGGACGGACTCCGGGAAGTCCCCGTCGTCCACCACGATGGCATGGAGGGGCTGGCCCACGGCGAAGCCCTCGCCGCCGCCGAAATACCGGTGCCCGGCGGTGGTGCCCAGATAGTACCCCTCCGGCACGGTCAGGAAGTCCTCGGACCAGTCGGTTTCCATGCGCTTGATCTTGGAGGCCCGGATGCTCATGGTGATGACCTTGTACATGGGGAGCTGTGCCCCGCCGGCGATGTCGGACCCCAGGGTCACCCAGATGCCCTGCTGCAGCATCTCCCGCACCGGGGACACGCCGCTGCACAGGTTGATGTTGGACCCGGCGCAGTGGGCCACCACCACCCCGGCCCGGCGGATGGCGGCGCACTCCCGGGCGTCGGAGTGGACGCAGTGGGCCATCACCGTGTGGTCCTTCCAAAGGCCGTATTTGTCATAGGTCTCCCAATACTGGGCGCAGTCCGGGTGCAGCTCCTTCACCCAGGCGATCTCCCCCCTGTTTTCCGACAGATGGGACTGGACATACAGCCCCCGGTCCCGGGCGATGCGGCCCAGGGCGGCCATCAGCTTATTGGAACAGCTGGGGGTGAAGCGGGGGGTGAGGATGGGCCTGACGTGCTCAAAATGGCAGCCGTCCAGCCAGCGCAGGGTCTCGGAGACGGACTCCTCCGTGGTCTCCTGGAGAATGCCGGGCAGGGCGTTGCGGTCCATATTCACCTTGCCCACATAGCCCGTGACCCCGGCCCGCTCCAGCTCCTCCATGAGGATCCAGGTGGCCTCGGTGTGCAGGGAGGAGAACATGCACACCCGGGTGGTGCCGTTGGTGATCAGGTCGGAGGCCAGGCGGCGATAGGTCCGGCGGGCAAAGTCCGGGTCTGCGAACCGGGCCTCGGTGCGGAAGGTGTAGGTATTCAGCCAGTCCAGCAGGGGCAGGTCCATGCCCATGCCCAGCATGGGATACTGGGGCGCGTGGAGGTGCATATCCACAAAGGACTGCATGATGAGCCGGTCGCCGTAGTCCGTTATGGGGGCGGAGGCCAGGGCCTGGGGCAGCGCGTCATAGACCCCCTGCACCACGCCGTCCTCCAGCACCAGATAGCCGTGCTCCCGGATATCCAGCTCCCCCAGCCGGGGGGCCTGGATGATGTTGCCGCGTAAAACCTGTGTCATACCGCATCGCTCCTTCAGAAAAAAATAAATGGGCGCCCCGCCGGTTCACCGGCAGAGCACCCATAGCAGGGCCGTGGGCGGCCCCGTAGAAACGCCTTGCACCATATCCGCAAGGCTATATGAGCTTCCGTATGCTATGCCCTGAGTATAGCACACTCAGGGGCGATTGGCAAGGCTTTCATTCCCGATGATGTCCACCACCTCGCCGATGTACATCCGGTGGACCGGCTCGTCCCGGTAAAAGAGGTCCTGAACGTCCTGGGGGATCTGGTCCAGGGCGAAGTCCTGGCAATAGAGCTTGCGGCAGACCAGGGTGGTCTCCGCCTGGCGGAAGGTGATGCCCTGGGGCAGGAACTCCGGCGTCAGGCCCGCCGCCGCCACCTTGTCGCCGTCCCGGCCGGAGGTGCTGCCCAGCAGGGACAGGGCCCGGCGCTGCGCCTCAGGGTAAAAGCTGACGGTGAAATAGTCGCTTTGCTCCATAAATTCAAAGGTATAGCGGTTCTTTTTCACATACACGGTGGCCACCGGCCGTCTCCACAGGGTGCCCAGACCGCCCCAGCTGATGGTCATGGTGTTGTAATGCTCCGGGGTCCCCGCCGTGACCAGGGCCCACTGCTTGTCGAATTTCCGGAATACGTCCGCTTCCAGGTGCATCATACCGGCACGCTCCTTATTATAAAGTAAGGCCATTGTATCACACCCCGCCCCCCGGGGCAAGATGGAGATTTTTTCAGCAAGACGATGAGAGCATCACCAGTAGACCACCTGTAGGGGCCGGGTTCTACCCGGCCCAAAAGCAGCGGAATGGCGGGCGATGCCAAAAGACGCCGGAGGAGACCTCCGGCGTCTTTTTTGCGCAAACGGCACAATATATTATTCAATTGAGATAATATAGTAATACACAGGCTGGCCGCCGGGGAGCATG
>OGOS01000936.1_pt1 | contig 20938 bp, 20 predicted proteins | sample 1552701 | NCBI WGS metagenome assembly OGOS01 (sample SAMEA2580128, study PRJEB22360) | human gut metagenome | biome: human gut; feature: human-associated habitat; material: faeces | place: Denmark | collected 2008/2010
CTCTGGCCGCCAGTCCGCAGCCGATGATTTTTGCCAGCAGGGCAACGAGAACGAAGCAAACACTGAACAGCAGAATCTCCGGCGTCAGTCCGCTGATGTCGGTCTTTAAACCGATGCTGACAAAGAAAATCGGCGCAAAAATCACATAGTTGCTGATGTCGACCCGGCGCTCCACATAAGCGGCGTCGTGCAGCGTACAGAGAACGATACCGGCTATGTAAGCGCCGGTAATATCCGCAATGCCAAAGTATTTCTCGGCAATATAGGCCATTGCAAAGCAGAATGCAAGGCTGGCAATCGTTATGCGCTGCGTATGGGGATTGCGGGAATCCAGCCACTTCATGGCGCAGTGGAACACATAGCCGATACCAACGGCAACCAGAAAGAACAGCGCGGTCTGGACCAGCACGCCGCCGATGCCGGTGCCCTCACCGGAGCTGGCACCCAGCACACAGGTCAGCACGATAATGCCGATGACATCATCAATGACGGCAGCGCTGACAATGGTAGTGCCAAGGAAGCTCTTTAAGTGGCCCAACTCCTGCAGCGTTGCCACCGTGATGGACACGCTGGTTGCGGTCATAATCGTGCCGATAAACAATGCGCGGAAGAATTCCGGGCTGCCGATTGCCGAAAAGCCGTAGAATGCGCTGTAGAGCAGCGTACCGCCCATCAACGGTACAAGCACACCGATGCAGGCAATCAGCGTGGCAATAGGCCCGGCCCGCATCAGTTCTTTCAGGTTGGTGCCAAGTCCTGTGGAAAACATCAGCAGCACAACGCCGATTTCAGCAAAAACGGAGATCGTGTCGTTGATCTGCACCAGATTGAGCAGACAGGGCCCAATCAGCAGACCGGCGAGAATTTCACCGACCACCTGCGGGGCCTTGCACTTGCGGGCAACCAGGCCAAAAAACTTGGCGCTCAGAATAATAATTGCCAAATCACGGAAGATGGAATACATACATGTCATCTCTCTCAATTTATTGTAATCCATCCTTGTTATAGCACTTCTGCCAGATTTTTTCAATAGCTGAAACCGCCTTTTGGAGTTATCATCGGATATTGTATAAATGTGGTAAACTGTAAGCAAAAAACAAGGCAAAGCACTTGCAATAATGTCCGTAGTATGATAAAATTCCAACTTGGAAAAGTTATAATATAGTTTACTTCATGGCTTACTGCGTCCGACAGGGTTCGGCGGCAAGCGGTATACAACCTATATAATAAGGAAGAGAAGCGCATGTTCCATTTTTCAAACAGGCATCACCACACAGGAAAAACGTCAATGAGCAGGGCAAAAGTGTATGGTCTGCTTATGGCTTTGGCTATGCTTTTTATGGCAGGTCTGTGTGCCTGTTCCGCACAATCGTCTGCGGCAGAGACTGCGCCGCAGACGATTGTGGTCGGCATTGATGTGTTTGACCCTTACAGCTACCTGGACAGGAACGGGCAGTTTGCCGGCATCGACGTGGAACTGGCAACGGAAGCGTTTTCACGACTTGGCTATACGCCGGAATTCCGGACGATTTCATGGCCGGACAAAGACAACCTTCTCAGCGACGGAACGATCGATTGTATCTGGTCATGCTTCAGCATGAACGGGCGGGAAACCAAGTACCAATGGGCCGGTCCGTATATGTACAGCCGTCAGGTCGTGGCTGTTCGTGCAGACAGCGATATCCAGTCGCTGTCCGATCTGGCCGGTAAGCGCATCGGCGTACAGGCAACCACAAAGGCGGAGTCGCTGTTTCTCGGCGAAATTTCCTCTTTGCTGCCCGAGGTCAAGCAAGTCAACAGCTTTGAGACGACAGAGGATATGTTTGCGGCACTGCGCAAAGGCTATGTAGATGCCGTCGCGGGCCATGAAGCACTGGTAGCCAAGTGGACAAATCTGGATGAAAGCAGTTACCGTGTGCTGGCAGAGAGTCCTTACAGTTCCGAACTTGGCGTTGCCTTCGCAAAGGACACCCATGAGGATTTGGCTGTGCAGCTGACCCAAACTCTGGAAGATATGAAGCAGGACGGAACGATTGGCCGCGTTGCAGAAAAATTCGGACTTGATGCAGAGAAAACTGTGTGGGGGGAACAGGAAAAATGAATGAGAAAAAGCAGTCCGGCAAAAAAAGACTGTTTTTGCTTGTGTTAGTTGCGTTCGGCATTGTACTTTGGATCACATTCACGAATCTGAACCGAATTGCACTGCGTCATACATTGGATGAAACGATTGGTTTTGTAAAGATCCGTTTAGAGCAGTACGAGACTGATGCGGCCAACGACCGCGTGAAAAGCCTTGTCCGCCTGCTGGATAAAACGGTAAGCCTTGGCAACGAAATGACGCTGAAGGAAGGTTTCGGCACGCAGGACCTGGACTCTTTTGCAGAGGAACAGCGTCTGACCGGTGCGCTCGTATTAGATGAAAACCTGAATGTTGTCATGCAGACCACAAAGGGCGGCAACGCCATGCCGCTGTGGGAGAAGCTGATCGACAGCCCCTATGTACACAATATCGTTGACTATCCAAAAAAGACATACTCGACCCGTCTGGAAGAAAATGGGACACTCTATGATTTTGCCGCGGTGGCACGCGCGGATGCACCAGGTATCCTGATTACCTATATACAGAAGGACAATGAGGATATTGGGGATTTGACGGTGGATTCCCTGTTGAAAGATTTTCCGTTGGAGCTTGGCGGCATCGCTACGATCACGGAGAACGGCAGGGTCATCAGCAGCAACAGCAGCAAACAGGTAAACAAGGCAATAGAGGAATGCCAGGAATTATATAACGGAACCTTCGGTGCTGCGGAGGATGGCATTGTGCGCCTGAACGGCAATCAGGGCGTCTGGTACGGCAGCCGGGAAAATACCGAGAACTATGCGCTCTTTGTGTTTTTCCCGGCATCTCAGGTGTTCATGACGCGCAACATTGTCTGTGCATCCTATCTGGCCATAGCCGTAATGGTCTTTTTAATGGCACTGCTGTGGCAGACAAAAATGGAAAAAGACGCGCTGCGGCAGCACCAGAAACGTACCGGAATCATCACAGCGCTTGGCACGGCGTATACGTCCATTTCACTGGTGGACTTGAAGAAAAACACCGTTGAAATCGTCAAGAACGCGTCCGATACGGTCAAGAAGCAGAAGCACTTTGCACTGAAACGATCCGTACAGCAGGAGCAAATCGAGAAAATTATCGCGGAGCCATACCGTGAGGAGTATCTCGCCTTTGCGGACATGACGACAGTGGCCGAACGTCTGAAGGGTCACACCTCTTTGGCTCTTACGTCTCAGACTGTCGACAGAAAATGGATCCTTACGCTGATCACACCGCAGCGAAAAGACGCGGACGGCAACGTAACAGCCGTATTGGTTGCCACCCGCGACGCTACCGAGGAAAAGCGGCGGGAGCAAAAGCAGGAAGATGCCCTGCGCGATGCACTGGCGGCGGCGGAACACGCCAATAAGGCCAAAACTGTATTCCTGAACAGTATGTCGCACGATATTCGCACCCCGATGAATGCCATTATCGGGTTTACGGCCCTTGCCACGGCGCATATTGATAACATTGACCTTGTCAAAGAGTATCTGAAGAAAATCAGCGTATCGGGCCAGCATCTGCTCAGTCTGATCAACGATATTCTGGATATGAGCCGTATCGAAAGCGGCACGGTCAAACTGGACAACACAGAAGTCCACCTGCCCGATGTGCTGCACGACCTGCGCATGATCATTCAAGGCAATATCAGCGCCAAACAGCTTGACCTTTACATCGACACGCAGGATGTGCACCACGAGGATATTATCACCGATAAGCTGCGCCTGAATCAGGTCCTGCTCAACATCGTGGGCAACGCTGTCAAGTTTACACCGGCGGGCGGTACCATCAATATCCGCGTTGAAGAAAAGCCGTCTGCCCGCAGTGGGTATGCGACCTTTGTTTTCAGCGTGAAAGATAACGGTATCGGTATGTCGAAGGACTTCCAGGCACACGTTTTTGACTCTTTTTCACGGGAACAGACTGCGACAAGAAGCGGCATCCAGGGTACGGGCCTTGGCATGGCCATCTCGAAAAACATCGTAGATATGATGGGCGGAACCATCGCCGTCAAGAGCGAGCAGGGAAAGGGCAGCGAGTTTACGGTCACCCTGGACTGCAAGGTTTGTACGGAATCGGTGAAATATCCGCCGATTCCGGGCCTGAAAGGCGCCCGTGCACTGGTTGTGGATGATGATGCACAGACCTGCATGAGCATAAGCAAAATGCTGCGGGAAATTGAGATGGAAGCCGACTGGACGACCTCCGGCAAGGAAGCCATCCTGCGCGCGATGGAGGCACACAATCAGGGTGCGGAGTTCAAGGTTTACATTATTGACTGGCTGATGCCGGATATGAACGGCATTGAGACGGTGCGCAGGATCCGCAAAGTAATCGAACCCGGCACGCCGATCATCATATTGACAGCCTACGATTGGGCCGACATTGAGGATGAGGCCCGGCAGGCCGGTGTCACGGCGTTTGTTTCCAAACCGCTATTTATGTCGGAACTGCGCGATGCGCTGACACACAAAGTGGTGTCGGGCAGGCAGCCCCTTCTGCCCAAGCACGGCGACTATACGGGCAAAAAGGTGCTGTTGGTCGAGGATAATGAACTGAACCGCGAGATTGCAACGGCCATTCTGGAAGAAGCCGGACTGAAAGTGGACGCCGTTGAGGACGGCACGGATGCCGTGGCCAGAATGAACGAGGCTGCGGAGGATGAGTATGATCTGATCCTGATGGATATTCAGATGCCCAAAATGGACGGATACACCGCCACCCGGGAGATCCGTACATTGAGCAGCAGTAAAAAGGCAAACATTCCCATTGTGGCCATGACAGCCAACGCTTTTGAGGAAGACCGCCAAAAAGCATTCAAAGCAGGGATGAATGCACATATTGCAAAACCGATTGATGTGAATATCCTGATGGGAACACTGGATAAAGTTTTCAAACAGAATTCGTGATCGCGTTTAAATAGCGTACAAAGGATCTGTACGGCAAAGTAAAAAGCATATACAGCTGCGTTTATGGCGAACGGCCTCTCGGCGGTTCGCAACGCGATGCTGTATATGCTTTTTTCATGCGCAATCTGTCAGCCGCCCAGCTCCACCATGCGGCGGATGCAGCGCCCGGCTCCCTGCATGACGTCCTGCGGCAGGGTGATTTCCTCGCCGCCGCTGCCCTGCAGGCAATGGTAAATGTCCATCAGGGTGGTCAGTTTCATGTTCATGCAGGTAAGCTGCACGGCCAGCGGATAGAACCGCTTTTCCGGGCAAGCATAGGAGAGGTGCTCCACGATGCTGTTTTCCGTGCCGATGATGAACTCTTTGGCATCGGACTTTTCTGCATAAGCCATAATGCCGGTGGTAGAGCCAACATAATCAGCCTGCTCCACGACCTCGGGGCGGCATTCGGGATGAACCAGAAGCAGCGCCTCCGGGTGGGCAGCGCGGGCTTTGGCTACATCTGCTGCCGAACATACGATATGGCGCGGGCAGCCGCCGTGGTAAAAGGCAAACTGCTTTTCCGGCAGCTGCTTTGCTACATAGCCGCCCAAATTGGGATCTGGGATGAACAGAATCTTATCGTTTTCCAGCGCACTGCAAATTTTCAGCGCGCTGGAGGACGTCACACAGACATCGCAGGCCGTTTTCAGCTCCGAAGTTGTATTGATGTACGCCACCACGGCGTAGCCGGGGTACTGCTTTTTCAATTCCTGCAAGGTCGGCAGATCAAGCTGCTCGGCCATAGGGCAGCCCGCCATGGGGTTGGCCAGCCATACAGTTTTCTCCGGGCTTAAAATTTTGCAGGTCTCGGCCATGAAGCGCACACCGCACATGATGACCCCGTCAGCGTTGGTTTTGGCCGCCTGCACGCTCAACCCGTAGGAATCGCCGGTGTAATCGGCGACTTCTAGCACAGGCTGGCTCTGGTAGGCATGGGCCAGAATGCAGATATTCTTTTCCCGTTTCAGGCGCAGTATCTCCTGCTGCAGTTCATGGACAGTCATAATTATGCCTCGTTTTCTTTCTTCAATGCTCCCACGGTTGCAGCGGAGCCAGAAAACCGTGCTCTTTCAGTTCTTTTTCGATCAGGCTCAGCCTGTCCGGAGTGGCTGCCTCCACCAGATGATAGTGGTAGCCGTCGGTGGCGGTGGACAGCACCGTGGAGGAACTGTCCTCAAACGATTGCAGAAATTCCCGCACGTCCTGCCGGGAACGGATGTCCATCTCGGCGGTGATACGGCCATAGACCCGGTGGCTGATGCTGATATTCTTGACCCGGCCGCCACAGTCCACAATCAGGTTCAGCTCCTGCCCGGTTCGGTCAGATGTGTGGCGCACCTTGAACTCCCGTGTGCAGCCGGCGGGCTGATCAGGCTGCTCCAGCACATAGCCGCGTGCAGTGGAAATGATCCCGGGGTGTGATGCCCGTATGACCGCCAGATCCTGCACGATGACCTGACGGCTGACGCCGTAATGGGTAGCCAGCGTGCGGGCGGCAATAGGCGCTCCGGCATGGGCAAGCTGCTGCAAAATGGCGGCGCGGCGCTCTGCGGTGGTCATATCAGGCCTCCTCCGCGGTAAGGGGGCGCAGATGCTTCATGGAAAGATCCAGAATGGGGGCCGAATGGGTCAGGGCGCCGCTGGACACATAGTCAATGCCAATGTCCCGCAGACGGGCAATGTTTTCCCGCGTGACATTGCCGGAGCACTCGGTCTTGGCGCGGCCTGCAATCAAAGTCACAGCCTTGCGCATATCCTCGTCGCTCATGTTATCCAGCATGATGATATCCGCACCGGCTTCCACGGCCTCTTTGACCTGTTCCAGCGTTTCAACCTCCACCTCGATCTTGCGGACGAAAGACGCATACTGCCGGGCCATCTTGACGGCCTTCGCCACGCCGCCGGCAGCGCCGATGTGGTTATCCTTCAGCAGAACGCCGTCGGACAGGCCGGTGCGGTGGTTGCTGCCGCCGCCAACGCGGACAGCGTACTTTTCAAAAATGCGGTTGTTGGGGCTGGTCTTACGGGTGTCCAGCAGGGTGATGCCGGTTTCCTCCAGCAGGGCAGACAGCTGATGGGTATAGGTGGCAATGCCGCTCATTCGCTGCAGGTAGTTCAGCGCAACGCGCTCACCGGAAAGCAGGGCGCGTATATCGCCCGTAACAACAGCCAGCTTCTGGCCGGGCTGTACGGTATCGCCGTCCCGGCAGAAGAATTCCACCTTGGCGCCGGGGTCCAACAGCGTAAAGACGCGGGCATAGACCGCCAGACCGGCAACAATGCCGTCCTCCTTGGCAATCAGATCCACGGTGCCGGGGCAGGCGTGGGGCATGACGGCGTTTGTGGAAACGTCCTCCTCCGGAATATCCTCCCGCAGCGCTTGCAGCAGCAGCGGGTCTATATGCAGCAGTTGGGTGATCTCATTCATGGTTTTTACTCCTCTCAATAGCGGTCAGAACCTCCTGCCGATACGCGGCAAACAGCGGTTCCTGTTCACGGTATGGGGCCAAATCGGGCTTATCGCCTGTAAAGACAGGCGGTTCTCCGTATAGTATATCATCTGCCGCGCGCTGTGCAAAGACCAAAGATTCCAGCAGGGAATTGCTGGCCAGCCGATTGCGTCCATGCACACTGTTGCAGCAGGTCTCGCCGCAGGCATACAGCCGGGGCAGTGCTGTGCGGCTGCTCAGGTCCGCCGTGATGCCGCCCATAAAATAATGCTGGGCCGGTACAACGGGGATCGGTTCATGGATGGGGTCGTACCCCTCCTCCTCGCAGCGCTCCAGAATGTTGGGGAAATGCTCACGGATAGCCGCCTCACCGATGGGGCGCATATCCTCCCACACATGGTCGGTGCCGTCCTTTTCCATCTGTGCGCGGATCGCTGCGCTCACCACGTCGCGGGGCTGCAATTCGTTGGTAAAGCGGTTCCCGTTTTTATCCAGCAGCAGCGCACCCTCCCCGCGAACCGATTCCGAAATCAGAAAGCGACGGCCTTTTCGGTGGCTGTACAAAGTCGTGGGGTGGATCTGGATATAGTCCAGGTGCTCACAGGCAACGCCGTGGCGCAGGGCCATGGCGATGGCATCCCCCGTGATGTGGGGGAAGTTGGTGGAGTTTTTATACAACCCGCCGATGCCGCCGCAGGCCAGCACCACCGCCCCTGCCCCGATAGCTCGCGGTTCGCCGTCCGGACCGGCAGCAATGACACCGCCGCAGGCTGAGGCGTCGGCGAAGAAATCCAGCAGAGTCGTATGCTCGCGCAGTTCGATGTTCTCGCAGCGCAGGACCTCGTTCAGCAGGGTCTGGGTGATCTCGTGGCCGGTAATATCCTCATGGAACAGAATGCGCGGGCGGGAGTGCGCTCCCTCCCGGGTAAAGCGCAGAGCCCCGTGGTCATCCCGCGCAAAGCGGACGCCGCGGCGCACCAGATCCCGGATGATCGAGTTGGAGGAACGAATCATCAGGTCTACTGTGGCGGGGTTGTTCTCGTAATGGCCTGCCCGCATCGTATCATCAAAAAAGGGGCGGTAGTCTGCCTCGCCATGCTGCATACAAATGCCGCCCTGCGCAAGGAAGGAGTCGCTCTCGTCCGCTTTCTGCTTTGTAAGCAGAAGAATGCGGTACCTCGCAGGCAGATTCAGGGCGCAGTAAAGGCCCGCAGCGCCGGTGCCGACGATGACTACGTCAAAATAGTCATCCATATTAGCCATTTTCATGTGGTTTCCTCGGTTTCTTCTGTAATTCCAACTTTGACAGTATAGCACCGTTCATTACACGTGTCAAGACACATGTAATGATATATAGTGGCACCCCGCCATGTGCAATAAACTTCGGCATAAAAAACAACAGGAGCACTGCTGTACATTGCAATGTTCCTGTTGTTTTTATTAGGGCAATACCGCATAATTCTAAGTACCGATACGGCGAGCGAGGTGCGGCAGCTGCTAAGCCAAAAGCGCAGATAATACTTTGTGTATTATCGAGCATTTTGGCAACGCAGATGCCGTGCCGCAGCCGCCGGAGCGGTGCTTAAGCCGTAAGGCGGGAATTATGCGGTGTTGCCTTAGGTTGGCCGCTGAAAAGCGTTACAAATCGTTCCGCAGCTTTACGGCACTCCGTTCGGCGATGCACTGCTTTAAGGCGTTGATCATCTTGGCTTCGTCCAGCGGTTTGGCCAGGTGAATATCCATGCCCGCCAGTCGGCTGTCCATAATATCCTCGGAAAAGGCATTGGCGGACATGGCAATGATGGGGATGATTTCCGCGTCGGGGCGGTTCATGGCGCGGATGGTTCTGGCGGCGTCCCAGCCGTTCATACGCGGCATCATAATATCCATATAGATCACGCCGAAACAGCCGGGTGCGGACTTTCCAAACAGCTCTACAGCGCACCGTGCACAGCACATGGGTCACATTGCCGGCCTCGTCCCGTTTCTTTGCAACGAAGCGCAGAGAATGCCAACTTCCGTCGCACATGCGGTATTCTGTGGAGATATATTCTTCGTTTTTCAGTCTTTCCGCAAGGGTGGGCACATCTAGGAAACGGCGAACCAGGTCGCGGTATTCGGGCACCACAGTGGCATCGCAGAGCTGATACAGCTTCTCCGAGGCACAGCCGTTGTTTCCGGTCAGGCGGTGCGTCGTAAGAAAACTGTCGCGGAAAATGTGTTGCCGCGGTAAGTTGACGGGCGACCAATGGTCGCCCCTACACACGCAATAAGGCAAAAATGCAATTTTTTGACGGTCTGATATACTATATCAGGTCTACTGCAACACACCGCAAAAGGCAGCCCGCCCCCCCTATAGTTCGCTAAAGTTTGATTTAGCGAACTTGTGTATTTCTCTTTTACGGGAGACTTTTGTTTCCCGATGCCCCCTGCTCTCGTCATCTCGTCCTCCCTGACTTCTATTTCCGCTTTACATGGGCAGCGCAACGGTAAATACGGTTCCTGCCCCTTCTGCCGGCTCATCCTGTACTGTACCGCCGTGCAGTGCTGCAATTTCCCGCACCAACGCCAAACCCAGTCCTGCGCCGCCCATTTCGCGGCTTCTGGATTTGTCCACACGGAAAAACGGTTCAAAGATGCTGGTTCTGTATTCATCGGGAATACCGCAGCCGGTATCTGCAACGCGCAGTATTGCTTTGCCGTTTGACCGGCTGATCGTAATCTGCACAGAACCGCCCGGCTGATTGTACTTGATTGCATTTTCCACAAGGTTGAACAGCATACGGTAAATCAGGGCATCGCTTCCGATAATATGAATATCCTCACATTCCTGATGCAAGGTGATCTGCTTTTTCTGGGCCAGCGGCGTCAGATCCGTCACAATTTCATCTGCCAGCGGCGCAAGCTCAATGCAGTCATCCCGCGGAACGGCCTGCAAATTGCTCATTTCCAGCAGGGTCCGTACAAGCGCCGATAAACGGGCTATCTGCTCTGTCTGAAAGTGTACCAGCTCTGCGGTTTCCGCGTCCGTATTCATGTGCTCTTCGGCGAAGATTTCCAGTTTTGCCTGCATGATGGCCAGCGGTGTTTTCAGCTCATGGGCTGCATTCCCGGCAAACTGCCGCTGTAGGTCAAAGGAATGGGCCAGGCGATCCAGCATTTGATTGACAGATTGACTTAACTGCCGAAATTCCGCAACGGTATTTTCTTCCAGCCGTACATCAACCAGATTATCCTGATCGACCTTTTCGGCCTGCTGTGCCAGCTCTTTCAGTGGTTCCAGCGCTTTGCCGCTGATAAAATAAGCAATCGCTGCGCTGAACAGCGTCACCACTGCCGTAATGCACCACCCTTTGCGGCCAAAAATCGTCTTTGTATCGTAAACCTCTTGCGAGAATTGCACCAGAAAGTCTGACATCTGATCTTCGGGGATCTCTATGGTCAGATCCTCCCCGCCGTCCTGTTGATATTGTAAAACGTACCCGTTCAGATTGTCCATACCGGAGGCGCCGGAGCGATACAGCAACAAATTCAGGCAGATGCAGGCACCCGCAATCAGTAATGCCGTCATAAGTGTGATACGCCATTGCAAAGATAATCGCTTCATTGCTCGCTCTCCCCCACTTCATAGCCTTCTCCGATGCGGTTTCGGATAGGATCATACCCCAGTGCCGTGCGCAGCTTTTTGCGCAGCGCCGAGATATGCACCCGAATCGAGTTGCTGAACGCATCTACGCGGCCGTCCCAGACATGTTCCATCAATTCCTCCTGACTGACAGGGCGTCCCTGATGCAGAAGCAGATATTCCAGAACACTGCTTTCCTTGCGGGTCAGTGGAACAGGTTGACCGTCCACCATAGCCACCCGGCTCTTGGTATCAAAGCTCAGTCTGCCGCATCGCAGGCAAACATTGCGCTGAATAAACTGCCGCCGCGTCAGGCTGCGGACGCGGGCTTCCAGTTCGGCCAAATGGAACGGTTTGGCCAGATAATCATTGGCGCCGGCGTCCAGGCCTTCCACCTTGTCCGCAATTTCACTGCGGGCCGACAGAATCAGAACCGGCGTTTCCAAATCGGTCTTTCGCAGTGTGCGCAGAACTGTCATTCCATCCACTCGGGGCAGGTTCAGATCCAGCAAAACAAGGTCATACCGCTCTGCCGCCAGCATTTCCAGCGCGGTTTCCCCGTCACCGCAGTCATCTGTTTCATACCCTGCACGGTGCAGCTTTCTGGCAACGCTTTCCCGCAGGGACGGCTCATCCTCAACCAGCAGCAAACGCATAATAAACGCTCCTTATATAAACTGTGTTTCTGTTTACTACCATTATAACAGCTTTTGCTAAAATCTGCGTTAATTTTTTCTTAGCAGAAAATTTATACCCGTTGTGCTATACTGATCTCATCAAAACAAAAAGGAGGATCGAAATGTTGAGCAAAAAGGCAATCGTTCAGGTGCTTTTTCTGCTGGCTGCCGTTATGATGATCGGTTACGGGGCATGGCGCGGTGAGGCGGGCACTGTCTTTACGAAAGCAATTCGATTATGTATGGAGTGTGTTGGCATTGGATAAGAATCGTTCGCATTTTCTGGCCCGTTTCCGGGGACTGATCCAGGCAGGTGCAGCACTGCTGACAAACATCCATCTGCCGAATTTTCTCAAGGGAACGCTTTATCAGGGCAAGGGGAAATATCTCTGCGTTCCGGGCCTGAACTGTTACTCCTGCCCCGGCGCTGCGGGGGCCTGCCCTATCGGGGCCTTTCAGGCTGTGGTAGGGTCGTCAAAGTTTCGGTTTTCCTATTATGTTACCGGCATTTTGATTCTGCTGGGCGTGCTGCTGGGGCGCTTTATCTGCGGTTTTCTCTGCCCGTTCGGTTGGCTGCAGGAGCTTTTGCATAAGATTCCCTCTCCCAAGCTGTCAACCAGACGCCTGAAACCGCTGCGCTATATCAAATATGCGGTACTGCTGATCATGGTCATACTGCTTCCGGCTGTTATTGTCAACACATCCGGCATGGGGGATCCGTTCTTCTGCAAGTACCTGTGTCCGCAGGGCGTACTGGAGGGCGCAATTCCGCTTTCTCTTACAAACGCGGGCATACGAGCTGCTTTGGGAAAGCTGTTCAGCTGGAAATTCTGCATTCTGCTGGCAGTTGTGGTAGGCAGCGTGGTTTTTTACCGCCCGTTCTGCAAATGGCTGTGCCCCTTGGGGGCGGTCTATGCACTTATGAATCATGTATCCCTGTTTCAGATGCGCGTTGACCGCGATACATGTGTTTCCTGCGGTGCCTGCGCAAAAGCGTGCCCGATGGATGTGGATATTACCAAAACACCAAACCACGCGGAGTGTATCCGCTGCGGTAAGTGTATAAAGTCTTGTCCGACCAAAGCGATCTGCTATCAGTACGGTTTCGGCGACAAGTCAAAAACAGAAATCAAGGAGAATTGACAATGAAACGTTTTTTTGCATGGATCACAGCCCTTCTGATGCTGCTCTCCCTCGCTGCTTGCAGCAGCCCACAGACAAACACTGCGGCAGCTTCCCAGCAAGCATCTACTTCTGAGACGGGCAAGTCTGAAAATGAGCTTCTCGCAGAGGAAAACGATATTCTGGCGGCAAATAACGCCCTGTGGGAAAAGGTTTTTGCCTCCATGGACAAGAATGTTACCGACACCACACTAAGCAGCAATTACGGTGATATTCTTATGAATGCGTTGGATCATGCGAAGGACCAGTTCACCGATGAAGAATATGCTGCTTTAAAGGCCGATGCGGACAAAATCCGTGAGATCGAAACACAGATCGCAGCACTGCCGCAGGATGAAGCTGCCAGCCAGTCTATGACGCAGACGGCCAGCACATTCCCGCAGTTTGAAGGAAAGGATTTGGACGGCAACAGCGTAAGCAGCAGTCTTTTTGCCGATAATGCGTTCACCGTTGTAAATTTCTGGTTCAGCGGCTGCAAGCCCTGTGTGGACGAGATGGACGACCTTAACGCATTGAATCAGCGCATTCAAGAGCAGGGCGGCGAGGTGATCGGTATCAACACAGAAACCCTTGATGGCAACGCGGACAACATTGCCGCTGCCAGACAGATTCTGGAACAGGCCGGGGCTGCATTCCGCAACATCTATTTTGACTCTGCCAGTGATGCCGGTAAGTTTGCCCTCGGCATTATGGCCTTCCCCACTACCTGCGTTGTGGATCGTCAGGGCAACATCGTTGGGGAACCGATTATGGGCGGTATTGATAAAGAGGATAACGCTGCCACACTGCAAAAGCTGATCGATGAGGCTCTTGCGCAGTCGCAGCAGTAAATAAGAAAATAGCTTAAAAAAACTCGCAGCAGTCATGGATACGAAAGTACCCTTTGGCTGCTGCGAGTTTGTATTTTGCTGCGCCGCCGTGTGGCTGGCTATGTCCCCTGCTCCAGGGCTTACTGCCCGGTTTGCTTTCCCTCTATAGCATATATTTTGTCTTTTCGATTGTATATCAGCATTTTATACTTGACAAAGTCAAGCGTATGGACTATACTCTTTTTTGTAAGGAGATGCTGCATTCACCATGTATCAAAAGACCCTATCCTACTACATCGCCATGCTGTACCGCAGCTTTGCGGATTTCACAGGCGACAAGCTGCAGGAAGTCGGACTAAATTTCGGGCTTTTGTTTTTTATTGTATATATCGGAAAAAAGCCGAACTGTACGCCTTCGGAATTGACAAAAGCATTGTCCCTTGACTGGGGGCACAGTCAACGGTGCATCAATCGTCTTACTGACGATGGCTTTATTACCAAGGAAAAATCAGGGCGTCACTATCTGCTCAACCTGACAGAACGCGGGCAGGAGGCTTTTGAAGCCGCCCACCGGATATTCTTTGACTGGGACGACAGATTTATGACGAATCTGACTGCAAAAGAAAAGGAACAGTTGCTTGCCTTATTGGAAAAAGCAACAGAAAGGATACCGCACCATGTACGAAACGATTAACAGCCCCATCAATTACGGCGGTCTGGAATTGAAAAACCGCATCATTTTTGCCCCTACCACCTTTGGCCTTGCGGAGGACGAATACTTTGAAAAGATCCGCAAGATCGCCGCAGGCGGCTGCGCCATGGTTATCATCGGTGACGTCCCCGTCGGCAAAAGCCAATTTGAGAAATCTCTTTTTGATAAAAAAGGCTTCGCCCATTATCAGAAGCTGGTCGAAATCGTCCACAGCTATGACTGCCGCATCTGCGCCCAGCTGCACCAGACCGACTCCAATATGCTGGCCATGCTGAAATACGTGCCCGGCGTTCTGACGAAGAAGATTTCCATGGAGGAGCTGCGTCCCCTGCTGAATGCCGAGGTTGCCCCTTACATCAGCAAGCTGTCCACCCGCAAGATCCATAAGATCATCAACGGCTTCGGCGAGGCCGCCGTGCTGGCTGTCAAAGCCGGGTTCGATATGGTGCAGGTCCACGGTGACCGCATGTGCGGCAGCTTCAGCTCCACCGTCTTTAACCACCGCACGGATGAATACGGCGGCAGCGCCGAGAACCGTGCCCGCTTTGCGGTGGAGGCCGTCAAGGCCATCCGCAGCCGCCTGCCGGAGATTCCCATCGACTACAAGCTGGCCGTCCGGCAGGAAGATCCCCACTACGGCAATGCCGGTGTGGTGGAGTCCGAGCTGGGTATTTTTGTACCGCTGCTGACCGATGCCGGTGTGACCAGCTTCCATGTAACGCTGGCGAACCATTCCAGTCTGGAGGACACCATTCCCCCGGCCAACCACCCGTACTTCAAAGAGCAGGGCTGCTTCCTGAAATTCTGCGATGAGGTTCGCCAATACACGGACAAGCCCATCACCGGCGTGGGCGGACTGAATCAGCCTGATTTTGTAGAGCAGCAGCTTGCAAGCGGGCGCATCACCTGTGCTGCCATGAGCCGCCAGCTGTTGGCTGACCCGGAATGGCCGAACAAAGTGGCCTCCGGGCAGATCAAGGAGATCCACCGCTGTGTTCGCTGCAACAAAAAATGCCTTGGCGGCTTGCAGCAGCATCAGGGCACCCATTGCATTTATGAAAAGGTATGACCTGTGAAATACGCTATTGTATTCAGCAGCCAGACCGGCAATACTAAACAGCTTGCCGAGGTTGTTTCCTCTGTTCTCCCTCAGGCAGATTTGTGTTTCTTCGGTTCCCCGTCACAGGAGGCTCTGCAGGCAGAGCGTCTTTTCATCGGCTTTTGGACGGACAAGGGGCGCTGCAATCAGGAAATCACCGATTTCCTGAAAACGCTCAAGGGCAAAGAGGTGTTCCTGTTTGGCACAGCCGGGTTCGGCGGCAGTCAGGAATATTTTGACAAAATTCTTTCTTCCGTTCAAAAACGCCTCGGTGCTTCCAATACTGTCATCGGCACCTACATGTGCCAGGGGAAAATGCCGCAATCGGTGCGGGAGCGCTATGTAAAGATGAAAAACAGCCCTCTGCCGATCCCAAACGTTGACAAAATGATTGAAAACTTTGATACTGCTGTTTCCCACCCCGACGAAACGGATTTGCAGAAATTGAAATATGCCGTGGCGCAATGCATAAAGCGCTGATACAAAGTAGGTCCTAAAAACACACTTCCGTCTAGCTGCCTGCGCACCGGCGCTTGCCTACTGCGCCGTTATGACGATCCTCTTTTTAAAGCAGCGGCAGATCCTCCCCTGCCGAGCCGCCATGACCGCTTTTGCCGCAGTCATAGCGAGACCCTTTATTTGCTTATCAATTGCGCACGGGTGCACGCGGGCAGACCTTTTACGGTCTGCCCTTTTTATTTGCACGCTTCCTCTGTTCTCGACAGGTCGGTTGCTTATATGCTATACTGGTACCACCATACAAAGGAGGCGCATCCGCCCTGCTGGGTGCCTCCGGCATTGTATTTATGCTCATCATGCTGTCCAGCCCGGCCGGCAGCCGGAACGGCGGTATTCCGCTCACTTTGATCCTTGTCGGTGCGCTCTACCTGAGCCAGCAGGTATATGATATTTTGTTCGTGCAGGACAATATAGCCAACTTTATGCACATCGTCGGCGGTGCCTGCGGCACTGTGTTTGGTTTTGCCGTGCGCAGAAAATAATACGCGGAGGTTTCCTTCATGAAGATCCTTGTCACCGGTTTTGACCCGTTCGACGGAGAGACCGTCAACCCGGCCTATGAGGCTGTCAAACTGCTGCCCGACACCATTGCCGGGGCACAGATCATCAAACTGCAGGTTCCCACCCGGTTTGCTCTTTCCTGCACCGTTCTGGAAGCCGCCGTAAACGAGCACCGGCCCGATGCGGTCATCTGTGTCGGGCAGGCAGGCGGGCGGTCCGCCATCACACCGGAAAGAGTTGCCATCAACCTTGCGGACGCAAGTATCCCCGACAATGCAGGCGACCAGCCTGTAGACGAGCCGATCCGGAAGGACGGTGCGCCCGCCTACTTCACCTCTCTGCCCGTAAAAGCCATGGTGCAAAAAATGAGAGCCGCCGGTATTCCGGCAGCCCTCTCCTACACCGCTGGCTCCTTTGTGTGCAACTCCCTGATGTATACGCTGCTCTATCTCATCGACAGGCAGTATCCCGCTATGCGGGGCGGCTTTATCCATGTGCCGTATGCGATGGAGCAGGCCGTCAGCAAGCCGCTGGGAACACCCAGCATGGAGCTGCATCAAATCGCGCGCGGCCTAGCGCTTGCAGTAGAAGCAGTCGTCGAAAACGAGCGTGACCTTACCGTGAACCGGTAATACAGGCCCAATTTTCTCGAAATCGTGCTTGCATTTTTTAGGGTTCGTACTATAATCATAGCATCATCACAGAATAGGAACGGGACAATGGGGTCACGCACAGGCAAGGTGCGCGATCCCGTTTTTTCGTCTGCGCACAAAGGCGTGCCACACTTCATTGGGTGCTGCACGCCTTTTGGCTTTTCTGCTGCTTGTTTTCCGAATGGAGGGATTTGAAAATGCTTACCGCACGAATTGAAAAAATACGCCAAAACTATGTAAACGCCAAACCGCAGATTTCCTGCGAACGCGCCGCACTTTGGACAGAATCCTACAAAAGGAGCGCGGGAAAGCCCGTCTGCATCCGCAGCGCCGACAAAAGCACAGGCTTTCCGGGTGGGAGCAGCTGGCCGCGCAGGAATACGGGATAAAGGTCACTTCCTATAAGTAGTCCCTGTCTTCCACTGCGGCGGCCTTACGGCTCCTGCAGCATGATCCGCACGATCTCTCTGTCTGTTTCGCGCATACCCTCACGGCCCAGCAGTCCCACATTACGGATGGTATTTTCAACGCCCTTTGTGACGATGCCATCCCCACTGCGGAACTGCTGGCCGTTTTTGTACATGTGATACCCTAGGATGCCCGCCTCCACGCTGGAGGCGATCTTTGCCGCACAGCTGGCCTTGGCACCATCGCAGATAATACCCGAAACGATGGCCAGTGCATTGACAAGGGTGTGGGAGACCGCTTTCAGGTCTGCGCCCTGCAGATAGGCAATGCCGCAGCCCGCAGCACAGCCCGCGCTGACGGCCCCGCAGTAGGCGGACAGCCGCCCTATACCGGCCTTCTCGTGGATCGCAATCAGGTTGGAGAGGGCCAGTGCGCGGCAGAGAGTCTCATCGGATGCCCCCAGCTCTCTGGCATACTCGATGACCGGCACCGAGACCGTGATGCCCTGATTGCCGCTGCCCGAGTTGATGACAACTGGCAGCTCACAGCCGCTCATACGGGCATCAGAGCCTGCTGCTGCCTTGGCAATAGCGCGGTTGCGCACATCCTCGCCGTAAAATTTCAGCATTGTAGAGCTGATGTTCGCACCGTAATCCCCTCGCAGTCCCTCCTCCGAGATGCGGGTGTTGTACCGGATCTGGGTTTCCAGCAAAGGTCGGATGTCGTTGATCTCGCAGGTATCGGCAAATGCAAAGATATCCGCAATGTTCAGCAGTGCCCGGTCTGTCAGACCGCTCTCGGCAGGGGCGGCGTCACCGCAGAGCTGCTTTGTCTCCTGCGCGGTATGATCCAGCAGCACTTCGCTGTTTCTTTGGATCAGGACAATATTCGTGTGGTACTGGCAGATGCGCACCACGGCAGAATCGTCCCCCTGCCGCAGCGTCACGATGATGTCGAAGATAAAGCCGTTGTCGATTGCCTTCACCGTGACCGGCACCTGCGTCAGGAAGGTGCGCATCGCTGCCTTCTGGTTCGCTGTTACAGCTGAGATGACCTCCAGTGCCTTGTCCGCCTGCCCGCCGACGATGCCTGCCGCTGCGGCGGCTTCAATGCCCTTCATGCCATCGGTATTGGGCACGATGACGCTCTTGACATTCTTGATAATGTTGCTGCTCACGCCGATTTCAACTTTGTCCGGCATGCCGCCAAGCACATCCCGCGCCTTGGCGGCGGCGTAGGCGATGGCAATCGGTTCGGTGCAGCCCATGGCAGGGATCAGCTCCTCTTTCAGGATCTGCACATACGCCTGATAGGTTCTGCTCTGCTTATCCATACAAGTGACTCCTTTGGTTGCTCTGCAAAGTGTCCGCAGCGGGGTACTATACCGCGTCTGCTGGTTTGTAATAGTACAAGTATAGACATTTTCCCCGCCTTTTGCAACAGCTTTTTGGCGGCGTTCCGATCCGGAGCACTTTATGCACTGGTTGGACATAAACACTGCCGCTGTCTACATCCCATAACGCAAAATGTGCCTGCTTGCGCGGGCACATTTTGCGTTATTCTGCTTTTTCCTGTCTGGCCGCATTCAGCAGCTGCTTTTGAAATTCCCGGGCCGCCGTATTCAGCGGACGGTGCCGGTCATAAACCAGACTTACTGAGCGCTGCGGAATCTCCTCCCGCAGGGTCAGCTGCACAATGCTGCGGCGCTGCAGGCTGCTGCGGGCCATCGGCTCCGGCACAAAGGCAAGGCCAAGCTCACTCTTTACCAGCGTCATCATCTGGTCTGTGGTGGCCGCCTCAATATCCGGCTTCAGGTCTGCGCTGTGCTCAAGGAAAAACTGTCGGTAAAACAGGCGGCTCATGCTCTCGTTCCCCAGCATGATCAGCGGATAGGCGTCAAGCTCCTGCAGCGAGAGCGTCCGGCTTGCCAGCGCCGTGAAGGTTTTCCCGCCGACCAGAATTTCGTTGAACGGCATCAAATCAACTTTTTTCAGCTCCCCCTCTGCGCCGGTGGGGGTCGTCACAACAGCGAAATCGACCTCGCCGTTTTTCACAGCCTGAATCGCCTGCGGCGTTGAATGGTTGGAGATCCGCAGCCGGATACCGGGGTACTGCGCATGGAAGTCCCGCAGCCGTTCCGACAGGTAGATGTTCAGCGCCGTCTCGGTTGCGCTGATACTGATTGCACCATGCTCAAAGGTCGCGCTGGCGCTCAGCTCCTCCTCGGCATCCTGTATCTGCACAGCAGCCGAGGAAATGCGGGTATAGAGCATCTCCCCCTCCGGCGTCAGCGTCACACCCCGGTTGGAGCGGATAAACAGCACACAGTGCAGCTGATCCTCCAGCTTGTTCATCGTATGCGTGATGTTGGGCTGGTTGCTGCCCAGCACGCGGGCCGCCTTGGTAAAATTGCGGTATTTTGCGACAAAGTAAAAAATCTTGTAGTATTCCCAATCGACATACATAGGCGCAGCCTCATTCATAGCAAAATTACATAGTCATAATGCGGTAAATACTTTTTATACATTCTATGTCACAAAGTATAATAGCACCGCAACCCAAAAGCAAGCAAAAATTTTCCTCTATAGAAACAAATTGTAAGGAAGGCGAAACCAAAATGCTGACCGCAGTACCTGCGGAAGGGTACCTGGCTCTAAGGCAACACCGCATTCTTCTGTGTGCCGCCCCTATATTTTTTTCAAGGATGCGTCTCCCCTCTCCCCTGCCCGCATTTGTGGGTGGGGCTTTTTGTTTACCGTCTTCAGCGCGTCCCTCTCTCAGAGCGCGTGCGTGGACGCCTCTGCAGCGCGTTTTGCTGCAGGCAGCGGCAGACAAAAAAACACCCACAGCGGCGGCTGTGGGCTTTGGGTTCAATCATTATTTGCGGATGCTCCCAGCGCACGGCAAAGCGGATGATTCAGCAGCATACCGGCGATAACATACCGATAGGAGTGCACCGCACCGTTTCGGATCGTTTGCGGTATCCGCTGCTTTCGTACCAGCTTTTCCAGCGCATCCATCTGCTCTTTCAAAAAGTAAAAAGATATTTGTGGATAAATCTTGTCATCCAACTGCGTAGCAATAAACCGGCTGACAACCTTTGTTTCCGGAAACAGATAGTAGGCCGCCCTGTTCTGCTCGATTTCTGCTTCGCTGGCCAGATATTCCCTGCTGTTCATGATCAGGCAGTTGTCAGCACCGACCTTCATGACCTTATCCATCTCGGACTGGAGCAGCCGATTGGCCAGGGGGCC